>Ga0123335_1000445_pt1 | contig 69940 bp, 59 predicted proteins | sample BiotimSIPDNA_2_FD_89707 | JGI IMG/M metagenome (GOLD analysis project Ga0123335, IMG submission 89707) | Anaerobic biogas reactor microbial communites from Washington, USA - Biogas_R2 time_0 SIP DNA | ecosystem: Engineered > Bioreactor > Anaerobic > Unclassified | place: Washington, USA... | reverse complement strand
CCCATGAACCCATCCATCCTGATTGTGGAGGACGATGCCCACATCGCCCAGCTCATCCAGATGACCCTGCAGGTGAGCGGCTACCGCACGGAAATCTGCCCGGACGGCATCGCGGCCCGGGCCCGCCTGTCAGACCAGGCCTATGACCTCATCATCCTGGATGTGATGCTGCCGGGACTGGACGGTTTTTCGCTGATGGAAGCCCTGCAGCAGGCTGGAAAGAGCCTGCCCCCTGTGCTCTTTTTGACAGCCAAACTGGATGTGGCCGACCGGGTACGGGGCCTGCGCCTGGGAGCGGAGGACTATATGCTCAAACCCTTCCACCCAGTCGAATTGCAGGCCCGGGTGGAGGGCATCCTGCGCCGCCACCAGGTTGAAACAACGGTTTATCAGGCCTATGACGTCTGCCTCAACCTGGGCACCCGCCAGGTCACCAAGGCCGGGCGGCCGGTGGAGCTGGCCCACCAGGAGTTTGAGCTGCTGGCCATGCTGATGCGCCACCAGAACATGGCCCTCTCCCGTGAGCAGCTGCTGTCCGCTGCCTGGGGCTATGACTACGCCGGCAGCACCCGCACCGTGGACATGCACATCCAGCGCCTGCGCAGCAAGCTGGACTGGGGGGAGCAGATCAAGACCGTCTACAAGCTGGGCTACCGCCTGGAGGTGCCCGCATGAAACTGAAAGGCCGCATCCTGGCCCTGGCCCTGGTGCTGGCCCTGGCCTTTGGCCTGACCCTCTCCACCCTGCTGTTGCTGCGGGGATTTGAGGACAACCGGGAGGCCGAGCGGACCCGGGGCCGGGAGGAAAGCGCCATGTTTGCCGCCACCCTGACTTCCGGTCTGGAAGCTTTTTCCAGCATCAGCCCCGGGGATTACGTGGTCAGGGCCGCCCGTACAGCAGAGCGCTACATGACCGGCAGCGCCCTGTTTTCCCTGGTGGATGCAAGTGGCACGGTGGCCTATACCAATGCGGACACCCCCCAGCTGCTTTTGCTGGAGGAAGCCCCCTCTGCCTCCCTGGGCGACCGGCTCATCAAGCAGGGGGACCGGGTGTATCAGGTGCTGCTGGTGGCCCTTGATCATGAAGGGATGCAGCTGAAGTACCTGCGGGACATCAGCCGGGTGTATCAGGGAATCGAGGCCCAGACCCGGGATGCCGTCCTGCTGCTGCTGGCCCTCTATGTGCTGCTCGCCCTGCTGCTGTTCTGGGCCTTGCGGGCAGTGTTCAGGCCCCTCACCCAACTGGGGGAGGCCAGCCTGCGCATCGCCGGAGGGGACTATGCCACCCGGGCCCAGGTGCGCCACCCGGAGGATGAGGTGGGGCTCCTGGCCCAGCGCTTCAACACCATGGCGGAGGCCACCCAGGTCCATGTCACCCAGCTGACGGAGCAGGCACAAGCCCAAAAGCAGTTTGTGGCGGACATGGCCCACGAGATGAAGACCCCCCTCACATCCATGATCGGCTATGCCGACCTGCTGCGCCGCCATGATGCACCGGAAGCCCAGCGCCAAACTGCCCTTGAGGCCATTGTGATTCAGGGGGAACGCCTGGAGCGCATGGCCTTCAAGCTCTTGCAGCTGGCCCGGTTGGAGGGGGGCCAGGCCCTGGATATGCAGACTGCGCCGCTGGCCCGACTCTTTGATCAGGCAGAGGAGGCCCTCAAGGGCATGCTGGATGCAAAAGATCTGACGCTGGTGAAACAGGTCCGGGAGGAACGCTGCCTCTGCGAACCGGACCTGATGCTGTCCCTGCTTCAAAACCTCCTGGCCAACGCCATCCATGCCTCCAGCCTCGGGGGGAAAATCCTCCTCACTGCAAAAGACCATGGCTTTTCCGTCCAGGACCACGGCAGTGGCATCCCTGCAGAGCACCTCCCCCATATCACCCAGGCCTTCTACATGGCCGACAGCAGCCGGTCCCGCAGCCAGGAGGGCGCCGGCCTGGGCCTGGCCCTCTGTGCCCGGATTGCAGCCCTCCACAAAGCGCATCTGCAGATTGACAGCCAGGAAGGCCAGGGCACCACGGTGACTGTGGAATTTACAAGTTCGTGACAAAAAGGGGACAAGCAGGATATGAATGCACCCTATCATGAGGGCAACAAACCAAAGGAGGATAGCCCCATGTTCAACAAGTTCAAGCCCTGGCTCCTGGGCGCTCTGCTGGGCGTCCTGTCCCTGGCCCTCATCCTCTCCCTGCCCGACCTCATCCGCCACCGCAGCCACATGGGCCTGGCGGAGCCCGCCGCCAGTGTCGCCCCCCAGGCCAGCACCCAGCCTTCCGGCACGGAGCAGCAGATCGTGCCTGCCCGCGACCAACTGGCACAAACCAATGAAGACGTCGCTGTCTTCTATCAGCCCCCAGGCACGGAGCTGAAGGATGCAGTGGATGTCAAAAAAGCCGCCTTCAACATCCTGGACAGCATGATGGGGGACCGTTTCCAGGATCGGCTCACGAATCATGGCGTCCACCTGGAGCAATACGTCAATGACTACGGCAGGGCCTTTGGCTTGATCATCGGTCCCCTGCTCATTCCCGAGCAGGTGATGGACCCCGGGCAGCCTGCCGGTCGTGCGTACCACATCGCTTTCCAGGCCTTGCCAGAGCCTGTCCCCCACCTGCGCTTCCTGAATTTTGATACCTACATCACCCCCGGCGCATTGGCCAGCAGCCTCAGCATGGAGGAGTACGAACAACTGGACCTGGAGGCCCAAAATAAACAAAACAAGGAAACCGCCGCCCCCCTGATGCTGAAGGTCCGGGAGAATGCCCAGAACCTGGTGAAAACCATGCTGGAGCAGCTGGCTGAAAGGGGCTTGGACTACAGCCTGGAGGGCATCACCGGCATCGGGATGCAGCAGTACCATTCCTCCCGGGATGCCCTGTCCGACCCATACTTTGAGGTGGTCCTCACGGTCAAACTGAAGGACGCAGCGGGCCAGGCCTATGATGCTGAATTCGTCATCAGTGAGGACCTGCAGCCCGAGGTCAAAAGCATCCACGTGGAGGACTTCTATCAAACCAACTATCTTCCTGCAGGGGGCTGAAACCCTGCCCAATTTCCCCACAGACGGCGCCATAGGAGCGCCGTCTCATAATGAGGATAAACCATATCAAAGGGGAGTTTCAGAGGGCACAGCCCTCTGAGTGAAATCGTATCGCGCGGCTCTGCCGCGCGGGCGGGGCGGTTTGCGCAGCAAACCATTCCACGCATGTTCGCCGGCCGGGAACGAAGTGACCAGGCGAACATGCCCGTTCCTCCTAAACGACAAAGTGTCCGCAGACACTTTGTCGCACCCGAGACGGCGCTTAAATGGCGCCGTCTTTTCACTCCTCCTCTGGGTATGCTATAATTGAATGGGCTCGTATCGAGACCCGATTTGGAGGTGAGGTTCATGAGGAACAAACCGGTCAAGCTGACCGTGACGGGAATGGCGTACAACCGCAACGAAGAAGACGAGGCCATGCACATGACCACCTTCGGCACCCTGTCTGGCGACAAGCACCAATGGCAGCTCAAATACACCGAGCGCCGCAGCGATACTGACGAAAAACACGACATCACCATGACCATGGGGGAAGGGGTGGTGAAGGTGGCCCGCAAAGGCGCCTTCGCTTCCGACCTGGTCTTCCGGGAAGGCCACCGCTTTGAGGGCAACTACCAGACCCCCTACGGCACCCTGTCCATGGGCATCTACCCCACCCAGGTGGGCTACACCGTCAGCCCCGAGGGGGACGGCGAGGTGAACCTGCGCTACCAACTGGACATCCAGGGCCGCTACACCTCGGTGCACCGCCTGGACATCGCCTTTGAAACCAAGAAAAAGGATGCCCCTGAAGCCTGAACGGGCCGCCCTGTGCGCCCTCATGGGGCCGGGCGCCTTCCTCCGCCGGGACCTGAAGCGCCGCGCCCTCTTTGTCAGCGACATCAGCCGCAAACTGGACCCGGAGGGCCTGGCCGCCCTCACACAGCACCTGTCTCAGGCCGGCTGGCGCACCGACACCGACCAGGGCCTGCTCCTCATGGACCTGTCCTTTTCCGGCTACCAGCAGGTCTTTCGCCGCCTGGCAGACAGCCAGCCCCGGGGAAATTCCCACGGCCTGGCCCGCATCTTTGCCCAGCACGCCGCAGCCTTCACCCCGGACATGCTGCCCGAAGCCCGGCTGGCCCTGCTGCGCTATGACGCCGGGGACACCCAGGCCCTCATCCGCCAGGCCGCCAGCGCCCTGGCCCTCAGCCTGCGGCAGAAGGCCCCCGTGCCCGGCTTTTTCATCCCCCTTTTAACGGGGCTGACCCCCAGGGAGGACCCATCATGATCATCCGCTACCACGGCCACTCCGAGTTCCTGGCGGAAACGGCAGAGGGCAAACGCATCCTCTTTGACCCCTTCCCGCCCCAGGTGGGCTTTCCCATGCGGCGGGTGAAGGCGGACATCGTCGCCATCTCCCACCACCATTTTGACCACAACCACACCGAAAAAGTGGACGGCAAGCCCCTCATCATCGACACCGAGGGCATCCACAACCCCCTCCCCGGCATCCGCCTCCTGGCGGTCCCCGCCTTTCACGACGAAGAAGGCGGCGCCCTAAGGGGCAGCATCCTCTGCACCCGCCTGGAGGCCGACGGCCTGTCCGTCCTGCACCTGGGGGACCTGGGCATGGTGCCCGATGAGGCCCTCGCAGAGCAGCTCTTCATGCCGGACATCCTCTTCATCCCCATCGGCGGCACCTACACCCTGGACGCCGGCATGGCCGCCCGCACCGTCCGGCTGCTTCAGCCCCGCATCACCATCCCCATGCACTACAAGAGCACCCAGGGCGGCATCGATAACATCACCACCCTGGCCCCCTTCCTGGAGCAGATGGCCCCCCTCATCCCCTCGGTGCAGCCCTTAATCCGGGTCACCCGGGAGGACCTGTCCCAGCAGCCCCACCTGGTGGAGCTCACCCTGAGGTAAAGGCAGCAGCATGACCTACCAGCCAGCGCCCCCTGTGAAGGAGCCCCGGCCGAAGCGCCGGCGGACCCCCCTGGCCCGCCGCTTCTTCAGCCTGCGCATCAAATGGCACACCCTGCTCATCCTCTGCTGCGCCATCCTGCTCATGGGCTGGGTGTTGGCCCGCAGCTATGACCAGAGCATCCAGCGCCTGCGCGCCATTGTGGACCAGGCCGATGACCTGGTGTTTGAAAAAGAGCGGGAAATTTTGAGACTTCAGGAGCAGGTGCGCCTGGCCTCCACCGACCAGTTCATCGCCAACGAAGCCCGCACCAAGTACGGCTACCTCTTCCCCGGGGAGATCCGTTTTGTGGTGATCAACCCCGAGGTCCTGGGCCTGCCGCCCCGGCAGGAGCAGCCCCCCGACAACCCCTGAGGAAGGACTGCATGCGCATTGCCGTCATCGCCATTGGCTCCAACTCCATCCGCTCCTTGACCGCCACCCTGGCCGCCCCCCTGGGCAGCCCGGTCCGCGGACGCCAGGAGACCCGCCTCTTCCTGGCCCTCAACGAGCAGATGATGTTTGATCAAACGGCCGTCAACCGCCTGGTGGACGCCGTCTTTTTGTTGAAGCAGCAGGCCCTGGAAAACGGCGCACGGCACATCCACCTGCTCGCCACCAGCGCCGTCCGGGACAGCGGCAACGCCCGGGAACTGGCCCGGGCCCTGAAAAAGGAAACCGGATTGCACCTGCGCATCCTCACCGGGCAGCAGGAAGCCGCCCTCTCCTTCCTGGGGGCCGCCTACCCCTTTGACGACAACGGGCAAATCGGCGTCATCGACATCGGCGGCGGCTCCACCGAGATTGCCCTGGGCAGCGTCGCCCGCCTGCAAACCGCCCACAGCCTTCAGCTGGGCGCCTCCCGCCTCCACCGCATCAACCCCGTCATCGACCTGCTCCACATGGAGGCCGCCCTGGCCCATGCCCGCCAGGTGGCCCTGACCCAGCTTACAGATGTCCGCGCCCGGGCCGATGCCCGCTGGCTCCTGGTGGGGGGCACCGGCACCGCCCTCATGGGCCTCCACAAAGGCCGCCTCCTGCCCACCGGCTCCCCGGACGAGGCCTTCACCCTGGCCCAGGCCCGGGCGGTCCTGCGCCACCTGGCCCCCCTCACCCCCGAAGAACGCAGCGCACTCCCCGGCATGATGCCCGGCCGGGAGCACATCCTGCCCACCGGGCTGTGCATTCTCATCGCCCTCATGGAGCAGCTGGACATCGCAGAAGCCCATGTCACCACCCGCAACAACACCGACGGCTTCCTCTTTGAGCAGTACCGGGAGCGGGAGCGCGGCCACGGGCACTGAGGGGGACGGGGATACGAGGAAACGGCACTTTTTTGAAAAAAAGTGCACAAAAAACTTTAATAGGGATAGCTTTTTCGTATGAGTTTCCAGGTAGATGGCCCTGGGGCTTTTTTCTTTGGCAGTTTAACCAGCAGGCTGTTGAACCTGTTGTGAGGTTTGCATCAGTTTTTTCACGCCCGGGAAACAGGCGCTTTTTTCATTTTGGAGCACATATGCCCAACCCCCGTTGACAGGCCTGCCGCCCCTTTCTATACTGACAGCACTATAAGAACAAGTGTTCCCATTTCAGAAAGGAGGAGGATGCGGATGCCCCAACACCTGCAGCAGCTGCGGGCCCTCATGAACCTCAACGGCGTCACCCGCAAGGAAGCCGCAGCGGCCCTGTACCTGTCCACCAGCGCTTTAAACCGCAAGCTCCGGGGCGAGATTGCCCTCACAAAGCAGGAGCAGGAGGCCCTGCTGCACTACGTCAACACAAGGAGGAAGCCCACGCCTTGACTGCCCGGGAAATCCTTGAAAGCTACGGCGAGATGCTGCAAAAATCCGCCCTCCTGGCCCGGGAAACCGCGGCCTGCCGCCGCCATGCGGCAGCAGACAAGGCCAATGCGGCCCACTGGGAAGGCAAATCCAGCCGCCTCATCAAAGAGCGCCGCAGCCTGGACACCCGCATCAACCGCCGCCTCAAACAGCTGGATGCCCTGCTGGCCCGCCTGCCCGACAAGGCTGCAGCCCAGGTGCTGGCCCTGCGCTACATCAGCCTGATGAGCTACGCCCAGATTAGTGAGGCCCTCCATTTCTCCGAGCGCCACATCTACCGTCTGCACCTAAAGGGCGTCCATGCCCTGGACGCCCTGTTGATGTGAGGGCGGCCGCCGTGCAGCCCCGGGACGAAGTACCCCCTGAAGACAGCCTCAAGGCCCTGGCCCGGCAGGCCCTGAGGGACCTGATCCTGGCAGGCCGCCTCTCCCCCGGGGACCTCATCAAGGTGATCACCCTGGAGGAGGAAGGGGGCCAGGCCGCTGCCCTGCCCCAGCATTTCGTCATCCAGGTGATGGAGGACAGCCCGTGAAAAAGGGCCCGCCCGTCCTCCACGTGCCCCCGGCCGCCTTCAACGCCTGCTACCTGCCCCACCTGCAAGCATCCCAGCGCCTCCAGATCTTCTACGGCGGCGCCGGCAGCGGCAAATCCGTCTTCCTGGCCGCCCGGGCCCTCCTGGACTGCCTCACCGGCCGCAACACCCTGGTGGTGCGCAAGGTGGCCCGCACCCTCCGCACCAGCTGTTTTGCAGAGGCCCAGAAGGCCATGGCCCGCTTCGGCCTGGGCCATTTTTTCAAAATCAACAAAACCGAGATGAGCATCACCTGCCTGGTAAACAGCGCCCAGCTCCTCTTCCTGGGCCTGGACGACGTGGAGAAGATCAAGTCCATCACCCCGCTTCACGGCCCCCTCACCGACATCTGGGTGGAGGAGGCCACCGAAACCGCCTACACCGATGTCAAACAGCTGGAAAAACGCCTCAGGGGCATCAGCCCCCACAAAAAGCGCCTCACCCTGTCCTTTAACCCCGTCTCCAGGGCCCACTGGATCTACCGCCGCTATTTCACCGATTTTCCCGAGGACCAGGGCCTCCTCATCACCCCGGAGCGCCTCATCCTGCGCACCACCTACCGGGACAACCGCTTCCTAAGCCCCGACGACCGGGCCGGCATGGAGCAGGAGCAGGATGCCTATTTCCGCCAGGTCTACACCCTGGGGGAATGGGGCAGCCTGGGCGGCGCCGTCTTCACCAACTGGCAGGTGGGCTCGGTTCCTGCACACTTCCCCAACACCCAGCTGCGCTGCGGCCTGGACTTCGGCTATGCCCAGGACCCCGCCGCCGCCCTCCTATGCGCCTATGACAGCAAGCACAAGCGCCTGTATGTCCTGGATGAGTTCTCCGAAACCGGCCTCACCAACGACCGCCTGGCCCAGCGCTTAAAGGCCCTCTGCGGCCGCCTCCCCGTCATCTGCGATGCCGCCGAGCCCAAGTCCATCGCCGAATTGCGCCGCCTGGGCATCAGTGCCTACGCCGCCCGGAAAGGCCCCGACAGCGTCCTCCACGGCCTGCAGTGGCTGGCCCAGCAGCAGATCATTCTCTCCCCCCAATGCCCCGCCCTCCGGGAGGAGCTACTGAACTATCGCTGGACCCCGGACAACGAGGGCGGCTACCTGCCCCGGCCCCAGGGCAGCGATCACCTGATTGACGCCCTCCGCTATGCCATGGAAAACGACAGCACCGCCCGGGCCGCCACGGTGGTGCGGCGGTAGGACGGGGGGACGGGGACGGGGAACGGGGGACCCTTCTTTTTCTTGGGAAAGAAAAAGAAGCAAAAAGAACCTATTTGGGTCATTGTGCAGGGTTTTGTTTGTATATAATCAATATTTGCTGCCTGAAAAAACATGGTTCAGACAGGTCAATCGATTGACGTTTTGGCCTCCCCCGTGCTATCCTGTACAGGAAGAGGTTTGCGCCCGCCACAGAAAGCTGATGCGGCTGCAAACGCCCAGGCACCATACAAACCGACCGGACAGGAGGGCCCATCCCGGGAAATTGCCCTACCTGTCCACGCAAAACCGGCAGCAGGCTGCGCCCGCTGCCCCCCAACCGAATCAAAGGCAGGATTTGCCTTGAAAAAGAAAAGGAGATACCCCATGAAAAAACTTGTAGCCCTTCTCTTGGTCACCGTGCTGCTCATCGGCACTGGCTCTGCCCTGGCCGCCAGCAAGGTGGGCGTGGTCATGCCCACCAACTCCCTCCAGCGCTGGAACCAGGACGGCGCCAACATGAAGGAACAGCTGGAAAAAGCCGGCTATGAAGTGGACCTTCAGTACGCCAACAACGACGTGGCCACCCAGGTCTCCCAGATCGAAAACATGATCTTAGGCGGCGTGGAAGTGCTGGTCGTCGCCTCCATCGACGGCTCCGCCCTGGGCACTGTGCTGGCCCAGGCCAAGGAGAACGACATCAAGGTCATCGCCTATGACCGCCTCCTCACCGACACCCCGGACGTGGACTACTACGCCACCTTTGACAACTACAAGGTGGGCACCATCCAGGGCCTGTTCATCGAAGAGAAGCTGGACCTGAAGAACGCCGAAGGCCCCTTCAATTTCGAGCTGTTCGCAGGCTCCCCGGATGACAACAACGCCCGCTATTTCCACGCCGGCGCCTGGGACATCCTGAAGCCCTACTATGAGGCCGGCAAGATTGTGGTGAAATCCGGCCAGACCGAGTTTGAGAAGATCGCCATCTTAGGCTGGGGCACCAAGGACGCCCAGGCCCGCATGGACAACCTCCTCACCGGCTATGCCGACGGCACCAAGCTGGACGCCGTCCTCTCCCCCAACGACTCCCTGGCCCTGGGCATCACCAATTCCCTGATTCAGGCCGGCTACACCCTGGACAACTTCCCCCTCATCACCGGTCAGGACTGCGACATCGCCAACACCCAGAACATCATCAAGGGCTACCAGGCCATGTCCGTCTTCAAGGACACCCGCACCCTGGCCGCCCAGGTGGTCATCATGGTGGATGCCATCCTAAAGGGCGAGGAAGTGCCCGTGAACGACACCGAAACCTATGACAACGGCATCAAGGTGGTGCCCTCCTTCCTGTGCGACCCGGTCTTTGCCGACGTCAGCAACTACAAGGAGCTCCTCATCGACTCCGGCTACTACACCGAAGACCAGCTGAAGGTCGACTGATTACACCATGCCCCCAGGGAGGGCGGCCTGTGCCGCCCTCCCTGATACCCTTACATACACGTGAAGGAGAACGCGATGGCGGATGCCCTGCTGGAAATGCGCAACATCACCAAAACCTTCCCGGGGGTTTTGGCCTTAAGCAACGTCAACCTGCGGGTTGAGGAGGGAGAAATCCACGCCATCGTGGGGGAGAACGGGGCCGGCAAGTCCACCCTCATGAACGTCCTCTCCGGCGTCTACCCTTACGGCAGCTACTCCGGGGACATCATCTATGACGGCCAGGTCTGCCAGTTCATGAACATCCGGGACTCCGAGCGCCTGGGCATCGTCATCATCCACCAGGAGCTGGCCCTGGTGCCCTACCTGTCCATCGGGGAAAACATGTTCCTGGGCAACGAGCAGCGGGGCCCCCTGGGCATCAACTGGGACCAGACCTACCAGAATGCGCAAAAGCACATGGAAGAGGTGGGCCTTTACGAAAACCCCCGCACCCTCATCAAGGACATCGGGGTGGGCAAGCAGCAATTGGTGGAAATCGCCAAGGCCCTGGCCAAGAACGTCCGCCTGCTGATCCTGGACGAGCCCACCAGCTCCTTAAACGACGAGGACAGCAGGAACCTCCTAAACCTCCTCCTCAAGTTCCGCAAGGAGCGGGGCATCACCTCCATCATGATCTCCCACAAATTAAACGAGATCGCCTATGTGGCCGACAAGATCACCATCCTGCGCGACGGCGCCACCATCGAGACCCTGGACAACCGGGCGGACGCCGTCTCCGAGCCCCGGATCATCAGGGGCATGGTGGGCCGGGAGATGGTGGACCGCTTTCCCCGGCGCGTCCCCAACATCGGTGAGAAGCTGCTGGAGGTGGAAAACTGGACCGTCTACCACCCCCTCTTCACCGAGCGCCGGCTGGTGGACAACGTGTCCATCAACGTAAGAAGAGGGGAGGTAGTGGGCATCGCCGGCCTCATCGGCGCCGGGCGCACGGAACTGTGCCAGAGCGTCTTTGGCAAGGCCTACGGCACCAAGATTTCCGGCACCGTCAAAAAGGACGGCCAGGTGCTGGAGATGAACAGCGCCGCCGACGCCATCGCCCACGGCTTTGCCTACATCACAGAGGACCGCAAGGGGGACGGCCTGGTGCTGGCCGAGTCCATCAAGCACAACATCACCCTCTCCCGGCTGTCCCTGGTGTCCGCCCGGGGGGTCATCGACAAGGACCAGGAGCAGCAGGCCGCTGAAAACTACAAGCAGCAGCTCAACATCCGCACCCCGGACGTGGAGCAGCAGGTGGGCAACCTCTCTGGCGGCAACCAGCAAAAGGTGCTGCTGGGCAAGTGGATGTTCTCCAAGCCCGACATCATGATGCTGGACGAGCCCACCCGGGGCATCGACGTGGGCGCCAAGTATGAGATTTACAGCATCATCAACGACCTGGTGTCAGAGGGCAAGGCCGTCCTCATGATCTCCTCCGAACTGCCGGAATTGCTGGGCATGTGCGACCGCATCTACATCATGGTGGAAGGCCGCATCGTGGGCGAAATGCCCCGGGGGGAGGTCACCCAGGAACTCATCATGGACCGCATTATGCAGGCAAGCAAGGGGGCACAGACCGCATGAGCAAGATTAAAAACGCATTCTCCAAAAACCTGAAACAGTTTGTAATGCTCATCACCCTGGTGGTGATCATCATCTTCTTCCAGGTGCTGACCCGCGGCATCCTGCTCAAGCCCATGAACGTGTTCAACCTCATCAACCAGAACGCCTACGTGGTGCTGCTGGCGGTGGGCATGCTCATCTGTATTTTGACCGGCGGCAACATCGACCTGTCCGTGGGCTCCGTGGTGGCCTTTGTGGGGGCCTGCGCCGGCACCTTCATGATCACCTGGAAGTGGGACCCTTACCTGTCCGTGGTCCTGTGCCTCTTGATCGGCATCCTGATCGGCATCTGGCACGGCTTCTGGATCGCCTATGTGCGCATCCCCTCCTTCATCGTCACCCTGTCGGGCCAGCTGGTCTTCAGGGGCCTCACCCTGATCGTCCTCCAGGGCCTCACCATCGCCCCCTTCCCCGCCCGGTTCACCAGCCTGTCCACCGGCGCCATCGGCAACTTCCTGGGGGGCCTGCTCCCCGGCGTGCCCCTGCGCAACATCACCAGCCTCATCATCGGCCTGGTGATTGCCGCCGGGGTCATCGTGCTGCAGCTGAAAAAGCGGGCGGACCGCAAGCGCAAGGGCTATAGCTACGACAGCCTGGCGGCCACCCTCACCCGGGCTGCCGTCATCTCCGCCGCCATCATCTATTTCTTCTATATCCTGGCCAATTATTCCGGCGCCCCCGTGGTCCTCATCACCGTGGGCATCGTGCTCATCGTCTATTCCTACCTCACCTCAAAAACCGTCCTGGGCCGGCATGTCTACGCCGTGGGCGGCAACGAGAAGGCCGCCCGCCTCTCCGGGGTGAAGACGGACAAGATCAAGTTCCTGGCCTATGTGAACATGTCCTTCCTGGCCGCCGTAGCCGGCCTGGTCTTTGCTGCCCGGCTCAACTCCTCCTCCCCCCAGGCGGGCACGGGCTTTGAGCTGGACGCCATCGGCGCCTGCTTCATCGGCGGCGCCTCCGCCTACGGCGGCATCGGCACCGTGGGGGGCACCTTGATCGGCGCCCTCATCATGGGCGTCCTCAACAACGGCATGTCCATCATGGGGGTCTCCATCGACGTGCAGCAGGTGGTGAAGGGCCTGGTGCTCCTCACCGCCGTGGCCTTTGACGTCATCAGCAAGCAGAAGATCAGCCTGGGCTTTTTCAGCCGCCTCTTCGGCCGCTTCTTCCACAGGAAGCAGGCTGTCTGAACCCCCGCCCCAGCTGAGCCGCCCGCTGTGGGCGGCTTTTCCGTGGTTTCATTGAATCCACCGGCTGATATGGGGTATACTATACTGGTTGAGACAATATACAAAACACCCGAAGGAGGCAACATGACGAAGTTTCAGGACATGGTCTATGAGCGCCCGGATTTTGACAAGCTGATCGAAAACGCCAACCAGCTCCTCACCCAATTGGCAGATGCCAAGGACGAGCAGGCATTTTTTGAGGCCCTCATCGCCCTGGACGGCCAGGCCAGGAAGCTCTACACCCAGGCCACCCTGTGCCAGATCCGCCACACCATCAACACCAAGGACGCGTTCTACGCCGCGGAGCAGGACATCTGGGACGAGGCCTATCCCCGCTTCCAGGAGGTGGGGGTGCGCACCGCCCACACCGTCCTCAACTCCCCCTTCCGTGAGGCGGTGGCCCGCAAATACGGCCCCCACCAGCTGGAGAAGATGGAGGTCTCCCTGAAGACCTTCAAGCCCGAAATCATGGACGACATGGTGGAGGAAAACAAGCTGGTTTCCGAGTACGAGAAGCTCATCGCCTCTGCCGAGATCAATTTTGACGGCAAGACCCTGAACCTCTCCGGCCTGGCCCCCTACATGGAGTCCACCAACCGGGACACCCGCAAGGCCGCCAACGACGCCTTCTGGGGCTGGCTGGCCGGCCACCAGGACACCCTGGACGAACTGTATGACAAGCTGGTGAAAATCCGCCACGGCATCGGCCTCAAACTGGGCCACGACAGCTTCATCCCCGTGGCCTACGCCCGGATGGGCCGCACCGACTGGACCCCGGAAGACGCCCGGGTCTACCGCCAGCAGATCAAGGACAGCGTGGTGCCCCTGGCCCAGAAGCTGTACCGCGAGCAAGCCGAACGCATCGGCATTGCGGACATGAAGTTTTACGACTACCAGTTGGAGTACCTAAGCGGCAACCCCAAGCCCGTGGGGGACGAGCCCGTGCTGGTGGCCCACGCCAGCAAAATGTACCACGAGCTGTCCCCGGAAACCGATGAGTTTTTCCAGGTGATGGTGGGCCAGCAGCTCATGGACCTCACCACCAAGCCCGGCAAGGCAAGTGGCGGCTACATGACCTACCTGTCCGACTACAAGGTGCCCTTCATCTTCAGCAATTTCAACGGCACCTCCGGGGACGTGGACGTCCTCACCCACGAGGCCGGCCACGCCTTCCAGGGCTACCTGCAGCGGGATGCGGAGCTGCGCTCCCTCACCAGCTTCACCAGCGAGGTGGCAGAAATCCACTCCATGAGCATGGAGTTCTTCACCCATCCCTGGATGGCGGGCTTCTTTGGCCCCGACACCGAAAAATACTACCACAGCCACGTGGCCGCCGCCCTCAAGTTCCTGCCCTATGGCGCCTCGGTGGACGAGTTCCAGGAGTGGGTCTACCTAAACCCCGAGGCCACGCCCCGGGAGCGCCGCGCCGCCTGGCGGGCCATCGAACAGCAGTACAGCCCCCACCTGGACTATGACGGCAACACCTACCTGGAGGAGGGCGGCCGCTGGCAGCGCCAGGGGCACATCTACTTCGCCCCCTTCTACTACCTGGACTACACCCTGGCCCAGGTGGTGGCCCTGCAGTACTTCACCTGGATGAAGGAGGACCGGGAGGCCGCCTGGCAGTCCTACCTCACCCTCTGCCGGGAGTCCGGCCTGCTGCCCTTCAAGCAGCTGGTGCCCAAGTCCGGCATGAAGAGCCCCTTTCAGCCCGGCACCATCGCCGGCATCACCCCCGCCCTGGAAGCCTACCTGGACAGCCTGGACAAGACGCAGATTCACTGAAAACCGGGGGAAGGCAGCCTTCATGCGCCTTCCCCTTTTTATCGATAAACTTGCTGATTTATATATTGACAATTATATCGTTAAATATTATGATGAGTCTGGAGGTGAGTACATGAGTATGATTCGTGGTGCCATTGAACGCACCGTATCCATCAGTCATTTCAACCGAGGTTTGGCAGGCAAAATCTTCCGTGAAGTAAAGAAGACAGGTGCCAAAGTTGTGATGAAGAACAATGTTGCCGAATGTGTCCTGCTCTCTCCGGAAGAATATATCCAGCTGATGGATGAGGTCAATGATGCCCGTCTGCACGCTTTGGCCATTGAACGCCTGGCCCACTATGACCCCGAAAAAGTGATAACCCAGGAAGAAGTTGACCGGAGATTTGGCTTTGACATTGCGGAAATCGAAGCGATGGACGAGGTAGAATTTGAGTGAGTTGGCAAGTTGTCTATCTGCCGGAGGCTCTTGATGACCTGAAAAAACTTGATGGCAGTCAGCAGAAGCTGGTGCGAAAGTCCATTATGAAGGTCGCAACAAACCCACAGCCTTCATCAGAAGGAGGCTATGGAAAGCCCTTAAGGAACACACCCAGCAGCAACCTGACTGGGATGCTTAAAATCAAGCTGCGCAACTCAGGGCTTCGCATTGTCTACAGAATAGTCCGCATGGACGAAAAAATGTTGATTATCATCATTGGGACAAGAGCAGACAACGAAGTATACAAAGAGGCTGTTCGACGCATAACGAAGAACAAGCTTTGATCGCATTGTTGAATAAAAGCCATGCCTGTAAAAAGGAGTTACAAAATGAACATCCAGCAAAAAACCATCAACACCCTGCGCATCCTCTCCGCCGAGATGGTGCAGAAGGCCAACAGCGGCCATCCCGGCGCCCCCATGGGCATGGCCCCCATGGCCTATGCCACCTGGTTCAACGCCATGCGCCACGACCCTGCACAGCCCCACTGGCCCAACCGGGACCGCTTTGTGCTGTCCAACGGCCATGCCTCGGCCTTGCAGTACAGCCTCTTGCACCTGGGGGGCTATGACATGCCCATGGCCCAGATCCAGGCCTTCCGCCAGCTGGACTCCACCACCCCCGGCCACCCCGAGCACGGCCTCACCCAGGGGGTGGAAACCAGCACCGGGCCCCTGGGCCAGGGCTTTGCCAACGCCGTGGGCTTCGCCATTGCAGAGTCCATGCTGGCGGCCAGGTTCAACCGCCCCGGCTTCCCCATTGTGGACCACAAGGCCTATGTCTTTGCCGGGGACGGCTGCATGATGGAGGGCATCACCAGCGAGGCCGCCTCCTTAGCTGGCACACTGCAGCTGAAGAACCTGGTGGTGCTCTATGACGACAACGAGATTTCCATCGAAGGGGACACCCACCTGGCCTTCCGGGAGGACGTGGGCGCCCGCTTTTTGGCCTATGGCTGGCAGGTCATCAAGGTGCAGGACGGCAACGACGCCGATCAGGTGCTCGCAGCCCTGAACCAGGCCCAGGATGCCGACCGGCCCGTCCTCATCGTCTGCCCCACCGTCATCGGCTACGGCTCCAAGGCCAAGGCCGGCAAGGCCAGCGCCCACGGCGAGCCCCTGGGGGCGGACAACCTGCAGCAGGCCAAGGAGGCCCTGGGCATCACCGGGGACCCCTTCCACGTGGATGAGGATGTCTACGCCCATGCTGCCCAGTGCTTAAACCGGGGCCACGAAGCCCGGCTGGCCTGGGAGGCCCTCTTTGCCGAGTATCAGAAGGCCCACCCGGACCTGGCCAGTGAGTGGGAGCGCTGGCACAGCCCCCTGTCCTTTGAGGATTTGATCAACACCGAGGGCCTCCTGCCCACCCAGGACAAGGCCGAGGCCACAAGGGCCTCCTCCGGCAGCATGCTGGCCCGCCTGGCGCAGCACATCCCCAACCTGGTGGGCGGCTCTGCCGACCTGGCCCCCTCCAACAAGTCCTATATCGACGGCGCCGGGGATTTCTCGCCGGAGAACCGCCTGGGCCGCAACCTGCGCTTCGGCGTCCGGGAGCATGCCATGGCGGCCATCACCAGCGGCATGGCCCTCCACGGCGGCCTGCATGTCTACTGCGCCACCTTCTTCGTCTTCACCGACTACATGAAGGCGGCCATGCGCCTGGCGGCCATCATGCACCTGCCCGTCACCTACATCCTAACCCACGACTCCATCGGCGTGGGCGAGGACGGCGCCACCCACCAGCCTGTCGAGCACCTGGCCGCCCTCCGGGCCACCCCCGGCATGACGGTGCTGCGCCCCTGCGACGCCAACGAGACCGCCATGGCCTGGCTCACCGCCCTCACCAACAGAGGCCCCACCTGCCTGGTCCTCACCCGGCAGAACCTGCCGCAGTTTACAGAAACCGCAGGCCAGGGCGCCCAGGGCGGCTATGTTCTCTCCCCCGCCAACAAGCCCCTGCCCGACCTCATCCTCATGGGCTCCGGCAGCGAGGTGGCCCTCCTCGTGGAGGCCAGGGAGCTGCTTCTGGCCAAGGGCATTGACGCCTCCGTGGTCTCCATGCCCTCTATGGAGCTCTTCCTCAAGCAATCCCGTGCCTACCAGGACAGCGTCCTGCCGCCCCAGGTGCGCCGCCGCCTGGCTGTGGAGGCCGGGGCCAGCCAGCCCTGGTACCGCTTCATCGGCCTGGACGGCAAAGTCCTCGCCATCGACCGCTACGGCGCCTCCGCCCCTGCCGGGCAATTGTTCAAGGAGTATGGCTTCACCGTGGAGAACGTGGTGAAGATGGCCGAGGAGCTGATGGAGGAGTAGGGAATAGGAACGAAACGAAGCGGGGAGAGAACTTTTGAAAAAGTTCTCTCCCCGTACCCCTCTCTTCAAAACTTTGGAATTTAACAAATTCTACAAAGCAGCTCCGCAACCAATGGTATATTTCAAAAACACAGGATCTGTCCCCTGTGTTTTTTTTGTTGGCTTGTACAACAGCGCCTGCTCCCTGTATCCAAGCCCTCTTGCAAGCAAACGTCCCCTTCCGGCGTTATACCAGTGAACACCGATGCGCCCGGGGCCTTTTTCGTGCCCGCAACCACATAAGGAGCACACACATGAAAGCAACCTGTCTGTTTCTGATGTTCACCCTCCTGTTTGGTCTGATAGGCCCCGCCCATGCCGAAAGCCTCTACCTCCCCCTTGCAGACCCCGGCCAGCCCGTCCTGTCCGCCGTGGGGGTGGGGGACAGCCTCTATGCCCTGCTGGAATCCGGAGACATCCTGGTGGCCACGGAGCAGGCCCCGGCCTTTGTGCCCTATGCCAGGGGGCTGATGCGCCGCGATTTCGCCTATCCTGCCAGCCAGAACCTGGACCAGGCCATTGCCGTATTGCTGAACATCGACGAGCAGCTCCACGGCATCAACCTGGCAAGCGGAATCATCTACCGGATTGCCGCAGACCAGGGCCAGGCAATCCTTTCAGAAGCCTTCCGGCTGGACTGGCCCCGGGAGCTGGCCCCAGGCCTGGAGGACGGGCATCTTTACCCCAAGCCCATCAGCCAGGTCACCGTGGCGGGCGGCAAGCTGCTCCTCATTCACGCGGACCAGAACGCCCCCACGCCGGGCACCGCCTACACCTACCTCTTTGACCTAACAAGCGGCCAGGGCAGCAGGCTGGCCTTTGAAAACGCCAGCCGCATCGCCTCCTCTGACGGCCAGACCCTCTGGGCCGGGGTGCTGACAGGCGAACACCTGGACATCCACCATATCAGCCTGGCAACAGGCCAGGGCCGGCTGGTGGCCAGGATGAAGCGCCTCACCGGCGGCTTTGTGGCCCGGGGGCCGGACCTGTTCTGCGCAGATGATGAGCGGATCTGGCGGATTACAGAAACAGGCGAAACCCACAAGCTCAGCCAGGTGCCTGCCAGCTTCGACCTGAACACAGCCGGGCAAATCATCAACGATCGCTTCCTTATCGCTGGCCCCGAGCGGGTGGACCTAATCAGCCTGAAGCAGGGCGCAGAACTGGCCGCCCTCACCATCTATGGCAACCCGCCCCAGGAAATCATCAGCGCTTACCAGCAGGCCCATCCCCAGGTGGCCCTGCGGCGCCTCAATGACTATTTTGCCAATGCTGAAAGCCTGGTGCAGCAATTTCTGACCCGGGACGACACCTACGACCTGTACTTCCTGGACACCGCGCATTTTGACATTGCCCCCTTGATGAACAAGGGCTATTTCGTGGATTTGCGCGCCAGCAGCCTCATTGCAGACAGCATCAGCAAAACCTACCCCGCCATCCAGGCCGCCCTCACCAGAGAGGGGCGCATTTGCGCTGCGCCGGTCACTGTGGGGCTCATGGCCCCCAGCCTGTTCCCGAACATCATCCAGGACAAGCTGCCCGGACAGGAGCCGCCCGCCACCTTTGCGGAGCTCAACAGCCTGGTGCGCTCCTGGTACGCCCTGGGCCTGGACGAGGCGGAATACACCCTGGTCTCCCTGTACCAGGCCCGGCAATGGCTGCTGGATGAGTTGATGGCCCAGTATATCAACTGGTATCAGTACCTGGGGGAGCCCTTGTCCTTTGACACCGAAGTGTTCAGGGACATCCTGCGGGACTACGAGGAGACCGCTTCGTTCATCCGGGGCGGCCGGAAGGGGGATGGGGACACCCCGTCCCTGCTCTACCCCGCCGTCACCGACCTCCTGGCGCCAGGTCCGGGCGGATGGTCCTTCTGGCAGCCCTTTGCCCTTTCGCCAACGGACGCCGGCCCCAGCCCCATGAAGGCCTCCCTCACCGTGTGCCTCATCAACCCCTTCAGCAAGAACATCCCTCTGGCCCTTGCCTTCATTGAGCACCTGGTGGCCAACACCAGCGCCAGGAACAAGGTGCTCCTGTACCCGGAGGTGCGCGAGGTCATCATCAACCCGGATTATGAGGCGGATATCAAGACCGTCCCGGCCCAACTGCAGGAAGTAAAAGAGCAGGTCAACCACGCCAGCGGCGAAACCCGCGCCCGCTTGGAAGCCACCCTGGCCGATCTTCAGGCGCGCATGGACGCCATCAGCCTGTGGGGCTATGTCATCAGCCCGGAGGACCTGGAGATGTACAAAAACCAGCTGGCGCCCCGGTTTTATTTCCCCGGCCCCAGCATCCTGGACACCATCGACGACAAGCCCGCCGTCATCCGTCACGAGGTGGACCGCTACGCCCAGGGACACATCAGCCTGGAGCAATTCATCCAGCAGCTGGAACAAAGGGTCCGCCTGATGCACCTGGAAGGGGAGGAGTAGGGCGTACGGGGTTCTTGGGGAACGTTTTGGAACGATACGAGGCGGGGAAAGAGCTTTTGAAAAAGCTCTCTCCCCGTACCCCTCTCTTCAAAACTTTGGAATTTGGTGATTAGCACAGGAGCTTTTTTGGCAATTTTCTTAATTTGTAATTTGTCCATTGTTGAATTCTAGCCGATAAACCGCTACAATCAAGCCATCTCAACAAGGAGGACTGCCCTGATGATCGACACCCCCAGCTGATTTCGTCACGCGACAGCAGGATGTGGCTTGCAGAAGCGCTTGCAAAAGCCGCTGCGCCGCCCTGTATCCAGGGGGTTTTATGACAGTCATACAAGTTCAAAATCTGTCCTTCACCTATGAAGGCTCTCCGGAGCCTGTGTTTTCCGACCTCACGTTCAATATGGATTCCTCCTGGCGCCTGGGGCTGGTGGGCCGCAACGGCCGGGGGAAGACCACCCTGCTGCGCCTCATGGCGGGGCAATTACAGGGCCAGGGCCAGGTCATCAGCGCCCTGCCCTTTGACCTGTTTCCCTTTGAGGCGGCATCCGACCGGCCCGCCCGGGAAGCCCTCATCGACGCCCGGCTGCCCTACACCCGCTGGGAAAAGGAGATGGCTGACTGCCTGGCCCTGGCCAGCCCCGAGGCCATCGCCCGCTACGGGGACATCGAGCAGCGCTATGCACTGGCCCAGGGCTACATCATCCGGGACCTGCTGGCAAAGGAGGCCGCCCTGCTGGGCTTTGACCAGGAGGACCTGGGCCGCCCCTTCTCCTCCTTCAGCCCCGGGGAGCAGACCCGGCTCAAGCTGGCCGCCCTCTTCCTCCTGCCCGGGCACTTCCTGCTGATTGACGAGCCCACCAACCACCTGGACAGTTCAGGCCGCCAGCTCATTGCCGATTACCTCCGGCAGAAGTCCGGCTTCCTGGCCGTCTCCCACGACCGGGACCTGCTGGACAGCGTCTGCGACCACATCCTGGCCCTGGAAAAACAGGGCGCCCGCCTGGTGGCCGGCAATTATTCCACCTACCGGGAGAACAAGCGTCAGCAGGATGAATACGAGCGGGAGCAGCAGGCTGCCCTCATCGCCGACATCCGGCGCCTCCAGGGCTCCGCCCGGGAAAAATCCGCCTGGAGCGACAAAATCGAGGCCACCAAGATCGGCCAGGGCCCCTGCGACCGGGGCTTCATCGGCGCCCGGGCGGCCAAGATGATGCGCAAAGCCAAGGCCATTGAAACCCGCATCCAGCGGCAGATTACCGAAAAAGAGCAGCTCCTCAAAAACTTGGAGTACACCTCCCCCATCAAGCTCCAGCCCGTCCACCACCCCGCTCCCTATGTGCTGCGGATGCACCAGCTGTCCTTTTCCTTCGGCAGCGCCCCCCTGATCACCAACCTCACCCTCACCCTCAAACCCGGGGAGCGCCTGGCCCTCACCGGGCCCAACGGCTGCGGCAAGTCCACCCTGTTCAAACTGATCCTGGGGGACCTGCAGCCCACCGCCGGCAGCCTCACCCTCCCCCAGGGTCTCATCATCTCCCACCTGCCCCAGACCGCCGCCGGCCTCGCCGGCACCCCCCGGGAGCTGGCCCAGGGCCGGGGCCTGGACCTCAGCCTCTTTTTTACCCTCCTGCGCAAGTTTGACCTGCCCCAGGCCCATTTTGACCGGGATGTCACCACCTTCTCCCTGGGCCAGCGCAAAAAGACCCTGCTCTCCCTCTCCCTGGCCCAGCCCGCTCAGCTCTACCTCTGGGACGAGCCCTTAAACGACATCGACCCGGAAAGCCGCGAGCAGATCGAGGACATGCTCCTTGAAACCCAGGCCACCATGGTGGTCATCGAGCACGAGCGCACCTTCATCAACCGGGTGGCCACCCGGGAATTGCGGCTGGGAGAGCAAGGGCCGTAGGAACGATGAAAGTAACGAAGCGGGGAGAGAATAAGCACAACCCGCAGGCATTCACAAATATTACCGGCGAATCACCACAATTATTACCGAAAATTATCCACAAATGTTACCGTTTTTATGACACAAATGTTCGTGATTGTGGTATCATCTGGTCGAGGTGATGGACGTGAAGAAGTACCGTGAGAGGGTCGCAGACGATATACTTGACCTGAAGCTTGAGAGCTTTGGTGCAACGCTGATTGTTGGGCCAAAGGGTTGCGGCAAGACAACCACAGCCAAGCAAAAAGCTAACAGCGTAGTGGAGTTCCAGGATGAAGACAGGCGGGATGAGGTTCTTGCAGTTGCAAATACACATCCTTCAAGGCTGCTTCTGGGCGAAAAACCAAGGCTTTTTGACGAGTGGCAGGACGCGCCCAAAATATGGGGGGCTGTCCGCAAAGATGTGGATGACACACAAGAAAATGGTGCCTACATATTGACTGGCTCCACCTCCAAACAGGCGGATACCCCACATACCGGGACGCAGAGAATATCCACGCTGAAAATGTATCCCATGAGCCTTTTTGAAAGCGGCGAATCCAATGGCACTGTCTCTTTGAAAAGCTTGTTTGCGGATCCGGCTTCCTTTGAAGGCTGTCGCTCGGAGTTGACGGTGGATGAGCTCATTTTTGCAATCTGCCGCGGCGGATGGCCCCGCGCTGTCAACAACAAAACGCCCAGGGCGAAACTGGAAATCGCCAAGGACTTGTTCAGGCAGATAGCGAACAGTGATATTTCAAGCATTGACAACGTGAAGCGAAACCCTTTGTGGGCACAGACAATTCTGCGGTCATACGCCAGGAATATCTGTACCCTGTCCACCAAAAAGACCTTGTATGCAGATGTTGCTTCCACCACTTCCATCGCAAACTCCACCTTTAACGAGTATGTGGAAGCCTTGGAAAAGCTGTTCATTATCGAGGATGTGGCTGCCTGGAATCCCGCCATCCGTTCAAAAACGGCCATCAGGGCATCCAGCAAACGCAATCTGATTGATCCTTCCATCGCAACCGCTGCCCTGGGTGTTGGCCCGGAATACTTCAATGAGGACTTCAAAACGCTGGGGTTTTTATTCGAGTCCCTTTGCATCAGGGACTTGCGCATTTATTCTTCCGCTCAAAACGGAAACGTGTCCTACTATCATGACAGATATGGCCTCGAGGCTGATGCCGTGCTCCACCTTGAGGACGGAAATTACGCCCTGATTGAGATGAAACTTGGAAGCAACGGAATTGATGAAGGCGCAAAACACCTGTGCAAAATCGAAAGCCTGATTCATGAATTCAATGCCCAGAATGAGCAGACGCCCATTAGGCTCCCGAGCCTGAAGATCATACTCACCGCGACTGAGTATGGTTATGTCAGAGGCGATGGTGTTCTGGTTGTTCCCATAGGGTGTCTAAGGGATTGAAGAATCCTTCACATGGAATCCTCCTGAAGTATTTTAGAGGGCTTTCATTGTGCATCCTGCCGTTTCGATGATTATTCCTGCACCTATTCATGGCACCAGCCAGCGCAGGTCCCGCTTCATGAACATCTGGTAAAACATGCCAAAGGGCAGGGCAGAGGGGGATTCAGGGTCCGCTGCCGTCACCTGGGCCTGGCTGGGAAAGCTGACATCCATCACCAGCAGGGCGCCTGCCCCGGGGCTGACCTGGACCGACAGATCCGTCACCTGCCCCTGCAGGTCCTCCAACCGGGCGGTCAGGGGCGTGTTGTCCTGCAGCTGGATGGCCTCAAGGCCCTCCCCATCCAGCCGCTCCCTGGCAGCCTGGGCGGCGGCCTCTTCTTCAAACTGCAGCACCAGGCGCACCGTCAGGGCTGTTTCCCCGTCCACCTGGGCCAGGGCCATCAGACCCACCCCGGGCACCTGTTCCCCCATGCCGTCCCCGGCATCCACCAGGATCAGCTGGCTGGGGGGCGGCGCGCCCTCCGGCTGCAGCAGCTTCAGCATGGCCTGAACCGCCGGCAGCTCACTGAGGCTGGGGCCCTGCTGGTTGATGATCCCTTCAAACACCTTTTCATCCGGGGCTGTTGCCAGGACCCCCGGGAACAGGGCGATAGGCCAGCGCCGGCCCAGGCTGCCGCCAAAGAGGGAGGCGGCATTCCGGCGGTTCATGTCCATGTTGTGGCCGATGCTGCAATCCCCGTCCGGGCACCAGACGGCAAACCCGCCCTGGGGGGCTTCCATCATCTGGTAATCCTGGGCTGTGAGGGCCCCTGTCAGGGGCGCCTCCTCAAAGTCCCCCGTCAGCCAGGTCTGCTGGTAGGGCGGATGGCCCAGGTACAGGCTGCTCTTCACCGCAAAGGGGGAAAAGCCGTTGACGGCCTCGGCATCCGGCATCAAAAGGGCCATCTGCAATTCGGGGGAGCCCGCCACCACCCCCATCCGGGCCATCCGGTAGGGCTGGGCCGCCGGCAGAAAGTGTTCGTCCGCATTCTTGGGGATAAACTCTGCAGGCCGCGCCTTCATCATCGCGTCAACATCCACATAGCTCAGGAAAACCCTGGCCCCTTCTTCCGGAGCCGGCACAATGGCCAGCAAGTCATGCAGGGTGCTGCCTTCTGCGTAAGCGGCGCCTGTCAGCATCACCATCATCATGATCAGGGTCAGCAGGCGCCCTGCAAACTTCTTTGCTTTCATCGTTTTTCTCCTTCATGGTCCATCAGGGGCCAGGCCCCTGTCAGCAGATCACGCCGCCAGCCAGCCCAGGTCCTGGTACATCAGCAGCATGTAAAACATCCCAAAGGGGGTGTCTGCCGGGCTCTGCGGCGCATCGGCCCCCAGGCCGGGAAAATTGAAGCGCAGTGTCAATAGATTGCCGTCCACCTGAACCTCCTGGAGGCTGCCTTTTTGTAGCTCCAGGCGTTGCCGGAAGGTGTCCCCGGTTTTCAGCGCCACATCAGGAAGCCCCCCGTTCAGCCGCTCCCCGGCTGCCTGGGCCTCTGCCGCCTCCTCAAACTGCAGGGACACCTGGATGATCAGGGCGTCCCCTTCATCGCTCTGGGCAATGGCCAGCAGCCTGTCCGTGCTGAAGGCCGCCCCCAGCGCACTGTTGGCATCCACCAAAATCAGCTGCGCCAAGGGGGGGCTGCCTGCAGGCTGCAGGGCGGCCAGCAGGTTCTGAACCGCCGGGAGGTCCACGAGGCGCGGGCCCTCCTGGCCTTTCACCCGGGCAAACAAGTCCACATCCTGGGAGGTGGCCAGCACGTTCCCAAAAAGGGCCACCGGCCAGCCCTCCCACTGGATGCCGCCAAAGAAGAAGGCGGGGTTGGAGCGGATGAGGCCGGTCCCCTGGACGCTGTCGCAGTTGCCCTCCAGGCACCAGGCTGCATCGGCCTTCCCGGGGTCATCCAGGGCCTGGTACGCCTGGGCCATCAGGGCGGTGTGGATCTGCTCCCGGTCAACATCCCCCGCCAGCAGGGTCATCTGCAGGGGCGGCAGCATCACATGCAGGTTCTGTTTGAGCATGGACAGCGCAATCCCGTTGGTCTCTGCGGCCTGCTGCCGGTTGAGGCCGTTCACTGCATCCGGGTTGCCTCCCGCCGCGGCCGTCTTGGCCTGGGCGGGGCTCCAGTCCCCGGGCATATGCGCCATCAGGGCGTCATAGTCCGCATAGCTAAGGTACAGCCGCCCGCCCGCCGCCGGGGCGGGCACCAGGGCCAGCAGGTTCATCAGGGGGCTGGTGTCAGCGGCAGCCGCGCCGGTCAGCATCAGGGCAAGGGTCAGCATCAAGAGCAGGCGCCCTGCTGATTTGGTTTTCTTCATCAAGTTCCTCCATGCGGGCCTTAACAGATTTTTGTGCCTTTCCCGCAGCGTCTGTTGAATCTACCCGGCAAATCAGGATTGATACAAATGAGGTATGATTCTGGACTCTTTTCTTCAGGAAGAGGGCCGCCGGCATGCAGGCCATTGTGGGTTTTGTGACGTTTCCGTTGTGGGTTTTATCGTCTTTTTGATGTGGGTTTTGTGGCGTTTTCATTGTGGGTATTGTGACATATTGGAAGCGGTTTCCCCGGTTTTCTTGTCCCCTGCCGGTCCCCTGTGCTAAAATACCCCTGAAGAACAAGGCAGGGCCGTCCACCGGCCCCTTATCCGGGCAGCGCAGCAGGGCGGCTTGCTTGTCCATTTCTGCACCCGGCATCATCTCATCACGCATTCCGCGGGAAAGGACCGCCCATGACCACCGGAAGTGCCAACTACATCATCGTCAACCGAGGCCGGGCCAACCAGCTGCTGCACCGGGCCCAGCAGATCGGCGCCAAGCGGGGCACCATCTTCCTGGGGGAGGGCACCCTGCCCTCCCGCTGGCAGGACTTCCTGGGCATCAACCAGACCCAGAAGGAAATCCTGCTGATTGCAGTGCCCGGGGCGGCCCAGGAGGCTTTTTACAACATGCTCAGGGAGGAGTTTCACCTCCACAAGCGCTACAAAGGCATCGCCTTTTCCGTGCCCTACCGCCAGTACAGCGCCGAGGAGGCCCATCGTCCCCAGGGGGAGGAGGGCCGCGCCTTTGACGCCCCTTACGTCTGCCTGATGACGGTGCTGGAAAAAGGCCTCGGGGAGCAGTGCATGCGGGTGGCCCGGGAGGCCGGGGCCCAGGGGGGCACCATCATCCACGCCCATGGCGCCGGGGTGCCCCAGAACTTCGTCTACCCCATCGCCATTGAGCCCCAGAAGGACATGGTGATGATCGTCACCCGGCGGCAGACCGCGCCCCAAATCCGCCGGGCCATCTATGCTGGGATGAAGCTGGAGCGCAAAGGGGCCGGCATCATCTTCGGCCTGCCCGTCACCCGCACCCTGGGCCTGTATGAGGACAACAGGCCGGACAAGGCGGCGCCATGAGCCTGCTGAAGCAAAAATTCGGCGAGGTCCTGCGGAGCCTGCTGCCGGTGATGGCCCTGGTCTTGCTGCTTGCCTTCACGGCGGTGCAGCCGGATGCCACCGTCATCTGGCGCTTCCTCATCGGCTCTGTCCTGCTGCTGATCGGCCTGGCCATCTTCCTCTTGGGGGTGGACCTGGGCATGAACCCCATCGGGGACCACATGGCGGTGGAGGTGGCCACCTCCCGCTCCAAAATGAAGATTGCCTTCATCGCCTTTTTGCTGGGCTTCCTGGTCACCGTGGCAGAGCCGGACCTCTTGATCCTGGGCTACCAGGTGCAGGAGGCCTCCGGCGGTGCCATCGGTGCGGTCACCATGGTGTACCTGGTCTCCGCCGGGGTGGGGATGCTGATCATGTTCGGCACCTTCCGCCTGCTGGCCAGCCGCTCCTTCCCCGGTTTCATGGCCCTGGCCTACACCGGCATCCTGATTCTGTCCCTCTTTGTGTCGGAGGAGTTTCTGGCCATCTCCTTTGATTCCTCCGGGGCCACCACCGGCGCCCTCACCACCCCCTTCATCCTGGCCCTCGGGGCCGGTCTGTCCCGGATCAAGGGAGGTAAAAGCAGCGAGGAGGACGCCTTTGGCCTGGTGGGGGTCATGAGCGCCGGGCCCATGTACGCCCTGATGGCAATGAGCATCATCACCGGCCAAAAGCACATCCAGGGGGAGGCGGCGCCCTTCATGATCCAGGAAGGCGGCGTCATGGGCCCCCTGCTGCATTACCTGCCCAAGGAGCTCTTTGGCTCCCTCACCGCTCTGTTGCCCCTGGCCGCCTTCTTTTTCCTGCTGAACTTCATCTACTTCAAGGTGAATAGGCGGGAATTGGGCCGCATCATCAAGGGCCTCATCTACACCCTGCTGGGCCTCACCCTGTTTTTGACCGGGGTCTACTCAGGCTTTCTGGACATGGGGCAGTTGATCGGCCGGGCCCTGGCCGGGGGCCACAGCATGCTGCTGCCCCTGGTGGGCTTCCTGTTCGGCATGATTGTGGTGCTGGTGGAGCCGGCGGTGATCGTCCTGGGCCAGCAAATTGAGGAAACCACAGGTGGCCGCATCCCTGGCAGCATCATCAAGGTGACCCTCTCTATCGGCGTGGCCCTGGCGGTGATGCTGTCCATGCTGCGCATCATGATCCCGGCCCTGAAGCTGTGGCATTTCCTGCTGCCGGGCTTTGGCCTGGCGGTGCTGCTGTCCTTCCGCTCCGACCCCCTCTTTGTGGGCATCGCCTATGACGCCGGGGGCGTGGCCAGTGGCCCCATGACCGCCACCTTCGTCCTGGCCTTTGCCAGGGGCGCGGCGGACGTGGTGCCCACCGCCAACGTGATGGTGGACGGCTTTGGCGTCATCGCCATGGTGGCCATGGCGCCGGTTTTGTCCCTGATGATTGTGGGGGCGGTGTTCCGCCGCAAGACCCGGGCCCATGAAGGAAAGGAGGGGCTTGCCGTGCCCCAGAAAGCAGCCCTGCCCCAGGGCGAGATCGAGTTTTACGACTGCGTGGTGGCCATCGTCAACCGGGGCCTGGCCGGGCGGGCGGTGGAACTGGCCCGGGAAGCCGGGGCCGGTGGGGGCACCATCCTCCACGGCCGGGGCGCCAGCGGCCATGACATGAAGGTGTTCAATGTGGAAATCCAAAAGGAGAAGGAGATCATCTTCTGGCTCACGGACACCCGGGTCAGCCAGGACATCGCCCAGCACCTCACCACCCAGTTGGAACTGGACGGGGAGGGCAGCGGCGCCGTCTTCATGATGCCCTGCGGCGCCTTCGGCCTCAGCCACCCGGTGGCCATCGGCCTGAGTGAAGAGCCGGAGGACAACCTGCTGCAGATTGCGGAGCCCACCACCGCGGAGGACCTGCTGCCCGGGTCCCTGGAGCAAGAGGCCCTGGCGGAGGCGGAAGGCCTGGCGGAGCCGGAGGAGGCCGCGCCTGAAGACAGCCCGGAAGCGGCGGCGGAAAGCCTGGAACCAGCGGCGGAAGCCCCGCCCTCGGCCACAGAAGAGCCCCCGGAGCCCCCGGAAACGCCGCCCCCTGCCGGGGAATGAGCACCCCGAACAGCAATTCTCATGTTTCTTTAATCTCCCCTGCCTGTTCCTTTCATCTCCCTGGTTTATCTTGTCATTGAGCACAAGATCCCGGAAGGGACAGAAAGGAAACGAGCATGGAGAAATTCAACAAGGCGGAGACCCTGCGGCAGAAGGCCAATGTCAGCTACGAGGAGGCGAAAGCCGCCCTGGAAGCCACCGGCTGGGACCTGATGGAAGCCATGATCCACCTGGAGCAGGCCGGCGCCATTCCAAACGGCAGCAAACAGGACAGCAGCACCCGGCAGGAAGCCCCCCAGGCTGACTACACCACCAGGAAAGAGCCTCGGAAGGATAACACCCGGGACTATGTGAAGCAGGGGGAGGGCTTGCTAAAAAAGGCCGCGGACTGGGTGGCTAAAATGATCTCCCTGGGCAACAGCCGCCAGGTGGTGATGCGCAGGAAGGGCCAGAAGGTCTTTGAAATCCCGGTCACCGCAGCGGTGCTGCTGGCCATCCTCATCAGCCCCGTGTTCTGGCCGGTCTTCTTCATCAGCCTGTTCATGGGCTGCTGCTACACCATCGCCAACCAGGAACAGGACGCCCGGGACATCGAGGAGGCCAAAGAGGCTGCCGAGGAACTGAACCAGCGCCATCAGGTGAACAGCTTCGAGGTTTGACACAAAACAGATACATTCTCCAAAAGCGCCGGTTGGCGCTTTTAGAATGAAAACAAACCATATCAATGGGGAGTTTCAGAGGGCACAGCCCTCTGAGTGAAATCGTATCGCCCGGCTCTGCCGGGCGGGCGGGGCGAATTGCGAAGCAATTCATACCTCGCATTTTCCCTGACCGGGAACGAAGTGACCAAGGGAAAATGCCCGCTCCTTCTAATCGACAAAGTGTCCGCAGACACTTTGTCGACACCCAAAAAGCGCCGGCCGGCGCTTTTTTTATGGTTTGAACACAGAGATAGGCCTCGGCCCCTTTACTTTTTGATCACGGAAGATTTGAGGTAGATGGTGCCAAAGCCCTCCACCCGCCCGTCAATGTCGTGGCCGTCCACGGGCGCATCCAGGATGCGGATGTTTTTCACCCTGCTGCCTTGCTTCACGGTGTCCCTGCCCAGTTTCAGGTCCCGGATGATGGTTGCGTCATCCCCGTTGTTGATTTCATTGCCATTCGCGTCCCGGATCACCAGGGCCTGCTGGGCAAGCCGTTCACTTTCCTCCGTCCACTCATAAAAGCACATGGGGCAGACCAGGAGGTTGCCGTCCTCGTAGGTGAAGTTTTCCTGGCACTTGGGGCACTTGGGCAGGCTCATACAGTCTCCTTTTCCATATCGTATTGACCTCAGTGTAGGCCAATGGCTGCGATTGTCAAATGCACGGCAAGGCAACACCGCAGGGTGACGGACCCCTGCGGTGTTCACGATATCCCAAATGCTATATGTAGCCGTCAGATGCTACATCAAACAGATTCCGGGGATCGGGACTATTGGCCCCGGGCAGGGGGCATGGGGAATGAAATCCCCCATCGTCCTCTCCGTCCTCTCCGTCCCCAGTCCTCATCCCTACCCGTCAAACACCATGGTCCTGAAATAATCCTCCGCGGTTTCAGCCCTGCGGATTAATCGGTAGTCCCCCTCCTCGGTATACAGCACCTCGGCGCAGCGCAGGCGGCCGTTGTACTGAAAGCCCATGGCGTGGCCGTGGGCGCCGGCGTCGTGGATGAAAAGGATGTCCTTTTTTTCTATCCTGGGCAGGGGCCGCTGGATGGCGAATTTGTCGTTGTTTTCGCAGAGGGGGCCGGTGACGTCATAGACCTGGTCCTGGGGCGCCTCCCGCTTGCCCAGCACGGTGATGTGGTGGTAGGCCCCGTATTTGGCGGGGCGCAGCAGGTCCGCGGCGCTGGCGTCCAGGCCGATGTAATCCCGCCAGATTTTCTTCTCGTGGATGGCCATGGCCACCAGGAAGCCGTGGGGCCCGGTGATGTAGCGGCCCAGTTCGGTGAACAGGGCCACCTGCCGGCCGCCCAGGTGCCGGGTGAAGGCCTCCTGCACGCCGGCAGCCACAAAGTCCAGGTCCACCTGCGTTTCCTCGGGCCGGTAGGGGATGCCCATGCCGCCGGCCAGGTTGATGTAGGCCAGCTCCATGCCGGAGGCGTCGGCCAGCTCTGCGCCCAGTTGGCTCAGGTAGCGGGCGTTGTTGATGTAGTAATTGGGGTCCAAGGTATTGCTGTCCGTCATGGTGTGCAGGCCGAAGCGCCGGGCGCCTTCTGCCTTCAATTGGTTCAGGGCAGGGAGGAGCTGGCTGGGCATCATGCCGAATTTGGCATCCAGGGAGGAGCCCATCACCCCGGCCCGCTGGGCGCCGTGGCTGCCGGGGTTTACCCGCAGGCCGGCCAGTTCCGGCACGCCGCCGTGGTGAATCAGCCGGGTGACGTCGTTGATGTCGTCCAGGTTGATGATGGCCTCCATGCCCCGGGCATAGGCCATCTCGGCGCCGGGCATGGCATTGGCGGTGAACATCACGTCCCGCCCCCGGACGCCCAGGCGCTCTGCCAGGAGCAGCTCCGTCATGGAGGAGCAGTCCAGGCCGCAGCCCAGGTCCAGCATAATCTTGAGGATCTGGGGGTTGGGCAGAGCCTTGACGGCGTAATACTGCCGGTAGTCAGGGTTCCAGGAAAAGGCGGCCTGCACCTTTTTGACCGTGCGCCGGATGCCGGCCTCGTCGTACAGGTAAAAGGGGGTGGGGAAGCGGCGAACCGCCTCCTCAAACACCGCATCAGGGACAGTGAAATTGGGCATGTTTGCCTCCTGGGTCATATTCTTGTCTTTTCAGTATAAAGATGCTGTATACGGTGTGCAAGGGAAAAACCCCGGAAAAACATGGGGCAATAGGAATATAGCCGCATTAAAAGCGCCGTTCGGCGCTTCATGGGCAGGATGTGGAAATTTGAAATGTCTGCAGGTGCAGGGCATCACAGGCGCAGCACGACTTCCTCCTGGCCTTGTTTCAGGGTGAAATCCAGGCTTTTCTCCCCCAGGCTGAGGCGGTACCGGCCCCGGTAGCCGCTCAAAAGAGCCTGTCCTGCATCATTGGTGATCAATTCCTGGTGGCTGCGCCATTCCTCATTTACCATCTCCCTGAGTTTGTTAAAAGCCGGCTTCTCGGAGTTGTCTCGGCGCAGCAAACCGGAGGGGGCATTGAGCCACTTGCCATCCACGGCGTCCCAAACGGTCACAGCCTCCACCTGAGGGTGGGCGAAGAGCAGGCGGTACATTTCCTCAACCTCCCGGGCCTGGCGGGCTTCCCCTTCCGGTGTGGATGGCCAGTCTTCCACCTGCCAGTCGTTCAGGTCCACAATGTGGGGGGGCATCAGGTCCCCAGATACCAGGGTGTTTTCAGTGAAATGCAGGGGCAGGCCAAAACGGGAAAAACGCTCCAGCACGTCCTCCACCTTCTCCCGGCCCCAGTAACCCTGGTGCTGGTGGGACTGCAAGCCAATGACATCAATCTTGATGCCGGCATCCAGGCAGTCGGCAATCAGACGCTCGTAAGCGGCAGTCATGTTGAAATCGTTCAGGATCAGGGTGGCTTCCTGATTGCTGCCCCGGGCGGCTTCAAAGACCGCCTTCACGATGCCGGTGCGCCCCAAGTCCTTTGCGATGCGGGTGACAGCATTGTCATATTTGTCAAAGACCGGCATAATCACCACTTCGTTGATCACGTCCCAGGTGTCAATCAAGCCCTTGAAATCCGTCACCTCCCGGCGGATTCGGGCCAGCTGCTTGTCCAGGATGGTCCGGTTATCATACTGCATCAGCCAGGGGGCACACACAGTGTGCCAGCACAGGGGATGCCCCTTGGTTTTGATCCCCCGCTCCTTGAGCCACCAAGCTCCTTGTTTGGTGATTTCCGTCAGAGGGCTGCCTTCCTCGGGCTCAAATCGGCCCCAGTAAAAGGGCAGTGTGCCGTAGTTGAACACCGATAGCATCTTCTGGAGGCGCTCCTTGAGAACGGCCTGCTCCTCGGGGCTAATGCCCTCTCGAAACTGCTCCACTGCATCAAAAGCGCCAAAACCAAAAAGGAATTCGCTGTCTATCTGACGGGCCTGGATGCGGGCGTTTTGCACCGGGCTGCCGTCGGAGTGAAGAAAGATAAGGCGAGCGCTGCTTTTTCTGTGTTCATACTGTGTAGACAATGCTATGCTTCCTTTCAAATCGTGTCAGCCCTTCACGCTGCCGATGCTGAGGCCCACCACAAAATACTTCTGCAGGAAGGGGTATACCAGCATGATGGGCAAGGCGGAGATTACTGTGATGGCGGCCCGGATGGTGATGGGGGTGGAGGTGGGTTTGGCGGAGAGGGCCGCCGTGGAGGACATGGCGGCATTGGTGCTGGCCTGTGTGGTAGCCAGTTTCATTTTGAGCAAGTACTGCAGGGAGTGCAGCTTGGGCTTGCCTGCATTGTACAAATGAGTGTCAAACCAGGAGTTCCAGGCCCCCACTGCTACAAACAGCGCCACCGTGGCCAGCACCGGCAGGCACAAGGGGGCGATAATCTGCCAGAAAATCCGGAACTCCCCGGCCCCGTCAATCCGGGCGGACTCCACCAGGGCATCGGGCAGGTTCAGGATGTAGGTTCTGATCACAATCATGTTGAAGCAGCTGAGCATGGTGGGGATGATGTACACCCAGTAGCTCTTCCCCAGCCCCAGGGTGCGGGAGATCAGCAGGTAGTTGGGAATCAGCCCGGCGTTAACATACATGGTCAGCACAAACACCGTGGTGATGAACTTACGCAGGATGAACTCCCGCCGGGAAAGTGTGTAGGCTAGCATGGAAGTGAGTACTAGGTTCAGCACCGTCTGGATCAGGGTGTGGGACACGGAGATGAAAAAGGCGCTGAACACATACTCGTCCGACAGCACCCCCCGGTAGCTTTCCAGGGAGAAGGCCCGGGGCCAGACGTGGATGCCGCCCCTTAGGGCATCGGTGCCGTCGTTGAAGGAGATGGCAATGGTGTTGACAACGGGGTACAGGGTCACCACCATCAGCGCCAGCATGAACAGCACGTTGGCGGTGTGGAAGGCGGCATTCCAGTAGTGGCTGCTGCGGCGCCACCTGCTGCGTGAAAGCGTTTTCTTGTTCATCCTGTCCTCCTACAGCAGGGTCGGCTCATCCAGCCGCTTGGCGATGCGGTTGGCAGAGAACAGCAGTACAATGGCCACCACGCTTTTGAAGATGCCCGCGGCGGTGGCCCTGCCGTACTGGCCCTTGCTGATGCCGTACTTCAGCACAAAAATGTCGATGGTCTGGGACCAGTCCATCAACAGGTTCTGGCCCATCAGGTAGGGGATGTCAAAATTGCCGTCCCCCTGGCCCCCGATGAGCATGCCGATGTTCATGACCAACAGCACCACAAAGGTGGATTTGATCCCTGGCAGGGTGATGTGCCAGATGCGCTTGAAACGGCCTGCACCGTCCATCTCGGCCGCCTCGTACAGGGCAGGGTCGATGGAGCTCATGGCGGACAGGTAGATGATGCTGTTCCAGCCCGCTTCCTTCCAGATGTGGATCAGGCCCACCAGCCACCAGAAATAGCGGCCCTCACCCAGGAAGAACAGGGGGGACTGGATGAGGCCCAGGCGCAGCAGCACGGCGTTTACGATGCCGTCTGTGGCAAACATGTTCTGGGCCAGGCCCACCACAATCACCCAGGACAGGAAGTGGGGCAGGTAGGTGACGGTCTGCACCGTGCGCTTGAACTTCCGGGCGGTGATTTCGTTAAGAAGTACCGCCAGGGTGATGGCGGACACCGTGTTGAACACCAGGGTGATGATGCTCATCATGAAGGTGTTGCGGATGGCCAGCATGAACTCCGCCCGGGAGAACAGCCAGCGGAAGTTGGCCAGGCCCACCCAGGCGTTGTCAAACATGGGCTTGGCAGGCTTGTAATCCATGAAGGCAGTCAGCCAGCCCCACAGAGGTGCATAGCTGAATAAGAGGATGTACAACAGCATGGGCACGCTCATGAACAACAGCTGCCGCTGCTGCCACAACCGGTGGCCCAGGCTGGCCTGTTTGGGTTTGTATCGTTGCGCGTTCATGTTCCACCACCGCCTTTAACCGGGAAAAAAGGAAAGCCAGCCGCAGGCAGGCTGCGGCTGGCCAGGGATCCCTCAGGACAGCTTGTCGTTGAGCTCCAGGATGATCTTCTGCATGAATTCTTCAAATTCCTTCACGCCGGCGTTGTCCAGCTCCGCCACAAAGGCGTCCCACACGCTGTCAAACTCCCCTGCGGGGGCCATGATGGCGCGGGGCAGGTCCCGGGCCTGGATGTCGGTCATGTGGGTGTTGATGTCCTGGATGTCCGGGAAGGGGTTCAGGTCGATCTGCCAGGCCGCATAATAGGGCTGGTTGGGGGGCGCGGGGCGGAAGAACTCCGCGGGGGTTTTCATGTTGTACTTGGACAGGAATTCCTTGTCGTAGTCCGACATCAGCTCAAAGTAGAGTTCCGGCTGCAGGCCCGGATCCCAGCTGTTGCCGTTGTCCATGGTGCCTTCCTTCTTGGGGGCGTTGTAGAAGAACTGCTTGGCCTTGTTGGCGTTGACCCAGACCGCGTTTTCCGCGTTGGATTTTTGCTCATCCGTACGCAGGAAGCGGCCGTTCTCCACATAATAGTCCTCGCCCTCAATGCCCCAGTGGAAGAGGATCTGCCAGTCGTCATCCAGCATGCGCTCAAACATGTTGACCAGGCGCTCGGGGTACTCGCAGTTGACGGAGATGCCAAAGCCGCGGTTTACGTTGATGATGGGCTGGTCCAGATACTGCTCCTTGGTGGACTCGTCATACACCAGGGGCAGGCCAATGTAGGTGTCCTCAAACTTCTTCTGGGCGTTTAGGGAGTCCGTCGCGTTTTGGAAGTTCCAGTACTGGTCAAACATGCCCAGCACACGGCCGGAGGACAGCTTGGCCAGGTATTGGTCAAAGTTCTGTACCAGGGTGTCCTGGTCAATCAGGCCTTTGTGGAAAACCTCGTTCAGCTTTTGGTAATAGGGCTTGGCATAGGGCTTGTTGTGGAAGACGTCCACCTTGTAGTTGTCATCCCAGTGCACAAACACGCCGCCGTCATTGGGACGCCCCATCAGGTGCTGCACGGGGTTGAGCAGGCAGAAGTTGCGCCAGCCATCCGTCAGGATTTCAAAGCCGCTGGTGGGCAGACCGTCCTCTGTGGTGGGGTGGGCTTCCTTGTAGCGCAACAGCAGGTCAAAATACTGGTCCACAGTCTTGATCATGGGGTAGTTGTCCCAGGCCAGCACCTTTTTCTGGATCCAGAAGGCCGGGCCGTTGGCGTAGTTGACGATGGGATCGTTGTAGATGCGGCCGTAGTTGGGCAGCACGTACAGGGCGCCGTCCACGGTGATGCGCTTCAGGTGGGGCTCGTAATGGGCCCACAGGTTGGGGGTCTTTTCCGGGGTGATGTACTCCAGCAGGTCGATGTGGGCACCGGCGTCAATCAGCTTCTCCGCGCTGTTGGAACCGCAGATCAGATCCGCATAGTCCTGGCCGGCAATCTTGATGCCCAGGGTCTCGTCCAGGTCCCCCGCCAGAAATTCGAACTCGAACTTGATGCCGAACTCCTCTTCAATCAGCTTGTAGATTTTATTGTCGGAGGTGGGCTGGTCAAAAGCGTCCGCAATGAACACGGACACTACAATGGGCTCCTCAGCCCGGGCAGCGTGTGGAATCATCGGGAAAACAAAGGCAAGCAACAACAGGAAAGCCAGGGTCCTAAGCAAGCGTCTCTTCATGAGATCCTCCTTCTTGGCGCTGCAACGCGCGCATTTTGTATGATATCAACATCATATATCAAGCGATCGGGCTGCGACAATGGCGATATATTGCCTGATTTGTTGCTTTTGTGCGTTTTTAAGCAGATTCAGACATGATTTTAAGAAGTTCAACATCAAAGATACAAGGTGAACTTTGCCGGTTTTGGATCATGTTCCTTGTGTTTTGATGAATATGTTCAGGTTGCCAGTTTGTTGCTTCTCATTTACAGCATCCGCTCCATCACTGCAAAATGCTTTACCGGGCGAAAGCCCGCCCTGTCGTAGATGCCCCGGGCGGGGTTGCTTTCCCCTGTGAAGAGGGTGGAGAAGCTGGCGCCGATGTTGATAAACTCCTTTAGCAGCAGGTGGAACAGCACCGTGGCGATGCCCCGGCCGGAAAACCCGGGATCCGTGCAGATGCCGGAGAACCAGCCCCGGCCGCTGGCCTGTTTGTCCACCGGGCCGGTGAAGCCCACCATGCGGCCCTGGTGGGTGGCGGCCAGGATCACCCGGGGATGGGCCTTGGCCAGCTCCTGGCGCAGCACCTCCCGCCAGTAGGGGCTGCCCACCCGGTCGCACAGGGTGTCGTAGTCATACGAAAGGGCGGGGTCGTAGCGCCCAGTCTGGATGCCCTCAGCCGCAAGCCGGTCCCGGCGGGCCTGCAGGTCCTTCAGGGGCTGGTACTCCGCCAGGTTCAAGTACATGGCCACCTCCCGGTGGCGCTCCGCAAAGCCCCGGTTCAACAAAAACACATAGCCCGTGCAGGCGGTATCCACCCCCGGGGCCTTGTTGTGGTCGTGGCCATTGGTGCCTGGAATCAGCCAGTCCAGCTGCACGGGGTTGGCTTCGGCGCAGAGCAGCCTTGTGTGGTGAAGGGCCCGGAAACGGTCTTCCAGGGCGGCAAGCAGGGCGCTGCCGATGCCCCGGCGGCGATGGGCGGGCGACACAAAAAGGCAGGTCAGGTAGCCCGGGGCGCTGTCTGCCTGTTCCCCGGGCAGGAAGGCGGTTTTCCGGGCGCCGTGGACAAAGCCCAGCAGCTGCCCTTCCGATTCCGCCACCAGGAAAAGCCCGGGCGCTGCCCCGGGGCCTTCCAGCAGCTTCAGGCGGAAGGAATCCCTGTCCAGGGGGGCATACACCACCTCGCCGGCCGCCGCGCTGGCGTTCCACAGGGCCAGGGCTGCTTCAAGGTGGCTGCCGGGGTGAAAGGGCCGTATGGCAATACGCCCTGTCCGGTTGTTCTTCAAATCCATTGCACCATCAGGCTTTTCTCCGTTCTCCCGTCGTTTAACACACCCCTCATCAATGCACCACCAGCAGCTGCCCCAGCACCAGGATCACCGTGCCGGCGATGGCCAGCACCAGGCCGGGGGTTTTCATCCCCAGGGCGTACAGGCCCAGGCCGATGCCCAGGGAAAACAGGGCGATGAGGAGTACCCGGGGCACCTCCGGCAGGCGGTGGTCTGCCTTGGGGGCGAGGAAGACGGCCCACAGGGCGATGAAGGCCACCACGGTGAGGATGCCGGCTGCCACGGCCAGGCCGTGGTTCTTGTCCTTGAGCAGCAGGAAGACAATCCGCCCGCTGCCCAGCCACAGGGCGATTTCGACCGCAAACGCCAGGCCGCCCAGGATCCATTCAAAGGGGGTCATGTGCCACCTCCGGGTGCTGTCCAGGTCATTCCAGGGGATTTTCAGGCTTCTGTTATCAGTTTACCCGCTGCCATCCGGTGGACGGTGTCGCACAGGGTGCTGATGTCCTCCGGGTTGTGGCTGGCCAGCAGGATGGTGCGGCCCTGGTTTTTTAGTGTCAGCAGCAGTTTCCGGATGTCCCGGACCCCGTTTTCATCCAGGCCGTTGAAGGGCTCGTCCAGGATCAGCAGCTCCGGCTCCTCCATGATAGCCTGGGCGATGCCCAGGCGCTGGCGCATCCCCAGGGAATAGCTGCGCACCCGTTTGCTGGCTGCCTCAAGCAGCCCCACCGCCTGAAGGGCCCGGTCAATCCGCGCCCGGTCCACCCGGCCGGTGAGGCCCATCAAGAGGGCCAGGTTGCTGCGGCCGGTGTACTGGGGCAGGAAGCCCGGCTGCTCCAGGATCAAGCCCAGGCTGCCGGGGTAGGCGATGTCCTTGCCGATGCGCCGGCCTTTTACCCGCACCTCCCCGGTCTCCGGGCGCACATAGCCGCAGATGCACTTGAACAGCTGGGTCTTGCCGGAGCCGTTGCGGCCCACAAAGCCGTGGAGCTGCCCCTGTTGCACATGGAGGCTGACCGCATCCAGCACCAGGTGGCGCCCGTAGCGCTTGCTGACATCAATCACTTCAATATATGGCTTCATTTTATCTCCTTTCACCTGGCTTTGCGCTGGGTCTGGTTGATGAAGGCCTGCACCGCCGCCCCCAGCAGGGCCAGGGCCAGGATGAGGGCCAGGCTGCCCAGCAGCGCCTCCCCGGTGTCCACCCCAAAGCCGCCGCCCTGGGAAAAGCGCTTGGCCATGCCCCAGTTGATGACCCGGTGGCGGTTGTCCATCAGCAGGGAGTCGTCCCCGGAATGGCGCATGATGGACCAGGCGGCGGGCAGGATGTAGGACAGCAGGGCCAGCCTGCTGTTTCTGCTGATCAGGTACACCAGCATCCCCAGGCCGGTCAGGATGCCCATCTGCAGGGCATAGGCCAGGAGGGCCAGGAGGAGGGGGGCCATGGACAGCATCCGGAAGCCCTGGGCATCCTGGATGGCCAGCAGCAGCCCCCTGTGGCCTCCCAGCACGGCGATCAGGGCGCACAACAGGCCGGAAAACAGGGCGATCGCAAAGCAGCCCAGCAGGTTGGCCGCCACCTTGGACAGCCACCAGGCCGTCTGGGAAGAAAAACGGTAGGCGGTGTAGGGCAGGCGGCTGTCCATGCTGCCCTCCAAAAAGCCCGCAAAGGCCATGCCGCAGGGGAGGAGCTGCAGCAGCCAGAAGGCCGCCGCCTGGGGGCTGATGAACTCGTACCACATGATGCCGCCATACAGCTCATAGACGATAGCCCCCAGACCCAGGTCCCGGTTCCAGGGCTTGATGATGAGGTTCAAGGTCTGCAGGGTGCAGATGGCCACCAGGGCAATGAGGGCCTGGGGGCGCAGCATCATGAGGAGATCCATCTTCAGGCGGTTTTTGTATTTGATGAGCTTGTTCATGGCCGCATCCCGCCCCGCTTGCCCAGGGCAAAGGCCAGGCAAGCCCCGCCAAAGAGGGCCGCCAGCAAAAACTGCGCCAGCTGGCGCAGGCTGTACTGCCACAGGGGGGCTGCGGTGAACAGGTCCGGCGTCTGGATGCGCTGGGGCATCCATTCGTTCAGGGCGCTGCCCACCAGCAGCTGGGACAGGAAATAATAGGCCACCACCGTCACCAGCATGGCCTGCATCTCCCCCATGAAGGCGGAGCAGCCGGCGCAGATCAGGGCCCAGGTGGCAGCGGCAAAGGCCAGGCGGAAGGCGGTGTCCAGGGCCAGGGGCAGGGCCTTGTGCCGGGTCATGAGGGGCAGATAGGTGCTGACCGCCTCCTTCATGTCAACATCCGCCGTGTAGGGACTGTGGCTGTACACGATGGCGCAATAGGCCGCAAAGCCCAGGGCAACCGCCAGGGCTGCCCCCACCACAGCCTGGGACAGGCGCCGCAGCACATAACGGCCGTTTCCGCAGCGCTTAAGCACCAGGGCCAGGTAGCCCCGGCTGCGGTCCTCGGCGCATAAAGTGGCCGCCGGCAGGGCGGCAATGAGGGGCAGCAGCAGATGGATCACATCGCCCCGGGGCAGGGTGAGGAAATACACCACATCCCCCTTGGTGTAATAAGAAAGGCCCAGATAGGACAGCACCCCCATGGCGGCGTACAGGCAGGCAAACAGGGTGAGGGTTGCCCCCCAGTACAGGCCGCCGCCGGACAGCACCCGTTTGAGGTAGGTGTTCATCGGGAGATGTCCCCGGTGAGGGCATCCACATACCAGAGGGTCTCCTCGATATCCGCCATGTTGGCCCGGACCACTGCGAGGGGCTCCTCCCCCTGGTACACAAAGTCCGCCTCCACGCACACCTGCCAGACGGGCAGGGCCAGACCTGCAGCGGTAACCCGGTAAGCGGGCTCCACCGCCTTCACCCGCAAATGGATTTTGACCTGGTTTTTGGCCCAGAAGGCGTCAAAGCTGGGCAGGGCAGCCCGGTTGGCCTGTAAAAACAGCTTGTAGTGGGCAATCTGCCGGTCCATGATCCGGGGCACCGCCGCCTGCCAGGACACGGCAGGGCCCGGCAGCTCCTGGGCGGCTTCCACCACAAAGGGCTCCGGCAAAAAGGCGCAGAGCAGCTCCCCCTCCTGCCCCAGCAGAAAGGCCGCCTGGGTGCCGGCCACCTCCTCCTTTTGGGGCTGATAGCCCGCCAGGTCCAGGGTGGCAACCAGCGGGTAGCCGTTCAAGCGGGACTGGTAACTGACATAGGTTTTTCCCGCACCCTCCTCGGTGCGGAACATCATCTGCAGGATGCGGTCCAGGGCCATCAGGCTGCCCGGCCCGATACGGTCCTGGGTATGCTGGGCCAATTCCGGCAGCCCCAGGGCGGTGATGGGCCGGTCCACCCGGGGCCAGGCAAGGGCATCCAGCAGGGCAGCGGCCTTGCCGGTCGCCGCCTCCTCGTGAAGCGTGTACGGGGGCGCGCCCCGGCCCTGGACATCCGGGAAGAAGTCGCTGTCGGGGCTGCGCTTAATCAGCAGGCCCCCCTCGGTGTAGGGGGGGACGACCACCTCCAGGCCCCCTTCCCCCAGACCCTCCAGGGCTTTCCGGACGTCCGCCGGGTTGAGGGGCACCCGGTGCAAGCGGTATTGATACAGGGGCTGCTCAAACTCCCGCACCGCCGGCAAATCCACCCGCACCTCATAGATGCCCTCATCCATCTGGTACTCATAGGGCGCAGCGGCAGCCGGGCCCAGGGCCAGGATGATCAGCGCCGCCAGGGCAGCGCAGCATGCTTGTTGACAGACTCCGGACATCAAAAAACCCTCCTGTTTCTGTGTTCAATGGGATAGACAGCGGACAGGCGGGTTTTGTTGCGTTGCATCAAAATTATTTCATCATGGCCAGGGGCAGGGCGCGCTGGGGCGGGTAATGGGTGTGGACTTCCTCTGCCAATTCCCCGGTGATGGCAACAAGGCGCACCGACACAAACAGGGGGGTGTTCTGGGTGCCGCCAAAGCTTGTCACCAGGGGCTCCAGGTAGTTCTTGTGATACCAGCCCTCGGGCCGCTGGGCAAACTCCGGGCTCATGGGGGATTTCCGGCTGAAGATGAACTGCCACACCGGCCGCCCCAGCTCCTCTGAGCGGTAGTGGACCGACAGATACAAATCAAAGGCATCCAGCTGCTCCCGGGTCCAGGGCGGGCTGCCCAGGATGGCGGCCTCCGCCAGCTTCCGGGCTGCTTCCTCCGTCAGGGCATCCGCCCCGGGCAGGCTGATCTCCTGGCTCAAAGCCCGGGCCAGGACAGCGGTGCGCAGGTCCGCCGGGCATTCCGGCGCATCATCCCCCAGCTCCCCGGTGAGGAAGCGGGGCAGGCTGTCCCGCCATTTCGCCTGCAGGGCCATCATGCGCAGGCTGTCATAGGGCGGGTCTTTGACATCACGGCGCAGCTGCTCCGCCGGGTGCATCTCCCGGGGCGGGGTGATGGCCGCTACCTGGCCCCCCGGCGTCAGCCGCACCCCGTACATGCCGTCGTTTAAGGGGTCATGGCCCTTGTGGTAGAACACCACCAGCACATCCGGGCTGTCCTCATAGCGTCCGGTCTGCTCATACACCAGGTCCTGTTCCTTCAGCCCCTCCTGGTTCACAAGGGCTTTTTGGGCCAGTTCCCGGGCCTCCTGCTCACTCAGGGCCAGCCCGGTTAAGGGTGCAATCAGGCACAGCAAGGCTGCCGCCATGATGGTCAAGCGTTTCATGTTCAGGTTGTTTCCTTTCATACTGAACGAATGAATAAACGCACGCATGAGCCGAGCAATTTTTTGTCTCCGCTAAGCTGAGTGTAAGGAGGCGTAGCCTCGTCGGGGCTCCCTGTGCTTCCTTTTCACCGTGCAAGCAGGTTGAAGGCGTCCGCTTCGGGTCCCCTCCTCCCGCTTGAAAGCCTGCTTTCAAGCGGAAGGAAGAGTTCCGGAACGCAGTGCGCTGGCGAGCGCGCTCGGCAGCAAACGCAGTGGAGTGAATCCTGACGCAGGGCCGGCTCATGGAAGCGTTTATGAAAGAGTTCAGTATTACTGCGCCACCACCCGGGACAGGGGAAACTGGCGCTCAAAGTTGAAGAGGATGGTACGCAGCCCCTGGTCCAGGTAGGGCAGGGCCTGCTGCCGGATGTGCTCCGGCACCCCGTAATAGGCCTGGGCGATGGAGCCGGTGATGGCGGCCAGGGTGTCGCTGTCCCCGCCGATGCTGACAGCGCCCCGGATGGCGTCCTCAAAATCGGTGGATTCCAGGAAGGCCACGATGGCCTGGGGCACCGTGCCCTGGCTGGACTCGTCAAACTGGTAGTTGTAGCGGATGCTGTCCAGGGTGAAGTTGAGGGGGTAGTAATGGCGGTTGATGTACTCCCGGATGGCCGGGATGCCCTCGCCCTGGCGGGCCATCCAGATGGCGGCGGTGGTGGCCTCCGCCCCCTTCAAGCCCTCCTCATGGTTGTGGCTCACCTCTGTCACCTTCCGGGCCAGGAGGCAGGCCTCGCCGAAGCTGCCCGCGGCCCAGGCGCAGGGGCTGACCCGCATGGCCGCGCCGTTGCCGTAGCTGTTGTAGGGCTTGGGATCGGACTGGTGCAGCCACTTGCCAAAGCTGCCGCCATAGCCCGCGTTGGGGTATTTCCGGCCCAGGCGCTGCATGCTGCGCACCGCGGCCTCCCCCAGGGCCTGGTAGTTGCCGTCGCAGGCCAGGATGGCTTCCGCCACGGCCAGGGTCATGATGCTGTCGTCCGTCGCCTCGCAGTTGGGTGCAAACAGGTCAAAGTCCTTGCTCCGGTGGTTGTCCCACTCAAAGCGGGAGCCCACAATGTCCCCGATGATTGCGCCTATCATGCCGGTTCTCCTTTCCTATGCGCACAGCCCCATGTTTCAGGATGCCGCCGGGGCCGCGCTGGTTTTGATGTGCGGGGTTCTCCGCGCCGGCTGCAGGGCTGCGCCGGCCTCCCCTTCCATTGTGCCTTGTTTGCGCCCTTCGTGCAAGAAAAATTCAGCCCCGCCAAACCAGGGCCGGGGCTGATGGCCGACAGGGCTGCCGGGGCGGAACCCGCCCCTTCACATATCCTCTGTCTTGGTGTGGTCCAGCTTCCAGGCCCCGTCCACCAGCACCAGGTGGTAGCGGAAGTCGTAGCGGCGGGGGGCCATGCCCTGCCAGTCCCAGTGCGAAATGGCCTCCCTGAGGGCTTCTGCCATCCGGGTTTCCTCGGCATCTTCCGGCAGCAGGGCTTTGTTGGCTGCCAAGTAGGCGTTCAGGTTGGAGATGGCCTCCCCCCGCACCGAGTGCAGGCTGATGTCCACCGTGGCCGTCTCCCCCTGCACCTCCTCCCGGCCGTAGGACACCTCCACGGTCTTCAGCAGCTTCTCCAGCACGACCGCCTGGACGGGGTCCTTCATGGCTTCCTGCAAAAAGGCTCCCTGCTGGGGGTCCACCAGGAGCTGGACAGCTGCTTCAAAATCCAGGGCCCGCAGGTGGTTCACCAGGGCCACCAGGCTGGCGGTGGGGCTGTCCGCCGAAGCGGCGGCCAGGGCAAACAGGCTGATGAGGACCAGTACCAGCGCAGCATATTTTTTCATGGGGCACCTCCCTGTGTGTTTCATCCGTGTACCAGCATATACCCCGCCCGGCCTCCCTTCAGAAAACTGCCGCTGCTTCGCCAGCCCGCAGGAATGCGGCAGCGCCGGGTATATTGTTGCATCTGCCGGGGTTTTGGCCCGAACCGGCCCGGTTTTCCTGTTGTACTGGCGCTGTTTCATTCACAAAATCACGGGAAACATGGTATACTTAAGTTTGCGGGCAATTTTTTACACCGCCTGCAACAGCAACACGACAGAAAAGAGGTGGACGGCTTTGGGAGCTACAACGCCATGGTGGATGGTGGTCCTGCTGGGGATGGGCACAGTTTTTGTGGGCCTGGCCCTGCTGGTGGGCCTGTGCAACCTGCTGCGCCTGGCATTCCACAGGGAGCAGCCGGCGGCGCCGGCAGCGCAGCCTGTGATTCAGGAGGCGGCCCAGCCTACAGGGGCAGAGCGCCAGCGCCTGCTGGCCGCGGTCACGGCAGCCATCGCAGAGGCAGAGGGCAGCGATGCCCCCGGGTTTAAAATCGTATCATTTGTAAGGAGATAAGGGTTATGAAGAAATACAAGGTCATCGTGGACGGTCAGGAATACGAAGTGGGCATCGAGGCCCTGTCCGGGGAAGAGCTGTCTGCCCCCAAGGCGGCCCCTGCCGCCCCCGCAAAGCCCGCAGCGGCCGCCGCAGCCGGCGGCGAAGCCGTCAACAGCCCCATGCCGGGCACCATCCTGGCGGTGAACGTCAAGGCCGGGGACGCGGTCAAAAAGGGCCAGGCCCTCATGATCCTGGAAGCCATGAAGATGGAGAACGAGATCAACGCCCCCAAAGACGGCGTGGTGGCCGCCGTCCATGTCAGCAAGGGCCAGGCGGTGGAGTCCGGCAGCTTGCTGTGCACCCTCCAGTAAGGGGCGCCTATGGACACAATCTTGGAGTTCTTCAAGCAAACCGGCTTTTACCAGCTGGCGGGTGACTGGCGTTCCATCGTGATGCTGGCCATCGCCTGCCTGCTGCTCTACCTGGCCATCGCGAAAAAGTTCGAGCCCCTGCTGCTGCTGCCCATCGCCGTGGGCATGCTGTTGTCCAACCTGCCCGGGGCCAACATCTACCACCCCGAGCTGTTTGAGGGCGGCGCGGTAAACTGGGAGCGGCTGGCCGGGGAAGGCGGCCTGCTGGACTACCTCTACCTGGGGGTCAAGCTGGGCATCTACCCCTGCTTGATCTTCATCGGCGTGGGCGCCATGACGGATTTTGCCCCCATGCTGGCCAACCCCAAAAGCCTGCTGCTGGGCGGCGCCGCCCAGATCGGCATCTTTCTAACCTTCGCCGGCGCTGTGCTGCTGCTGGGCTTCACCCCCAATGAAAGCGGCGCCATCAGCATCATTGGCGGCGCCGACGGCCCCACCGCCATTTTCAGCGCCATGAAGATGGCCCCCCACCTGCTGGGCCCCATCGCCGTGGCCGCCTATTCCTACATGGCCCTGGTGCCGGTGATCCAGCCCCCCATCATGCGGGCGCTGACCACCAAGAAGGAGCGGGAAATCCAGATGAAGACCCTGCGCCCGGTGTCCCGGATGGAGAAGATCATCTTCCCCATCGCCGTCACCATCTTCATCGGCCTGCTCCTGCCCTCCGCCACCCCCTTGATCGGCAGCCTGATGTTTGGCAACCTGCTCAAGGAATGCGGCGTCACCGAGCGCCTCAACAAGACGGTGCAGAACGAGCTGATGAACATCACCACGGTGCTGCTGGGCCTCTCCGTGGGCGCCACCGCCACCGCGGGCATCTTCCTGTCCTGGTCCACCATCAAAATCCTGCTGCTGGGGGTCCTGGCCTTTGCCATGGGCTCTGCCGGCGGGGTGCTGCTGGCCAAGTTCATGAACCTGTTCTTAAAAGAAAAAATCAACCCCCTCATTGGCTCCGCCGGCGTCTCCGCCGTGCCCATGGCCGCCCGGGTCTCCCAGGTGGAAGGGCAGCGGGCCAAGCCCGACAACTACCTGCTCATGCATGCCATGGGCCCCAACGTGGCTGGCGTCATCGGCTCCGCCATCGCGGCCGGCATCATGATCGCCCTGTTTGCTTGATGGGAGGTACCTGATGAGCAAAAAACTGTGGATCACTGAAACCATCCTGCGGGATGCCCACCAGTCCCTGGCGGCCACCCGGATGCGCACCGAGGAGATGCTGCCGGCGGCCGCCATCCTGGACGACATCGGCTACTGGTCCCTGGAATGCTGGGGCGGCGCCACCTTCGACTCCTGCCTGCGCTTTTTGAACGAGGACCCCTGGGAGCGCCTGCGCACCCTGAAAAAGGCCATGCCCAAGACCAAACTGCAAATGCTGCTGCGGGGCCAGAACCTGCTGGGCTACAAGCATTATGCCGATGACGTGGTGGACGAGTTTGTGCGCCTCACCCTGAAAAACGGCATCGACGTCATCCGGGTCTTTGACGCCTTGAACGACATGCGCAACCTGGAAACCGCCATGAAAAGCATCAAGAAATACGGCGGCCACTGCGAAGCCTGCATCAGCTACACCACCAGCCCCGTCCACAACGAGGCCTATTTCGTGGAACTGTCCAAGGAGATGGTGAAGGCCGGCGCCGACACCATCTGCATCAAGGACATGGCGGGCCTGCTGCTGCCGGAGGCGGCCTCCAGCCTGGTGACGGAGCTGAAAAAGCACATCGACGTGCCCATCCACCTGCACACCCACAACACCGCCGGCACCGGCGCCCTCACCTACATGGCCGCCGCCTGGGCCGGGGTGGACATCGTGGATACCGCCCTGTCCCCCCTGGGCAGCGGAACATCCCAGCCCGCCACGGAAAGCCTGGTGGCCGCCCTGGAAGGCGGGCCCCGGGACACGGGGCTGGACCTGAAAAAGCTCACCGAGGCCGCAGGCCATTTCCAGAAGGTGGCCGCCCGCCTGGAGGCGGAAGGCTTCCTGGTGCCCGGCCAGGTGCTGCGCCCGGACGTGAAGGCCCTGATCTACCAGGTGCCCGGCGGCATGCTGTCCAACCTCCTAAGCCAGCTGAAAAGCGCCAACGCCATGGACAAATACGAGGAGGTGCTGGCGGAGGTGCCCCGGGTGCGGGCCGATTTCGGCTACCCGCCCCTGGTGACCCCCACCAGCCAGATCGTGGGCACCCAGGCGGTGTTCAACGTGCTCCAGGGGGAGCGCTACCGCTCCTTCACCAAGGAGTCCCGCGCCCTGTTAAAGGGCGAGTACGGCCGCCTGCCCGGTGAAATCAACAAAGAGGTGCAGAAGATGGCCCTGGGCGAGGAGGAGATGCTCACCGTGCGCCCGGCGGACCTGATTGCGCCGGAGATGGACAAGCTGCGGGAGGAAAGCCGCGAATTTGCCCGGAGCGAGGAGGATGTGCTCAGCTACGCCCTTTTCCCCCAGGTGGCGGAGAAATTCCTGCGTGAGCGCAACAACCCCGCCCCCAAGGCCGCCCCGGCAGCCGCGCCCCAGGCCAGGGATGAGGTCCGGGTGCTGCACGTGCTGGACCGGGCGTAATACCATCGAACCTTCCTAAACGACAAGATCAAGCAAGGGGTCCTGCATCGGCGGGACCCCTTGTTTTATGTGCTTTTTTATATGCTTTGCTTTCTATTCATTCCAGTCATTTTCTATTCATTCTATTCAATCCAATGCTTCAATAAACCCAGCAGCTTGCCCCCCTGTTGCCTAAGGCTTCACAATCCCCGATGCAAACTCCTTCAGGAGGGCCTCGGCGTCCTCCCCGGGGCGCACCGCCCGCAGGGCCAGGGCCAGGCGCTCGTCATCGTCTGCGCCGTGGCAGGTTACCAGGGTGAGGAGGCGGTCCCCGGCATACACCTGGGTGGGAAAATGCAGGGCGGAGTGCGCCCGCAGCCAGTTCACATAGCTGCCCATGGCCTCCTCCCCGTCAAAATTGGCCTTGATCGCATCAAAATACAGGGGGTGCCGGGGGTCGACGGAAAAGACCGTCAGGGCATAGGGCACATAGCGTGCATCCTGGTAGAGGGTATCAAAGGTGAACACCGGCTGGGTTTTCAGCATCTGCCCGTCCAGCAGCCGGGCCAGCTTGCCGAACATGGTGCCGTTTTTCATGTTGTGGCCGTGGAGGATCAGGTTGCGGTCACGGGGGCGGATGCTGTTGTCCTGGTCCAGGAACACGGTGCCCGCCACGTTTTTCTCGCCATTGAAGCCCCGGTACATATAGTGCTCGTTGTCCCGCTGCACCACGGCAAAATCAATCTCCGGGATCAGGGAGTAGGACAGCCAGCCCACGGTGTCGCTGTTGCGGCGCACAAGGGGCAAAAAGCGGTCGTCCATGACCTGGCGCTCCGCCGGCATTTCAAGCTGCGCCTGGGAAGATTCCGGGGCCTCAGCCCCTTGAACCATGTTTCCCTGGGCAGCAGCTTCCGCTGCTGCCGGGGCAGTGGAGGCTTCCGGCAGCAGGCTGGCCGGCGCGGCATCTGCCGGGTTCTGCGTCGCCTGGCCCCTAAACAGCGCCCGCTGGGCGGCCTGCTCCTGCCGGGTCTTGTGCCCCTGGATCAGGTAGCTCACCAGCAGCACCACCGCCGCTAAGGCCAGGGCCGCCCCTGCAATGCCCAGGGCGCGGGGAAGCCAGCCCGGGCGGGCTGCCGGCCGGCCCCTGTGTTTGGCGCTGCGCTTGTTCCTGCCGCTTTGCATGCCGTCCCTTTCTGCAGGGCTTCTGCGTTTGTGATAGGGGAATTGTAGAAAACCTGTGCTGGTTTGTCAACGAGGGTGCAGGATTGCCTGCAAGCCCGCACCGATGTTTTTATTATGTTTTCCGATGTGTGGCCTCTGGACCGCCAGCGGATGCGCCCGCCCGGCTCCCTGCTGTTTGTACAATTTTCGACAACAATCTTGTCATTTCAAGGGAAGCTTCAGAATATAGCAGAAAGATACATCTTTGCGCTTTTCCATCATAATTTGCTTTTCGTTGTAAATTCAGGGAATTTTGACTGTCTACCCATCCTTTGTTAGAATTCGATACAGATATCATGCCATTACAGTATATTTTGTCAAAATAAATTTTCTTTAATCAGCATCACAACGCAAGAAGGGAAGGGTACATCATGAAGGGCATCGTCAAACGGGTCTTGTTTATTACCGTGTTGCTGTGCCTGGCTGTCATCTGGGTTGCCGGCGGCGAAGGCGACCCCCAAAACCCGCCAGAGCAATCCAGCAGTGTCCGCAAGCTATACTGGCTGCCAACAGGCAATCCAAAGGATACCTCCACCCACATCAACAGCAACCCTGCTGACAACCGCGAAACCACCTACACCATGCGGCTGGAGTTTTCCTTTGGCACGAAAACGGATCCGGACATCCCGCCAGGAGGCATTGAAATCAGGATTCCCCGCTATATCTTCAAGGACCGTGGCGGCAACCCCATCATCAATTTCAACACCCTGATACCCAGCTCCTCAAATCCCAACCACGGGCAAACCTACCACTACACCGAGGACGATGATCACATCGTCATCACCAACGCCGTCACCACCAGCCCTGCCGGCAGCCTCCAGGCAGACTTCAGCTACTCCTTCATGCCCTGGCAGGTTAAACACGACACCGAGACAGAAGGCCTCACGGCCACCTTCACCGTAAGGCGTCCGAATCAGGAACCGGACCCGGATAATGAACCCTCCTCTCCGCCGCTGTCCATCAAGTTCGAAAACCACGCCACGCACATAAAACCTGAAAAAACAGGCAAGGCGTCCAACCCAGAAAACTGGCCGCCGGTGCTGAGAGATGGTCTGAACATTAATCACGATGATTATATCTACGTCCAGTGGTCCGTCAAGCATTACGCCGATCAGTCAAACACCGAGCCCTTCACCCTGGATGTGGAGGACATCCCCGATCCTGCAGGGGAGTTAATCGGCTGGCGGTCCGGAAACAATGTAGACCCCGGCACCACCGTCAGGGGCAATCTCACAGATTATCATAACGAAAACAACAAGGATGTGGGTACCTTTCGCAAGTCCCGTGTTTCCTTCCCCAAAGCCTCCAACCCGCTTGGCGCCAGTGGTTATTACAGATTCCAGGACGTTTTGTATTTCCGCTACGAGCGGGAAAATCTGACCTTCGTAACCCTGGCAAACGGCGACAGGGTCGCCAAGCTGAAAAACACCTTCCGCTCCACCCTCAACGGGGTGGACAAGAGCAAAATTATCATGGAAAGCACCGCCGAGTTCGACTACACCGAAAAAGTGTACAATCCGGAGCCAGGCGATAAAACATTCGAGAAAACAGGCGGCGGCACCCACCTGGGCTATGTCAACAAACTGAGAAAGGAAGCCGAGCTGCCTGAGGCAGACCGCAGCTTTATCGACCTGTCCTACGGGAGAACGATCTTCCAGCTGAATGAAAACACCAGTGCACCGGAACTGGTTTACGATGCGTCCACAAACCAGATGTATCCAAGCGATGTGAAATGGACCACTGTCATCACGGACGATACCTTCAGCATCAAGGCAAACAACAAGGAGCGCCCCCTGGTCCCGGGTGAATACCAGATCACCGGCGTCACCTTGAACGCCCTGTGGGATCACCTGCTGAAAAAGGACGTCGCCGACGGCTATGTCATCGATGTCAAACCGCGGAATGATGATACCTATGTTGCCCCCCAGCTGGAAATCAAACAAAACGGGGTATGGCGCCCCTTTGGCACCTTCTCTGCCGACCCGAATTCAACCAGCACATTACACAACCGGTTTACCTATTTCGAAAGTGGCGCAACCATACCAGTCACTTACGCGGACAAAATCCCCTTGCCCGCAGGCGTGGAAGGCGTGCGGCTGACTCATACATCCCATTCCGCAAAGGTCTATTTTAGCGTGCAGCTGCACCTGGCCCTCAGGCCCACCGACGAACTGATGGCCTTCATCGGACCTGCCAATGATGTTGCGGTCATCAACAACAAAATGGACTACGAGGTAAAGGATGCTGAAGGTGATCTGGTTACCAGCGGCTTTTCAACTGCCTCCTTTAACCTGCAAGGGTACCGGGGCACTTCCGTACTCAGCAAGACCATGAATCCACCCGTGCAGGACAGAATCCTGCCCCGGTTTACCCTGGATGTCCGGATCACTGCCAATGAAAGCCTGGCTTTCACAGGCAGATATGATGAAGAATACGAGGAAATCAAGGCGATGGGGGTGCAGGCAGAGCACCGCCAGGCAGTGTTTTATGACCTGCTGCCACCAGGCACCCACGTGCTGCCGGGCAGCATCAGCCTGTCGGATTCCAAGCTCACCAACCCGCCCAACATCTCCCAGATTCCCTTCATCACCGCCACCTATGACAACTGGAGGGGCAGCGGACGCACCCTCCTGGTGGTGACCGCCACCGTGCGGCTGGGGGAAGAAAACTATTATTACAACCTCTCCAGCAACAGCATCAACTCCGGCATGACGCTGAGATACACCCTGGTGTATCCCTTTGGCGAAATGCCCAACTGGGGAACCACGCTGAGAAACTACGCCGCCTACCAGCTCAAGGCCCAGGGGGAAACCATGTGGACGGGCAGGCCAGATGACGGCGGAACCCTGCCAGTCAACATCAAGCCCCTGATGTCCGACCTGGACAACAACGGCCCCAACCCGCAGAAAAAGAATTTTCTGTATGCCACTGCCAATCGGAGCGTCGATCCCCTCACCTTCTACGAGAGCGGCTTCCAAAAATCGGTTAAAGCAGCAGATGATGACAACTACAGTGACTACACCGAGGTCCAGGGCGGCGGCATGTACACCTACCGGCTGCGCCTCAGCAACGGTCAGGACACAAGGTCCCGGAACATCGTGATGTTTGATACCCTGGAGGACGCCTATGACGATGCCACCCCAGCCGAGCGGGAAAACAACGCCATCTGGTACTGGCAGGGCACCTTTGAAGGGGTGGATGTCGCCAATGCCATTAGCCGCGGCATCCGTGTCCAGGTCTATTATTCCGAGCAGGTCCTGAAAAACCTCGACCAGGATGGCTGCGCCCCGCTCCGGGATCTGACTAATACAGCAATCTGGCAGCCCCTCACAGCGGACACAGACAAAAGCAAGGTGAAAACCATCGCCTTTGACCTGACCACAAAAACCGACGGCACCCCCTTTGTGCTGGACAAAGGCCTCTCCATGTTACGTGGGCATCAACATGCGGGCCCCCATCAATGTCAAGGAACGGCTCAACCCTGTGGATCACGCCTACAACAGGGCGGTGAATCAGGTTCAGCTTGTCAATGTGGACACAGGCCAATCCGAAACAAGCGTGGAAAAAGCAAACACCGTCAAGGTCAAACTGCGGGAAACGGATATGCACATCGGAAAATCCAGCATCCCGGAAAGCGGCACACAGGACCAGCCGCGCCTGGTGTATGCCGGGCATACCATCACCTACCGCATCAGCGCAGGCAACGATAACAGCAGGGAAGCCATCACCAACCTGTGGCTGGAGGACCGCATCCCCCAGGGCCTGAAGCCCCGTTTGGACAGCATCAAGATCATTGAACACCGGGGCCAGTCCACCATGATGGCTGTCCCCCTGGCGGGCAACACCCTGGGTGTTACGCTGCTTTCTTCTCCCGAGGACCCCAACCACCTGGTATTCGAAATCGACAGGCTGCTTCCCGGCCAGGCCTTCACATTTGAGGTGGAAACAGAAGTTCTGCTGCCGGATGACCTGGAATGCAACGGCGGCATCGCCCTGGACAACCAGGCAAAGATCACCCGGGTCTTCGGCCAGGAGCTGACCGGGCCCAACATCAAATACAGCGACATCACCCATCACCAGCGGGTATGCACAGCCGTGGTTCTGGAGGGCCTCAAAACCCTCGAAAACCGGCCCATCCTGTCCACAGACGTTTTCGAGTTTGTATTGAAGGATGAAGACGGCAAGGAGCTCCAGGTTGTCAAAGCCGACACAGATGGTGCGTTTGCCTTTGATAAACTCAGTTATTTTGAGCCAGGCACCCACACCTACACGGTTTCTGAGGTGCAGGGCACACAGACCGGCATCCTATACAGCCAGGACATCTATAAAATCACTGTCACAGTTATATTTAATGAAACAGCGGGGCTCTTTGCTGAAGCATTGTACGAAAAGGTTGCCGGTGAAAACAGCAGAACCCCGGTGCCGATGGTCTTCAACAATGTGTTTGAGGCCGCAGGCAGCTACCAGCCAAAGCTCAAAAAATTGCTGGAAGGCCGCGGCATTGGAGTTGAGGAGTTCAGCTTCACCCTCTACCAGGATTATGGGACAGACCAGCAAAAAGCCCTGGAGACCGTTTTTGTCACAGCGGACGGCGACATCCTGTTCCGCGAGCTGGCATTCGACCAGGATGACCTGGATTTCTCGGAAGAAAACCTGAACGGCGAAACCACCCGCACCTACACCATCATCGAAAACGACCCCGGGCTGCCCTTCGTCACCCCTGACGGCAAAATCATCACCCTCACCCTCACCCTCACCAATGACGGCAGCGATGTGATTGCCATTGATGCCGCCTTCACCGATAAGGACGGCATTGACGACAATGACAGCACCTTCACCAACAAATACGAGCCCACCGACAGCTTCACACCGGCGTTGACCAAGAAGCTCACCGGCCGGGACATCAAGGAAGGGGATGAGTTCAGCTTCACCCTCTACCGGGATTACGATACGGAGCAGGAAGAAGTCATCGAGATCGTAAAGGCCATCTTTGACGGCCAAGACGGCACCATCACCTTCTCTGCATTGAATTATGCGCTGAAGGACGTGGGGGAGCATGTCTACACCATCATCGAAAACGACCCCGGGCTGCCCTCCGTCACGCCCGACGGCAAGACCATCACCCTGACCGTGACAGTGGCGGACACCGGGGCAGGCCTGACGGTCACCGGCGACTATACAGATGATGACGGCATTGACGACAATGACGACACCTTCACCAACAAATACGAGCCCACTGGCAGCTTTACGCCGAAGCTGACCAAGAAGCTCACCGGCCGGGACATCACAGAGGGCGAATTCACCTTCTCTCTTAAGGATGAAGCCGGCAAGACCCATACCGCTAATGCGAAGGCGGATGGCAGCATTGTTTTCCCTGAATTGGTATTCACCCTGGACATGCTCAACGAGAAAACGGAGGACAATCCCGACAGAGAAACGGTGTTCACCTACACCATCACGGAGGACACCCCCAACCCCGCCATCCCCTTCGTCACCCCCGACGGCAAAATCATCACCCTGACCGTGACGGTGACGGACACCGGGGCAGGCCTGACGGTCACCGGCGCCTATACAGATGAAGACGGACAACCCTTGGATCCAATCTTCGTCAACAAATACGAGCCCACCGGCAGCTTCGCGCCGAAGCTGACCAAGAAGCTCACCGGCCGGGACATCGCAGAGGGCGAATTCACCTTCTCGCTGACGGATGAAGCCGGCAACATCCTGACCGCCGCTGTCCTGGACGACGGCACCATCACCTTCCCTGCCTTGTATTATGCACAGAAGGACGTGGGGGAGCATGTCTACACCATCATCGAAAACGACCCCGGGCTGCCCTCCGTCATCCCCGATGGCAAGACCATCACCCTGACCGTGACGGTGACAGACACCGGGGCAGGGCTGGAAACTACGGGACGCTACACGGATGATGACGGCATTGTCGGCAACGATGAGCAGTTTATTAACAGCTATGTGACGCCGGAGCCCTCCGAGACCCCGGAGCCCAGCCCCTCGCCTGAACCCTCCGTAAGCCCGGAGCCCAGCCCCTCAACCGAACCCTCCGAAACCCCGACACCCAGTCCCTCTCCAGCGCCTTCTGCATCGCCTACACCTACACCAAGCCCCACCCCGACGCCTTCTGCGTCTCCTTCGCCTACACCAAGCCCTACTCCTGCAGTGACGCCGGAGCCCTCCGAATCTCCGGAACCCAGTCCCTCGCCAGCGCCTTCTGCATCGCCTACACCTACACCAAGCCCCGCCCCGACGCCTTCTGCAACCCCAACACCTACGCCCAGCCCCACCCCGACGCCTTATGCAACGCCAACGCCGACACCCAGCCCTTCCCCAGCGCCTTCTGCATCGCCTACACCTACGCCAAGCCCCACCCCGACGCCTTCTGCGTCTCCTTCGCCTACACCAAGCCCTACTCCTGCAGTGACGCCGGAACCCTCCGTAAGCCCGAAACCAAGCCCCACGCCGGAGGACCCGGAGGTGACCCTGGTGCCGCCCAGCCCCACGCCGGCGCCTTCTACATCGCCCTCGCCTGCACCCAGCACCACACCGACGCCTTCTTCGTCGCCGTCGCCTACACCAAGCCCCACCCCTGATGTGACGCCCCGGCCCACCGATCCGCCCAGGCCCAGCTATCCGCCCCTGGAAGTGGTGCTGGAGGCCCGGAAGGTCCTCACCGGCGGCAGCCTCAAGGCGGGCCAGTTCCAGTTCCTTCTGAAGGACAGGGCGGGCAAGGCCCTGGAAACTGTCAGCCATGACGGGGAAGGCCGCATCACCTTCAGCCCCAGGCGCTTCAGCAACCCGGGAGACTTCGTGTACAGCGTCACGGAGCAGACGGGAACCGACCCGGACATCCAGTACGACACCACCGTGTACCGGGCCATCATCCGGGTGCGGGCCCAGGGGGACCGCCTCACCGCCACGGTGGACCTGGAGCGGAACCGCACCCCCTACGGCGGCGACATGGTCTTCACCAACCGCAAACCCGTGCCCCCCACCGGGGACAAACACCTGCAGCTGCCCCTGGCACTGGGCACCGGTGCCGCCCTGCTGCTGCTGGCCTACGCCCTAATCCAGCGCAAACAAAGAAGAGGCAGCTGATACAGTGCCCAACCCTGCCGCTTCCCCGCACCCCGGGGAAGCGGCCTTTTGATACAACTATAATAGGATGTCATACTAAACACACGAGTTCATGCACTCATGGATCGAGGGTTTTTGATGGCTCTGCTAAGTCGAAGGAACGAGGCGTAGCCGTAGCCTACGCTGAGTGAATGAGACGACGCAGAGTCGCAAAAAAACCGATTCATGGAAGCATGAAAGAGTGCGTTTAGTATAAGCGCCCTGTATTGATGTTCCGCCCGCTGTTTTGTATCATGGAGGCTGACAGCATCCCCCTGAAACGAAAGGAACCGCCATGACCATACTGTTCCGGCGCCTCGCCGCCCTGCTCCTTGCTGCCGCCCTGTGCCTGGGGGCCTTCCCGGCTGTGGCAGGCAGCTACCCCCAGCGCCCCCTCACCCTCATCGTGCCCTATGGCGCCGGGGGCACCACGGACCTCACCGCCCGGCAACTGGCCCTCCAGCTGAAAAAGCACCTGGGAGTGGCCGTCACCGTCATCAACCAGGGGGGCGCCTCCGGCTCCATCGGCACCCGCAGCGCCCTCACCGCCCCGGCGGATGGCTACACCCTGCTGGTGTCGGCAGATTCCCTGGGCACCCAGCGGGTGATGGGCATCAGCGACATGAGCTACGGGGATTTCCGGGTCATCGCCCCCCTCACCAACGACCCCAAGGTGATTGTGGTGGCCGGGGACTCCCCCTATGAAACCATCCACCAGCTGCTGGAGGACATCACCTCCCGGCCCCGCCAGGTGAAGATGAGTTACACCGGCCCCGGGGGCTCCGGCCATGTGCAAAGCCTGATCTACAACACTTTTGGCCTTCAGATGGCCCTCACCGCCTACCCCGGCGGCGCCGACTGCATCCTGGCGGTACTGGGGCACCAGGTGGATTTCACCAACGCCAACTACTCCACCATCGTCTCCTACCTGGCCTCCGGGGACCTGCGCTTGCTGGCGGTCTCATCCACCCAGCGGCTGCCCGCCCACCCCGAGGTGCCCGCCCTGGCGGAAGTCATTCCCGGCTCCGAAGCCCTCATGGCCATCCCCTACACCCCCCTGTCCCTCCTGGTGCACAAGGATGTGCCGGACCCGGTGTTTGAGACCCTTCAGGAGGCCGCCCGTAAATCCTTCCAGGAAGAGGAGTGGATCGCCTACTGCGACAGCAACGCCCTGGACACCCTCTATGACCGCTACCGGACCCCGGAAGACATCAGCGCCTTTTACGCGGAGTGGGAGTCCCTGGTCAGCTGGCTGCTGTATGACGCCGGGGCCGCCCCCAACAGCCCCGAAACTTTCGGCATCCCCCGGCCTGCAGACCAGGCAGGTGAATAAATGAAGGCCCCGGCTGGACACGGCATCAAAAACAGGCGCGCCCTTCTGGAGGGGCTCTGCTTCCTCACCCTGGCCCTGGCCCTGCTGTGGCACGCCCTGGACAGCCACCACCGGGGCATCCCCGTGGGCTGGGAGCTGTCCCCCTCCCTCTTTCCCCTTCTGTGCGCAGCCTTCCTCCTGGCCCTCAGCCTCGCCCTGATCCGGGAGGGCTTTGCCATGGCCCCCGGGGAGGCCCCGGCCCCGCTGCGCTGGCGCCCGGTCCTGGTCACGGCCCTGGCAGCCCTGGCCTATACGCTGCTGCTGCCCCTTTTTGGCTTTGTCCTGGCCACCGTCTGCTTCCTGATCGGCATGCTGATTTACCTGGGGGAGCGGCGCCCCCTCCTCATAATCCTCCTGCCCCTTTGCTTTTCCGCAGGCAGCTACCTGCTCTTTGCCCGGCTGCTTCACGTGATGCTGCCGGCCGCGCCCCTGGATGTCCTGCGCCGGGGCCTGGACCTCTTGCTGTGAGGGCCGGCGGATGAATGCCTTGTTCGAGGTGCTGCACATCCTGCTGGACCTGCGCTTTGTCCTGATGGTCCTCCTGGGCTCCCTGGCCGGCCTCATGGTGGGGGCCATCCCCGGCCTCTCCGTGTCCATGGCCACCGCCCTTTTGGTATCCGTCACCTACACCTGGGCGGTGGGGGACGCCCTGGCCATGGTGATGGGAGTCTATGTAGTGGGGGTGTTTGCCGGCGCCATTTCTGCCATCCTCATCAACATCCCCGGGGCCCCCTCCTCCGTGGTCACCACCCTGGACGGCTACCCCCTGGCCCGGCAAGGGCGGGCCCATGAGGCCCTCAAATACGCCACCTGGTATTCCTTCATCGGCAGCCTCGCCGGCATCCTGGCCCTGTGGGCCCTGGCACGGCCCATCTCCGCTTTTGCCCTGCGCTTCCAGCCCATGGACTATTTCCTCCTGGGCCTCTTCGGCCTCCTCCTGGTGGGCACCCTCACCGCCCGCTCCTTTGTGCGGGGCCTCATCAGTGCCTGCCTGGGGCTGATCATCGCCATGGTGGGCCTGGACAGCGTCATGGGCACCCCCCGTCTCACCCTGGGCATCCAGGAATTGACCGCCGGCTTTGCCGTGGTCCCCGTCCTCATCGGCCTGTTCGGGTTTTCAGAGGTCCTAAGCGTCCTCTCCGGCCAGGCGCCTGAGGGGGAGATGGCCCGGATGGCAAGCACCCTTGTCAGCACCCGGAAGGTCCTCAAACACTGGCTGAGCTCCCTCTACTACGCCCTGATTGGCCTCCTGGTGGGCGCCCTGCCCGGCGCCGGCGGGCCGGTGGCCTCCTTCCTGGCCTATGGCGCCGCAAAAAAGGCCGTCCGCCAGCCCTCTGCGCCCTTCGGCGAAGGGGCGGTGGAGGGGATCGTGGCCAGTGAAGCCGCCAACAACGCCGTCATCGGCGGCGCCCTCATCCCCACCCTCACCCTGGCCATCCCCGGGGACGCCGTCACCGCCATCCTCCTCTCCGTCTTCTATGTCCACGGGCTGCAGCCCGGGCCCATGTTCATCCGCCAGTCACCCCAGCTCTTCCACACCCTCATCGCCGCCGGCCTCATCGCCTGCATCTTCCTCCTGCTGCTGGGCCTCTTCATCGCCCCCCGGATCAGCAGGCTCATCGCCCTGCCCCGGCGCATCCTCCTGCCCCTGGTCACCGTGCTGTGCGTGGTGGGAGCCTTCGCCTACAACAACCGCCTGGCAGACGTCCTCATCATGCTGGCCTTCGGCATCCTGGGCTTCTTCATGCGCCGGGGCGGCTACCCCGTGGCCCCCATGACCCTGGCCCTGGTCTTGGGCGGCATGATGGACAGCAACTTCCGCCGCGCCGTCTCCCTGGCACTCCCCGAAGAGAACCCCCTCCTCTTCATGCTGGGCCGGCCCATCACCCTGGTCCTCCTGGGCCTGGTGCTGGTTGTGTTGTTCAGTAAAATAGCGGGGGTGGGGAGAAGCAAACGGAGGAAGACGTAGAAGAGCGGTTTTTTGGGGGTTCCACCCCCAAACCCCCGTCCGGGGCCATTGGCCCCGGACCCCATATTTCATGTGTTGATGTCAGGGTGCTTGTATCTGCAAGATGTTGTTGGATGTCAAACAGAAATTAGAAATGTTTCACGTGAAACATTCACAGAAGTTAATGCACAATGTTTCACGTGAAACAATGCTTGGCTGGATGTTTCCGGCAATAGGAAAAGGGCCGTCACGGGCCCTTTTCTTGTATGTAGTTAATGGAACGGCTTATCTGATCTCCGGCCGCTTGCCCTCGGCTTCCTCAATCCACTGCAGCAGGCGCCGCCGCAGGTCCGTTTTCACATCCTCATAGGCCGGGTCTGCAACCAGGTTGTGCAGCTGGTGGGGGTCCTTCTTCAAGTCGTACAGAAAATCGTCCGCATACACCGGGGCATCCGGGGGCAGGAAGCCGTCCAGCCCCGGGGCATACACCGCATAGGTGTAGTCCGGCGTCCGCAGGCAGCGCCCCACCCGGGATTCGGAAATTTGGGCAAAGGCCTCGTTCCGGCGCTCCGGCAGGCGCCCCGCCGCCACCTCCAGCAGGTTTTCCCCCATCATGCTCTCCCCGGCTTTAACCCCCGCCAGGGCCAGGATGGTCCGGGGCAGGCTGCCGGTACTCACCAGGTCCCCCACCCGCTGCCCGCCTTGGATCCTGCCCCCCGCCATCACCAGGGGCACCCGCAGGCTGGCGTCGTGGCAGGAGCGCTTGTAGTCGTCCCCGCCGGTCAGGTGCTCGTCCTGGTTCCGGGTCTTGAAGTGGGAGCCGTGGTCCGAGGTGAAGATTACCACCGTGTTCTCCCATTCCCCTGCCGCCTTCAGCCAGTCCACAATCCGGCCCAGGTTAAAGTCCACCGCATGGCAGGCCCCCAGGTAGTCCGGGTACTCCCGGGCCGCGTCCCCGCCCAGGGCCTGCAGATCCCCCGGCAGTTCAAAATCCCGGAAGCGCTCCCTGGAGCCCGGCGGCCCCTCATAATGCCCCCGGTCGTTCTGGTGATGGGGTTCGATGTGGGACACCGTCATGAAAAAAGGCCGGCGCCGGTCCCGCTGCTTCAAAAACTCCAGGGCGAAATCCGTGATGCCGTCCGTGCGGTAGCCCCGGAAGTCCACCCGGTTCATCTCCTCGTCAAACACATGGCCCCCCTCCCCGTGGGAGGTAAACTCCAGCACGTCCGAGGCCCGCCAGAAGCCGCTGTAGCCGCCCCGGTAGGCGGGGGGGATGGCCGACACCGTGTGGTCCACTTCCCGGCCGGGCCGGTCGTCGCTGGCCAGGTGCCATTTGCCGATGTAGGCGGTCTCGTAGCCCGCCCCCTCCAGGGCGCGGGCCAGGGTCGGGGCATCAAGGGGCAGCGGGATGCCGTTGCGGTAGCAGCCCGTGGCGGTGGCATACTGCCCGGTCTGGAAGACCGCCCGGCAGGGTCCGCACACCGGCTGGGGGGAGAAGGCCTGCTCAAACAGCAGCCCCTCTGCCGCCAGGGCGTCCAGGCGGGGGGTCACGTCCAAAGGCTGGCCATAGGCGCCGCAGGTGTCCGCCCGCTGCTGGTCCGAAAAATAAAAGATGATGTTGGGGCGCATGGGTGCTCCTTTCTCTTTGTCATCATTCCTGCGCCTGATATGGTATCATGGACCCACTACGAAAGAAAGTGACGCCTGCCATGATCACCAGCAGCTTTGACCCCCATACCCCTGCCGTCTTCGGCCCCGAGGCCCTCTACAAGGCCCCGGAGCAGCCCCTCTTTGACGTCATGATCCTCACCTTCTCCAAAACCGTCATCGACCACGCCCTGTCCGCCTTTGACTGCCACACCGATGCCGCCCTCCCCGGCCTCAACGGCGACAAGCCCGTTTACAGCCTGGTGCATGAGGGGCGCAGCTACGGCTTCATGATGATGCCCGTCACCGCCGCCCATGCCGGCATGATGCTGGAGGAGGCCGCCCGGGTCACCGGCTGCCGCTCCTTCGTCCTCTTTGGCAGCTGCGGCGCCCTGGACAGCAGCCTCACAGAAGGCAAGCTCATCGTGCCCACCGAGGCCTACCGGGACGAGGGCTTAAGCTACCACTATGCCCCGGCCGCCCCCTACATCACCGTAAAGAACGCCCCCCGGGTGGCCGGCATCCTCACAGAACTGGGCATCCCCCATGTACAAGGCCGGGCCTGGACCACCGACGGCATCTTCCGGGAAACCAGGGGCAACATGGAAAAACGCCGGGCCGAAGGCTGCATCGCCGTGGACATGGAGTGCAGCGGCCTGCAGGCCCTGTGCGATTTCCGTGGTTTTTCCTATTACACCTTCTTCTACACCGGGGACCTTCTGGACGCCCCAGAATGGGAACAGCGCATCCTGGCTGACGCCAGCGAAACAGACCACCAGCTGCGCAATTTCCTGGTGGCCCTGGAGATTGCCAGGCGCCTGGCCTGACCCGTCACTTTTACGATATATTGCGAATAGCAAGAAAACTGAATCAAATGGCAATTTTGTGATGCCACAGACAAGGCGCCTTTGCTATGATACCGGTATAGGAGCATGGGCACCTGTTTGCTGACCCGCCCGTCCCAAGAAAGGAAGGGAAACCATGAAAAAACTGCTGAGCATGCTGCTCGTCCTGTCCCTGATGCTGGGCCTTGTGGCCCTGGCCTCTGCCGAGGAAGTCCTCCAGGTGGCCGCCATCGAAACCGCCTACGGCGCCCAGATGTGGCAGGAAGTCACCGCGGCCTTCACCGAGAAGACCGGCATCAAGGTGGAACTGGTCACCGACAAGAACCTGGAAGACGTCATCACCGCCAGCATGAAGGGCGGCGACTATCCTGACGTGGTCATGCTGGCCACCGGCCGCAAGGCTGCCCTCACCGAGACCATGGTGAAGGAAAACCTCCTCACCGACCTCACCGACGTGCTGGAAGGCAAGGTCCTGGGCGAGGACGTCCTGGTGAAGGACAAGATCGTCCCCGGCTTCCTGGACACCTCCGTCACCAACCCCTACGGCGACGGCAAGACCTACCTGGCCCCCATGTTCTACAGCCCCTGCGGCCTGTTCTACAACGCCAACCTGCTCCGTGAAAAAGGCTGGGAGCTGCCCACCACCTTTGACGAGATGTGGGCCCTGGGCGACAAGGCCAAGGCCGAAGGCATCGCCCTGTTTGCCTATCCCACCGCCGGCTATTTCGACGCCTTCTTCTATGCCCTCTTAAACGAAGTGGGCGGCCCCGAGTTCTTCACCAAGGCCACCCATTACGCCGAAGGCATCTGGGACACCGAGGAAGCCAAGCTGGCCTTTGACATCGTCACCAAGCTGGCCTCCTACACCGAGCCCTCCGTGCCCTCCAACGCCAACAACGACAACTTCTTCAAAAACCAGCAGCTGATCCTGGACAACAAGGCCATCTTCATGCCCAACGGCACCTGGGTCATCGGCGAAATGGCAGATGCCCCCCGGGTGGACGGCTTTGAGTGGGGCTTCATGGCCCTGCCCGCTGTGAAGGAAGGCGGCGACCGCTATTCCTACACCTTCTTCGAGCAGCTCTGGGTGCCCGCCGAGGCCAAGAACCAGGAAGCCGCCAAGCAGTTTGTCTCCTTCGTCTTCTCCGACATCGCCGCTGACATCTTCTTCAAGACCGGCGGCGCCGTGCAGCCCGTGGTGGGCTTCGCCGACAAGCTGGAAGGCGACAACAAGCTCTTCTACTCCATCTATGACGGCGGTGCCAAGGCTGCCATGGGCGCTTTTGCCGCCACCGAGCCCGTGGAAGGCGTCAGCTTCAACGAGACCGTGTTCCACACCGTCAACTCCCTGGTCTCCGGCGACAAAACCCAGGAGGACTGGGTCAACGCCATCAAGGCCGACTCCGACAAGCTCCGTGCCGCGCTGAAGTAAGACCGGCCTGGGATGTGGGGAACGATTTGGGGGTTTCACCCCCAAACCCCCGCCCGGGGCCCTTGGCCCCGGACCCCGGAATACTATCTGTGGCCGGTGGTTTATACGTAAGCCATTGGCCCTGATTTCAGACTGTGAGGCCGCAGCGGCGCAGACACCCTGCCGCTGCGGCCTTTCCCATCAAGACCCACAAGCCAGTTGCGCACGCTGACACCTAGACTGACGCAGAAATAAGGAGTTTTGCCGTATGGACAAGCACAAGGGCCGGGGATGGTTCATCTTCTGGTGCACGGCACCGGCATTTTTGCTGTTTACCATCTTCATGGTCATACCCACCGTCAACATCTTCCGCATGTCCCTGTACAAATGGGGGGGCTTCTCCAACCGGCGCACCTTCATCGGGTTTGACAACTTCAAAACCCTGTTTGCCGATGCCAAGTTCCTCCAGTCCTTCCAGAACACCGTCCTGTTAATCGTGCTGGTCAGCGTCATCACCATCGCCCTGGCCCTGATGTACGCCGCCATCCTGTCAAGGCGCCAGCTGAAGGGGCAAAACTTCTTCCGGATTGTGTTCTACATCCCCAACATCCTGTCCATCGTCATCATTTCCGCGGTCTTTTCCGCCATTTACGACTCCCACAATGGCCTGCTCAACAGCGTGCTGGCCCTCTTCAAGGGGGCAGACGCCCAGCCCGTCTACTGGCTGGGCAACCAGCGCATCATCATCTATTCCCTGGCCGGGGCCATGATCTGGCAGGCCATCGGCTACTACATGGTGATGTACATGGCCTCCATGGCCGCCATCCCGGAGTCCCTCTATGAATCCGCCGGCCTGGAAGGGGCCTCCGGCCTCACCCAGTTCTTCCACATCACCCTGCCCCTCATCTGGACCAACCTCAGGACCACCCTCACCTTCTTCATCATCAGCTCCATCAACATGTCCTTCATGTTTGTCAAGGTGATGACCGACGGCGGGCCCGACGGCTCCACCGAGGTCTTCCTCAGCTATATGTACAAGCAGGCCTACACCAACTCCACCTATGGCTACGGCATGGCCATCGGCGTGGTGATTTTTATCTTTTCCTTTGCCCTGTCCGGGATTGTCAACCTGATCACCCGGCGGGAAACCCTGGAAGTGTAAGGAGGCCGTGATGCAGATTCGTCAATCCAACAAAAAAGTCCTCCCTGCCCTCTCCCAGGCCCTGGTGTATGTGCTGCTGGGCGTGCTGGCCGTCCTCATCCTGGTGCCCCTCCTGTGGGTCTTCATGGCCTCCGTCAAGCAGAACAGCGAGTTTTACGGCAACCCTTGGACCCTCCCCCAGGGCATCCACCTGCAAAACTTTGTGGACGCCTGGACCAAGGCCCGGATGGGGGATTTCATGCTCAACAGCGTCATCACCACCGCCCTGGGCCTTGTGATGCTGCTGGTCTTCGCCTTGCCCGCCGCCTATGTGTTAAGCCGCTTCCGCTTTAAGCTGCGCCGGTTCATGAACTTCTCCTTCATGGGGGGCCTCTTCATCAACGTCAACTACATCGTGGTGCCCATTTTCCTCATGCTGGTGGCCGGGGACCGGCAGCTGAAGGCCTGGGGCGCAGGCGCCTTTTTCCTCAACAACCTCTTTATCCTGGCCCTGGTCTATGCCGCCACCGCCCTGCCCTTCACCATCTACCTGCTGTCCGGCTATTTTGCCACCCTGCCCACCGCCTATGAGGAGGCGGCCTATATCGACGGGGCCAGCCGCTTCACCACCATGGTGCAGGTGATGTTCCCCCTGGCGCTGCCCGCCATCATCACGGTGATCCTGTTCAACTTCCTCTCCTTCTGGAATGAGTACATCATCGCCATGACCCTGCTGTCCTCCGCCACCGGGCCCAAGACCCTGCCGGTGGGGCTGATGTACCTAACCAAGGCGCAAAACGCCCGCAGCGAGTTTGGCCAGCTCTATGCCGGCCTGGTATTGGTGCTGCTGCCCACCCTCATCCTCTACATGCTGGTGCAGCGCAAGCTCACCCAGGGCATGGCCCTGGGCGGACTGAAAGGATAAGCCATGGAATACACAAAGGAACGCCTGCTGACCCTGGCCCGGGTGCTGCTGTTTCTGGCCGGGGTGGCCCTGGTAATCTGGGGGCAGAAGATCCCCAACTACCTGGGGCTCTACCTGATGCTCTCGGGCCTCACCAGCCTGCTGATTCTGATTTACGATTACAACAGCCGCAATAAATAAGGAGACAACATGAAGGATACCCTGCATTACGGCCGCGTCACCATCCCCACCGACATCGATGTGGTGCCCCAGACCCTGGAGCTGATGAAGCGCTGGGGTGCCGATGCCGTCCGGGACTGCGACGGCACTGCCTTCCCCCGGGAACTGCAGGACGCCGGCGCCCGGGTGTACAACACCTACTACACCACCAGGAAGGACAACGCCTGGGCAAAGGCCAACCCGGACGAGGTGCAGCAGTGCTACATCATGACGGGCTTCCACGTGGCCGGGGAAGGGCCCCTTCAAATCCCCCTCATGCAGGGCATCAGCCCGGACATGCTGGCCCCCAACACCCGGGACGACATCAAGCGCTGGTGGGAGGTGGTGGACCGCACCACCGGCCAGCCCCTGCCGCCTGATGCCTGGGAATACCAAGAGGGCAGCGTCATCATTGACCAGCCCGTCCCCTACCACGAGTACACCGCCTCTTTCCTGGCCTATTTGATCTGGGACCCGGTGCACATGTACAACGCCATCGTCAACGACTGGCAGGGCCAGGAAAACCAGATCACCTTCGACGTGCGCCAGCCCAAGACCCGGCAGTTTTCCCTGGAACGGCTGGATAAATTCCTGACGGACAACCCCCATGTGGACGTGGTGCGCTTCACCACCTTCTTCCATCAGTTCACCCTGGTGTTTGACGAGTTGCGCCGGGAAAAATACGTGGACTGGTACGGCTATTCCGCCTCGGTCAGCCCCTATATTTTGGAGCAGTTTGAGCAGGAGGCGGGCTACCCCTTCCGTCCGGAATTCATCATCGACCAGGGCTATTACAACAACCAGTACCGGGTGCCCAGCCGGGAATACCTGGATTTCATGGCCTTCCAGCGCCGGGAGGTGGCCGCCCTGGCGAAGGAGCTGGTGGACATCACCCACCGCCACGGCCGGGAAGCCATGATGTTTTTGGGCGACCATTTCATCGGCACCGAGCCCTTCCTGGAGGAGTTCAAACAGATCGGCCTGGACGCCGTGGTGGGCAGCGTGGGCAACGGGGCCACCCTGCGCCTCATCAGCGACATCCCCGGCGTGACATACACCGAGGGCCGCTTCCTGCCCTATTTCTTCCCGGACACCTTCTTTGAAGGGGGCGATCCGGTCAAAGAAGCCAAGGAAAACTGGGTCACCGCCCGGCGCGCCATTCTCAGGAAGCCCGTGGACCGCATCGGCTACGGCGGCTATCTGAAATTGGCCCTCCAGTTCCCGGATTTCATCGACTATGTGGAAAGCGTGTGCAACGAGTTCCGCCTGCTGTATGAAAACGTCCGGGGCACCACCCCCTACTGCTTCAAGCGGGTGGCCGTCCTCAACGCCTGGGGCAAAATGCGGGCCTGGGGCTGCCACATGGTGCACCACGCCCTGTATCAGAAGGAAAACATCAGCTATGCCGGGGTCATCGAGGCCCTTTCCGGCGCGCCCTTTGAGGTCTCCTTCATCAGCTTTGAGGACATCGAACAAAACCCCGATATCCTAAAGGAGTTTGACGTTCTCATCAACGTGGGGGACGGGGACACCGCCCACACCGGGGGCCACTGGTGGCAAAACGCCGCAGTCACCGCCTGCATCCGCCGGTTTGTTCTGGAAGGCGGCGGCTTCATCGGGGTGGGCGAGCCCTCGGGCCACCAGTTCCAGGGCCGCTACCTGCAGCTGGCGGGCCTTTTGGGGGTGGAAAAGGAGACCGGCTTCACCCTGGGCTACGACAAATACAACTGGCAGGAGCAGGAGGGCCACTTCATCCTGCAGGATGCGCAAACCCCCGTGGACTTCGGCCAGCCCCGCACCGGCATCTACGCCCTGGAGGGCGCCACCGTCCTGAAGGTGGCCAACAAGGAAGTCCAGCTGGCGGTGAACGAGGCCGGCAAGGGCCGCAGCGTCTACATCTCCGGCCTGCCCTACAGCTTCCACAACGCCCGCCTCCTCCACCGGGCCCTTCTCTGGGCCGCCCACGGGGAAGGCCTGCTGCACACCTGGTTCTCCCAGAACCCCAATGTGGACGTCCACGCCTACGTCAAAAACGGCAAATACTGCGTGGTCAACAACACCTACGAACCCCAGTCCACCACCGTGTACCGGGGGGACGGCAGCGCTTTCGACCTGGACCTGGCCGCCAACGAGATCCGCTGGTACGAGATCTGATACTGAATGAATCCATACAACTGCCCCCTCCGGAAGTCCTTTCGGAGGGGGCTTGCTTTGCCTTTGTTTTATACCAAATGAATGAATAAACGCACTCATGGGCCGAGCAATTTTTTGTCTCCGCTAAGCTGAGAGAAGGAGGCGTAGCCGTAGCCTACGCCGACTGAACGAAGCGACGCGGAGGCGGAAAAGAGCCGGCTCATGGAAGCGTTTATGATTGAGTTTGGTATTACTGTGCCGCCCTGGTTTGATGGGCCTTGCGGTAGCTGCTGGGGCTGCAGCCTGCCATCCGCTTGAAGGACTGGGAGAAATAGCTGACGGAGGAAAAGCCTGCCATGGTGGCAATCTGCTGCAGGCTGTGGTCGGTGTGGCTCAGCAGGTGGCAGGCCTCCCGGTGGCGCACCTTTGCCAGGTAGCGCATGGGCGGGGCGCCGTAGAGGGCCTGAAACACCCGGGACAGGTGGTATTTGCTGATGTGGGCCTGTTGGGCCAGGCTGTCCAGGGTGAGGGGCTCTGAAAAACGCTCTTCGATGATGCGCTTCACCTCGGCGCTTTCATTGGCGCAGCCCGCGCCGGCGTCCTCCGCCATCTGCACCTGGGCATGGCGGCCGGCCTTGAGCAGCAGGATGTCCAGGATGCGCATGCACACCGGCAGGTAGCCCTCCCGGGCCCGGGACACCTCCCGCAGGATGTCCTGGAAATAGGGCAGCATCTCCCGCTTGTTCCCGCTGTGGTCCAGCAGGTAATAGCGCAGCCCGCTGTCCTCCGGCAGGGAGAAGCGCACGCCGGACACCCCCACCACGATGTATTCCAGATTCCCCCGGTCATCGGACAGCTCCGTGTGGGGCACGGCGGGGTTGATCAGGAAGAAATCCCCCTCCTGCACCGGCAGTTGTTCCCCGTCAATCTGCAGGGAGCCGCTGCCGGAGACGCAGTAGAACAGCTCCGCATGGCTGTGGCTGTGGGGGATGGAGTGCCAGGTGTCGTCATAGCGGGACAGGGCGCAATAAATCAGACGGACCTGGCTGTCGTCCTCCGGGACGGACTGGATGTCGTACCGAATACTGGCCATCGTGTTAGGTCAGGCCCAGAATAGCCATACGAGAACGTATCCCGACACCACCGCCAGCAGGGTGAAGGGGATGGAGATGCGCATGAAGTCCCAGTTTTGCACCTCGTAGCCGTTTTTGCGCAGGATGCCGATACTGGTGATGTTGGCGGAGGCGCCGATGGGGGTGATGTTGCCCCCCAGGGTGGCGCCCACCAGCAGGCCAAAATACAGCACCGTGGGCTCAACCTGCAAATGGGCTGCGATCACTGCCGTCACCGGCAGCATGGTGGCCACATAGGGGATGTTGTCAATGAAGGCGGAGAAGAGGACGGAGGCCCAGACAATCAGGGTGAAGGCGATGAAGAGGTTGCCCCCGGCGATGCCGGCAAAGACCCGGCCGATCTCGTCCACCACCCCGGCCTCGGTGATGCCGGCAATCACCACAAACAGCCCGGTGAGCAGCAACAGGGTAAAGAAGTCAATCTCCTTCATCACCTCGCGCAGCGCCGCCAGGGGCTTTTTGGTGAGGAGCATGTCCCGGATGAGGCCGATGAGCATCACCCCCATGCAGATCATGCCGTTGATGGTGGCAGGCTTCTGGTCCTGGGGGATGAAGGAGGCCAGGATCAACAGCACCACAGTGCCCGCCAGCAGCACCGTTGGGAAATAGTCGCTTACCTGGGCCTTCTCCTCCAGGTACACCTTTTGCTTCAGCTTGCGGAACTCATACACCAAGACCAGGGTGGCCATGAGGGCGCCAATCTGCACCACGAAAAACAGGCCGGGCTTGCCCCCGTAGTAAAAGAAATCCATGAAGTTCATGTCGGCCTGCTTGCCCAAAAGGATCGAGGTGGTGTCCCCCACCAGGGTGGCAGCCCCCTGAAGGTTACTGGATACAGAGATCGCGATGATGGGGGAGACGGGGGAGATGTT
>Ga0123335_1000443_pt1 | contig 69961 bp, 51 predicted proteins | sample BiotimSIPDNA_2_FD_89707 | JGI IMG/M metagenome (GOLD analysis project Ga0123335, IMG submission 89707) | Anaerobic biogas reactor microbial communites from Washington, USA - Biogas_R2 time_0 SIP DNA | ecosystem: Engineered > Bioreactor > Anaerobic > Unclassified | place: Washington, USA... | reverse complement strand
GAAGTCTCAGGGCATGCACCTGCTCGACAGGGCCTTCCAGGTTCATGGATGGGGCTATTATTCGATATTCGATATATTTGTCAATATATATTTCGATTTATATTAAATATATTTTTATAGTCTGCGATATTAGCAACGTGATCAGCGACGTTGGGACAACGGCTCATGGAAAAAGCAGCATTGCAGGGCGTGAACATCTTGCTCTTTTGGTGAAAAAGGATCATCCTTAACGGCACCCACCCAAGTCTTTCCGCATCTTATCGTAAGGGATTTAGAGGCAATAAATACAAAATAATCTCGATTGCGTGATACTGCATCATCATTGTATGTTAAAAGTGTAGTAGTAGCGGAAGTGCCGCTGGAAAGTTAAGTGGACTTAAAATACATCGAAAGGGAGGTAATGATTATGACCAGAAAACAGCGGATTTTATTTTTGTTTCTTACCTTGTTCCTGCTGTTGAGCCTGTCTTCGACAGCATGGGCAAAAACCGTGCTGGTTTCTTCACCGCATTATTCGAATTATGGTATTGGTGACTCTGGTTGGAGCAACTTCACCACCGCCCTCAATTCCGCCACGGGGAACAGCGTGTCTTTTACCAGCGATTTCGGCAACCTGTCAGAAATGCTCCTTTATGACGCCATCTTCCTGCAGGCCCGCGAAACCAACAGCACCTTGAGCATTGCGGAGAGAAACAACATTACCGCCTTCGCAGCCACAGGAAAAAAGGTGCTCATGATCGGAGAAAACGATAACTGGCTGAACTGGAACCAGCAGATCACCGCCATCGGGGGCGGAAGCTACAATTACATGGGCTACTATCTCTATGAGACGGCTGCAAAGGTGGTGGACAACGCCCTCACCGCCGGAGCTGATAATGTTTATCTGCCTGCGGCAGGTGTGGCCATTGGCGGGACTTCACTGTACAATTACAACTTTGCAACTCTATGGGGAAGCAATCAGAACATTCTGACGATCCTTGACGTCAATCTTGAGTCGAATCAATATTGGTCATCCGATAGCAATGCTGCCTTCACCACAAACGTCGCCTACTGGCTTGCCGACAGCAAACCAGTTCCAATTCCGCCTGCTTTTCTGCTGCTGGGTTCTGGATTGGTTGGGCTTCTGGGACTCAGACGGAAGTTCGGCAAATAAATTCTGTTGACAATTATGGGTAATCGAAAGGCAGGGCCAGCACGTCCTGCCTTTCGTTCTTTCAACAATGATCCTTGCGGGGATCTCCACCACAACGGCTTTGTCCGTGTCAAATGGAAAGACTGCAGCCATGTGCCTCTGCTGACGTTTTCCTGCAAGCGCCGCCGCTTCCGCCCGGTACGGTCACGGAAAGGACGTCCCGGGTTCTCTCCCTGTTTTTTGGCGATAGCGGCATCCCTGCCGGGCATCCCGCCGCTCCATCTCCCGGTCGATGGCGTTGAGAACGACCATCTTGTTGGTGGCCCAGGCGGGGGCCAGGTAGATATCGGCATAGCCGTCGGCCGTCAGGCGCTGAATCACCATCTCCGGCGGCAGGATTTCCAGGACATCGCAGACCGTCCGGACATACTCCTCCTGGCTCCAGAGACTGAAGCCTCCCTTCTGATACTCTTCCCCAAGGGACGTACCCTCCAGAACCAGCAGGGAATGGATCTTGATCCCTGCAATCGGCAGAGAGGCCAGGGTTTGCGCCGTCCCCAGGACATCCTCGGGAGTTTCGCCGGGCAGGCCGACGATGATGTGGGTGCAGATCAGCAGATTTTCATCGGCGGCCCGCTTGACGGCATCAAGAAATTCAGCCGCCGTATGGCCCCGGTTGATCCGCAGCAGCGTTGTGTCGGAAATCGACTGCAGTCCGTATTCCAGCCAGACATGAGCATTCCGGGCGTAGCCCTTCAAGAGATCCAGGACATCGTCGGGTACACAGTCGGGGCGGGTTCCCACCGAAAGGCCGATAACGTCTTCCTGGGCCAGGGCCTCGTCATAGAGGCGCTTCAAGCGGTCGCAGGGGGCGTAGGTATTGGTGAAGGTCTGGAAATAGGCGATGAACTTTTTTGCCCCCTTGCGGTTCCGATAGAATTCCCTTCCCCGCCGGATCTGTTCGCTGACGGAGGGTAACGGGCCTTCCCGGCGGAGGCGCGATCCCCGCCCGTCGCAGTAAGTGCATCCCCCCGTCCCCCGTGAGCCGTCCCGGTTCGGGCAGGTGAAGCCGGCGTCCACGGGCAGTTTATACACCGTGCATCCGAAGCGGTTTCTCCAGTAGGTCTTCAGGTCACAATAGCGTTTCAGGCGGTTTTCCGGCTGCGATGCGGACACGAAATGCGGTCTCCCTCTTGTAATTTTTACGCTTTATACTATTATAGGCCTCCCCTTTTCAAGGGGGCATTGTCAAAGCGAAGAATCGCTTCGATAGTTCCAGAAAGAGACACCGATGAAGCAATTTGACGTGATAGTCGTAGGGGCCGGCCATGCCGGCTGCGAGGCGGCGCTGGCGGCGTCCCGGATGGGGTGCGAAACCCTCCTGCTCAACATCAATCTCGATTCCATCGCCCTGATGTCCTGCAACCCCGCCATCGGCGGACTGGCCAAGGGGCAGCTCGTCAAGGAAATCGACGCCCTGGGCGGCGAGATGGGCAGGGTGGCGGACAGAACCGCCGTTCATTTCCGCATCCTCAACGCCTCCAAAGGGCCGGCCGTCCAGTCATCCCGGGTCCAGTGCGACAAGCAGCTTTACCGGCTGACCATGAAATCCATCGTGGAACGGCAGCCGCGGCTTCATCTCCATCAGACCCTCATCGATCGCCTCCTCATCGAGGATGGGCGGGTCACCGGCGTGGTGGACCACACGGGCGTTTGCTACGGCGCCAGGGCGGTGGTCATCACGCCCGGGACCTTTCTCAACGGGCTGATCCATGTCGGCACAGCGCACTATTCGGCGGGAAGGGCCGGAGAGATGGCTTCCTTGCCCCTGGCTCAGTGCCTCTGTGATCTCGGCTTTGAAATGGGCCGGATGAAGACCGGAACGCCGCCGCGCCTGAAGGCCTCGACGATCGATTTCTCCCGTCTGGAGCGGCAGGACAGCGATCCCGCCTTTGAACCCTTCTCTCTGTCCACGGAACGCCTGGGAGAAAATCGGCTTCCCTCCTATTTCGGGTACACGACTTCGGAAACCCACCGACTGATCCGGGAAAATATTTCATGTTCCCCTCTCTATTCCGGGGCCATCAAAGGAGTCAGCGCCCGCTACTGCCCGTCCCTGGAGGATAAGGTGATGCGCTTTGCCGACCGGGGGCGCCATCCCGTGGTTCTGGAGCTGGAGGGACTGGACACGGAAGAGGTTTATGCCAAGGGATTGGGCAATAGCCTGCCCCTCGACCTCCAGGAACAAATCGTCCACAGCGTGCCGGGTCTGGAGGAGGCGGAAATTATGCGCTCAGCCTATGCCATTGAATACGATTTCGTTCAGCCGACGCAGCTTCACCATACGCTGGAAACGAAGAAAATCCGGGGGCTTTACCTGGCCGGACAGATCAACGGCACGTCGGGATACGAGGAGGCCGCCGCACAGGGGATGTGGGCGGGAATCAATGCCGCCCTGGCGGTGCAGGGCCGTCCGCCTTTTGTTCTGGATCGCTCGGAGGCGTATATGGGCGTCCTGATCGATGATCTTGTAACCCAGGGCGTGGATGAGCCTTATCGGATGTTTACCTCGCGGGCGGAGTACCGGCTGATCCTCCGGGAGGACAATGCCGCCCTCCGACTGACCCCCAGAGGCTTCGAACTGGGCCTGATCCCACCTGAACATTTCGGGCGGATTTCCGATCGGATTCAGAGGATTTCGAAAGGAATAAAGCGGCTTTCCTCGCTGCGGATCTATCCCGGTGCAGATGTGAATTCAAAGCTGGAGAAAAAGGGGAGCCCGGCCATCAAAAACCCCCTTTCCCTGTTTCAGCTTCTCAAGCGCACCGATTTCTCCTGGGAGGATCTTGATCTTTTTCGGGATGTTCCGGATTTTCCGGAGGATGTTTTCGCGGACTCCGACAGGCACGTCCGGAAGCAGATCGAAATTGAAGCGAAATACGAGGGATACATCTCCCGCCAGCGGGAAGCCGTCGCCCGGATGAAGAACCTGGAAAGCCGAAGGATTCCTGAAGGATTCGATTATTCGGCCGTTCCGGGACTGTCCAATGAATTGAAGATGAAGCTTTCCAGGATAGAGCCGGAGACGCTCGGGCAGGCCCGGCGCATCACCGGGATGACCCAGGCCGCCCTGGCTGCTGTTCTGATCATGATCAAGAAAAGGGAGCAGGAGATGAGAGGACCGGCTCCTGCTCCTCCCCAGTCAGACTGATTCCATCCCCTCCCTGTCCCCGTCGTTTCCCGTATGGTCCCGGCGTTCACATTCTTTTTCCCGGCGGCCGCTTTGGCTTCATAATTGCGTTATCTTCGCTGAAACAGGCGCCATGCGCGAAAAGTCCGTTCCGGGACGCCGTTCAAATCTCCCGGACGGCCTGATGAGAAGGAGGCGGCTTCCGCTCGGCCTCAACGTTCATGGAATCCCGGTACATTTAAAAGACATGCATTCAGGCAGTTTATCGAGCATAGGTCCCTTTATGCCGGGATGAACATCGGATAAAAATTTTTGGCGCCATTCCTGGAAATAATCTTGCGGATGCTTCGCGATGCTGCTACAAAAATGTATCGATGTCCTGAAACGATTCTGATGATGGTGATGGAACGTGAGCAGTCATAATTATGAAGAACTGGCGGCACTGCACGCCATTGCCAGAACCCTTGCCCAGCCGGGGGAACTTCGGGATCAGCTGGAACTGGTTCTTCAGGCCATGAACCAGCGGGTCGGCATGCAGCGGGGGATGATCTCTCTGCTGGACCGCGAAACGGGTGAAGTCTGGCTCGATGTGGCCCATGGGGTCGATATCCAGGGGATGGAGGTCTCGTACGCGCCCGGAGAGGGCATTACCGGGAAGGTGGCCCAGACGGGCCGCCCAATGGCCGTAGCCAATCTCGGACAGGAGGCGCACTTTCTCGACCGTACCGGTGCGCGGCGCTTTATCAACCGTTCGGACCTTTCTTTTCTCTGCGTGCCGATTGTCTATGACGAACGGGTTGTCGGAGTCTTATCGGCGGATAAGGCCGTCCTCCAGGTGGAGGACCTCGACCGGGAACTGGCCATGCTTTCCTCCATCGCCGAACTCATCGCCAAAAGCGTTCACAGCCGCGCCCTGGAAGAGGATAACCGGCGTCTTCGGGATATGCTGGGGCGTTCGACCATCACCCATTCCGAGATTATAGGCCATTCCAAGGTCATGCAGGAAGTTTTCGGCCTGATTGTCCAGGTGGCCGATTCCAATGCGACCGTATTGATCAACGGGGAAACGGGAACGGGGAAGGAACTGGTCGCCCGGGCGATTCATAACCGCAGCCCTCGGCGCAAGGGGCCGCTCATCCAGGTCAATTGCGCCGCCATGCCGGATACTCTCATCGAAAGCGAGCTCTTCGGCCACGAGAAGGGGTCTTTTACAGGGGCCTTTCATCACCGCCGGGGCCGTTTTGAGGAGGCCCACGGAGGGACTATTTTCCTCGATGAGGTCGGCGAACTGTCCGCAGCGGCGCAGGCAAAGCTGCTCCGGGTGATCCAGGAGAAGAAATTTCAGCCTCTGGGTGGGTCCCGGGTCGTCTCCGTGGATGTCCGCATTATCGCCGCCACCAACCGGAACCTGGAGCAGGATGTGGCCTCGGGCCAGTTCCGGGCCGATCTCTATTACCGGCTGAATGTCTTTCCCCTTTACCTTCCGCCCCTTCGAGAACGGGGCAGCGACATCATCCTCCTGGCGGACCACTTTATCATGAAGTACAATAAAGAGCTGGGAAAATCCATCAAGACCATTTCCAATGCCGTCCTGGAAGCCTTTTTGAGCCATTCCTGGCCCGGCAATGTCCGGGAGCTGGAAAACTGCATCGAGCGGGCGGTACTCCTGGCAACGGGATCTTCCATCGAAACGGTCCACCTGCCCCCCTCGCTTCAGACTCGGAGCCGCGAAGGGGAACGAAAAGAGTCCGGCAAGCTCAATGCCATGATTGAAGCCCAGGAGCGGGGGATGATTGTGGACGCCCTGAAGGAAAGCCGGGGAAACCAGAGCCAGGCCGCCCGAATCCTTGGGACGACAAAGCGGATCATTCAATATAAAATCCAGAAGCTCGGAATCGATCCCCGGAGATTCAAGGCGAAATATGCAAGCCCCTCCTCACCCCGGGATTGAGGCAGGAGGACAAGAGGTGATCCGGGACAACCGGGAATTTTCGGACAAATTTGTTCTCTTTGAGATGTTATATACAATTTTGTTTTGTTCGTTCCTGGCATTTCTTTTCTTGAAAAAAAAAAGAACTTCCTGTTGCCGCCAGAGATTTTATCCATTGATATCAGGTTGCATTTCATAAGCTGACAGGCCTGGCGAGGGTAAGGCGAGGTGCCCGCGTGTCGGGGGTTCATCGGGAGCCGGGACAGATCCCATGCTTGAGCCTCTATGGCACGCTTTTGGCCTTTTCTATCGTGTCCTGTTCCAACGAAGCCGATGCAAGCCGCGTTTTGAGGTGAAATGGGATTTTTGCCCGCTGACGTATGAAGAAAGGAGGCTTCAATGTTCAACTGCCAAACGAAGGAAGAAGTTCATAAGATCGTCAGGCAACAAAACGTGAGTTTCATACAGTTCTGGTTTACCGATGTCCTGGGGGTGCAGAAAGTCTTCAGCGTGACCCCTTCGGAACTCGAGGAGGGCATGACGGAAGGGATGGGGTTTGACGGGTCTTCCATCGAAGGCTTCTGCCGCATTGAGGAAAGCGACATGATTGCCATGCCGGATCCGACCACCTTTCAGATGATCTCCTGGCGGCCGTCGGAACGCCCGGTGGCCCGCATGATCTGCGATATTCTGAATCCGGATGGAACGCCCTACCAGGGGGATCCCCGCTATGTCCTGAAGCGGGCTCTGAAGAAAATCGCGGATCAGGGATACACCTTCTACGTCGGTCCGGAACTTGAGTTTTTCTACTTCATCAGCGACAAATCCCCGGAATTTCTTGACAGAGGCGGATACTTCGACGGCCTGCCCGTGGATGTGGCCACGGATCTGCGCAGGCAGACCATATTCGCCCTCCAGGAGATGGGAATCCGCGTCGAATACTCCCATCATGAAGTGGCGCCGAGCCAGCATGAAATCGATCTCCGTTACGATGAGTCCCTCCGCATGGCGGATAAAGTGATGACCTACCGGACGACGGTAAAGGAGATCGCCCGCCAGAACGGATTTTACGCCACCTTCATGCCCAAGCCGGTCTTCGGGGAAAACGGCAGCGGGATGCACACCCACCAGTCTCTCTTTGTCGGGGATAAAAATGCCTTCTTTGACGGAAACGACGCGTATCATCTCTCCGCCATGGCAAAGCACTACATTGCCGGACTGATGAGGCACGCCCCTGAAATTACGGCGATCTGCAATCAGTGGGTCAATTCCTACAAGCGCTTGGTGCCGGGCTACGAAGCGCCGGTCTATGTGTCCTGGGCGCGGCGCAACCGTTCCGCCATGATTCGCGTTCCCATGTATAAACCGGGAAAAGAGCAGGCGACCCGCATCGAGTTCCGTTCCCCCGACCCGGCGTGCAACCCCTACCTGGCCTTCGCCGTGATGCTGGCTGCCGGATTGAAGGGGGTGGAGAAGGGCTATGAGCTGCCGGAGCCGATTGAAGAGGACATCTTTGAAATGAAGGAAAAAGCCAGGGAGGAGGCCGGCATCCGCTCTCTGCCCGGCAGCCTCTATGAGGCGATTGTTGCGGTGTCCGCGAGCGAACTGGTCCGGGAGACCCTGGGAGACCACATCTTCGAGAAATTCGTGGAAAACAAGAAGCTGGAATGGGATCGATTCCGTACGCACGTGAGCCGCTATGAAATTGACCGCTATCTGCCGATGCTTTAACGATCTGCAGAAACGGCTGCTCCGTCATTATGGTGTTGCATTATCCGGACGGGTGCTGATATAAGAAGCGGAACAAAATTATTTAATAGTTAATGATTCCAGGTAGATAGTTCATAGCCAAGCAGCGGCGGCCGGTCATCGGCGGCCGGAATGTCAAACGGCATTCGCCTTGCTCTCCTGCGGGAGATTCAAAGGCGGTCAGAGAATTGGGGGAAAACCGGGTGACCCTGTTGCGAAAGCAGAAAGCAGCCTTGCTGGTTCTGGAAGACGGTAGCGTCTTCCGGGGGGAGGTCTTTGCAGGGGGCGGTGAAGTTCTGGGGGAAGTCGTCTTCAATACGGGAATGACAGGGTACCAGGAAATCCTGACCGATCCGTCCTACAAGGGGCAGATCGTGACCATGACCTATCCGCTGATCGGCAATTACGGGATCAATCCCAGGGACATGGAGTCTGCCGGAATTTGCCTGGAAGGGTTGATTGTCCGCGAGTACTCGGATTTTCCCAGCAACTGGCAATCCAGGCAGACCCTCAAGGCCTTCCTGGAGTCCCAGGGGACGCTGGGAGTGGAGGGGATGGACTGCCGCGCCCTGACCAGGCGTCTGCGTGTTAACGGGGCCATGCGCGGCGTATTGAGCTCGGAAACTTCGGACATCGAACTTCTGCTGCAGAAGGTGCGGGCCTATCCCGGTCTCGTGGGGCGGGATCTGGTCCGGACTGTCGGCTGCCGGCAGCCTTACCGCTGGGTGCAGGGATGTGCCGAAAAGGCGGATCCGGACCGGCTGGCGGAACAGGTTGGACATCCGAGGGTGGTCGTTCTGGATTGCGGGGTCAAATACAACATCCTCCGCTGTCTGGAAGAGGCCGGATGCGAGGTGGTCGTCGTGCCCGCCGGCTTGTCTTCCACAGAGATCCTGTCCTGGTCTCCCGACGGGCTGCTCCTGTCCAACGGGCCGGGTGATCCGGCCGCGCTGCCTCATATTGTGGCCACCGTCCGGGAGCTTTTGGGAAAACTTCCGATCTTCGGCATCTGCCTCGGGCATCAGATTCTCGGACAGGCCGTGGGCGGCCGCACGGAAAAACTGAAGTTCGGCCATCACGGGATCAATCAGCCGGTTCGGCAGAAGCGGACGGGAAGGGTGGAGATCACTTCCCAGAATCACGGTTTTGTCGTCCTGCCGGAATCCCTTCCCTCCGAGCTGGAACAGACCCATGAAAACCTGAACGACGGAACCTCCGAGGGGATTGCCTATCCATCCCTTCGTGCCTTGAGCGTCCAGTATCATCCCGAAGCGGCGCCGGGACCGCAGGATGCGTCTTATCTTTTTAAATCCTTTATTGAAACCATGTCTTCAGAGAAGAAGCGCGCGCCGCGGAACCCTTCCTGAAGGCCGCGAGGCATCTATCATGATTCTTATTATCGATTTCGGATCCCAATACAACCAGTTGATCGCCCGCCGGGTCCGGGAGCTGGAGGTGTACTGCCAGATCGAGCCCCCGGACATTTCCCTGGAGGCGATCAAGGCGCTCAATCCGGAGGGGATCATTCTCTCCGGAGGGCCGGCAAGCATTTACGAACCCGACAGCCCACGGGTGGACAAAGGCATCTTCGAGTTGGGCATTCCCACTCTCGGCATCTGCTACGGGCTGCAGTACATGGTGGACTGCCTGGGCGGCAAGGTAATCCGGTCGGCCAAGCGGGAGTACGGTTTTGCCGAACTGCACGTGATCCGGCGGGAGGGGGACGGAATCTTTTCGGGCGTCGCCGAGAACACCCGCTGCTGGATGAGCCACGGGGACACGATCGACCGGTTGCCTGCAGGATTTGAAATCACCGCGGAAACGGCCAATACCCGGGTTGCCGCCGTTGAGGATTCGAAGCGGCGCTTTTACGGACTCCAGTTCCATCCTGAAGTCGTGCACACCCCGGAAGGGAAGAAGATGCTGGAAAACTTTCTCTTTCTCATCTGCGGCTGCGGGAAAAGCTGGACCATGGCCTCCTTTGTCCGGAATTCCGTGGAGGAGATCCGCGCCACAGTGGGAGACCGACGCGTCGTCCTGGGATTGAGCGGCGGAGTGGACTCTTCCGTCGCGGCGCTGCTTCTCCACCAGGCCATCGGAAACCAGTTGACCAGCGTCTTTGTCGACAACGGCCTGCTGCGCCAGGGGGAAGCGGAAAAGGTCCTTTCTCTGTTCAAAAGGCATTTTCGCATGAACATCCGGTTCGTCCGGGCCAGGGCCCAGTTTCTTGCCGCCTTGAAGGGCGTCGAGGATCCGGAACGGAAGCGCAAGATCATCGGGCGGGTCTTTGTCGAGGTCTTCGACAGCGAGGCACAAAAAATCCGGGATGTGGACTATCTGGCCCAGGGGACCCTCTACCCGGACGTCATCGAATCCCGCTCGGCCTTTGGAGGCCCCAGCGCCGTGATCAAGTCCCACCACAATGTGGGCGGCCTTCCCCGGCGGATGAAAATGAAGCTCATCGAGCCCCTGAAGCACCTCTTCAAGGACGAAGTGCGCCTCCTGGGAAGGGAACTGGGCCTTCCCGACGAGATGATCTGGAGGCATCCCTTTCCCGGTCCCGGTCTCGGCATCCGGATCATCGGCGAAGTCACATCCAGGCGGCTGGCCCTCCTCCGCAAGGCCGACGCCATTCTCCTGGAGGAGATCAAGGCCGCCGATTACTATCGCCGACTCTGGCAGTCTTTTGTGATCCTGCTGCCCCTGAAAAGCGTGGGGATCATGGGGGATCAGCGGACCTACGAAAACATTGCGGCCATCCGGGCCGTCACCAGCGATGACGCCATGACGGCGGACTGGGCGCGGCTGCCCCATGAACTGCTGGGAAGCATCGCCAATCGGATCATCAATGAAGTCCGCGGGATCAACCGGGTCGTCTACGACATCAGCTCCAAACCTCCAAGCACGATTGAATGGGAATAATCAAGAAGACATTTTATGCCGAAGCGGAAAGACCTTAAAAAGATCCTGATCATCGGTTCCGGGCCGATCATCATCAGCCAGGCCTGCGAATTCGACTATTCCGGCACACAGGCCTGCAAGGCCCTGCGGGAGGAAGGCTGTTCCGTGGTCCTGATCAACAGCAATCCGGCCACGATCATGACCGACCCGGAAACGGCCGACCGGACCTACATCGAACCCATTACCCCCGAGGCCGTTGAAAAGATCATCGTTCGAGAACGGCCCGATGCACTGCTGCCCACCCTGGGCGGCCAGACGGGGCTGAACACCGCCGTGGCCGTCGCTGAAAGCGGCATCCTGGATCGTTACGGGGTGGAGATGATCGGGGCCTCCCTGCCCGTCATTCACAAGGCCGAGGACCGGGAGCTGTTCCGCAGGGCCATGGAGAACATCGGCCTCCGGGTTCCCGGAAGCCGCTTTGCCCGGACGGTGGAAGAGGCCCTGGCCGCCGCGGAGGAGGTCGGATTTCCCGTTATTGTCCGCCCGTCATTTACCCTGGGCGGCACGGGAAGCGGTGTGGCCTACAATTGGGAGGAGCTGATGGAGCATGCCCGGGCGGGCCTCGAGGCCAGCATGATCCATGAAATCATGCTGGAGGAGTCGGCGCTGGGCTGGAAGGAATATGAACTCGAGGTCATGCGGGACCGGGCGGACAACGTCGTCATCATCTGCTCCATCGAGAATCTCGATCCCATGGGGGTGCACACGGGCGAATCCATCACGGTGGCGCCGGCCCAGACCCTGACCGACGCCGAATACCAGCGTTTGCGGAATGCCGCCATGGCCATCATGCGGGAAATAGGCGTGGAAACGGGCGGATCCAATGTCCAGTTCGCCGTTCATCCCCAAACGGGGGAGGTGATCGTGATTGAAATGAACCCCAGGGTTTCCCGCTCCTCAGCCCTGGCCTCAAAGGCGACGGGTTTTCCCATCGCCCGGATCGCCGCCAAGCTGGCCATCGGCTATACCCTCGATGAGATCCCCAACGACATTACCCGGGAGACCCTGGCTTCCTTTGAGCCGACCCTGGATTACTGCGTGGTGAAGATTCCCCGCTGGACCTTCGAGAAATTTCCCGAGACGGAGGATTTCCTGACCACCTCCATGAAATCCGTGGGAGAGACCATGGCCATTGGCCGGACCTTCAAGGAAGCCCTCCAGAAAGCGGTCCGCTCCCTGGAGATCGGCCGGTTCGGGCTACTCGAACCCCTGCAGGAGGCCCCGGGCCTGGAGGAGCAGATAAAGGCCAAACTGATCACCCCCAACTCCCTGAGGCTGTTCTACCTGGCTGCGGCCCTGAAATACGGGATGACCCTCGAGAAGATCCATCAGCTCACACGCATCGATCCCTGGTTTCTCGATCAGATCCGTCAGATTGTCCAGGCAGAGGCCGTCCTGCAGCTGGAAGGGCCATCGGGGGAAATGCTTCGGGAGGCGAAGCGATGGGGCTTTTCGGACCGCAGGCTGGGGGAGCTCTGGGGTGTTCCGGAAGGTGAAATCCGCTCCCGGCGATTTTCCGAAAATCTGCTGCCCGTCTATAAGCTCGTCGATACCTGCGCCGCCGAATTCGAAGCCTATACCCCCTATTATTACGCGACTTATGAGGAAGAGACGGAGGCGCGGCCCTCGGATAAACGCAAGGTCCTGATCATCGGCGGCGGCCCCAATCGCATCGGGCAGGGCATCGAATTCGATTACTGCTGCGTCCATGCCTCCTTCGCCCTCCGGGAAGAGGGGTACGAAAGCCTGATGGTCAACTCCAACCCGGAGACGGTGAGCACCGATTACGACACCTCCGACAAGCTCTTTTTCGAACCTGTGACCCTGGAAGACGTCCTGCACATTATCGCCTGTGAAAAGCCCGATGGCGTCATCGTCCAGTTCGGCGGCCAGACGCCGCTCAACCTGGCGAAAAACCTGGAGGCCGCGGGAGCGAGAATTCTCGGTACATCGCCGGATTCCATCGACCGGGCGGAGAACCGGAAACGGTTTCAGGAGATTGTAAACAAGCTCAAGCTCAACCAGCCGGACAATGCGACGGCGACGGATGTGGCCGGGGCTCTGGCGGCGGCGGAGCGCATCGGCTATCCCGTCCTGGTCCGGCCGTCCTATGTCCTGGGCGGGCGCTCCATGGAAATCGTCTATGACGCTGCAACCCTGAGCCAGTTCATGGAGCGGGCCTTGAAGGTCTCCCCCGATCATCCCATCCTGATCGATCAGTTTCTCGAAGATGCCATCGAGGTGGACGTGGACGCCATCAGCGACGGCAGCGAGACGGTGGTGGCCGGCATCATGGAGCACATCGAGGAGGCGGGGATCCATTCCGGGGACAGCGCCTGTATTCTGCCCACCCTGAGCTTCTCCGAAGAGTTCCTCGGAAGGATTGAGGAGCAGACGAAAAAAATCGCCCGGGAACTGAAGGTGGTCGGCTTGATGAATATTCAGTATGCCGTCAAGGATGGCGTTCTCTATCTCCTGGAAGTCAACCCCCGGGCTTCGCGAACGGTGCCCTTTGTCAGCAAGGCGATAGGGGTCCCCCTGGCCAGGCTGGCGACCAAGGTCATGCTGGGGCGCTCCCTCAGGGAACTGGGGTTTACGAAAGCCATCCGGCCTGCGCACGTGTCTGTAAAGGAGGCCGTTTTCCCTTTCAACCGCTTTCCCGACGCAGAGATTGTCCTGGGTCCGGAAATGCGGTCCACGGGCGAAGTCATGGGAATGGACGCCTCCTTCGGGCTGGCCTTTGCCAAATCCCAGATGGCGGTGGGGTTTGCCATTCCAAGGGAGGGAAGGGTCTTCATCAGCGTACATGACATCCACAAGGAAAAGATCGCACCCATTGCCCGACGCTTCCGGGAAATGGGCTTCGAGCTCCTGGCGACCCAGGGGACGGCCGCTTATCTGCGTGGCCTGGATATCCCCGCGGAAACGGTTTTCAAGGTCAGCGAAGGGCGGCCCCACATCGTGGACCGGATCAAAAACGGCGAAGTGGCCCTCGTCATCAACACGAGCGTGGGAAGGCGGCCGACCCGGGACGCCTGCGTCATCCGGCGCAGCGCATTAACCTGCAACATCCTCTATTCCACGACCATCGCCGGCGCCGGGGCGCTGTGCGAAGCCGTTGCGGCCGTCCGCCAGGGAGAGTGGGAGGTCAAACCCCTTCAGGCTTATCATTTCAAGGACATCAGAGACAGGGTGCAGGCATGAAACCCATGGATGAAGATCTTGTTTTTGAAGATAAACCCCGCGAGGCCTGCGGCATTTTTGCCGTGTACGGGCATCCCGAGGCTGCACGGCTCACCTTTTTCGGGCTCTTCGCCCTGCAGCACCGGGGGCAGGAAAGCGCAGGCATTGCAACGGCGGATGGACACACGGTCCGGACCTACAAGGGGATGGGGCTTGTCTCGGAAGTGTTCCATGAAGAACATCTGGCCCGCCTTCCCGGCACCATGGCCATCGGACACGTCCGCTATTCCACAACCGGTTCATCCTCCCTGTCCAACGCTCAGCCCTTTGTCGTTCATCACGGCGAAGAATACTACGCCCTGGGGCACAACGGCAATCTGATCAATGCCCAGTCCCTGCGCCGGGAGTTGGAAGACTCAGGATCCATCTTCCAATCCACCATGGACAGCGAGGTCATCGTTCACCTCATGGCGCCCCATCTCAAGAGAGGCATTGAGGCGGCTTTGAAAGCGGCGCTCCAGCGGGTTCAGGGCGCCTACAGCATCGTCATGCTGACCCGGAACTCGATTATCGCCTTCCGCGACCCCCGCGGCTTCCGCCCTTTGTCGCTGGGCCGCCTCAATGACGGATGGGTTGTGGCATCGGAGACTTGCGCCTTTGATCTTCTGGGCGCCCAGTATCTGCGGGACGTCGAACCGGGTGAGATTATTCTTATTGATGAACAGGGGGTGACCAGCCTGAGCCCCTTCCCCCGCATGCCCCATTCCCACTGCGTCTTCGAGCTCATCTATTTCGCCAGGCCGGACAGCCAGATCTTCGGGCAGAATGTCTATCTCTGCCGGAAGCGGTTCGGCCATGCCCTGGCGCAGGAATACCGGCCTGATGCCGATTTTGTCATGCCTTTCCCCGATTCGGGCAACTATGCCGCCCTGGGGTATGCGGAAGAGAGCGGATTTCCCTTCGAGATGGGGATGATCCGCAACCACTATGTGGGCCGGACCTTTATCCAGCCGACCCAGCCCATGCGGGATTTCGCCGTCAGGGTGAAGCTGAACCCCGTCAAGCCGCTGATTGCGGGAAAAAGGATATTGATTGTCGAAGATTCCATCATCCGGGGGACAACCAGCCGCAACAGGGTCCGTTATCTCCGGGAAAACGGGGCGAAGTCTCTCCACATGGCCATCAGCTGTCCGCCGACCCGCTTTCCCTGCCCCTACGGGATCGATTTTTCGGCAAAGGGAGAGCTCCTGGCCGCCCATCGAGACAACGAAGAGGAGATCGCCCGGTTCATCGGTCTGGACTCCATGCACTACCTCAGCCTGAGCGGGCTGGTCCGCAGTGCGAACATGAACCCGGAGTCCTTCTGCCTGGCCTGCTACACAGGAAAATACCCCCTGAAACCGCCCGGGGAAATCCAGAAACTCTGTTTCGAGTAGTCAGCGGGAAGACGTTCGAAAAGCGGGGATGTCCAGCCGGACATTCCGAAATACGTGGAGGATGACCCGTGGAAATCATTGATTCGCATACCCACTGGGGGCCTTCCGCGCAAATGGGCATAACCGTGACCACCGATGAGCTGCTTCGGCAGGCCCGGCAGAGCGGCGTGGACCGGATCGTGATCTTTCCTTTCCCCTCACAGGCCCTGGCGGATGAAGGCATCAACGGGGAACTCCTCGATGATGCCCGCCGCATTCCCCAGTTCATTCCCTATTATTACATCCCCGACGACCTGCGGACGATCCCCGGGGAAAAAGGTTTTTTCGGGGGAAAATGGCACTGGACGCGGGGGATATCGGACTGCTCTTCAAACTATGAGGTCCTGGATGACCCGGCGCTGCCGGAATTTCTGGAACAGTCGGAGGCCATCGGCCTGCCCCTGATCGTCGAGGAAGAGCTTGAATTTACCGAAGCGCTGGCAAAGCGGTCCGGAAAACTCAACCTCATTATTCCCCACCTGGGGATGCTGGGCGGAAATCCCCTGGAGTTCCTAGCCACCTTCAAGAAGAACGAGCACGTCTTTTTCGATACGGCCCTGGCCACACCGCAAACCATCGGGCGTTTTGTTCAGGAAGTTGGAGCGGAGCGGATTCTCTTCGGGTCGGATATCCCCTTCGGCACCATGAAGGCCGAGCTGCAGAAAGTGCTTTCCCTGGCCATCGGTGATCGGGAACGGGAGGCCATCCTTGGTGGAAATCTCCGCCGACTGACCGGTCTTTCCTGCCGCCGTGATTCAGAATGATTCAACAAAGCCCCAGAAGGATTTCCTCCTTGGCTTGTCGGGAAGCGTAGTCCGCTGCCGGTCAAAAAAAACCTAGACAAAAATGTCCTATTTCAAACCCTGATTTGAATTCCTGGGCCTTCGGAATGAAAAAAACATCCTCTTATGATGCACGTAAGCCCGTTCGTGATGTAAATCTGATGGAAGCAGAAGTAATTGACTCTTTCGGTCAGGACATCAATCTGCTTTACCGCCAGTTTTTCGATCAATGAATCCTCATTGGAATATGAGTTTCCCATGAGGACCAATTCCAGCACTGCTTCGTCAACTTATACTTCTTGCCGCCCGTTTTTTATATAGAATCAACAGATTGGAAGAATCGTGAGAACCAGGATATGTTTGCTTGGATCAATAAAATTGACAAACATAGGATTGCCTGCTATTAAATAATATAATAAAAATCGAGGATGTTTTTTTAATAGTAAACCTTTATCAGCATCACATGAAACAGAGAGATTTCACAATGTCTTTTTTATGTTGTTAAATACAGGAGGCTGTTAATGCTTTTGGGTTGAAGGAAAGTAAAAAAATCGAAAGAGTGTTTCATGCTCACAAATGAACTTAAGTAAGAAGGAAAAATAATTAATTGGATTCACTGAGTAACTTGAACAGTTCTAACTATTTTAAACAGCTTTGGATCGAGGAGGTAAGACAATGCTTATTGTCAACGCAAGAGATATGTTAAAGGCAAAAGGGTACAGTGACATCTTTTCCATTAGTCCTGACGATAGCGCCTATTCGGCCCTTCAGCTGGCGCTGGAAAAGAATGTGATGGCACTTACCGTGGTCGAGAACAACGAACTGGTGGGTATTGTAACAGAACGGGATTATTCGAGGAAGATCACCCTGGCAGGCAGAGATCCTAACGCAACAAAAGTCAGGGAAATTATGACCGCACCGGTTATGAGCGTTAATGTCAGCAGCACAGCAGCGGAATGTTTGGCCGTCATGTCGAACAATAACATCCGTCATTTGCCTGTTTTCGATGGGGATAAGATGGTGGGCATCATTTCCATCGGTAATGTTGTTAAAGCCACGCTTTCGGAACATGAGGATCTGATCAAGCACCTGAATGATTATATCCAAGGGACATACGTGTAGTTTTTTCTGTTGCATCCCCGGCTTTGCCGGGGGTGCAACAGAGGCACATAATTCGTAAAAAATAATAACCTCTCTCGAGAGTGAACCTTCCATCTCAGTAAGAAAGTTCTTTAAGGCGCTTTCCGCACGGCTGAATTCTGAGCGTCCTGCCCAAGTCCTACTTCCATGAATGAACCCGCTTTTTTATAGGATCAATATGTGCCATCAGCGAGTTCTATTCAAGGGATTGGTCGCAATAACAAAGATTCCTTAAAGAACAAATTTGTTCTGAAATTAAAATTTTATACAATTTAGTTCCTTTATTTTTCCTCTCAAAGTTTGCTACAGCTTCAAAAATGGATTTGTTGAGTAATCATATCGAAGTTTCTTGCTGCTTGGAAACGAGGAAATTTAATTTTTCCCCTTTATTATTGGCCAATTGAAATACTAGGTCTCAATATCCCCCCCCTCAGATATAAAAAATGCATTCTCCCTGGAGCCCCGGGAAGTAACGTTCAGATCGTGGCACTCATCTTGCGCTTAAGGGAACAAATGAGAGTTCATTCTGTCATCTCTGAGAACAAGAGAGGGTCTTGCCTCTCGATATGAATGAGAGTTGAAGAGACATGGGAAACATGAAACCGATTGAAGAATTCATAAAGGCCGCGGGCGATATTACCATCCTCGACAAGCCGGAAGAAAGAGAGATGTTCTCCCATGATATCGGGGATGTCCCCGACATCATGACCAGGGCATTTTTTAAAACGCAACCCGATTTTGTCGTCCAGCCGAAAAGCGTGGACGAGATCCAGAAGATCCTGGAGTTTGCCAACAGGGAGAAAATTCCCGTCATACCGAGAGGTTCTGCATCATGGGGCTTCGGTGGCGTGATTCCGACGAAGGCCGGGATTGTTGTGGACCTGTCTCCGTTCCGGAAAATCCTGGAGATGAACACCGGGAATAAGACCGTTACCGTTGAGGCGGGCGCAAGGTGGAGCGATATTGACCTGATGGCCAAGAAGGTTGGGCTGTGCCTGATGACCTACCCCTCCAGCAAGTTCTCTACCGTGGCCGGCTGGATCTCCACGGGGGGCTACGGAATCAACAGCTTCAGGTACGGGCACCTGTCAAGGCAGATTGTGTCGATGAAGGTGATCACCGGCGCCGGGGAGCTCAAGGCGCTTTCCCCTTCCGACCCGGAATTCAACTTCTTTGTGTCCACCGAAGGGGAGCTTGGGATCATCGTTGAGGCCACGCTCAAACTGCGGGATGTGCCGGAAGCCTCCTATGCCCATCTGCTTTATTTCAAGGACGACCGGTCGGCTTTTGAATTCATCGGCCGCTTCTTGAAAAGCAGGAGGTCCGAGAATCTCAATCCCAACGTCATCCGCTTTCTGGATGAGAATCATCTCAACGACACCAACGAGGTCATCCGGGCTGAGATTTTCAGGAAGAGCGCCGGCGTCCTGTTTGAATTCGGCAGTGCCGAGGATGAAGAACGCTTTGAAGGATACATTGCCAAATCAGGGATCGTCGAGGCGGCGCCCCGCTATGCCGCGCGCTACCTCTGGAATGAGCGCCTTTTCGGAATGAAGACCAAGCGCCTGGGGCCGACCATTCTGGCGAGCGAAATCATCATCCCGATTTCCGCGGCCGCAGAGTTTATTGAAGAGGCAAAGATGCTTGGAGACCGGTTCGGCGTGGAAATCTGCATCGATTCCTATATCCTCGATGAAAAAAAGGCGCTGATCATGGCCACCTTCCTCTGTGACTCACGGAAGAAAAAATACATGATCAATATGCCCCTCGTTTCCATGCTTACTCAAAAGGCCGTTTCCCTGGGGGCCGAGCCCTACGGCCTGGGCCTCTGGAATGCCGCCTTCATCGATGCCCTGTACAATCCGGAGAGGCAGCGGGCGCTCAAGGCGTACAAGGCCAAGATGGATCCGAACGGCATCCTGAACCCGGGAAAATTCTTTGCGGTCGACTCAACGGCCCTTGCCTCCCTCGTCTTTCAACCGGCTGTGTTCCGCTTTTCCATGAATCTCCTGACCTTGCTGTCTCCGGTCATCGGCAAGGCGGCCACGCTGCTCTTCGGGAAGGACAGGAAAATCGACCACCTTGATTTCGAGTTAAGCACCCATGCCTGCGCCAAGTGCGGCAACTGCCTTGCCGTCTGTCCAGCCTACCTGATCACGCACAACGAGGGGGTCACGGCAAAGGGGAAAGTCGCCCTGGCCAAGAAACTCATTGAAGGAAAGGAAGTGACCAGGGATGAAGCGGCAAATGCCTTCATGTGCATGCACTGCAAGGCCTGCGAGGAGATCTGCCAGACCAATCTCGAACTGATGAGGTTCTGGGATGCTCTGGAACAGAGGCTTGAAGGCAAGTTCGGCCGTCCGGAAGCCCAGATAAAGGAATTTCTGCAGAAGGTCGACAAGAGTAACGAATACTGGGAGATGGTGGAGAGAAACGCCTGATCCAGATCGATCAACTTCATTTCACAGAGAAGAAGAACGACGATGCCGAAGAAATACCACATTTCCACAAAAGCGACCCCCCTGGACATGGAATACCTGTTCAAGTTCAGGATCACGCGGGGAGAAAACTGCATCAACTGCGGCAAGTGCACCAAGGTGTGCATCTATGAAGCCCATAAGAGGGAGAGGGGCGATCCCCGGAAGATGGCGGCTCCCAACACGGCCGTCTGCAGGAACTGTTTCCGGTGCATCCAGGAGTGCCCCCGGGGGGCCCTGGAAAAATCGCTGAACCAGGACTTCCTGAACAACGACGGCTCTTACTGGAAATCCCATATGCTCATTGCCCTCTGGAAGCAGGCGGAGGACGGAAAGGTGCCCGTATCCGGTGCCGGATACAGAGGTCCATTCACCGGTGCGGGATTTGACGGCATGTGGACGGACATGTCGGAGATCGTCCGTCCGACCCGGGACGGAATCCATGGACGTGAGTACATCAGCACCGCCGTTGAGCTGGGCAGGAAACTCAATCATCTGTCCTTTGATGACAAGGGGCGGCTGCTGTCGAAGACATTCGATACGGTCCATCTCCCCCTTCCCCTGGTCTTCGACCTTCCGGCCGACAACCTGAAGGGAAATGTCCTGGCAGCCCTGGCCAAAGCGGCGGCGGAGATTGAGACATTCCTTCTTCTGCCCGCGGACGGCCTGACACCGGAGATGGAGCCCTACGCCGGAAACATTGTTCCATTGCTGACCCATCAGGACATCGACCGGCACTCGGCTTTCCTGAAAAAAGCGCGGCTGGCCGCCCTGGAGTATGACGGTGAACTTCTGAACAATATTTCGGGCATAAAGGACAAAATGAAGGAAATCTGCGGCGCTCCGGTCATCGTTCGGATCCAGGCGGGCAACGGCGTCGAGGACGCGGTTTCCAGGCTTGCCCAACGCGGCGTGGAGATCATCCATATCGTTGCCGACTACCGCGGCATGGAGGCGGATGGTCATGCCACCTCCCCTCCGAGGGTGCTCAAGGACATCATCCGGTCCGTCCACCAGCGGCTTGTCCGTGAAAGGATCCGCGACGAGGTCACCCTGATCTTTTCCGGGGGAATCGCCATGGCGGAGCATGTTCCCAAGGCCATGATCTGCGGCGCGGACCTGGCGGCCGTGGACCTGCCCCTGCTCATCGCGATGGGGGTCCGGCTGTATGAAGAGCCTGAAAAGTTCCTGGTTTTTCCAAGCGGACTGGAAGAAATCCCCGTACCGATCCTTGCCCAGAGGGTCATCAATCTCATGGGCGCCTGGCATTCGCAGCTCCTCGAGGTGATGGGAGCCATGGGAATCCGGGAAGCCCGCCGTCTGCGGGGAGAAACAGGCCGGGCGATCTTCTTCGAGGAGGTCGACGAGGACACTTTTGGAAAACTATTTAAAAACAGGGAAGCAGTCAACCTATGAAACCATCAGCCGTAACCATCAAAGAGATCCCTTCGCGTTTCCGGCACCAGGTGCCGAAATACAAGATCACCCGGTCGGATGCCTGCATCAACTGCGGAACCTGCGCCAGGACGTGCCCTTACGGCGTTCATGAACGAGTGGAGGGGCACAACAGGGTGAATCCGCCGATCGACTACAAGTGCATCGGCTTTGAGTGCCAGAGCAAGGAGTTCTGCTGCATCGGCAAGTGCCCGCGCCAGGCCTTGAGCCTGTCGCTCAACCCCATGTACGATACCCTGGGAGATTATCGCTGGACGGCGGACATCATTACGGCGACGTGGATCATGGCCGAGACGGGTTACCCGCCCACGCGGACGGACCTTGAATATTCCGTCGGCAATTCCGGCGGCGGCTTCGACAAGCTGCGGTTCAAATTCCCAGCCAATCCGCCGTATGTCGACACTTCCCAAATCTCCACGGCCATCGAGCTGAACCGGAGAAACGACGGGCGGGGGAATGTGGTCATCTCGACCCCCATGTACGGCGGTGGAATGTCCTTCGGTTCCGTCAGCCTCCCCACCATGGTGTCCAAGGCGCACAATGCCACCATCTGGAACACCTTTACCTGTTCCGGTGAAGGCGGTTATCCGGAGAACCTCATCCCCTATGATGACCATGTGATCACCCAGGTGGCCACCGGTCTCTTCGGGGTCCGCGAGGAGACGATCCAGCGGGTGAGGATCGTCGAGTTCAAGTACGCCCAGGGTGCGAAGCCAGGTCTTGGCGGACACCTGCTGGGAGAGAAGAATACGGAAAGCGTCGCCAGGATGCGCGAGGCCGTCAAGGGAACCTCCCTGTTTTCGCCCTTTCCCTTTCACTCGGTCTATTCCATCGAGGATCACAAGAAGCACATCGACTGGATCAAGGAGATGAACCCCCAGGCCCTGGTATCCGTGAAGGTTTCCACGCCCAATGACGTGGACATGGTGGCTGTCGGCTCCTACTATGCCGGTGCGCATATCATCCACATCGACGGCGGTTACGGGGGCACCGGCGCGGCGCCGGATATCGCCAAGAAAAACATCGCCATGCCCATCGAATACGGCATCGTCAAGGTTCATCGTTTCCTGAAGGATGAGGGCGTCCGGGACGCCATTACCCTCATCGCTTCGGGAGGGATCCGGACCGCCCATGACCTGGCGAAGGCGATCTGCCTTGGCGCAGACGGGGCCGTGGTTGGAACGGCTGAGTTGATTGCCCTGGAATGTGTCCGCTGCGGCAATTGTGAATCGGGGCGCGGCTGCGCCCGGGGCATCGCTTCAACGGACTCCGAGCTGGCAGACCTCTTCACCGAGGAGTGGGCGACCCAACGCCTGACCAATTTCTACCATGCATGGAATGTCCAGCTCGTTGAGATCCTTCAGAAGTTCGGCATGAAGAGCGTTAAGGAGCTTGTCGGGCGGACGGATCTGCTGGAGCACATAGATTACAGTAATTAAGGCGGAGCTTGCAAATCATGGATAGCGCTGACAAAATATTGCTTTCACGCACGGAACTCTGCAGCCGGGTGCCCGATCTCCCCTCGAATACGGAGGAGGAAGGCGGCTGCGGCGTTACGGGATTCATCAGTTCCATCCCCGTCACCGGGAAGAACATCTTCGAGCCGTCCGTCCAGATGCACAACCGGGGCAACGGGAAGGGCGGGGGCATCGGCGCGGTGGGGTTTATTCCGGAAGCGCTGGGAGTCTCCCGGCAGGTCCTCGATGAGGATTACATGCTCCACATCGCCCTCCTTGAAACCGATGTGGCCGAGGAGATAGAACAGACTTACATTCAACCGTATTTCCGGATTGACAAGTCCGGGAAACTGGCCACGATCGATGATTATCGAAGCATCGGCCTTGAAGTCAGACCCCCGGACATTATGCGCTATTTCGTCCGCGTCAGGGACGACGTCCTGGACCAGTTCATTCGGGAACATGATTTCTCCTCGCTGGACCGGCGGGATGCCGAGGACGAATTCGTCTATCAGAACAGCTTCCGGATCAACACCCGGTATTACGCCTCTCTCGGTGAAAAGAAGGCCTTTGTCATGTCCCATGGCCGGAACATGATGATCCTGAAAATCGTCGGGTATGCGGAAAATGTGGTCCGCTACTACAAACTGGATGACTTCAAGGCGCACGTCTGGCTGGCCCACCAGCGGTATCCCACCCGGGGGCGCGTCTGGCACCCCGGCGGCTGCCACCCCTTCAGCGCCCTCAATGAAGCCCTGGTGCACAACGGTGATTTTGCGAACTATCAGGCCATTTATGAATACCTCAAGCAGAGGAACTACACCCCCCTGTTTCTCACCGATACGGAGGAAGCTGCGCTGCTCCTGGACCTGTGGAGCCGCGTCTACAAGTATCCCCTGGAATACCTGATCGAGGCCATGGCGCCGACCTCCGAAATGGACTTCGACATGCTTCCGGCAGAAAAGCAGGAGCTCTACAAGGCCATTTCGACCCATCACGTCAACGCCTCACCCGACGGACCCTGGTTCTTCATCATTGCCCGCAATGACGTCAGGAACAGCCGGTTTCAACTGATCGGCATTACGGACACGGCCATGCTCCGCCCCCAGGTGTTCGCCCTTCAGGAGGGGGAGGTGTCCATCGGCCTGATCTGTTCAGAAAAGCAGGCCATCGATGCAACGCTCATCTCCCTGGAACGGGAAGATCCGCGCTTCGGGCCCATTGCCGACAAATACTGGAATGCCCGCGGCGGGAGCTATACGGACGGCGGCTCTTTCATCTTCAGTCTTCAGGATGCCGGCGACGGTTCGGAAAACAGGAAGCTCATCTGTACGGACAAGTTCGGAAAGGTCATCGAAACGCCCAAAGACAAGCTCATCTGTGACCTCTCAAAACCGGTGGCCGTGACGGAATCGTGTAAGGAAATCGAACAAAAGCTGGCGGGCCTGTTTTCCGAAAAAGAACCTACGGATGCAGCACAGAAAATGTTCACCTATATCCGGAGCCAGATCGTGAATTTTGAACCCGGCGACTTCCGGTTTGCCATTGAAACCATTAAACGGTATGCCTTGGAAAAAGATGAATTCAAGCAAATGGCGATTGAGGCCCTGACTCTTTTGTACGATCGGCGGTACGACACGGGCAGGATCAAGAGAAGTTCCGTCCAGCATGTCCTGAAGGTCAACCTGGATGAGATCTTTTCCATGACTCCGCTGATTTCGGAAGAATCGGAGTCCGCTTTTCGCCGGATCGATTTTACGACCCGGGATCAGCTGCGGGCGCCCAGGAAGAATGAGCGGACCCTCATTGTCGACGCAGAACGCTTCGAGCCGGAAGGTGACCTCTGTGACGCGGTGCTGATCGTGGCCGCTTACAAACTTGGCTGGAAGAGGTTCATTGTTTACAGATACCGTGGCCAGCGATTTACCGGCTGCGGGTTCGGCCCGGTCGTCAAGGATGTGCGGATTGATGTTTATGACTCCTCGGGTGATTACCTGGCATCAGGCATCGACGGCCTGGAGATCCATGTTCATGGAAATGCCCAGGATCAGCTCTGCCAGATCATGAAAGACGGGAAGCTGGTTGTCTACGGCGATGTCGGCCAGACATTCATGTACGGTGCCAAGGGCGGCAGTGCCTACATCATGGGGAATGCCGCAGGACGGCCCCTGATCAACGCCGTCGGCAAACCCCGTGTCGTCATCAACGGGACGGCACTGGACTACCTTGCGGAGTCCTTCATGGCCGGCGATCCCCTCAACGGCGGCGGCTTCGTGATCCTCAACGGCATCGGTTTCGACGATAACGACGGATCGATCCGCGAGTATGAATCGCCATATCCGGGCTCCAACATCTTTTCCCTGGCGTCCGGCGGGGCGATCTACGTGAGGGATCCCCGGAAAAGGCTGGTCAATGAGCAGCTCAACGGCGGGCAGTTTGCGTCCGTCACCGAGGCGGACTGGAATCTCATCCTGCCCTACCTCGAGGAGAACGAAAGACTGTTTGGCATCTCAGTGGACAGGCTCCTGACGGTTGACGGACAAAAAAGACCGCCGGCAGGGGTGTACCGGAAGATTATCCCGCAGGCGGCCGGGGCCCCCGCGAAAAACGACGACGGGCTCAGCGAGTGGGAATCCGGACAGGGGGCAATGCCCTGCGGCGCCGCATCATAAAGCATGGACAGCCGGAGCAGATCCCGGAAACGGACCTTTGCCGCCGGCGGCGGAAGAGCAATACGAATCCGGATCGGGATCTTTCCCCTTCTGTCCTTGAGGGGTCGTCTAACGGTAGGACGCCTGGTTCTGGCCCTGGAAATCGAGGTTCGAGTCCTTGCCCCTCAGCCATTCCGCCTTTCAGGCGCCGCGGAGAAGGCCCGCTTCCTGCCTCTGCAGGGGAGCCTTCTCAATCCGGTTGCCGGCGAGGTGAGGCCGGATCTCTTTTCATATCCTGACTCCCGGCTGATTTTTCTAGCGGGGAAGATCGTTCCCCCCTGCTCCGGCTTCAGCGTTCTGTGATTCCCATCGTCGGACCAATTGCACATACCCGTCCGCATCAAATTTTCTCTTCAATCCCCCTGCGTTCATGTATCGGACGTTGCCGAAAATGGGACGCTCTCCCCAGGGGCGGTCGTGCTTCCCGAAGCACCAGGCGACCCCCATGAAGCCGCTGGGATCCCTGCCGTCCAGTTCATACTTGTTGTTGAGGTAGAGGGCGGTCTGGTAAGCCTCCTCGGGAGTCGAACTCCACTCCAGGATTTTCTTTCCCCAGTACATTCTCATATAACCGTGCATCTTCCCCCGTAACACCATCTCCTTCTGCGCCGCGTTCCAATAGGGATCGTGAGTGTTCCCCTCCTCGAATTCCCGGCGGGAGTAACGATAAGGCCGGGGGTCATGCCTGTGGGCCTTGAGGCTCCTGATTGCCCAGTCGGGAAGGGATGCAAACGTATCGTAGCGGTCATTGTAGAAGACGAAGTTGATGCCCAACTCCCGCCGCACGATGAGTTCCTCGAGATAGGCCTCGGCGTCGGCGGCTCCCGAGCCGGAGATTCTCAGGGCGATGTGCAGGGGTGAGATCTGTCCGAAATGGAGATAGGGGCTCATGAGAGAGAGGTAATCCCGCGTGGGATCATTTCTGAACTCGGCATAATGCTCCAGTTTGTCCTCGAGAAAAATTTCAAGATGCCTGCCCGCCTCCCCGGATCCGCCCCGAAGAACGGGGACCGGCTGGACACTCCGATCCACTTCGAGGTGCGAAAGGGCCTTTTCCACATCCTCGACGGGAAAAGATTCGAAATCCAGGGCAAGGGAATCGGCCAGGGGCCGGGTCTCCTTCAAAGGGATCAGGTACGAAGTCAGCTTACGATGAATTTTTTTCCGGATCGTGGCTGCGGAATATTCCTCCTTGGGGGACGCTTCTTTTACCGGGACGACGACGTCGCTTTCGACCTGGAGGAGAGGGCAATCCATGGCCGCGGCCCCATCCCTTCGCCAGGCCTTCTGTATCCTGAGATAGCCCCGGTCCACAACCGCCAGGGAGGCATCCCGGCTCATCATGACGGCCCCCCGCTCCGGCGAACAGCGCTGGATCACGAGCTGTATGCCCCTCTTCTCCAGGGTGCGCTTTGCATCGCGGAGGCCCTCCAGCATAAACGTGTAATGCCGCTGGTTGCCCTCGGGAAAAGAGTCCGTCATTCCGAAAAATGCAACAACCGGTATGCCAAGGGCATTGGCCTGCACAATGGCATATTCCAGGGCATGGTTGCACTGCGCTCTCTGGGAAGCCTGCATCCAGTACAGCACATACTTCCCCTTTCTTTGCTCCGCGGCATTGAGCGCCTCGACTCTTTCCTCCTGGATCATGATCCTCCCTCGGCATTCCTGGATGCTTCTTTGATGGATCCAATCGATCGTGGCCGCGGTGTCAGTCCTGTAACCCTGACCTTGATGGCTTCCGTGTGATGGACGTCCACAAAGAGATTATTCCTGATACTGGAAAAAGATGCAAGAGGCCGCTTCCTACCGGATGATCGAACGGTAACAGAGGACCTTCCGGGAAACGATGTCGGCAAAGAGCGAGAATTCCTCCTTTTCCACGTCACGGACGATGACCGTCTTTCCATGGCGGGCGCTTTCCGGGAGAAGAACGGGCAGCCGGTTTTCCCCCTCCCTGATGACGCCGACATTGAAGAGGAACTCCTCCTGTTCCGGGAAGAGGGCCACATAAAAAATGTCCGTCTCCACCAGGTCCTGGAAGAAGTGCGTGCCGTAGGACAGTTCCGGCATCAGGCTCCCCGTCATGTAGGCGATTTCGACAATCGCAACGAAATTGTTGATCTCGGCGAACCGCACCGGCACGCCCAGCGAGGGGGTCGTGGTGCCCCATCGGCCCGGTCCCAACAGAATGGCGGGGCAGTCCTCCCGCTTGCTGATCCGGTTCAGTCTGCCGATCAGCCGGGCAACATCGTATTTTTCCGAGAGAGACAGCCGGCTGTATTCTTCGTAATCCACGTAGACAAGACGCTTCAGCCCCTGGGCAATGCTGCCGCCCATAAAGTTGCCCTCCGTCTGGAAAAGGATCTGCTCCAGGGCCGGCTTGGACGGGATGTCCACCCGGGTCCCCTCGCGCCGGCCCTTGGTCTGCAGCGGACGGCACTGGACGAGATTGATCATGAAAGCGCCGTCGCCGGTAAAATTGGTCGTAAATTCGATATCCACGGGATAATCGTACTTCTCTTCAAGCGTTTTCATTATGTTCTGCATGACACCCGGGAAAGGGGTTTCAGAGAGAAGCCTGTCAAAGGTCAGGATCCACCTCTCTTCGCCGCCCCGCCCCCGCTCTTTTAACAGCTGCTCACTTTCATGATCCCGAATCCCGACCATCTCGGACTGGATTCCCATATCCCCGGACAGGACAGCATTGGCCGGGATGGTTTCAAATTCATTTTTGCCGATGTTGAGGACATCCACATCGTGCTGAGAATATCTCCTGATGTCACTGCCCCCGGAATGGGGACGCAGGGAAGGGGCATCCAGGGGAAAAACGCGGGGGTAATCGTTCTCGACCCGGTTGACCGCCCGTGTTCCCAGCCCCAGCACCAGCCGGACCATTCCGGCCCTGGGGTCCATCTCCTTCTTCCAGACAAAGGTGTTGTAGGAGATGCCGACGCCCGCCAGATCGGGGAAGAAAAACTCCTTCCGGTAGGAGCCGGAGACCCGCTGAACCAGGAGGGCCATCTGCTCGTCATGCTGTTCCAATCCCCGCTGCAGCCGGTAGGCCAGGGCGTCTTCATTCATCGTGCTGGCGAAAATGCGACGAACCGCCTCCCTGAACTGCCGGTAGCGTTCTTCGGGAGGCCCCTGGTTGACGCAGAACAGGCTTTCATATTTGCCCGCAAAGGCATTTCCAAAGGCATCTTCCAGGAGGCTGCTGGAGCGCACAATCAGCGGGGATTGGCCAAAATACTCAATCACCCGCCAGAACTGTTCCTCGATTTCATCGGGAAATCTGCCGTGAAGCATCTGCTCGCGCAAAGTCCGCGCGACATCGAAGTACCCTTCCTGAGTCTTCTGATCCATGCGCAGTTTCCACCAGCCATTTTCCACAATGTAGGTGTAGAAGACATCCGAGCCGATGAAAAAGGAGTCGTGCGGCTCCAGATAGCGCGGCCAGTCGAAGGAAGGATCCTGAAGGAGCATTTTGCGCGCGATCAGCATGCCTGCCGCCTTGCCGCCGATGTAGCCCGTCCCGATGAGCCGTGCCTTGATGTTGCAGAGGTCTTCCAGGGTGAGGTAGTTTCTGGCGAGCTCATGGATCCGCTCCTCCCGCCCGATCATGATCTCGCAGAGATGGTCGAGGATCTTTCCTTTCTCCTCGTCGTCCATCTCTCCCTGCAGCAGATCCCGGACATGAAGAAAAAGCCGATCCCAGTAATCGAGATTTCGTTTGGCGCTTTCCAGCCCCTTTCCGGAAAAATAGCGGACGAGCTGCCCTGTGTCCACGCTGCTGCTTACCGGCGAAAAACGGTTTCCACTCTTGAGGTGCGGGAGAAACATGGTGGGAAGATGGCGTCCCATGACCTTCAGGGGATGGACGTATATCCTGTCTTCCACATTGTAGACATCCAGGAGAACCTGGGTGGTTTCCCGAATCCGGGCAACGGTTTTATAGGAGTGGTTGTCGCGCAGCAGGGCAAAATAGGCAACGGTATCGAGCTGGTAAAGATAGGGACAGGTGATCCGGAAGAAGTTGCCGATCATCAGATCCGTGGCCCAGGCGGACAGAAGATCCGAAAGGGAATCAAAGACGTAAAAGACCCCATCTCCTTCGCGGGTCGCAATGTTGTAAACCTCCGACGAAAACGACTCGAAGCCGCTCTGGGCATCGAGGTGATAACGGGTAATCCGCCTGTTCTCTTCCAGAAGCGGCTCATGCTGTGCAAAACGCAGATAAACGACTTTTCGATTTTCAGAAAGGGCGTGCTGCACGAAAGGCTTGACAAAAGAGCGGTAGTCCGAGATGGAATCCACCTGCCAGACGACATTGTCGCCGATTCTCAGGCCGTCGATAACCTTGTCTAAACCTTCGAGCCCCGTGCTCACTCGGGCGGGTATTTTTTCCATGACATCTTCTCCAGGGAACTCGTGAAAATTGTTCTGAAGCGGTTTGATTAACACAGCGAACCTTCCGCTCGTCACCTGCGGGTCAGCGCATCAGCCGGCATGGCCGGGAACCCTGCCGCGTTGAAAAACCGAATCATCCTTCGCTCATTGCAAGTAAGATCAAGATGTGTGCCCATGAACAAGAAATGTCCAACTAGCTGATCATGAACGATATCTGTAAAAATTTTCTAAAGGGCTTTTCCCCTGGCCGGGGCATGGATCAACAATTTTGTTCCAGATGGACATCGGGATGGGAATCAGGCGGGCTTGCGGCAGACAAGCTGGGCCATCGCCCTGGTGGGATTTTCCAGAAGGCCTTCAAAGGAATGGATGATCTCCCAGTCCCTGAACCAGCCAGCCAGTTCCCCGGGCCTCAACAGAAAATCGGGATTGCGGGGGCGGCCGTATCTGGGCTGTTCGATGGTGAACGTTTCATAAATGAGGATTCCTCCCCTGCGGATCGCCCGCCTCAGAGACGGCATCAAGGGCCGGTGAAGGTAACGGAAAACCATGATGGCCCGGTAATAGTCCTCCTGGAGGGGGTTCTCTCCCGTCTCCAGGTCGATTTCCCGGAACTGGACCTGAAGGCCTCTGGCCTCTGCCGATCGCCTGGCGTCTTCCAGCGCCTCCCTGGACTGGTCAGCCAGGATAACCGGCAGGTTCAAGCCGGCCAGAAACAGGCCGTTTTGTCCCGCACCGCACGCCAGATCCAGGATGGGGCCTTCGGGTTCCTGCGCCTTCAGAAGGGGTGAAAACTTGACGAGCAGCGGGTTCGGGGCCTTCTCCCCCTTGCCTTTATGGTCGTTCATGGTTGATCTCCTCTCATCACGATGGCTTCCCATCCTTTTCTACCATATCCGAAATCGGGCAGGCAAGGCCAATGGCAAATCCCTTCCATAGGGCCGTTCTGGAATCCTTATATTCATTCCGGAATAATTATGTTATGTTCGCGGAAAATTCAGCCTGGAAAGCCATGCCTGAACAAAAATCCCGTCTCAGATTTCCTGAACGACCCCGATCTCTGCCCAAGGCAAACTCTACAAAATGGGAAAGAGGCGAAAACCGTGAGGAGCCATGAGACGAACATCTGTCTGGATTCAAGAACAGAGGGGATCGACCCGGCCGCAATGACAGTATCTTCTTGAGTATTCTCTCTTGTCACGGCCGTCTGAAGATTGCACCCCGGGTCTTTTTCCCTGCTATTTCACCTCCGTGCAGGATGGCAGGAAAGATGCACTTTACAAGCCGGTGAAAAGAACGTTATGGAACAGCCGGTGAACACCGGGAGAATTCCTTCCGTCGACGAAAGAATTCAGACAGGAAAACGGACCGCGGCACATCAGAATTAATGAAGTATTACAAGATGTTGTAACGATATCTTTTTGGAGCATCCCACGGATGCCGAAAAGAAAAGGATTTTGACGCAGAGGGGAAAGGCGGGAAACGCCCGGTGGTATTTAACACAAAAATGTGCACATTCCCTGTTGTCGATACAATAATGTGCGCACTGAAACGGTCGGCTAAGAATAACTCCAGGCTCATGAGGTGAAATTCATGGGCATGATGCGAAAAGGTAAAATAAGGAGATAACGATGGATCTTGCTGAAATTTTTGGTTCTAACGTATTCAGCGATAAAGTGATGAAGGGGCGGTTGCCCAAGGATGTTTACAAGGCGCTGAAGGAAACGATCGAAAAAGACATGCCCTTGCGGCCGGACATCGCCAATGTCGTTGCCAATGCCATGAAGGATTGGGCTGTCGAAAAAGGGGCGACGCACTATACACACTGGTTTCAGCCCCTGACAGGAATAACCGCTGAAAAACACGACTCTTTCATCTCGCCTGCCGCAGACGGCAGCGGAATTGTGGAATTTTCCGGCAAGCAGCTTATTCAGGGAGAGCCGGATGCATCCTCCTTCCCGAGCGGTGGTCTGCGATCCACCTTCGAGGCGAGAGGTTATACCGCCTGGGATTGCACCTCCAACGCCTTTCTGAAGGAGGACGAAAGCGGCAACGTCACCCTGACGATTCCCACGGCCTTTTACTCCTACCACGGCGAAGCTCTCGACAAGAAGACGCCTCTGCTGCGCTCCATGAAAGCCGTGTCCAAGCAGGCCCTGAGGGTTTTAAAGGCCATGGGCAACGTGACCGCAACCAAGGTCACCTCCACCGTCGGCCCGGAGCAGGAATATTTCCTGGTTGACAAGCAGTTCTACATGGAGCGTCTCGATCTGATGCTGGCGGGGCGAACGATCTTCGGCGCGCCGGCCCCCAAGGGGCAGGAACTGGAAGACCAGTATTTCGGCTCCATCAAGGACCGGGTTTCGGATTACATGAAAGATCTCAATACCGAGCTGTGGAAGATGGGCATAAGCTCCAAAACACAGCACAACGAGGTGGCGCCGACGCAGTTTGAGATGGCTCCGCTGTATGCCACAACAAACATCGCCACCGACCACAACCAGCTCGTCATGGAAACCATGCAGAAGGTCGCCCTGCGCCATGATCTGGTCTGCCTGCTCCATGAGAAGCCCTATGCGGGGATCAATGGTTCCGGAAAGCACAACAACTGGTCGCTGTCCACCGATGACGGCACCAATCTCCTGGACCCCGGCCGCACCCCCGGTGAGAATGTCCTGTTCCTCCTGTTTCTGAGCGCCCTGATCAAGGCTGTCGACACCCATGCCGACATCCTCCGGGCGACCTGTGCGTCTGCCGGGAATGATCACCGTCTCGGTGCCAACGAAGCGCCTCCGGCCATTGTCTCCATTTTCATGGGGGAAGAAGTCACGGAAATTCTGGGAAAGCTTTTCAAGGGCGAAAAGGTCGCGGCCAAGGGTGAGCAGTATATGAAGGTCGGTGTGGATACCCTGCCCGAAATTCCCATGGACAATACGGACCGCAATCGAACCTCGCCCTTTGCCTTTACGGGAAACAAGTTCGAGTTCCGGATGGTCGGATCGGCACAATCCATTGCAGGGGTCAACGTGGCCTTGAATACCATTGCCGCCGAAGCCCTCGATGAAATCGCCACCCGCCTCGAAAAGGCCAGGGATAAAAATAAAGAAGCCGCGGCGATCATCAAGGAAATCTACGAGAAGCATCACCGGATCATCTTCAACGGAAACAATTACAGCGAGGAGTGGGTCCGGGAAGCTGAGAGGCGGGGCCTGCCCAATGTAAAAAACTCCATCGACGCCTTGAAGGCCTTTGTCACGGAGAAGGCTATCGGCCTTTTCCGAACGTATGAAGTTCTGTCCGAAAAGGAACTGCATTCCCGCTACGAGATCTATGTTGACACCTATGCGAAACAGATCAACATCGAAGCGCGGGTAGCCATCGACATGGTCAAGAAGCAGATTCTGCCCGCCGGTCTTGAATATGCGACATTCCTGGCGGATTCCATTTCCAGTTTCCAGGCTGTTTCGGTCCGTGCGTCTGTCCAGGAAGATCTGATCAAAAAGCTGGGCGCCCTGCTCTCATCGACCTATAAAAATCTGGCCAGGCTTGAAGAAGCCTTGACAGCGGCTCAGGGGATTTCCGATTGCTCCAGGCAGGCTGAGGCCTATCGTGACAAGGTGTTTCCGGCGATACAGACCTTGCGGACAGATATCGACGGCATTGAGATGCTGATGCCCAGCGACATGTGGCCCATCCCCACGTATGTGGACCTTCTCTTCAAACTGTAAAAGGACCTGCAGACGGGAAAGGCAGGATCATGTCCATGATCCTGCCTTTCCCGTTCGTTCCGGAATCACGCGATGGGCTCTTCGAATCAATGGAGTTCGTTGCAATGCCCTTGAAGTACGCCGTGCGGATTGGAAAACAGGTCATATTCCATTTTTTCTTAGCCGACTACGCCTCACGCCTAATCCATGTTTCCCAAACCGTAGTGAAAATACCTTAAAACTGGTATTGCATTATTTTGAAAATCAGGCTTTTATAGCACAGTGATTGCAAGGTTTGCAGGGAATGTCAACTTCAAGATCCATGGAACACGCTTTAACTTTGATGGATAAGCCGGTGGGAGGTCTTATGAAAAAGCTTCTGGTTGTTTTCCTGTGGGCATGTGCTCTGTCATTGGGCCTATCGGCAGTGGCAGGGGCCGCAGAGCTTGATTTCGATGATCTCAGCGGGACCTTGACGCCCCTGCCTGATGGTTACGCAGGTTATTCCTGGTCCAATTTTACCTATCTTGACGCTACGGCCTCCCAGTATGCGAAAAGCGGCTACTCCGCGGGCGTGGTGTCGATCAACAACGTGGTCTATAACAGTCAGGCTCGCGATGCATCCATCGTAGCCGATTCGCCTTTCACCTTCAGCGGGGCCTATTTTACAGCCGCATGGAACAATGGCCTTCACATTGAGATCAGTGGATACCGCTCAGGGATGCTTATCGGGTCGGATGAAATTGTCGTCTCTGCCTACGCTCCCATGTGGTATGCTCCAAACTGGTCCGGCGGCGTTGACCGGTTGGCTTTCCACTCTTACGGAGGGACGGGTGTTGCCGCGTATTCCGGCTTCGGAAAACACTTTGCCATGGACAACTTGCGAGTTGCTCCAGTGCCCCTGCCTCCGGCGGCCCTCCTGCTCGCCCCGGGACTGATCGGTATCGCGGTCATCCGGCGACGACGGATCGGCAAGCGGTGAAAGAACAGAATGGCCGAAAAAGGCGGGGTTTCACCCCGCCTTTTTTATTGCCTCCTTACTCCGTTCGGCGGTTGAATCTTTTCTGCAGGATATGATATCTCTCGCGTGACGGGGCAGAGTGCCCTCTGGAAGGGCCGGAGAAACTCTGCGGCAGATGATCAACATGCCACAAAGCCTGGAGAAAAATCATGACTGAAGACCATATCCTGTACAGCGTTGAGGGACATCGCGCCATGATCACCCTGAACAGGCCGGAGGCGAAGAACGCCTTCAGCCCCGAGATGATCCGGCTGTGGTGCCAATGCCTTGAGGAGGCGCGGAGAGACGATCGGGTCAGGGTGGTCGTCATTACGGGGAAGGGGGACACGTTCTGCTCGGGTGGCGATATCCGGGATATGGCCGAGGGGAAACTACGCTCCTGGGACATGAAGAGTTACCTCTGGGAAGGGGTTCATCGCATTGTCCTGACCCTGGAGGACCTCGACAAACCGGTCATTGCGGCAATCAACGGCGCCGCCATGGGCGCGGGCCTGGACATGGCCCTCATGTGCGACATCCGGATCTGTTCGGACAAGGCGAAGCTTGCCGAATCCTATATTCTCCTGGGCGTCGTACCGGGGGACGGAGGGGCATACTTTCTGCCGCGCCTGGTCGGCGTCTCCAAGGCCCTGGAGCTTCTCCTCACCGGTGATGTTCTCTCTCCCGAAGAAGCCCTCCGGCTGGGCCTTGTAAATCGAGTCGTACCCCACGACCGCCTCCTGGACGAAAGCATCGCCCTGGCGGAAAAAATAGCCGACAGGCCGCCGCTGGCTGTCCGGATGACGAAACGGGCCGTCTACCAGGCGCAGACCAGCACCTTGAGGGCGCACCTCGACTACATTTCTTCGCAATTATCCCTCCTTACCGAAACGGAAGATCATCTTGAGGCGGCGAAGGCCTTTCTGGAAAAAAGAAAGCCCGTCTTTCAAGGACGATAGACAGGTGAGCCGGTGAATCATCCGTTTCTTCGATACTGGCTTCCCGTTCTTATCTGGATGGGCGTAATCTTCTCCATGTCCACCGGAACATTCTCTGCGGATCATACATCCCGGTTTATCGGGCCTCTCCTGCGCTTCCTGCTGCCAGGATACCCGGAGCATGACATCGCCGTGCTTCATGGACTCATTCGAAAGGCCGGACACGTCACGGAGTATTTTATCCTGGGACTGCTTTTCTTCCGTGCCCTCCGTGGAAATGCTCGGCAGGGCTGGCAGCTGCGGTGGGCCCTCTGCACGATTCTTGCTGTGGCGGTCTTTGCCCTGAGCGATGAGTTTCATCAATCCTGGGTCGCTTCGAGAACGGCTTCTCTGGTGGATGTGAGCATTGATTCGGCAGGCGGCGTCCTTGCCCTGATCGCTATTCTCCTGAAAAATAGATTTTTTGGACATGCCAACTCCGGACTCGCCTGAGATTGCCTGAGCGGTTTCATATTTCTGAAAAATCTTCTTGAAATAATTAATAATTACAGATACATAATTACATCATGCCGGTCGTGCAATTTCTTCGACAAGAAGAATCCATCAGGAAAAAAGAAGGCCACATTTCCGGTGGCAAAAGAGAAAAGCGAAGAATTTTCCAGTTACAGAGAGGCGTTAAAGGGGGGAGCCATGACGGATACGTTGTTTCCTGTTCCGGATTCCTGGGCAAAAGCGGCCTGGATAGACAATGTTACCTATCGGCGAATGTACGAGCAGTCGCTTTCAGATCCCGAGGGTTTTTGGGGAGAACAGGCCGGCTGCCTCGATTGGTTTCGCCCATGGACGAAAGTGAAGGAGGGATCCTTCGACGGCGATGTCCATATTTCCTGGTTCTGTGGTGGGAAACTGAACGTCAGTTATAACTGCCTGGATCGTCATCTGCCCATGCGTGGCGATGCGGTCGCCCTCATCTGGGAGGGGGACGATCCCGCGGTAAGCAGGTCCTTTTCCTATCGCCAGCTGCATGAAGAGGTCTGCAGGTTCGCCAATGTTCTGAAGTCTTTGGGATTGCGGCGGGGTGATCGCGTCACCATCTATCTGCCCATGATTCCCGAACTGGCGGTGGCCATGCTGGCCTGTACCCGGATCGGAGTCGTGCACTCCATCGTATTCGGCGGTTTTTCCGCGGACTCTCTGGCGGAACGTATCCGGGACTGCCAGGGGCGGGTTTTGATCACTGCTGATGAGGGATTGCGCGGAGGGCAGAGAATTCCCGCAAAAGAGAACGCGGACAAGGCCGTAGAAAAATGTCCCATTGTCGAAAAGGTGATCGTGGTGAAGCGCACGGGCGCCGCCATTTCATGGATACCGGGAAGAGATCTTCCGTGGGGCGAACTTATGGAAAATGCATCGACCGACTGTCCGCCGGAAGAAATGGATGCCGAGGACCCGCTTTTTATCCTCTATACCTCCGGGTCCACGGGAAAGCCCAAAGGCGTGCTGCACACAACGGGGGGCTATCTGGTCTTTTCGGCCATGACCCATAAGCACATCTTCGACTATCACGATGGCGACATTTACTGGTGTACCGCGGACATCGGCTGGGTAACGGGACACAGCTATATCATTTACGGCCCGCTGGCCAACGGCGCTACCACGGTCATGTTCGAAGGTGTACCCCATTATCCGGACTGGTCCCGCTTTTGGAATATCGTTGACAAGCACGGGATCTCCATTCTCTATACCGCTCCGACGGCCATTCGCGCCCTGATGCGCCAGGGCGACGAGCCGGTGCAAAAAACATCCCGCAGGAGTCTGCGACTCTTGGGCACTGTCGGGGAACCCATCAATCCTGAAGCCTGGCTCTGGTATTACGACGTGGTTGGCGAAAAACGCTGTCCCATTGTAGATACCTGGTGGCAGACGGAAACAGGCGGAATTCTCATTTCACCCCTGCCGGGCGCCATGCCCCTCAAACCGGGGTCAGCCGCCCGGCCCTATTTCGGTGTAAAGCCGGCCATCGTTGATGCCGCCGGCAATTTCCTGGAGGGGCCGGGAGACGGCAATCTCGTCATTACCGATCCATGGCCGGGTATGCTGCGAACGATCTATGGCGATCATTCCCGATTTCTCCAGACTTATTTCTCCATGTACAAGGGGGTTTACTTCACAGGTGACGGCGCGCGCCGGGATGAGGATGGCGACTACTGGATTACGGGGCGGATCGATGACGTCATCAATGTATCGGGGCACCGCCTGGGAACAGCAGAGGTGGAAAGCGCCTTGGTGGCTCATCCCGGCGTGGCGGAGGCGGCCGTAGTGGGTTTTCCCCACGAGATCAAGGGCCAGGGCATTTATGCCTATGTGACCTTGAAAGCGGATTGCCCCCCTTCTGAGGTGCTGCGGGAAGAGCTCCTGCTGTGGGTCAGGAAGGAAATCGGGGCCATCGCCGTGCCCGATGTTCTCCAGTGGTCTCCCGGCCTGCCCAAGACCCGCTCGGGGAAGATCATGCGGCGGATCCTCCGTAAAATCGCCGCAAATTCACTTGACGATCTGGGCGATACGAGCACCCTCGCCGAACCTGCCGTCGTTGAGGAGCTGACCAGGAACCGGCCGGCTGCAGCCGGGGGATAAATCAGGCATTGCGTCTCCTTTTTGATTGACAAGATCGGCAAGTCTTATCAGAATGACAGCTTAAATAACGAACCATCGAGGATTCCATCCATGACTCGGAACTACCTGGACAATTCAAGAGCGGCCCTGAAGGAATCGATGGATTATCATCTCCGTTGTTCACTCTGTAGGGAGACTCCATCAAAGGACTATCGGGATCATTTTCTCGCGACGGCTTTTTCCTTGCGGGACCGGATGACGGAGAAGATCCTCCAGACCGAACGGCGCTATCAGGAGGCCGGGGCAAAGAGGGTCTATTACCTCTCCATGGAATTTCTAATCGGAAGGCTGCTGGGCGACAGCCTCTACAATCTAGGCCTTTTCGACCTTTGCCGGGATGTTTTGTCCGAAGCCGGCATTGATATTGATGAGGTCCGGGAGCAGGAAAACGATGCCGGGCTCGGTAACGGGGGGCTGGGGCGTTTGGCGGCCTGTTTTCTCGATTCCATGGCGACACTCGATATCCCCGGGTTCGGTTACGGAATTCATTATGAATACGGCCTTTTCAAGCAGGAGGTCGATAACGGTTACCAGAAGGAAAAACCCGATAACTGGCTGGCGGAATTCAGCCCCTGGGAGATCAAGCGCCCCGACGAGAAATGTATCGTTCCCATCTATGGCCGGATCGAGCACTTTCAGGACCGTGCAGGCGAATACAATCCCATGTGGCTCGACTGGAAGGTGATCATGGGCATTCCCTTTGATATTCCCGTCGTCGGCTACGGGGGGAAGACGGTCAACTGGCTGCGTCTCTACGGAGCCGGTTCCTCCACGGATTTTGATATTCAGATCTTCAATGAGGGGGACTATTTCCGGGCGGTGGAACAGAAGGTTTCCTCAGAAACCATCACCAAGATGCTTTATCCCCGGGATACCCTCAAATCGGGGAAAGAGCTCCGTCTGGTGCAGGAGTACTTTCTGGTGGCCTGCTCCCTGAGGGATATTGTCCGTCGATACCTGAAGGACCATGGTGACTTCGACCGATTTTCCGATTCGGTGGCCATCCAGATGAATGACACCCATCCCTCGCTGGCGGTGGCGGAGCTGATGAGACTGCTCGTCGACGAGTACGCCCTTCCCTGGGATTCCGCCTGGGAGATCACCCAGAGGACGATGGCCTACACCAATCATACCATTCTTTCCGAGGCCCTGGAGAAGTGGCCGGTAAGCCTTCTGGAGCGGGTGATTCCCCGTCATCTCCAGATCATCTATGAAATCAATTCCCGTTTTCTCGCGACAGTGGCCTCCCTCCATCCCAGCGATATCGATCTGATACGCCGGATGTCGCTTATCGAGGAAGGCGAAAACAAGCAGGTCCGAATGGCCCACCTGGCCATGGTGGGTTCCCATTCCATCAACGGCGTCTCGGCCCTCCATACGGAAATACTGATGAAGAATAATTTCTCCGATTTCCATGCCCTTTGGCCGGAGCGCTTTGTGAGCATCACCAACGGAATCACCCAGCGACGCTGGCTCCTCAAGTCCAATCCGCAGTTAGCCGGGCTGATATCCGAAAAGATCGGGGATTCCTGGATAACCGATCTTGCTCAACTCAAGCGGCTGGAGTCCTGCGCCGATGACCCGGACTTCCAGGACCGGTTCCGCGGGATTAAGCGGGCCAACAAGGAGGCTTTGAGCAGGATCATATCGAGAACCGCCTGGGTTTCCGTCAATCCCGATTCCCTGTTCGATGTCCACGTCAAGAGGATTCATGAGTACAAACGCCAGCTGCTGAAGATCATGCATATCATCTATGAGTATCTGCAGATTGTCCGGGGAGAAAAAACCCCGACGGTCGCCAAAACCTATATCTTCGGCGGCAAGGCCGCGCCCGGCTACTGGGTGGCGAAGCAGATCATCAAATTGATCCACAACGTGGGACAGGTGATCAACTCGGACAAAAGGCTGCAGGACATCATGAAGGTTGTCTTCCTGCCCGATTACCGGGTGTCGCTGGCGGAGAAGATCATTCCCGCGGCGGATCTCAGCGAGCAGATCTCCATGGCCGGCACGGAGGCCTCCGGAACGGGGAATATGAAATTCATGCTGAACGGCGCGCTCACCGTGGGAACGCTTGACGGCGCCAATGTGGAAATGCTCCAGGAGTCGGGGGAGGATAACATCTTCATCTTCGGGCTGAAAGCCGGGGAAATTGAAGAGATGCAGAGGGCAAACACCTATCGTCCGACGGAGTACTACCGGAGCTATCCGGAAATCCGCATAGTGGTCGACACCTTTCGCGATAATGTCTTCTGCCCCTCTGAACCGGGACTCTTCCAGTGGATCTACTCCCGCTTCATGCATGAGGAAGACACCTACTTCCATCTGCCGGACCTTCTCGAATACATCCGTATCCAGGAAAAAATCGAGGAGGAATACCGAGATACGGCCTCTTGGACCAAAAAGGCGATTTTCAACGTCACACGGTCGGGAAAATTCTCCAGTGATCGGGCCATCTCCGAGTATGCGGGTCTTATCTGGAAGGTGGAAGCGGTTAAATGAGGAGGCTGAAAGATCGGATCCTGATCATAGATGACAGCCTGGATTTCAGGGCGCTGCTGGCCAGGCTGCTCAAGGCGTCGGGTTTTGAAATGATGGAAGCCGAGAGTGGCGAGGAGGGTCTGCAGAAAATCGGAGAATTTCAGCCGGATCTCATTCTTCTGGATATCATGATGCCGGGTATCGATGGATACGAGGTTTGTGAGAGAATCAAGGCCGATCCCTGCTTTCGGGATATCCCCATCATCTTTCTGTCCGGCAGGACCGATGCAGCGGACAAAATCCGGGGGCTTGCCATCGGCGGCGCCGACTACATCACCAAGCCGTTCGATCGGGGCGAGGTGATCGCCCGCATTGAAAATCAGCTCAAGATCCGAAGACTGACCGACGAGCTGATCGCGACCAATGCCGAATTGACTGAAAAGCAGAAGAAGCTCGACGAAGATCTTCAGGCCGCTGCCGGAATTCAGCAGAACCTGCTGCCCCGCAATCCGCCGGAGGTCGACAATCTGGACATCGCCTGGAAATTCATGCCCTCCGAGCAGATCGGCGGCGACATCTTCAATGTGCTCCGCCTGGATGAGGATCATCTTGGCTTTTACATGATCGATGTGAGCGGGCATGGAGTTCCCCCTGCCCTGGTGACCTTTTCCATTTCCCAGACCCTTCAACCCCACATGGGATGCACCATCAGGAAAAGGCCCGGTTTCACCCCGGATCATCAGGTGGTTTCTCCCGGTGAGGTTTTGAAGTCGCTGGACGAGGAATATCCCTGGGAACGCTTTGAGAGGTTTCTGACCATCATCTATCTCATTGTCAATATCCGGAATGGTCATATGATCTACAGCAACGCCGCCCACCCACCGCCTATTCTCCTTCACGCCGATGGAGCCCTGGAGTTGCTGGAAGAGGGTGGGACGATTATCGGGCTTGATGGGATCCTGCCCTTTGAGGAAGGGGAGAAGATCTTATCGCCTGGCGACAAGATTATCCTCTATACCGACGGAGTGTTTGAATTCGTGGATTCCAGGGGGGAAATTTTCGGTGAGAAGCGGTTTCATGAACTTGTAAAAGGCCTCTACAGGCTTCCCATCGGCGCCGTCCTTGACGAGATTGTCCTGGCGATTGAGCGGTTCGTTCAGGGGGCCAAGCTTCAGGACGATGTCAGTCTGCTGGGGATCGAATTCAAAAACGGGAAATGTCAGTGAACATATTACAGGCTAAGGAAGGAATCTATGCAACTACACCAGAACAAGATGGGGGATGTTTTGATTGTACGACCGCTGGAAAGAAGGATTGACGCAGCCACCGCAACGGAGTTCAAGGAGAAAATGAGCGAGTGGATCGGTGCCGGGAACCGGAGGATCGTGCTTAATCTTTCCGAAGTGGATTTTATTGACAGCAGCGGTCTCGGCGCCATCGTGTCCAGCCTTAAAAAAATCGGCAATGACGGCGACCTGGTGATCTGTTCCGTCCGGGAAACGGTCATGAGCCTTTTTCGTCTGACCCGGATGAATCGGGTGTTCGATATCCTGTCCTCGGAAGAGGAAGCAATCGGGGCCCTCTCCAGACGATTGTGAGGAACAATGGAAACAACTGGCTCCATCAAGCTGATTATTGAAAGCAAGCTCGAAAATGTTCCACTGATCGGCGGGGCTGTGCGCGGAATCGCCAGTGCCCTGTCTCTCGATGACGTCAGCGGCTATCATCTTGAACTCTGCGTCGTAGAGGCGGTCACCAATGTGACGAAACACGCCTATACGCTCGAAGCGGGAAATTCCGTGGAGCTGAACATCCTGCTCTTTCCGGACCGGATCACCTTTCAGGTTTGTGACCGGGGAAAAAGCCTGGATCCGGCCAAGGTCCGGCTGCTGCGCTTTGACCCCCAGAAGCGGGAAACGCTTCCGGAAAGCGGCATGGGCCTTTTCATCATGCATGCCCTCATGGACGAGGTTTACTACGAAACGGAAAGCGGACTCAATATTCTGACGATGAGCAAATATCTGAGGCGGTAGGATGAAATCCCCGCGAGCCCGGTTTCGACTCCGGAAGCGACGGGCTTCGGCACCGTCAGCGGCGATTTCCTGCCCGCGCCCGCTCAGGAGCAGATCCATCGCTTCGAAACCCGACGGGAAATATGAAATGGCATCAGGCCGTATCCCGGCGATGCGACCGGGTGCTGATGGCTCCCCGGCGACCTACTCGTAGACGATGTCGAGAGAATCGAGGTAGGCCGACAATTCCGAGACTTTTCTTTTCATCTCTTCCTTATCCCCATTTTTTGCAGCCTGCTCCAGGGATTTTCCCAGATCGGTGATTCCGTCAAATCCGTAGCCGCTGCCGCATCCTTTCATGTTGTGTCCTAAAATCCGGATCGTCTCGTCGTCATTCTGTTCCAGCGCTTTCATGATGGCGGCCACGTCCTGGCGCCGGCCTTCGAGAAAGCCGGGGATAAGATCGGCGAGATCGGGATCGATCCGGACGGTGATTCTGTCATTGGGCTTCTGTGTCATGCTGTTTCCCCCTTCCTGTATATTGGGCGATGGCTTCCAGAAAAAAGGCCTTTTTGATGGGCTTGGTCAAGTGACCGGTGCAGCCGGCACTCAGGCTTTTGTCGCGGTCTTCCTGAAGGGCATGAGCCGTCAGGGCAACGATCGGTGTTTCCTTGAGCCGATGCTCCCTTTCCCATTTTCGGATTTCCCGGGTCGCTTCATACCCATCCATCACCGGCATCTGAATGTCCATGAGAACGAGATCGTACTGACCGATCTTGAATTTCTCCAAGGCGACGGCTCCGTCTCCGGCGATATCGAGACGGTAAGGCTGCCCCTTGAGATAGGAGCGAAGAAGAAGGCAATTATCAGGCGAGTCGTCGGCGAGAAGGATGCCGAGCGCCTGCCCGGCCTCGGGTACCGCCGGAGATGACGGCAAAGGCTTTCTGGCGGAAACCTTTACCTTGCTCAAGGCATTCAGGATGACGTTTTTGAGGTCGGCGCGTTTGATGGGCTTGATGAGATGGGCCCGAATGCCCAATTGGCGAAATCGTTGAGGATCCCCCCTTCCCAGGTCGGAGGTCAGCATGATCAGGGTCGTGCCGGCCAGGACGGGATTCTTCTGGATGCGCTCCGCGATGCCGGCCCCATCAATCACGGGCATATGGTAGTCCAGCAGCACCAGATCGTACGGCCGCTCGGTTTCCCATGCCGCCTCCATCTCGGCCAGGGCGCTTTCCCCATCCTCCACTTCCGCAGGATAGGCTCCCAGCCCCATCAGGATTTCCCTGAGAATCATTCGATTCGTGGCATTGTCGTCCACGATGAGAATCTTGAGCCCCAGAATTTTCCCCTCGTAAGATTCGGCCACTTCAACGGCCTTTGAGGCTTTTTCCTGCATGCCGAAACGGGCGGTAAAGGAGACGGTGGTCCCGCGACCTTCTTCGCTTTCAAGGCTGATGTGCCCCTCCATCAGCTCGACGAGGCGTTTGGCAATGGACAGTCCAAGGCCCGAACCGCCGTACTTGCGGGTCGTTGAAGAGTCGACCTGGGTGAATTTGTCGAATATTTCTTCAAATTTATCCCGGGGGATCCCGATGCCCGTGTCGGCCACGGAAAAGAGCAGTTCGATCCGTCGCGGCTTTTCCTGCTCCTGTTCCGGAACGGGTTCACCGGCCTCCTCATCATGCCGGCTGACGCGAACGACCACCTCGCCTTTCTCCGTGAACTTGATGGCGTTTCCTATGAGATTGACCAGAATCTGCCTGAGCCGGACCGGGTCTCCGATCAGGTGGAGCGGGACATCTGGACGAAGGTGGCAGGCCAGTTCCAGCTTCTTCTTGTGGGCGCGGATGGCCAGTTCTTCAACCGTCCTTTCGATCATTTCCCCGAGATCAAACTCCACGTTCTCAAGTTCCAGGTGGCCCGCCTCCACCTTGGAAAGATCGAGGATGTCATTGATAATATTCAGGAGGTTTTCTCCCGCATTTTTGAAGATTTCCACATAATGCTGCTGTTCGGGGGACAGGGGGGTCTCCATCAGGAGCTCCGCCATGCCGATAATGGCATTCATGGGGGTCCGTATTTCATGGCTCATGGTGGCCAGAAAATCCGTCTTGGCCAGGTTGGCCGCTTCGGCTTCTTCCTTGGCCTTGAAGAGCGCCTCCTCGGCCCGATTAAAAAAGTAGTCGCTGAAGGTGAAAATGGTGCGGCTCAGGCAGGCATTGAGCTTTTCCAAAGCAAGCAGCAGGGCGTCACCCTGAAGTTCCCTGACAAGGATGGGGATCAGGATGGTGCGGTAAATTTCAAAGGCTTTCTGAACTTCTGAAAGGGAAAAGCCGCCTTCCAGCCTCATTTTGCTGATATCGGCGATAAAGGCGTCAATCTTGGTGTAGTCCTGATGCACCAGTGCATCGTAGTTTGCATCGGTCGACTTCGAGGTCGTGGCCAGAAGCTCTTCCAGGGGGCGGCTGGAGTATCGATTACTGACCTCTTCATGAAGGCGTACCGCCCACTGCCTGGCCAGCTGTTCGCCGTATTTCCGGAGCACTTCCGTAAGGTCCATCGCTCTTGAATAATCCCTTTCCGGATATTGACGGGAAGAATGTCCTGTTGACTAGTAGAAGGTATCATTCTGCAATCCGTTATTTCCAGCAATTTTATCTCTGGGCTTCCCCCCGATTCAATCCTTCTCTGTTGCGGTCCGGTGCGCCGCCTGTTCCATGGCGAGCTGCAAAGGGGCGTCATACCGGTAAATGTCCTCGCGAAACTGCACGAATCCATCCGCATCGGCCCAGGCTGTGAAATAGAGCACCTGGATTTCCACGGCTTTCGGAAGGCGGATGGTTTTCATTTCACCCGAGTCCATTGCGGAAACAAGCTCCTCCCGTGACGGCTTCCCCCGGAGGAGCGTCATGGCGAGATCCGTTGTCTTTTCGACGCGGATGCAGCCATGGCTGAAACTTCTCACCGTCTTTTCAAAGAGATGACGGTCCGGGGTGTCATGAAGGTACACATCAAAGGGATTGGGGAAGATGAATTTAATCCGGCCGAGAGGATTTTTCGGTCCCGGCTCCTGACGCAGCTGGTACTTGAAATTGGAGGCCGTCACCTTCTCCCAGTTGACCTCCCAGGGAGGAATCACCTTGCCTGAACTGGAAAGGACTTTCATGTTTTCCCAGTAAAAATATTCGGGGTATTTCAGGATCAGGGGCACCACCTCATCGACGGCGATGCTCCGGGGAACATACCAATAGGGATTCAAGATGAAATGTGAAATCCGGCTTTCAAAGACGGGGGTGTTCTGGGCGTATTTTCCGACGACAATCCGGCTGTTCATCAGCTCATCGCTTCCTTCGAGAACCCTGAGCCGGAATTCCGGGATATTGATGACAACGACCTGGTCCCCCGTATCTTCAGGTATCCAGCGAAGGCGTTCGAGATTGACTTCGATCTGGCGGATTCTCTGAGCGACGGGAACATTCAGGGCTTCCAGGGTTTCGGGACCGACAGCGCCGTCGGCGTAGAGCCCATGCCTCTGCTGAAACGTCCGGACTGCCTGGTCGAGAGATTCATCGAACAGATCTGTTCCCCCGGTGATCTCGAAATGATCCGAAGCGTTAAGGTCTCCCGATATCTTCAGTCGCTTTCGCAGCAGGGCAACGCGCCTGCTCTTGGCTCCCTTTTTCAGCCCTGCCGCATCGGAGGGTATAAACGGCCATCCCCCCCTGCGGTCGATTTCCTGGTATTTGAAAAGGGCCATCCGCAGTCGTATGTAAGAGGGGGTGATCGGCGCAAGGCTTTCCAGAACCGGCTGCACCTGTCCCGAGTCCAGGGCCTCTTCGAGAGCCTCGCCGAGATCGGGGGCCACCCGTTCCCGAAGATACCAATGAGCTTTTCTCTTGTCCCCTTTCATTCTGCCGGAGGCAAGGTCGGAGGCATAACGGAAAAAGGCATCGGTCAGGAGAAGATCGAGGTTCGCGCTTTCTTCCGCTGAGAGAGGGTTGCGTCCGAAAAATCCCCAGAATCCGGAAAGCAGGTCTTCGATTGCGGCAAGGTGATAGCCCTCCGGCCGCAGTCCATGGCGCGGGGCTTTTTGCAGGGCGTTCAGCAGAGCATCCGCGGTGGGCAGGGGACCTTCCCGGTCGACCCATGCCGGGCGGAATCCGTGACGCGCGTAGAACTTCTTCACCCCCGGGGTGAATGAAGGCCTTTCTCCTCCGGAAGGGGCCGGATTCCGGGGATTCGCCGCCTCGATCCGGTTTTGGATGGCGACCGCCATTTCATCAGCCTCCATGGCGCTTCCGGCTGCCAGTAGAGCGTTCTGGCCTGAAGAGGCCATCAGAAGCACCAGGGACGAAAAAACAACCAATAACGTTTTGCCGATACAAGAAACCAAGTCTTTACTCCTGATCTTCAACTGGGAAATCTGTGACAAGGGAAGAAGGTCCCTTTCCAAAGCCCTGAGTTGCTGCAAATATGGCACCATGATGTCTTGATTTCTCAGGGATATCCTTGCCAACGGGATGAAGAAGGCATCACATGCCGCCCCTGTTCAGGGCAAAAGCCCATTACAATGAGACCCGTTCAATACCGGGCAGAGAACGTCCGAGAAACCGTTCCGCAATCTGCTGAAACCGAAGGGGAACATCCGTCACATAGAAGCGGTATTCCGGCGGCGTTCGCTCGGAATTCGTCAGCCTCCGGCTTTGAAGCAGGTCGGCGGTCATGTCGGCCATGGCCTCGGCGGAGTCCACCAGGCGGATGTCCGGACCGACGACATCCTGAAGAAGTGCCTTGATCAGCGGGTAATGGGTACAGCCGAGAACCAGCGTATCGATGTGTTCGGCCAGAACGGGACGGAGATATTCCTGGGCGGTCAGGCGGGTGACGGGATGTTCGAGCCATCCCTCTTCAACCAGGGGGACAAAGAGGGCGCACGCCTGAGAAAAGATATGGGTCTCCGGCGCCAGCTGGCAGATGGCGCGGGCGTAAGCGTTGCTGTTGATGGTTGTGGGCGTGCCGATGACCCCGATGGAATGCGTCCTCGTTTCCGCCGCCGCACGGAGGGCGCCGGCCTGGATCACATCCAGGACAGGGACGGCCGAAAGGGATTCGACGTTGGAGCGGGCAACAGCGGCCATCGTGTTGCAGGCAACGATGAGGAGCTTGACCCCCTTCTGAAGGAGAAACTCAGCGATCTGAACGGCATAGGCATTGATGGTTTCCACGGATTTGACGCCGTAGGGCACCCGGGCCGTATCTCCGAAGTAAAGGATGTTTTCAAAGGGCAACCTTTCCATCAAAGCCCGCACGACGGTCAGCCCGCCGATGCCGGAATCAAATACGCCGATGGGACGGCACTCAGTGGATGTTTTCTTCATAATCGACGGGCAGGTTCTGTAACGTTCCTGTAACCCTGTGCGCATGTTCAATAAAGCATTCGTTCATTCTGTGTGGGAAGGGTCTGTTACCGCATTTCCCGGGAATTTGCAAGGGATGCCTGTTTTTCCCACCCGTCTCAAGCGGTGGGGTCGTTCAACTCCGAGGGCCGTTCGTCCCTTCCTGCTTCGAGGCCGTTTTCCAGTCCCTGTAGGTCCCCTCGTAAAGCTCGTATTCCAGAAGGCGGCACTCAATGCCGCTGTTGAAGAATATCATGCGTCGCCGGGTCTTCAAACCGACGTTTTTGGCCAGCTCGACGTTTCCAGTAAAGATGAATCCCCGGTATCCCGAACAGGAAGTTTTGAGGAAGCTGCCAAGGCCGGCATACGTCCGCTCCAGTTTCTGGACATTGCCGAGGCGCTCGCCGTAGGGAGGATTCATGACGACAATTCCTCCTTCCGGGGGGATGTCCGTTTCCGAATAATCGCAGACCGCCAGGTGGATCCAGTTTTGAACGCTGGCGTTTGCCGCATTCTGCTCCGTGGCGGCGATGGCCCGGCGGTCCATATCCGTGGCGATGATCTGGCCCGGAAAATGGCGGACGGACTTTTCCTGGGCCTTTTTCCGCAGCTCCTTCCAAGCGGCTGCAGGAAAGCCCTTGAGGTGGCGAAAGCCGAAATTGCTCCGCAGAAGGCCAGGCGCGCGGTTCAGGGCGATCAGGGCGGCTTCGATGGCGATGGTTCCGCTGCCGCACATGGGATTGACGAAAGCGCCTTTTCCACTCCAGCCCGTGGCAAGGACGATGGCCGCCGCAAGCGTTTCCTGCATGGGCGCCTTGACGGGAATTTTCCGGTATCCCCGGCGGGACAGGGGCTCACCGGAGGTGTCCAGATAAATCTGAACCCTCTGCCCCTTCCAGAAAAGATGCACCACCGCCCGGTCCCGGGCCGGGCCGGAATCCGGCCTCCGGCCGCAGGTTTTCTGAAGGCGGTCGACGATGGCGTCTTTGCATTTCTGGTTGGCGAAACGGGTGTCCCTGATGGAGGGATGATCCACCGTGGAGGTAACGCAGAGATAGCCGTCTTCATGGAGAACGTTTTCCCAGGCAAGGCCGTGAAGCCAGCGATAGAGATCGTCCGGGCCGCCGGCCTCGCCTTCGGCCATCAGGTAGAGAACACGGTGCCCCGTGCGCAGGGAAAGGTTCAGTCGCAGGGTGTCTCCCAGTGTGCCTTCGGTCACGATGGCGGCTTCCCGCTCCAATTCTATCGGAAAGCCCAGCGACTCGATTTCGCTTTTCAGGTAGGAAGCGATTCCCTTTGGACAGGTCACCAGGATCCTGCTGGATTTTCTCCAGAGGGGAAAGTGTCTGGAAGTCATGCAAATTCCTGCGCCGTTGCAATCATGTCCTGATCCATTCCGACATCCCGGCCCTGGGTGGTGAGGTAATTGCCCACGATGACGCCGCTGGCTCCAGCGAGAAACACCCAGGACTGAAAGTCCCTCAGCGTGATTTCCCGCCCGCCGCAGATGAGGAGAGGCCTGGCGGGATGGATGAAGCGGTACAGGGAGACGATGCGCAGGGCCTCCATAGTTGCCAGGAGAGGCTGGTTTTCCAGCCTTGTTCCGGGCCGGGGATTGAGGAAGTTCATCGGAATCCCATCGACATCCAGTTCCCTCAGGGTAAACGCCATTTCCACCCTCTGCTCCCACGATTCTCCAAGGCCGAAAATGCCGCCGCTGCAAAGGCGAAGGCCCGCCTTCCTCGCGATGCGGAGCGTCTCGATGTCTTCGTCGTAGCTGTGGGTGGTGCAGATCTCGGGGAAAAAGCTCCGAGCCGTTTCGAGGTTGTGATGATAAAAGGTGACGCCCCCGGCCTTGAGCCGCTCTGCGGAAGAAGCCGTCAATTGTCCCAGGGAGGCGCAGAGGGTGAGGGGGGTTGATTTCTTAAGGGCTGACGCTGCCTGGGCGATCGTTTCAATTTCATGCTCGTTCAGTTTGGTGCCGCTGGTGACCATGGAAAAGCGGGTCGCCCCGTTTGCATCCATCCGCCGACCTTCGGAAATCATGGCTTCTGGAGACATCAGCGGCCATTTCGATATGTCCGTGCGGTGATGAGCTGACTGGGAACAGAAGGCGCAGTTCTCGGCACAGGCTCCCGATTTGGCATTGAGAATGGAGCAGCGCACGATGCCGTCTTTTTGATAATGCTGCCGGATTTTGCAGGCGGCAAGGAAGAAATCCGGCGCGGAGCGGGGAGGCAGCTCCGTCAGGGAACAGGCCTCTTCGAAGGAGAGGGCATCGGGGCCCTCGTCGAGGATTTTCTGCGCCAGTTTATTGACCGTGGGGTCCAAGATCATGGAAGTGTTCTCCTGTTGCTTGATAAAGGTCATCGCCTATCAGAGGCGCAGGGCTTTGTCAACCGGTAATTGGAAACGGGTTGACAAATATGGGCCTCAATGGTATTCCGCCCAAGATGAACACCAAGGAACGGTTGCTCCGATACCTTAAAGAAGAGCAGGGACGTTTTGTTTCCGGAGAGAAGGTCAGTTCCCGGCTGGCGATTTCCCGCTCTGCCATATGGAAGCACATCAGCAGACTGAAAGGGGAGGGGTATGATATTGAATCGTCCCCACGTAAAGGGTATGCCCTGCGCAGAATCCCCGACTGCCTCCTGGCTGGAGAGGTCCGGGAGGGCCTCGACACGAACCTTATCGGTCAGAAGCCGATCTTTCATTTCCAGGAAACGGACAACACCAACAACCAGGCCAAAACGCTGGCCTACGACGGTGCACCGGAGGGCGCCCTGGTAATCGCCGAAGGGCAGTCCCAGGGCCGGGGCCGCCGGGGGAGGGTCTGGTTTTCGCCGCCCGGCCAGGGAATTTACGCCACCGTCATCCTCCGCCCCCATCTTCCCCTCAGTGAAGCCCCGAAGCTGACGCTGATGGCGGCCGTGGCGGCCGCCGATGCGGTACAGAACCGGACCGGTCTGACGGTCCGCATCAAGTGGCCCAACGACATTCTGGTGAACGGTCGGAAGCTGGCTGGAATCCTCACAGAAATCGGAACAGAGATGGACTCCTTGGATTTTGCCGTTATCGGATTGGGTCTGAATGTCAATATACCCCGGGAATCATTTCCTCCCGGCCTCCGCATGCCGGCAACCTCCGTTCTCATCGAGCAAGGGAAGCCATTTCCTCGGATTTTCCTGCTCAGGGCCTGGCTGGAGGAGCTTGAAAAAACCTACACCCTCTTCTGCCAGGGCCATTTCAATACCATCCTGTCGCGCTGGAAAATTCTGGCGGACATTGTGGGCAACCGGATCGCCGTTGATCTTCCGGGCCGGCGGTACACCGGAGAAGTCCAGGAAGTGGACGAACACGGCGTTCTGATCCTTAAGGAACCCGACGGCACCCTCCAGAGGATCTTCTCGGGAGATGTCACCCTGTTGACGTCCTGATGGAGGCTGAAGAGCCAGCTTCACGCGACAGCAGATCCTCCACGTCATCGGAAACCCGAAAAAATTTTCGCGGTTGTGCTTTTGGCGTAATCCTTACGAGGAATCCTTAGAAAAAATACCATGTTTACCTGATTGATTTATTTTATCCGCCCCATTATAAAAACGTTATGAGATTGAGGTTCATGCGGGTTTCATGGCATGAAGAATCGGCAACGGCTTTTTGGAAAAAAAGATGTCATTTTTTAATTTAAAGGAGGGTCTGTTTATGAAAGGAATGAGATGCCACATGCGCATGATGTTCCTGCTTGCCGCTGGATTGCTTTTCGGAATCGTTTCAATGGCCGGCGCGGCGCCCCTGGTGGTTTACTCGAACGATTTCGACGGGGCGGAATCCTTTTATGGGGGTGTTGCGGGAGGTTTGTCGGGTATCGTTACCACGGAAGGCGTGCAGGGCTACAGTGCCGACGGCTTTTCTGGGAATTTCCTCCGCAATACGACTACGGGAAACCCAGCGGGAAGTACGGTGCTGACGCTGAGCAACCTGCCCGCCCACACTTCGATCGACGTCAATTTTCTCTTCGCCTTCATTGATTCCTGGGACAGCAGCAACGGCTCCGTTTCACCGGACTGGTTCAATGTGAAAATTGACGGGACCCCTGTTCTCCAGATCACCGCGGCCATCGCGAGTGGAAGCATCACTTACGGAGGAATGGAGCTTGGAACGATGTATAATCGGGGATTTTCCGGCTGGGCAGACCGCGCCTTCGACATGGGTCCCGAATCGCTTCTTTCGATGGCCCATAGCTCATCCACCCTGAGCATCGAATTCTTTGCCAGCGGGAGCGGGTGGCAGGGCAGCACCGACGAATCGTGGGCCATCGAGAATCTGCAGGTTACCGCCAATCCCGTGCCGCTTCCCGGTGCCTTCCTTCTCTTTGCCCCCGGATTGGCCGGCCTTCTGGCGATCAGGAAAAGATTCCGGAAATAACGAAGGGTGGTTGAAAGGGCGGGAGGGCCCACCGGTGATGATCCTGCCCGGTCTGTTTCTCCCCCTTCCGGATGGCCGCTTTCGAGTGGTGTCCGGATAAACAAGGCGGACGTTTCCGCCCGCCTTGTTTATCCGTTGCTTTCTGGCCGCTGAGTCATCTCAATAGCCGTATTTCCGAAAACGGTTGATACGTCGCGGCGTCCAATCTAAACGATGATGACGTCCCATTCACCCGCTTGGTCCTGTCAATACGATTCCGCCTTCATCACGTGCTGACTTTTCGGCTGAAATCCGGTGATCACCATTCCATTTCTTCCAGCTCTTCCGACTTGGCAATCAAGTCGCAGACGATTTCCCTTGGATCGATCCCCTGTTTCCTGCAATCCGCAAGGGCCTCCATCAGACCGTTCTCTTCCAGCAGCTTAAGCACGACCTCCAGATCCTCTTTGTCCATCCTTTTACCCCCAACGACACGTTTTGAATGGATTCAGAATATCGGATCCATGCGTGATGTCAAGAGGTTAATGCGAGGGCCGGTTTGGCTTGTTCCTGTCCGGCATGGACGTCTCCGGTCCGCAGGAGCCGGAAAAGAAGATTTCGTTGATTCCCGCCAAGCGCCCTTTGGCTTCAGCCGCCGGTTATATTCCCGTCCTGTCAGACAAGGACTGAACCTGCAGCTTCTGCTCGGTCTGACTACGCCAGATCGCTATCCGCTTAGAAGCCAGGATCTCCTGTTTAAGATGCTTCCGGAATTGTGACGGCTCAATGTTCATGACGCCGCAGATGAGTTCCAGAAAAACGTTTCCCCTGTCGAAAATAAAGGATTCCGCCAGTTCTCTTGATCCCGGCCGTTCTCCTTTGAGCGTCAGGACCGCATCCAGCATGACGGCAACCCACAGGCGGAAGGCCCCTGACCGGGTTGAAGGATCTGCATTGAAAATGGTCTCAAAATCATCTGCTTTCATGGGAAAATGAAGGGTATGGATTCCGGGTCGCTTCCGCCTGTGACACAATCACTCGGTTTCACGGCCCGGATTTCCATAGCCATGTTGACGACATGGTCTGGCTTGGAGTATCCTGAATGTTATAGCGTTCTATGAACTGTTCCTCCGGGTGGAGAAAAAATCCAAAGAGCGGCTGTCTATATTGGTTCAAAGGAACCCAGGCGATGTCCTGATGATCATGTCCGGCAGGTTCCGAGTCATTTCGTGAGCGCTCAATCGATCTCAGGAAACTATCAGGCCAGGTGGAAGGAGAAGCGTCGGATGCTTGCGGGTGGCAGCGATGTTATGGCCAGAATTACTGGAAGCGTCTGTTTCCCGGCCGTTCTGTAACGTCTTTCATCTCCGAGCTCCCCTTTGAATGTTTGCCTTTCCTTATTGATTAGCAATTACAATGCCAGCTTCTTTCCCGATTTTCTTCTTTATGCACGCAGCGATTGGGTCCAGCCCGTTTCGAAGATTGCAGCTTCGCCGCTTCAGGTCCGCCGTAATGCTTCGCATCCTCTTCTTTTTCATCCGGGGCGGGGGAAAACTCCTGGAGATAACCATTCGACTCCTTCCCCTGGGCAACCAGCAGGAGTGGATGCTCTTTGACAGATTCATCATTACAGCCAAATCAACACGCAAGGTCACTCTGCTGATCGGTGGATTGCAGGGGATGCTGGGCGCGTTGGCCTTCTGGATCGTCGGCATTGAAGGGCCCATGCTGTGGGGCCTGATCATGGTCGTTACGACGATCGTTCTTCGGTTTTTCAGGTTTCATGCCGGGGCCGATTATTACCTCGCTCATGCAGTCCGTCTGTCATATGTGCGAACAGCTCTACCAGGATCTTGACGTTCTGGAGTAGGGCCATGTTCAGACCGAAGGGCCCTCTGTCCCTTGAAGGTTCTGTCGAGGATTTGACAGCGCCGAGAGTGCGGTTGAAGAGGGGGCTTGTCTTATTGGAGGAAGGGTTTCAGGATAAAGTAAAGCAAGGCGGAGATGAAGGAAGATACGGGGATCGTCAGAATCCAGGCCCAGATGATGTTTCCGGCGATGCCCCAGCGGACTGCGGTGAGACGGATCGTGGAGCCGACGCCGACGATCGCCCCCGTTATGGTATGGGTGGTGCTGACCGGAATGCCGGCGAGCGAGGCCCCGATAATGGATATGGCCGCCGCCGTTTCCGCACAGAACCCGCCCATGGGACGAAGCTTGGTGATCCGTGTGCCCATGGTCTTTACGATCCGCCAGCCGCCGGAAACTGTTCCCATGGCAATGACGAAATAGCAGAGAAACACGACCCAGAAAGGAATGTAAAAGGTCGGCCCCAGCAGTCCCTTGCCGAAAAGCACCATGGCGATGATGCCCATGGTTTTCTGGGCGTCATTCATACCGTGCCCCAGGCTGTAGGTGGCTGCGGAGAAGAGCTGCAATTTGCGGAAGATATGGTCCAGCTTGGATGGGTTGGACCGTCGGCTCAGGTTAAGGACGAGGATCATCAGCGCAAGCCCCAGGATCATACCGATCATGGGGGAAACGACAATAAAAATCGTTGCCTTGGTGATTCCCGACCAGACCAGGACCGATGAACCGCCCTTGACCATGCCGGCGCCGATCAGTCCCCCGATCAGCGCGTGGGAGGAACTGCTGGGCAGTCCGAAATACCAGGTGATGAGGTTCCAGATAATGGCGGCGCCCAAAGCGGAAAAAATCAAGAGGTTATCGATGATGTCCGGGTGAATGATGCCGGTGCCGATGGTTTTGGCGACGGGGACACCGATAAAGAAGACTGCGGCAAAATTGAAAAAGGCCGCCCAGATGACGGCGTATTTTGGAGGAAGCACCTGAGTGGAGACGATGGTTGCAATGGAGTTTGCGGAGTCATGAAAGCCGTTGATAAAGTCAAAGACCAGGGCCACTGCAACCAGAAAAATGACAAAGGCAAGAGAATCAAGCATTTTTCAGGACTATTCCCTCGGCAATATTGGACACATCTTCGCAGGTGTCGATGGCTTCTTCAATCCGTTCAAAAATTTCCTTCCACTTGATCAGTTCGACCACATCCTTTTCATGTTCGAACAGCCTGGTGACGGCCGTTCTCAGAACGACATCACCTTCATTCTCCGCCGTGTTGATCGCCACACAGGCGTCGATGATCATCCGGGCATTTTTCATGTTCCTCAGGGCGTGGACGACCTCCTTCACCTTGGAAATCGCTTTGTTGAGGATGCGGGTTTGTTCCTTCAGCTCCGGGGCCGGCTCCCTGATCCGGTAAAGGGACATTCGAATGGCACAGGCTTCGGTGATATCCAGAATGCTGTCCATCTTGTTGACGAGGGCATAAATATCTTCCCGATCGAGAGGGGTGAGAAAGGTCCGGTGCATTTTCTCATAGGTCCGGTGCGTGATGACGTCGGCCTCGTGTTCGATTTCTTTGAGCCGGACAATCTTGGGTTCCGCCTGGTCATAATTTTCCAGGATATCCATGAACAGAAGACCGCCCTCTTCGATCTTGACCGCCAGCTCTTCGAAAAGATCGAAAAACTTTTCTTCTCGAGGGATTATTCTCATCCGGTGCTTTCTCCTTCCCTGAAGTCGTCGACACGGCGTTGAGTATGAGGCGACAACTTTCGCCGTCAGTGCTCTATAAAATAAACGCACAAAAAGCAACTGTTTTATCCATGGGATGCTCATGGTGAATCCCTGGAAATCCTACACCTGATCCCTCCCGGCATCCGGCCGGACGTCAGGGCGGCCGGATGACCAAATGCTCCGCGGCCTTCACCATTGCCAAGACTTAGTGAACATGATATGGATAATGTCAATATCAGACCTTTGATATTACTGATATTTTTACCAAAGAACGACGACCGTGTCCAGGCAATACGCTGCGTGTCGCATCGTTGCGCTGCCTGCCCCCGAACAGCAGGAGAATAGACACGGATCGGATCGAAAATCGAGACGTCAGAGTCGGAAAAGAGCCGCCTTATGCCTGAACTTCCCGAAGTTGAAACCCTCTGCCGACAGTTGCGATCGAAAATTGTCTCTTCAAGGATCGCGGGGATATCCATCCTGGACAGCAGGCTGCAACTGCCTGAACATGTGAAGGGGCAGCAGGTGATTTCCGTGACGCGGAGGGGAAAATGGATCGTCATCGGGCTGGATGACGGGAGGAGGCTGGAAATTCACCTGAGAATGACAGGGCGGCTGCTCTGGCAGGAAAAGGAGGCAGCGCTGCCGATGCATTGTCGCCTTGTCTTCGATTTGTACTCTCACCAGGTGGTTATCGTGGACCCCCGGCGTTTTGCCACCCTGTCGCTGGCGGGGGGGGGAGAAGGGCACGACGGGGCTGTTGACGCGCTGGCTTCCCGATGCGCTGCAACCTTGATCGCAAAGGGCTGTAAAAGAAGGCGTCCGCTGAAGTCTTTTCTGATGGATCAGGGGATCATCCGGGGAATAGGGAACATCTATGCCTGTGAAATTCTCTACCGGGCGGGATTGAGCCCCCGGCGCGAGACAGCCGGCCTCTCGCCCGACGACTGGCGGAATGTTGAAAAGGCGATTGGGGCGGTCCTGACAAAAGCCATTGACTGCCGGGGGACGTCCATCTCCGACTGGCGTGATCTCTTTGGCAACAAGGGTGAATATCAGAAGGAGCTTCTTGTCTACGGCCGTGAAGGGCAGAAGTGCCACCGGTGCGGGGAACTAGTCCACAGGGAGCGGCTTCTGGGGCGGGGAACATGGTTCTGCCCGGGATGCCAGATGTGATTTCCTGAAGAGGATCTGTCCCCGGTTTACACAAGAAGGCGGGTATCGTATGGAGAAAACAAACGTTGCAAGGGTTTTGACCGTGTAACGATCCAGGCCGGGTTATTTCGACGCGGCCGTCGCGGCAAGCAGCACGGCCATGCCCTGCCTGATTCGGGAAACTCCACTGTAGCTGCGGATGTCGGCGGGGTTGAATTTGATGACGCACGTGGGTGTCGAATGGACATTAAACTGCCTGATGATGCGGTTGAATTCGGGATATACGGGCTTTAAGTCGTAGACTTTGAAGGGGATGTTGCGTTGTTCGAATCTGCGGACGATTTTCTGTTCGTCGACGGTATCCTGGTGTTCAGCAAGGGAAAACAGCTCCCGCCGGGCTCTGAGAACGTTCCTGCTGGAACCCGAGGCGCAGGCGGCGTAAAGAAAATAGCGGTTGAACAGAACCGTCTCCCTGTGAATGGGAAGATCGACAAAATGAATTTTAACGGCGTTCCTTTTAATCAACTCCTGCAGGGTGGAATCCAACTCCTCTTCCAGGGTCTGACAGGGGCCGCAGAAATAATCGGTAAAGATGTAAAGTTCGTATAATCCGGACCCTATGGAGGGGAGCCCGGGCTTCTCAAGGCCGCCGGCCGCTGACACCCGGCAGGGAAAAGCGACGCTGATCGCAAGATATCCCGCCACGGTCAAGAGGAGCGCCATCATCCTGCCCGATGAAAGGCGGGGGACAGCCGCTTTTGCCCTTGTATAGGAAAGGGTTTTCCGGCAGTATCGGTTGCGCGATGCAAGGCCTGGGACATCAGAATTGAAGATCCTGATGATGGTCAGCAGGTAACGATACAGGGTTTGCATTTCTGATGACGCCGACAAGATGGCTTCCTCCTTGGTCGGAGCTGTGGCGGTATTCCGGGAACGTGTTGCTCGTGATAGCCCGGTTCCCCATATTGTAAAATGCAAAAAACCGCCCCCTTTTTCCCAGCGGCGGGAAAAAGTCTTTTTTTGATGAGGCGTTTATGCCGGAGAGCCGGCGGCACATCCGGCAGAGCGCGTCATGGACAATATGATGACAGAAGTTTATGAGGTGGTTCTGTTCGATTCCGTCAGTCATGCTCTGAAAGCGGAAAAAATAATGATATCAGGAAACATCCCTTTCAAGCTGATACCTGTTCCCCGCCACATCAGTTCTGATTGCGGTTTTTGTATCCGTTTCCCTTCCCGGTTCCATCAGCAGGTTGCCGATGCCTTGAAAGGCACCGTGGAGTTCGTTGCCATCCGGCCTCTTTGAGCAGGCGAAGTGCCGTTTCCTGCGGCGGCATCCCGTTCCGTCGATCGATGATCCGGCCAAGATGAGAGGCCGAAGGGTTCTGGAATACGCAGGAAAGAGACGGGATACACCGCCGCGGCCATCCGGCTGTCTCGAATGCCGGAACTGGAAAAAGCATAAAAAGGACGGTGCCCGTCAAAATCTGGTTATGCCTGCCGACGACAAAAAAGTCTCCGTGAATCTGTGTGATCCTCCGATGCCCTGGTCCCTGATCGTTCCCTGTCCGCCTGTGACTTTCCCTTTTTTGCATTTCACCCCTGTTTTTCCCCTGTTCTCAATCTATGGCATTTAATTTGCCTTAACAGTCCCCCACAAAAGGGTGGCCATGGCACGGTTATTGACTGCGTCAGAGGAACATCAGGCTGTCGGGTTCGTGTGCCAAGATATGGGTTTAATCATCTAATAACAAGAGAAATTCAGGAGGTAAGGCGTGAAAGGGATGAGATTAAGTGCCAAATTGACTGGCGGGTTCGTGGTGGTGGCATTGATTGCACTGGTCATCGGGCTGATCGGAATTACGCAGATCAAAAAGATAGAAAATGCCGATACGGCGCTGTATCAGGAAAATACCGTTGGGCTGGGTATGATCGGCAAGGTCAATGAGGCCTATATGAATCTGCGGGTTGTGATGATCTATAGCCTGGTGAACAGGTTTGCCCTGGATAAGGACATCAGCTCGGTGCTTGGAACGGTCAAGGAAATGGATACAAAAATCAAAGGGCTGATCGATAACTATGAAAAGACGGTTACAAGCGATCAGGAACGGGATCTTGTCAACAGGATCAAGAAGAATCACGAGCAGTATCTTGTCAACTGCGATAAAATGGTGGGGCTGGCGGCAGCGGGCAAGAGAGATGAAGCCATGGCCGTAATTCAGGTGGCAAACCCGCTGGGTCAAGCCATCACAGGCGATCTGGAAAAGCTCAATGAAGGGGAGATGAAGCAGGCAAAGCAACGAGCGGAGGACAACAGCAGAATTGCCAACCGTGCGGTGTGGCTGGGCGGTATCATCACCATTCTGGGCATGGTCCTGGCCGTAGGGCTCGGTCTGTTGATCTCCGTTTCCATTACGCGCCCGATCAACCAGGTCGTTTCGGGACTTTCAGACGGAGCGGAACAGGTGTCCGCTGCGTCATCGCAGGTCGCATCTTCCAGCCAGATCCTGGCGGAAGGGTCTTCAGAGCAGGCGGCTTCCCTGGAGGAAACTTCCTCTTCACTGGAAGAGATGTCTTCAATGACCAAGCAGAATGCCGATAACGCCAGTCAGGCCAGATCTTTGATGGAGGAAGTGGGCAAGTATCAGGCCCACACCAGAGAGCAGCTGGAGAACCTGGTTGGCGCCGTTTCGGAGGTGGTCAAGTCCAGTGAAGAAACGAATAAAATCATCAAGACCATTGATGAAATCGCATTCCAGACCAATCTTCTGGCCTTGAATGCCGCGGTGGAAGCGGCCCGGGCAGGCGAGGCGGGCGCCGGTTTCGCCGTGGTGGCCGAAGAGGTCAGAAATCTGGCGATGAGATCCGCCGATGCTGCGAAAAACACCAGCAGTCTCATTGAAAACACCATCAAGGCCATTCAGAGAGGGAATGAATCCACCCAGCAGACCCAGAATGCGTTCAAGGACCAGATGGCTGTGGCCAGCAAGATCAAAGACCTGGTCGACGAAATTGCGGCTGCCACTTCGGAGCAGTCCCATGGCATTTCCCAGGTCAACATCGCCGTTGCGGAGATGGACAAAGTCACGCAGCGCACTGCGGCCAATGCGGAAGAATCCGCCAGTGCATCAGAGGAACTGAACGCTCAGGCTGAGCAGATGAAGGGCTACGTTGCAGAGCTGGTCCAGATTGTAGGAGGCTCCAGCCATGCGGTAACGTCTGCCGGTGGAAGAGGCGCATCAAGGGCTCTTTTGCAGACGGACCGGTCTGGCCGTTCGGGCCGAAGCGGCGCCAAACGGGCCGTCCTGTCCAATTTCAAACCTGATTTGAAGGGCCGGAAGCTATTGGCTTCGGGAAGAACCCGCGCGGTTTCTCCCGAAGAGATTCTTCCCATGGAAGACGAGGGATTCAAAGATTTTTAAAAAGGTTAAAAAAATAGTTGCATCCCGGTTTCGACTATGGTAGTAACTCTCATGTTTGTGCAGTGTCCGTTTTATATTAAATAAAATCCATTAAAGAGAACCGCACAATCCTCAGGCGAGGGCGTGCGGTTTTTTTGTTGGGTAAAGCGGGTGCTGCCGGTTCGAGTGGTCTACGGACCATGCGGACCTAATTAATTGAATGGGTTTTCAGGAAGAAAACCACAAAAAGGAGTTGTTAAAGATGTCAGAAGGAACAGTAAAATGGTTCAACGCGTCCAAGGGGTTTGGTTTTATCGCACAGGACAATGGAAATGACGTATTCGTTCATTTTTCCGCTATCAAAATGGATGGTTACAAGGCCCTCGAGGAGGGAGCCAGAGTCAGGTTCGATGTTGTCAAGGGCAACAAGGGTCCCGCGGCGGACAATGTTGAATTACTGTAATATCGGGTTGAGCTTCAGGGGATAACAAGGCCGGCGAGAAGGAGGCGGCGACAGGCTCAGGCAGTCTGCGCCAGGGAGCCGCATGGAACGCCGACAACGTTAGCCCGAGAAGGACGGCCGGAAAAAAGAGCTGATTGAACACAACAGGGGACAAGGTGCTAAGCCTTGTCCCCTGTTGTGTAGAGCGGAATCGCTTTGTTTCCGTCCGCCCGGATTTTGTGAAAGGGATTGTTACATAGAAGAAGATATGAAGACATTTGATGAGCTTGAGCTGAAGGCCGATATTCTTAAAGGGTTGGACGGGCTGGGTTTTTCTCTTCCGACGCCGGTGCAGGAAAAGGTTATTCCAATTCTCCTGAAGCAGCAGGTCGACGTGGTCGGACTTGCGCAAACAGGAACGGGGAAGACGGCTGCCTTCGGCATACCGCTGATCCAGTTGACGGATGTGCGGAGAAAGCAGACCCAGGCTCTGGTCCTGTGCCCGACCCGTGAGCTCTGTGTTCAGGTGACTGGAGATCTGAACCTGATAGGTCGGTACGTTCCGGGCCTGAGAATCACTTCGGTTTACGGCGGGGCGAGCATTGTTCATCAAATTCGTGAACTTCAAAAAGGGGCGCAGATCATCGTGGCCACTCCGGGGCGCCTTTATGATCTGATCCGCCGGCAGTCCGTCGATCTTTCCGCCCTGAACTGGGTTGTCCTGGACGAAGCGGATGAGATGCTGCAGATGGGTTTCAGGGAAGAGCTGAACGCGATTCTGGCTGAAACACCCGATTCAAAAAACACCCTGCTCTTTTCTGCGACCATGTCGGGTGAAGTAGCCGGGATTGCATCGGATTACATGAAAGATCCCGTTGAAATCACCGTTGGCCGCCGCAATGCCGGGGCGGAAAATGTCCATCACGTCTATTATGTCGTGTCAGACCGGTACCGTTACCAGGCCCTGAGGCGCATTGCCGATATGACCCCGGATCTCTACGGGATCATTTTTTGCCGGACGCGGCTGGAGACGCGCGACATCGTTGAAAAGTTGATCGAGGATGGCTACAGCGCCGATGCCCTCCATGGTGAGCTTTCCCAGAGCCAGCGGGACCACGTGATGCACAAATTCCGCAGCAGAAATATCCGGATGCTGGTGGCCACGGATGTGGCGGCCAGGGGGCTGGATGTCAACGATCTGACCCATGTGATTCATTACAGTCTCCCGGACGAGCCTTCAGGCTATACGCACCGGAGCGGCCGCACAGGCCGTGCGGGAAAGGCGGGTATTTCCGTCGTCCTGATCGGTGTGCGGGAAAAGTACAAACTCCGGGGCATCGAGCGGAGTCTCAAGAAGAATTTCGAGGAAGGCCGCATCCCTTCCGGTCATGAGATCTGTAAAAAAAGGCTCCTCAGCCACATGGAGGCCGTCAAGCAGGCCGAGATCGATCCGGAACAGATCGACCCCTTTCTGCCCGTTATCTCCAGGACCCTGGAAACCCTCGACCGGGAGGAACTGATCAAACGTTTTGTTTCTATGGAATTTAACCGTTTTCTGGCGTCTTACCGGAACGCACCGGACTTGAATGTCGTCGAAAAGGTGACCGTTAAGAAAAAGATTCGGGAGGCCGGAAAATCGTCTTCACCGGTTCACAGGAAATCAACCCGCTTTCTGATCAATGCCGGAAAGAAAGACGGCATCAGCCAGAAAGGCCTGATGCGCGATCTGTCTCATGCCATGGGGATACCGCAGCTTCGCCTGGACGGAATCGAAGTGATGAACAACACCTCCGTCCTGACGGCTGACAGCCGATTTGCCCGGAAGATGGCGCAGGCCCTGCGGACGTTAACGGCCAACGGACGGCCTGTCACCATAGAGATTGACCGGAGAAACAGCGTTGGACGCAAGGCCGAAAAGCAGCCTTACGATTCAAGCCGCACGAAGCAGGATGGAAAAGTCCGGAGAGTCCTGCCTGAAGGCGAGCACCGATTCGCGCCCAGGGAGACGACAGGGCGGCATCGCGGATGCCACCTGAGCTGAGCGCATCGGCAATCCGTTCACTCGCCAACGCCTGAGCCTCTGGCACCTTCTCGCCCGGGAAAGCCGGTTCAATTTACCGGGCCGGTGCGGCTTCGGGATAATAGCCCAAGATCCGGGACATGGGCGTCATTTCCCGAATCCTTCCCAGCGCTTTTTGAACGACCGGATCATCCTCCCTTCCCAGAAAATCCAGAAGAAACGCATAGGCGCCGGGATTCCGGCGGATGGGCCGGGATTCGATTCGCGTAAGGTTGATCTCATTTTCGGCGAACACCTGCAGGACTTCGAAAAGGGCACCGGCCCGATGCTGCGTGGAAAAGACCAGTGAGCATTTATTTCCGGGAGTGGCACTGGGCTCCCGGGAGATCAGGAGAAAGCGGGTAAAATTATCCGTGTTGTCCCCGATATCTTCCTTGATGACGTCCAGACCATAGAGTTCTGCGGCAATCGGACTGGCGATGACCGCTGTGGAACTCGGCCGCTCCTGGGACAGCCAGCGCGCCGCGCCGGCCGTGTCGTAAAAGGGGCGCGGCTCCAGTTTGTTTCGCGACAGGAAGCTGCGGCACTGCGCCAGGGCCTGGGGGTGGGAATAAACCACCTTGATCTCCCGGTAGTCGGTACCGGGCAGGGCCAGGAGGCATTGGCGAACGGGAACCACGACCTCGCCGGCGATGTTAAGCTCCGTCTCTACCAGGATGTCGTTGACTTCGGTCACGGCGCCTTCCAGGGAATTTTCCACCGGCACCATCCCAAAGTCCAGCTCCTTGTCCCGCACCCCCTCGAACACATGGGCGAATTCCATGCAGGGAATGGGGATCATGTCTTCGGCATAGCGGCGGACGGCCAACTCGCCCCAGGCCCCGTGCTCTCCCTGAAAGCCCACCAGCTTAAGGTTTCGCTCCTGCAGCAGTTTGCTTTCCGAGATGATCGACTGATAAAGCTCCGTAATGAATTCCGGGCGGATCAGCCCACGGGCCTGGGACAGCATCTGTTTTAAAACCTGCTCCTCGCGGGCAGGGTCCAGGATGAACTGCTTGAGTTTGCCGGTCCTCAACACGTATTCCATGCGCTGGTTGATGAGCTTGACTATCTGCATATCCGTCTGATCGATTTCGGCCCGTATTTCAGCTAAGTGCATCTTTTTTCTCCTTCATATAGCGTTCCAGGAGTCTGACTTCCTTTACGATTTCGTCAAACTCGCCGTGGGTCAGCGCCTGATCCTTGTCACTGAGGGCTTCCGGTGGATTCCGGTGGACTTCCAGTGTGATTCCGTCGGCCCCGGCCGCGACGGAGGCCAGGCACATGGGTTTGATGAGGCTGACTTTTCCCGTGCCGTGGGTGGGGTCCGTGATTACCGGCAGATGGCTGATTTCCTTGACCGCTGGAACAGCGCTAAGATCGAGTGTGTTCCTCGTGTAGGTTTCGAAGGTGCGGATCCCCCGCTCGCAGAGTACAACCTGAGGATTTCCCTCGTTCATGATGTATTCGGCGCAATTGAGCCATTCCTCCAAAGTGGAGTACATGCCTCGTTTCAGCAGAACCGGCCGCTGGCATTTCCCCACTTCCTTCAGCAGCGAGAAATTCTGCATGTTCCGGGCGCCGATCTGCAGCATCTGGGCGAATTCCGCAACCCAGGAAACATCACGGGTATCCAGCACCTCGGTGATCACCGGCAGACCCGCGGCTTCTCCCGCTTTGGCAAGATATTTTAAGCCCTGCAGCCCCAGCCCCTGGAAGGCGTAAGGCGAAGTCCTGGGCTTGAACGCGCCGCCGCGGAGGATGTCGGCCCCGGCTGCCTTGACAGCCAGCGCCGTTTCCATGATCTGGTCGTCGCTCTCCACGCTGCATGGTCCTGCTATGATAACCAGGCTTTCACCGAACACGGCATTCCCCACCTGGATTTTACTTCGCTCCTTGCCGAGCCCGGCCACTAGTTTCAGATTTTCCATTGAAATTTCCTCTATTCAAGACCGGAAGTCAGGAAGGACCCGGAGTTCTTTCGTGTTCTCACCGGCTGTCTTTCAAAGGCGGCAGCGGAATCGAGATGGCTCCAGTTCCTGTTTCCTATAATGAAAACCGGACGATTCATTAATTTTATTAAATACCATGTTTAGTTTTCACCAACAACTGAAATTTCCCTCGTCAGGACGGCTCCTCTGCCCTGCGCCGTTGATCGGCTTATGCCCGGATATCTATCTCTGCGATGCCATTGACTTTCCAGGGCTTCTTTTCTTATAATATCCGAAATAAGGGATGGTGTTTTTATCTCAGGGAGGAGGGATCCTCTTCATCTTTCTTGAGGAAATCTCAAGCCTGAGACCAGCCCGGCCGATCGGGCCGGAACCGGAAGGAGCCTCAAGATGAATGCACGTAACACCAAAAGGCATGGCCGGAAGATCTGTTTCGCCATCGTTTTGCTGGGCGTCCTGATCCTGCTGACGGGTTGCGCAATGACCTCGGCTCGGCCCCAGGGGATCGTCGGCACGGCAACCCTGCTTGAATCTGAGCGGACTGGCCTGGATCGAGGACGATCTGTTTCTTGGCGTTCACGATACCAAAGGCGGTCGGGAGAAGAATGCACTGCCCCGGGTCAGCATTGTCCGCCTTCCCAGATCCGAGACCAAGGGGGTCACCTGGAAATCTCCGGAGTTGAAATTTCCCGGACCCGGCGGCTCCGCCAGTGATCTGGAGAGCGTCAGCCGCATTCCGGGTGGAAGGGGCTTTCTGCTGGTTGAAAGCGGCCAGGCAGGCGAAGAGGCCCGGCGGATCTTCTTTGCACGATATCATGGGGGGGCGCTGACCATCGAGTCTTACGCATCCTGGCCCGTTCCCGTCGAAAATGTCGAGGCTACCGAGGTCTGCCAGGTCGGGCAGCAACTGGTTTTCCTTTACGCGGAGCGTGCCGGCGGCCTGCTGTCCACAAAAATCCGCTGGGCGAAACTTTCCCTGGATCCAATCCTGTTCGGGCCATTCAAGGAGGTCACGTATCACGCGGAAGACCCCGTCGGAATCAATACCCGGCCCATCGTTGCTCTGGCGGTTGACGGCGAGGGCTTCATCTACAGCGCGTCCGCCAGCGATCCTGGAATCGATGACGGCCCGTTCCGCAGTGTGGTATGGCAGATCGGGAGGGTCCTTGCCGATCAAGAAGGCAATCCGACGGTCGAGCTGGGCGGGGAAAAACGGTTGGCAACCCTGGACGGATTGAAAGTCGAGAGCATCGCCGTCCGCGAAACCAAAGAGGGCGGCAGGCAGATCTTTGTGGGAACGGACGATGAAAACTACGGCGGGATCATCCGCCTGCTTCCCGGGGCGCCCTGAAGCGGAGTCCGCTCACTTCGCCCTTTGAACAGACGGCCGTCCAGCGCCGGATTGCCACTGTAATCCAGGACCAGAACATTCTCAACGGCGACGTACCCGATCCGGGAAGAGCGCTTGAAACCCACGGGTCACCTGGCGTTCCGATGATCGATCTGCCGCGATCCCGGGGAACGGGCAGGGCTTTCCGTGATCATATGACAAACAGGGCGTCAAGGGCGAGAATCCCTTTTTTGTAAACGCGCACGGGATTGAGATCGATTTCCCTGATCTCAGGGTGTGAAGAGATCAGCCCGCCGATTTTCACGATGGCCTCGGCAGCGCGCTCAATGTCCGCGGGAGCCGCTCCGCGCCATCCTTCCAGGAGTCTTCCGCCCTTCAGCTCGTACAGCATGGACTTTGCCTCTTCAAGGTTCAGCGGCGCAAGCCTGATGCTCGTGTCGCCCATGGCTTCGGCGGCAATGCCGCCCATCCCTGCCAGGACGCTTGGGCCGAAGCTGGCGTCGTTCTTGGCTCCGATGATGATTTCGACTCCCTTTTCCGCCATTTCTTCGATGAGGTATTTCCTCGGGCTCTCACCTTCTTTGCCTATCGCATCGATCAGCTCCAGGGCCTTCACCAGTTCATCCTCCCCGTAAATATCCAGATGCACGCCGCCGACCTCGGTCTTATGGGTAATGCGGCTGTCCAGCACCTTGACGGCGCAGGGTTTTCTCAGCCTTCTGAAAGCCTGCCGCGCTTCATCGTGATTGGAGCAGACCGCCCTTTCCGGTGTTGCGATGCCGATTCCGTTCAAGATGTCCTTGCCCTCCGCTTCGGTGAGAACCTTGCCTGCGAATCGGATTTCCCCCGGGGATTCTTCTTCCGCTGCGCCCGTTTCTCGGTATGCCGCCTTTGAATCACGGACCAGCGCCGTCACCGCCCTGGACACGCTGTCCGGGGAGGTGAAGACGGGGACCCCCATTTGCTCGACTGCTTCCACCGCCTCGGCCACGGCTTCAGGAAAGCCTGCTGTTGCGAAAAGAACCGGTTTGTTCGTTCTGTCGCGAATGGTGGTGAACAGTTCGATCGGGTCAATAACCGCAGGTTCGTAAATGGCGAAAATGATCAGAACATCGATGGAAGGATCCTCGGCCATTGCGAGGAAAATATCCTTGAAAGAAGGCCCGGGTCTTGTCGTATCCACAGGGTTCTTGATATAGCTCATGGGGAGAAGCTTTTTGATCTTCTCCACGGCGCTTTGCCCCAGTTCGGGCAGCACGACGCCCCTGCTCCTCAGGTAATCGGTGATGACCATGCCGGGCCCGGCCTGGCCTGTGAGCAGCCCCACGCCGGGCTCACGGCCTGGTTCGAGCCTGACGCGCGACAGGAGCGCGGCGGCATCGAGAAGATCGTCGACCGTATCCGCTATGACCGCTCCGGCCTGCGAAAGGGCGGCGCATTTCAGGGCGTATGAACCCATCAGGTTTCCCGTGTGGGAAGCGGCGAAGTCGGCCACATCCGCCTTTCCAACCGTGAGCACGACCACGGGCTTGCTCTTTACCGTATTCTTTACGGCCTCATAGAGCCGGCGGCCGTTCGGAGTTCCTTCGAAATAAAGGAGAATGACCTTCGTCTCCGAATGCTGAGCCAGGTAGTCAACGGCGTCGGCGGTATCCACATCGGCTCCGTTGCCTGTCCCCGTGGCGATGCTGAGTCCCAGCTTGCGGCCGTAGAGAAGCGATGCGATCGTGAAGGTCATCGCCCCGCTCTGCGAAACAAGGCCGATCCCGCCGCGCTTCATCTTCATGATCCAGGGAAGAAAATTGGCGGAGACTGTTGAATGAAGATTTGCAAACCCGGCGGTGTTCGGTCCGAGAAGGCGCACCCCGTAAGTCCGGCACGCAGACAGAACCCTCTCCTGCAATCGTTTCCCCTCCTCTCCCGATTCCGCGAAGCCCCCGCTGATGATCAGTGCGGATTTCGCTCCCGCCCTGCCTGCTTCCTCAATGGCGTCGGGACATGACGCGGCGGGCACAGTGAGCACGGCAAGGTCGATCTTTTCCGGGATATCTGCAATTCTCGGATAGGCCTGAAATCCGAGAATCGTGTCGGCCTTCGGATTTACCGGGTAAAGCCTTCCGGGAAAATCCTTCAGCGAAGACAGGACCTGATATCCGGCCTTGTATTCGTCGGACGAAGCGCCGATGACGGCAATGGATTTTGGATTGAAGAGAGGTTCCAAGGCATGCATGAGTTCACCATGCTTTCTGCGGTTAAGAGAAGATTGAGGAAAAAACCTGTGCGCCCTTCTACGCCTCCGTGCGGGTTGGTGAGCGAAGAGGAATGGCAGGAGGATCCGTTCGAGACGCGATATCAAACCGGCAACAAGTCAACTGTGTGAATTTACCTGCAATACATCAAAAAAATACACCTCAAATTCTAGGCTTGCGAAGAAAGATTGTCAAGGCCCTTTCTTGAATGGTCGGTTTGTTCCAAGCCCCGCCCATCCCATCCCTCATTGCGCCATGTTCATAAATATTCGGGTGGTTCTGACTCCACGCAAAAAGGCAGAGCCATTGGACATGACTCTGCCTTTTATGCATATCGGGTGAAGCACCCTTATTTTATGTTGCCGGTCCTGTCTTAATGACCGTGCCCGTGCCCTTCCTGCTTTTCTTCGCCGTAGACCACCAGCGTCCCGTGTTCCTCCATCTCCTTTAGCCACTTGGGATGCTGCTTTTTAAGCCAGGCTCTCGTCACCCAGCCCGTGGTCATGGCCGGCAGCGATCCGGGAGATCCTACCGTTCCAAGGTAGAGGTGGATGAAGAAAAAGGCGAAAATCGCCACAAACCCGGCGGCGTGGAGCAGGTACATCAGCCGGACGATCATGGCCGGAATGCTCAGGGGAAAGAGCATGATCAGACCTGAAAAGACCATGGCCGCCCCGCCAAGCGCCACCACCAGGAAGAACATCTTCTGGCCGGGATTGTACTTTCCCACCTCGGGAACCTGATCGACATGCCAGAGATAACCGCCCGCGGACTTGATCCAATCCATGTCCTCCGGGAAAACAAAGATCCCCGCCTCTTTCCACCACATGCCTATGGCGAAGAAGAGAGAAAGGGCAAAAAAGAGGGCGGTGATGTTGTGGATGTATTTCAACGATTTCAGTCCGCCGAAGGGTTCACCGAGAAAGTTCAGGGAATGGAACATGATCCCCAGTCCCGAGAAACACAGCACCAGGCATGATATGGCCAGACACCAGTGAACGATTCGTTCAAAGGAGTCCGTGGCCTGAATTAATCCTTTTCTCATGATTATTCCCCTCCCTTCGTATCTTGTCCCTGATCTTCATCAGG
>Ga0123335_1000442_pt1 | contig 69985 bp, 67 predicted proteins | sample BiotimSIPDNA_2_FD_89707 | JGI IMG/M metagenome (GOLD analysis project Ga0123335, IMG submission 89707) | Anaerobic biogas reactor microbial communites from Washington, USA - Biogas_R2 time_0 SIP DNA | ecosystem: Engineered > Bioreactor > Anaerobic > Unclassified | place: Washington, USA... | reverse complement strand
TCACCAACATCGGATTGATAGACCGTTCATGCCTTAAAAAACGCACCCCTAAATCGGTACTCCCAGCCAGGGGAAGTACCTTAAACTTTTCGGGAAAAGTCCTATTCCCGCTGAGCTAAGACAATATGACGATAATTTATTTTAGAAAACCAAGCATATACTTTCCGATAAGGTAAAATATTTATACTTCTTGTTTAAACCCGTAATTTAGATGAACAGGGAAGGCAAAGTGTTTCTCTGCTAAAATAAAAAAACACAGGTAAAAAATGAAAAACTTTATTTTTGCCCAACTTTGTTTTGTTACGGTAATTATTTTAAGATCTGCTTACGCACAAGATCCAATACTAATCAGTAACATCGAGCAACTGCAAAGAATCGGTCTTGAGGCAGGGTATCCTTTAAATGGTCATTATGTGTTGATGGGGAATGTTGATGCATCAGTAACAGCAGAATGGAACAATGGGGCCGGCTTTGCGCCTCTTGGAACAACAGAGCCACCTAGCACTTTTACAGGGACTCTTGACGGGGGAGGTTATATCATCTCAGGACTAGTAATTAACCGCGAAGATGATATTGATGTGGGCTTGTTCAGAATGGTGGACGAAGGAGGTGTTGTCAAAAACGTTAAGTTTAGTAACGTACAAGTTGCAGGTAACAATAATGCCGCCGTCATTGGAATATATAATAAAGGCACGATCGAAAATATCATTCTTGATGACGCTTCTAATATTAGTGGGTTAAGATATGTAGGCAGTATTGTATCAGACAATCAAACACAAGGAACTATCAGAAATTGTATGAGTTCTGCGTTTATTAAGTATAATGGACGATGGGGCAGAGTCGGCGGTATCGTTTCAGTAAACAGTGGAAGCATTCATAATTGTAATATGCTCGGTGAAATTGATGGAAAAGACAGTTATAAAAGTTATATAGGTGGTATCATAGGGCATAATATGGGTATTGCGGTCAATTGCTATGCCAAGTGTAAGGTAACAGGTGATGATGTTATAGGTGGTTTTGTAGGTAGAAATAATAACCTAATTCAACAATGTTTTGCTACAGGCGATGTAATTGGAGATGGTTGTGTCGGTGGATTTTGCGGAATACTCACTGGCATTTCTGGAACAATAACTCAATGTTTTGCCATAGGTAATGTTAGCGGGCGATTTAGCGTTGGTGGCTTAGTGGGGTGTGGAGACATACAGATCGGTCTAGATGGAAGTTCTAGATATTTAGGTACTATTATTGAGTGCTATTCTGTCGGCAAGGTTGCTGGAACCACTACCGTTGGTGGTCTTATAGGTGAAAGAGCAGAAACCGTAACCAGAAGTTACTGGGATATAGACACAAGTAAAACACTTAACTCTGCTGGCGGAATAGGGTTGCATACGTTTCAGATGCAACAACGATCTAATTATGAAAACTGGGATTTCAATTCTGTGTGGGGTATTGTTGATGGAAATTCATATCCTTATCTGTTGTGGTATGCTAACAGTCTTGAGGGTGAGGGTGAGGACATCGAAGGAGAGGGGGAAACAATAGAGGGTGAGGGTGAAATACTCGCCGAGGGCGAGATACCTTTAGAGGGGGAAGGAGAAGGCGGGCTCGAGGGTGAAGGTGAGGTGCTTATTGAAGGTGAAGGCGAAATACCTATTGAAGGCGAAGGTGAGGTTGTCGAAGGCGAATCTATTGAAGGGGAGGGAGAAGTGCTACTTGAAGGTGAGGGCGAAATAGTAACAGAAGGTGAAGGAGAACCTGCTGAGGGTGAAGGGGAAATTGAACAACCCGTAGAGGGTGAAGGTGAACAACAGTCTAGTGGGATTACGGTTACCTCGTGCGTGATGACGCCAAACCCTGTGAATCCCAAGAAATATGTTGCGCTAGGTGGTTTGGGTGGCCAGTATCATGGCGCTCCCGGTTTGAACAAGATAAAGGTAACAGTAGGTTTCCGTAATGTCGCGGGTGCCTGGGTGGGCGGCGACCCTGTAGTAGTGTGGACCGGTTTCCCAGGAACGAGTTGGAATTATTGGTCGGGCAGTGCCGTGATCACTGCACCTTCGAATACGGGGACATACAACATCTGGGTGCGCAATACCGGGACAGAAAGAGATGAAGATGCAATCAAGGACTTTAAGGATGCAGTGCCAACGAATGTCGATGAGAAACAAAATGATAAGTGGGATGCTCCATTACTGGTGAAAGTAGAGATTATCGAAGGCGAATCCATTGAAGGCGAACCTCCTGAAGGTGAGCGTATAGAGGGCGAACAGGCTGAGGGTGAAGTACTAGTCGAGGGCGAGTCTGAAGGTGAAATCCAAATCGAAGGTGAAGTAATCATCGAAGACGAAGGCGAGTTCTCCGAGGGCGAAGGAGAACCAAAATGCGGTAGCGCGGTATCAGCTGGCGGCGGTGTATTTGGTTGTAACAAGAGTATGTTAGCGCCCGAAGGCGTCAATCGAACCTTGGGAGACTGGCTGGTTATTGGAATGACGCTTATGGCACTGACCGCCTTAACATATTTCGTCAAGAAATAGTGCGTGAAAAATTAACCCTCTTGCCTGTGTCGCAGGAGGGTTATTTCGTATCATAAATAAGGCTGTCAGGGCTATCACCCTGGATATGGGGAGATACAAGCAACGCTGCCGTAAATTAGGATTGCCTGAGCGGGTTGACATTCCATGCCAAAGGCTTTTTTTCCCCAGTGTGTCTATGTTACGAACATTCTTAAAATCTTTCTTAGCATTAAAAAAACACGCTCTGTCAACAGCATGCTGGCGGATACCGAACTGTGTCTTCGTATGGAAGAAACTTATGTCTTGACTGTGCCCGGTTATCCCCGACCATCGGTTCTTGACTTACAATGCTGTCTCTGCCGCAGGCAGGCTTTCCAGATAACCCAACGAGGACAGGAAGCAATCCATCTTTTTTACCGTATCGGTATAGTTTTCCTTGTTCTTGAAATTAAAGAAGCCATGTTTCTGGCCTTCGTAGATTTCCAGGTCACAACGAATGCCCTTCTCCGCCATTTTTGTTTTGAACGCTTCCGCGGATTCCAGGGGAACGACCTCATCCTTCGTACCCAGGAAAATAATGGTTGCGGGTGTGTTTCCGCTGATGTTGTGCATGGGCGAAATATCCTGCCAGTATTCCTTGACCCGTTTATGGGCCTGTGTACCCGGCCCCGTATCCAAGACCGGGTTAAACAATACCAACGCGTTTGGCAGGCTGCTTACGGTCAAGTCTTCCTTTTCTTCATCGAAGGCTGTAACCGTACCGGTGGCCACCGCGACATGCCCCCCTGCGGAACCGCCTGCGGCGGCGATTCTGTCCGGGTCTATGCCCAGTTCACCCGCATGCTGCCGGATCCACCGGATGGCGGACTTCCCGTCCTTCACGCATTCACGCGGGGAGGTCTTGTGACGTGAAAAGACGCGGTAATCCGCCGATAGGGCCACCATGCCCCGGGAAGCCAGGTATTCGCAGTGGGGGTAAAACTGGGTCGGGGAACCGCTGTTCCAGCCGCCACCGAAAAAGAATACAATAGCGGCGCGCTTGTCGGTCGGACTATGCTCCGGGGGCGTAAACAGGTACAGTTTAAGTTGTACATCCCCCACGGTTTTGTACACCACCTCCCTGTCCGGGGTAAAACCTTCCACCTCAAGCGCGTTTATGGAAAATGCGATCAGGAACAACGGCAAAAAGCAGCAGCAACTCTTTTTGGCACGGGGCATGTTGTTTTGCCTTTCTTAACAGGGTTACGAGAGGTAGAAAGCGTTCCCCCCTTTATTTTTCACCATTTAGACAATGGGCTGCAAATTTCCCCGGAATCCTGCGATACCATCAAAATCAACAAACTCCGTCATTCCGGTTTTTTCGCGCCAATAGACTCGTATCAAGGGAATTACTGTTTATGCGCGAAAAAGACCGGAATCCAGGTTCAAAAAACGTTGGCAGGCAATAAAAGAAAATGTTTTTGTGTTTGTAAAATTCGTTAAGGCGCCGCAATCTAGATGTCAGTCTTTTTCGCGGTATACCGGCATGACGTTTACAGGAAGGGATTTGTGAACAAAGTAAACAGGGAATGATTTCTTGATAAGAGAAGGAAAACGCCGGAACGGCAGAGTCGGTGGATTATCCATGATTTAAACATCTCCGCCTTACAGACGTTATTCAGGTAGTGGCCGCACGGCCACATCTGTTGTGTTTTAGGGTTAAATATGTCACACTGTATCCAAAGATTAAACCTGAACAAGGAGACCCGCGATGAAAGCGAACTACCTGTTGATCGTAGTGGCCATGCTGCTGTCCCTCGCCCCGGCTTACGTACAAGCACCGGAGCTGAAGAAACTGGAAGATAAAGTGACCGGCCAGCTGCAGACCGGCCAGACCACGCTGGAGGACCAGACGGACGTGGCCGTGACGGTGTACAACAATAACCGGGCGCTGGTGCGCGATCGCCGGAACATTAAAATGTTGCCCGGCGAATATGCCCTGCGTTTCATGAATGTAGCGGCGTCCATCCTCCCGGAGACCGTGAGCCTCCGTTCTCTCAACGATCCTGGCGCACTGCAAATCCTGGAGCAGAACTATGAGTTCGACCTGATGAGCCCGGAAAAACTGATGGAAAAATATGTGGGGCGCGAGGTGATGCTGGTGAACAAGAGCAGCGACTATACGTTCTACGAACAGCCGGCAACCCTGCTCAGCGTGAATAACGGGCCGGTATATAAGGTGGAAGACAAGATTTACCTGGGCCACCCCGGCCAGGTGGTGCTGCCGGAGATCCCGGAGGAACTGATCGCCAAACCCACGCTGGTATGGCTGTTAAGCAACGAGGGCACCGACCATGAGGTGGAAGCCACCTACCTGACCGAGGGCATGAACTGGCGCGCCGATTACGTGCTGACCCTGAACCGCGAGGAGACCGCTCTGGACATCGAGGGCTGGGTGACCCTGACCAACCAGTCCGGCACCGCCTACAACAACGCCCAGTTGAAACTCATCGCGGGCGATGTGAACGTTGTGCAGCCGGAGCGGCGGCGCGAAGTCAAAATGGCCATGATGGACATGGCCGCGGGCGCGCCGCCCATGATGGAGGAAGAGGCCTTCGCCGAGTATCACCTCTACACCCTGGAACGCCGCACCACCATCCGTGAGAACCAGACCAAACAGGTCAGCCTGCTTCACGGTTCCAATGTGGCCCTGGAAAAGCATTATGAGTTCCGGGGGGACATGAATTTCTACAGCAGACCCATCAGTGCCCTGCGCGACACGAATGCCGACGTCTTCCTCACCTTCAAGAATCGCGAAGAGAATGGCCTGGGCATGCCGCTGCCCGGCGGCGTCATGCGCGTATACCAGGCGGACAAGTCCGGCATGCTCCAGTTCTCCGGCGAGGACCGCATCCATCATACGCCGAAGAACGAAGAAGTGCGCCTGACCCTGGGCAAGGCCTTCGACGTGGTCGGCGACCGCGTCCAAGACGACTACAAGGCGCTGGGGCCGAACATGCATGAGGCCGCATTCACCATCTCCGTGCGCAACCGCAAGGACACGGCCATCAAGGTGGACGTGGTTGAACCCCTGCCTGGCGACTGGACCATCACCGAGCAGTCGGTTCAACATGTTAAGAAGGACGCCCACACGGCCATTTTTACGCTGGACGTACCCGCCGACAGCGAAGTGAAACTGAGTTACCGGGTCCGGGTGAGATACTGATATGAAAACATTGACTGCCGCACAAATGCGCGAGGCGGATCGCCGCTGCATACAGGAGATAGGCATCCCCGGCGTGGTCCTGATGAACAACGCCGGGACTGCCATATTCAATCAAATCAACCGGGGCCCCGTAGGGATAGTGTGCGGCAAGGGCAACAACGGCGGCGACGGGTTCGTTGTCGCCCGCCTGGCGCTGCTCGCGGGACTGGAAACCCGTGTGGTACTCGTGGCACGGCCTGAGGAAATCGGCGGCGACGCAGGCGTGTTCATGAACGTCTACAGGAATCTCGCCGGCACCCTGGAAAGCGTTACGGAAGAAGTGGAAACGGCCGCCGCCGTGGGACGGTTGTCAGACTGCGCCGTGCTGGTGGACGCCCTGCTGGGCACGGGCATAAAAGGCGAGGTGCGCGGCCCGATCCGAGCGGCCATCGATGCCTGGCCGGAAGTCTATACGATAGCGGTGGATTTGCCTTCGGGAATGAACGCGGACACGGGAGAAGTCTGCGGCGCCTGCGTCCGGGCAGATGTCACTGTGACTTTCGCTTTCTCCAAGCAGGGCTTTCTCGCCCCCGGCGCGCGGGACCTGCTCGGTGACCTCATTGTCGCCGACATCGGCATTCCCGACTGGTGCGCCGATGACGCAGCCTGGGCCGCGAAAAAACCTGCCGTGGACGCGTACCAGGTTATTGACTGACCACGAAGCTCTGCCCGTCATTGTAAAGGGAATTATCAGCTTCAAACGCGGTAAAGGGTGTATCCACCGCCTGATCAAAGTCAAAACGCAACATGGCGCCGAAGGAGGCGAAGGGAATGGGCGCGCCACCGGTAAGCGTAATCCATTTGGCGCCGTCCACATCGTCTTCGATGGTCATGTTCCACCCGGCCAGCAGGCCGTCATCCCCGGGGCCCACCACGGAGGTTTCGAAGGTGTAGTCGCTCATCACCCGCAAGCGGAATACGTTGATATCGTAAGGCACATACCCGGCCCGGAGAAACACGGTCGTGTTGCCCGGCGTGTCGGACTGCATCAGCACCAGGTTTCCCCGGAGCGGATCCCCGACATAACTTTGCGCCCGGAAGACCTTGTCCGCCCGGCAGGTCGCGCTGGAGGCTCCAAACACGAGTTTTATGGACGGCACCACGGCCATACCATCCCGCCGCAGGCTTGCCCATCGGACCACATACTGGCCGTTCAGGTCTTCGATAATCCGCTCAAAGGAGGACTGCAGGTCATCCAGGGATGATGCCGAAATAAAGCGCCCGTTGGCGGCGATCGCCAGCGTGATCAGGTCGGCGGCGTCTATGCTGTCCCCGAATCCCACGGCAATGATGCGCACCCCCAGGTTCTTGGCGGCGTTGATGATCACGGGGGCGCTGATAACGCTGGAGGTGTCGCGGCCGTTGCATAAGAGCACAATATACTTTTCATCCAGAGGATTTAGACCAAGCGCGTCGAAGCGCGCGAGCGAGGAGGCCAGGGCGTCATAAATCCGCGCACCGGACGCCCATCCCGAAAAATGTTCCTCCTCGGCCGCGAGGATGCGGTCGGTGACATATTGCCGGTCCACCGTATAGGGGACAACAAGTTGTGAATCCAGGTTGTCCCGGTAAAATCCGCTGACCGACACGAGCGCGTCTTCGTTGAGGCTGGGCAGGAGTATTTCCGTCGCCGCGCGCTCCATTTCAGGAATGGCGTTTTCAATCTCATCCATCAGCACGCTGTAGTCGAGGATGATTTCAATCCACAGCTGCCGCGCCGCGCCGCGACGCAGCAGCAATCCCTGCGGCCGCCCGACGGGCACGTCGTCTTCCCATCCCGAAACCTGAAACTGTGCCGGCTCGCCCGTGACGGAACGGTCACTCCCGTCGCGCAGGGAGAAGGAGAACTCGACCAGGTAAGGCGAACTGTAGGTGACCACCGGGTTAAGAATATTCAAGGGCGCCAGCGTGGGCGTCAGCTCGTCCTGAACGACCTTGACCTTGATGGTAACCGGCTTCACCCCCGATGCCGACAGGGTGATGGTTCCTTCATTTTCTCCTTGCTGGTTTATCCTGCTGCGGTCGATGCGCACCTCGATCTTGTTTTTGACCAGGCCGCTCATTTCCGGCGGCTTGCATGGCACCATCTCTGGAGCCACCTGGATCCAGGATCTGTCCGTCGTGACGCTTACATCGATGGTGTCCAGGTTCGCATTGTCGTTGGCGATATCAAAGTACATGGGGCTGGTGTCCCGCTCGAAATTCAATTCGCTGCGGCTGACCCAAATGGCGCTCACATCGCAGCCGGTCAGGAACAGCGCAGGCAACAGGGGCAGGACACATAACGCGATTCGTCGTGCTCGTGGCATGGATGGCATCTCCTTATGTCCGGATTCATCGCCGCCGGATTCCTGCCGGCAGGCGACAACCGACTTGTCGCGGCGTAAACGCGTTCCATAAGTCCCGGCACGCGTTTCGGCGCGGATTCAGCCTTTTAACAGCCCGGAATGGATTTGATTCCTGACGCACTTATAACTATTATACCAAACATCCCCTTTCACGTTACAGGAATTGCGGGCACCGGTCCGCGGCAACATGCCTGTTTCCATACTATTTTCGACAACGAACCATTAAAAGCATCTATTTGCCATGAGTTTAGTGCGACTGGAAAATATCAGCAAAGGTTTCTCCGGAGAATCTTTGCTGGACAAGGTGAGCTTTCGGATCGAAGAGGGCGAGCGCATCGCGCTTATCGGCCGCAACGGCACGGGAAAAACCACCCTGTTCCGGCTGATCACGGGCGAAACAGAGCCCGAAAGCGGGGTGGTGGAGCGCATGCGCCGCGCCCGGATCGTGTATCTGTCACAAATACCCGACGCGCCCCCGGACAGCACGGTGCACGATATCGCCCTGGGATCTTTCACCGACCTGCTGGAACTGGAACAGACCCTGCTGGACCTGGAACACCGGCTGGCCGGGGAACACACGGAAGCGCTGCTTGCCGAATACGGCGAGTTGCAGCATACTTTCGCCCTGCGGGGCGGCTACGAATTTCGCACACGGGTCCGGCAGATCCTCTGCGGCCTGGGCTTTCATCCCGATGAATTCAACCTGCCTTTTAAAGCGTTGAGCGGCGGCTGGCGCGCGCGGCTGATGCTGTCCCTGGCGCTGCTGCACGATGCAGACCTGCTGCTGCTGGACGAACCGGAAAACCATCTGGACATGGAAGCCCGGGAATGGCTGGAAGACCACCTGCGCGCCAGGTCGGAAGCCATCGTCCTCATTTCCCATGACCGCCGCATGGTGAACGTGCTTGCCCAGCGCATCATCGAAGTGGAACGGGGAGAAGTGTTCAGTTTTACCGGGAACTATGACGGCTGGCTCAAGGAAAAGACCCTGCGGCGCGAACAGCAGCAGCGCGCGTTTGCGCGCCAGGATGCCTTCATCCAGAAGGAAAAAGCCTGGATTGACCGGTTCCGCTACAAGAACACCAAGGCGCGCCAGGCGCAAAACCGGCTGAAACGCCTGGAACGGATGGAGATTGTGGAGGCACCGCCCCCGGAAATGGACACGGCTTCCTTTCAGTTGGGCGATGTCGGGCGCAGCGGCGATATCGTGCTCAACGCCCAGAACCTGGCCATGGGCTATGACGGGAACCCCCTGTACCGGGGACTTTCCTTTTCCCTGCACCGCGGGGAACGCCTGGGCATCATCGGGCCCAACGGTTCGGGAAAAACCACCCTGCTGCGCCAGCTGGCCGGGAAACACGCCGGCCAGGGGGGCACGGTCTGGATGGGCGCCAACGTGTCCATGGCCTTCTATGACCAGCACCAGGAACAGCTGAACCCCAACACGGATCTGCTCGGCGAGATGCAGGCCTTCCGGCCGGAGTGGTCCACGCAGCTCGTCCGCAGCTATCTCGCCCGCTTCTTGTTCTCCGGGGATGACGTGTTCAAGCCCACCACCGTCCTGAGCGGAGGGGAGCGCAGCCGACTCGCTCTTGCCAAACTCATCGCCTCCAATGCCAACCTGCTGGTGCTGGATGAGCCCACCAACCATCTCGACATGGCATCGCGCGAAGCCCTTGAGGCCAGCCTGGCCGATTACGAGGGCACCCTGATCGTCGTCAGTCATGACCGCACCTTCATCGACAAAGTCGCTGAGCGCCTGATTATCGTGCAGGACGGCAATGCCCGGTTGTTTTACGGTAACTTCTCCGACTGGCGGCGCAAACAGGCGGAAGAACTGTCCGGCAAGGCCCAGTCCGCCGATAAGGAAACCTCGGAAAAGCGCCAGAAAACCGTGGAATCCCGGGAACAGAAGAAGGCACAGGAGCGCGAAACAAGGCGGGAACAGCGGCGTATCGAGGAACTGGAAAACCAAATCGCATCCTGTGAAGCGGAAATTGAAACGCTCAACAGCCGTTTTGCCACGCTGGATCCCGCCGACTTCCAAACAGCCCAGGATTTAAAGAATGCCTATGACTCGGCCCGGGAACGCCTGAACCGGCTATACGAGGACTGGACGGCACTTGCGGGAGATTAAATCCCCTGTGCAACGCCTTAAGCAAACACGCCGACCGTACAAGCGCACAAGGCAGATAAATTAATCCCGGTCCACACCGCGTATGTTGTTTGGAAGTGTTTTGTTTGGAAGCAATGTTTCATTACCGTAAGGCGGGATTCCACGTGCCCTGCAGTTTTTTAGATCTGCATAAATACCATAAGCTTATCGCCAGTTTTCTTTAAGCTTGACCGCAGCCTGTCAGACCGATCTTCTTGCCACATGGGAACCTCTTTATCGTAGCGTTGCACAAGCGTTAATTTTGTTAGCATTGGTGTATTGACTTTAATGTCGTCTTTGGTTACAATTATTTCAAAATAGTTTTCTGGAGATGCGTACAGAAACCAATGCGGGGGCCTACGCTTCTCGTAGGTTTCAGGTAGTGGAGAATAGTGGTATACCCGGCGGTACAACTTCCGGAAGAACTGGAATTCAGGAGAGAACTCGGGCGATGAAAACACTCACAGGCGTAATCGTTATTGCGGTCAGTTGTTTAGGTGGGCTGGTGGCGACATCCGCAAGCGGGCAAACGGAAGGCTTGCTGGGCGAATACTACCGTACGGTCAATATGTCCAACCTTGCTTTTACACGGATAGATCCCCAGGTATTTTTTGATTGGGAAACCAATGCGCCTGATCCCAGGTTGGGTGTGGATGGGTTCTCCGTTAGTTGGACGGGATTTGTCATGCCCGCCGAAGGTGGGGAATACACGTTTTATGTGACCTCGGACGACGGAGTGCGCCTCTGGCTGGATGATGCGATGGTGGTTAATCAATGGCAGGGTCAGGCCCCTACCGAGTATAGCGCAACGGCAACCCTCATTGCCGGCACTCCCATTCCTATTCAGATCGACTATTATGAGAACTCGGGTGGAGCCGTTTTGAAACTCGAGTGGGAAGGCCCGGGCATTACCCGCGAAGCCATTCCCGCCGCCAATCTGCTGCCGGGCGCTGAAATCGGCGACCGTATGCGCTTTTGGCACCAGAATCCGGAAAACGGGCATTATTATAAAATGATCGGACCCTGCACCTGGGCTGAGGGCAAGGCGCAGGCGGAAAGCATGGGTGGGTACCTGGCGGTTCTCGATAACGAGGCGGAAAGCGACTGGCTTGTGAGAATGTTTCGACCCGTTTCCGATGTGGGCTTTATAGGGGCCAATGATATCGCCACGGAAGGCGTCTGGGTATGGGACCAGACAGGCCAGAATTTCTGGAACGGCGCCGCGGACGGCTCGCCGGCGGGAGGATTGTATGCCGACTGGAATTCGGGTGAACCCAATAACTCCGGGGACGATGGCGAGGATGTGGCCACAGTAGGTCTGAGTTCAGGGGGGTGGAACGACCTTAACGTGGCGCGGGAACGTTACTGCATCGTGGAATCCGATGCGGGACAGATCAATTATGACGGTCCGTTCCCCGCTGAGGACAAGGTTGAACTTGAAACATCCTACAGAGTTTTTGTGACCGTTCGAAATCCGTTGGGCACGGTCCAGTACCAATGGTACAAAAACAACACCCTGATTCCCGGCGCCACCGCCTCCTCGCTGTTAATCCAACACGCCACCTATGATGACGCAGGCCTGTACACCTGCCTCATTACAGGTGAAACCCTGGCCCCGACCACAACCACCGCGGCAAAACTTACCGTGGTGGAAGAACTGCCGGCCCTTACGGTCCCCGGTTTGGCTGCCCTGGCGGCGCTGTTGTCCCTGGCCGCCGCGCTTCGGGGCAGGAAAAAATAGTTTTATTGACGCCTTAAAACCTGAAGCTGAACCTGAATCAGAGTGTTGAAAAACGGGCCCAAAGGGCTTCACCATTGCGCCTTTCAGGATAACCCGTTCGACGACACACAGGAAATGTTGCTTTAACGGGATGCTTCGGACAGCCGCATTCAGATGCGCACGGCGCCTACCAGATCATTGATGTCCGTGATGCCCTGCCGTATACAATATTCTTCCAATCCCTCTATAATTTTTAAGGCCGCATCGGGCTGTCGGAAGGACATGCATCCCACGGCCACCGCCCGCGCGCCCGCCAGCAGAAATTGAAGGGCATCCCCGGTCGAGGCAATGCCACCCATGCCCAGCACGGGAATGTCCAGGGCGCGGCAGGCGTCCCAGACCATTTTGACGGCCACCGGGCGAATGGCGGGCCCGCTCAGCCCGCCGACAATATTGCCCAGGCGGGGCCGGCGCGTTTCGGGATCGATGTCCATGCCGAGCAGGGTGTTGATCAGGGAAACGGCGTCGGCGCCGCCCTCCTGCGCCGCGAGGGCGGGCGCGGCAATATCCGCGACGTTCGGGGAGAGTTTAATAAATACGGGCAGTTTAGTCGCGGACTTGATGGCGCGGGTGTATTCAAGCACCTTTTCCGGGGACTGGGAAACCAGCGTCCCGCCCCGCGCATGCCGGGCGTCATGCACATTGGGACAGGACAGGTTCGCCTCAATGGCGTCGGCGCCGCCTTCGGCTTCCAGGCGGCGGGCCAGTTCGGCGTATTCATCGGGACCATACCCGTAGATATTGGCGATAATGGTGCAGTTCTTTTCGCGTAGAAAGGGCAGTTTATCGGCCAAGTAGGCGTCCAGCCCGACATTCTGCAGACCGATGGCGTTCAGCATGCCCGCGGGCGTTTCAAAAATACGCGGGGGCTTGTTGCCCGCCCGGGGTTTCAGGGTCAGGCTTTTCACGGTCACGGCGCCGAGCCGGGACACGTCAAAGTACTGGTCGTATTCCGCGCCGTAACCGAAGGTGCCCGAGGCGACGGTAACCGGATTTTTCATGACCAGGCCGCCGAGGTTGACTTGCAGATTCACCGCATTCATGGCCGCACTCCCGCTTTCCAGTTGATGTCGCGCGTGTCGAATATGGGCCCTTCCCGGCATACGCGCGCCATGCGCCGCGCCTCGTCCTCGGCGGTGGTTTCCACCACGCAGCCCATGCATACGCCGTCGCCACAGGCCATTTCCGCCTCCAGCGAGGCGTAACAGGTGACGTTCCGTTCCGCGCACACCTCGTGAACGGCGGCCATCATCACGGTCGGCCCGCAACAGTAAACCAGGGTTCTTTCATCCGGTTCCAGCGCGCGGAGCGCATCCGAGGCGTAGCCTTTCATGCCCGCGGACCCGTCATCCGTGACGATATGGACCGGGCAGCCCATGCGCGCAAATTCCTTAACCAGCAGCAATTGGCCGTCGCTCCGGGCCGCCGCGACCAGTTCCGGCGTCCGCCCAAGGCGCTGCATGATCGCCTCGGCCAGCGCGGGGAACGGCGCGATGCCGATGCCGCCACCCACCATCAAATAGCGGTCGTAGCCTTCAGGCAGCGGGAAGCTGTTTCCCAGCGGCCCCTGCACATTGATAACGGCGCCCGTGGGCATGTGTGCGAGCAGGCGCGTGCCCAGCCCCAGCACCTTGTACAGGATGGAAATGCCGTCCTTGTAAATGTGTTCAATGGACATGGGCCGGCGCAGAAAAGGATACAGGCCCTCATGGGCTTCCAGCATGCAGAATTGTCCCGGCGCCGCGGCGGCGGCGATGGGGGCCGCGCGCAGTACGATCCGCTTGTGCCCGGGCGCAATCTCCTGATGGGCCGTGATTTCACAGTCAAGAATGACCGTCATGTGAATTCTCCACTTTTACCGATCTGGTTCGTAAGCAGTGTAATGCCGCTGCGAATGCGTTCCGCCATGACCTCGCCCACACCCTCCACCTCGACCAGTTTATCCTTGTCGGCCGCCAGGATTTCCGGCAGGGTCTCAAACTGGTGCACCATATTGTCGATAATCTGGGAAGGCAGACGGTTGATGGCGTGCAGGATGTGATACCCCCTCGGCGTCATGTAGGAATCCACACCCCTGGGATTGGGCCCGTACCCAAGCGCCTGGCTGAGGCATCCCAGGTTCATCAGTTCTTCCTGGGTGAGGGCGCTGATGCGTTCTGACACCGTTTCTTCGGTAACCCCGGAGCGTTCCCGGTAATAATCGCGTATGACCAGCGCGGCCTCCTTAAGGGGTTGCACCGTTTCCTGGAGCTGCAGCTGCAACAGCCGTCCCTCCGTACCCAGTTCCAGAATAATCGGCAGCACTTCCTTCTGGATGCGGTTTACCATTTCAGCGCGCTGTAATACGCGGCATACGTCAAAAATAGTGACGGCCTCGTTCAGTTCGCGCGCGGTCAGTTCCCGCATGGTTTTACGAAGCGTATCCACGTACTTTTCCAGGGTCTGCAGGGTCTGCACCCCCTTGTTTATCAGGGTCGGCACCGAATCCAGGTTATACTTGCGGGAATGGCAATACAGGGTGACGCTGGCGCGGCGCTGGGAAAGGGCGAGCACAATGCACTTCGCCTGGCTGGCGAAACGCTGTGCCGCCCGGTGCCGCGTTCCTGTTTCTATGCTGGGGAAACGGTCGGACGGTTTCAGAAAACGGTTCGCATACACGATGCGCGTCCCTTTTTCATTCAGGATGATGGCGCCGTCCATCTTGGACAACTCATACAACAGCTGGGGCGTCATTTCGGCGTCGAGTTTCACCCCGCCTTCGGAGAGCCGGCTCAATCGCGTAGGATTGCCGATACAGATCAACGCGCCCATGTGGGATTGCAGGATGGCCGAAATGGCCTCGCGGATCTGGGTTCCCGGGGCGATCATTTTCAGCGCGGCCTGGAAAACCTCGGCTTCATTCATGGTTTTTCGTTGTGTCACGTCATCTCTCCAATGCTATGCGGAGGGCGTCTCCCAGTTTCGCGGCGGGCTCCGGTGTGGCGTCCGTGCCGACAGCGTCCCGGGTACAGTTTCCCGGCAGGATACAGCGGGCAAATCCAAATTTGGCCGCTTCCCGAAGCCGTTGGCGCGACGCGCCTACCGCACGGATCTCGCCGGACAAGCCCACCTCACCGAACACCGCCACGTCCTGCGCGACGGGCCTGCCCAGCAGGCTCGAAGCAAGCGCGACGGCTGCGGCAAGGTCCGCGGCCGGTTCATCGAGACGGATGCCGCCGGCAACATTTACAAATACATCCCTGTCACAAAAACGTAACCCGGCATGCCTTTCGAGGACAGCCAGCAGCAGCGCGACACGGTTCGGATTGATGCCTGTGACGGTGCGGCGGGGAGAACCCGCGTGGGTGTCGCTTACAAGGGCCTGCACCTCCACCAGGAGCGGCCGCGCGCCTTCTATGGCGGGGAAAACCACGGAACCGCTGACGCCGATAGGGCGTTCATTCAGGAAAAGGGCGCTGGGGTTGCGCACCTCGGAAAGCCCCGCGTCGTGCATTTCAAACACGCCGATCTCGTTGGTGGAGCCGAAACGGTTCTTTACCGCCCGCAACACCCGCAGCGACTGCCGTCCCTCGCCTTCAAAATAAAGTACGGTATCCACCAGGTGCTCCAGAAGGCGCGGCCCCGCAATGACCCCCTCTTTGGTCACATGTCCCACGAGGGCAATCGGGATTTTCGTGGTCTTGGCAAGACGCATGAACTCGTTGGCGCACTCCCGCACCTGGCCCACGGAACCGGGCGCCGCCGCAAGGCGCGACGTATACACCGATTGAATGGAGTCCACCACGGCAAAGCGGTACTTGCCGCTGCTGATATGGGGCGCAATGGCGGAGACATGGGTCTCAGTCAGCAGGAACAGCCGGTCATGCAGGGTTTTCAGGCGTGCGGCGCGCAGATGGGCCTGGTCAAAGGATTCCTCGCCGGATATGTAAAGCACGGGGCCGTCCTTGGCCGCCACATGATGGGAGACCTGCAGCATCAGGGTGGACTTGCCGATGCCGGGATCGCCGCCAACCAGGGTGAGCGAACCCGGGACAATGCCGCCGCCCATAACCCTGTCGAACTCTTCCAGGCCGCCGGAAATCCGGGCCGGCGCTTCATGATCGGAGCGTGTGACGGGCACTGGCTCGGTCAGCACCGCCATGGACGCGCGCAGGTGGGGGCCTTCCTCGGGGAGTTCCTCTTCGACCAGGCTGTTCCACGATTCACATTCAGCGCATTTCCCGGACCATTTCGGGTGCACCGCGCCGCACTCTTCGCAAATGAACCGTGATTTTACCCGCGTCATCAGCTCCGCTTTTCCTTTACCTGCATTTCGCAGCTCTTATGGGATGTTCAATGTCCTGTACCCTGCCCGCAGGCTCTTTGCATGGTGCAGGGCGTCCCGGAAAACCGCCCCGTTGGTGAAGCCGTCCTCTTGCGCGGGACACCCGCTTCGGGTACCATAATGTCCCTGTCCGCGGCGCGCATCGCCGAGGCTTGGTACAATCAAAGTGTAACGCAACGAATGCCGTTACAGCAACATGCGAAGTAACGGGTATAAAAAGGCTTCCCTGTGAGTTACGCCATCGGAAAGGACCTGCTGCATCTGCGGCCGGTGGAACGTCCCGGGCATGTCCTCTATTGCACCCATGAAGCCCTGCGCGCGCGCGTACTGCGGGATACGGGGTTATCGCTGGAAGACGCGTGGGAGTGCGACCTGATCTGCGATACCGATGACGGGCCGCGTCCGTGGTCCGAACTGGGCCGGGTGACCGACATGGGGCACGCGGAATTTCTCGCGGGCGGCAAGGACCTGCGGACGCCCGGCGCGTGCCCGTTTCCCACCGTGGCGGAGGCGCGGGCGTTTAACGCGGTGCAGGAATACGGGTTGACGGATCTGAACACCCTGACGGCCTATTACGAAAAGATGCACCGGCAAGCCCGCCAGGCCCATCCCAACCAGGTGGTTACCGGGGGGTATTACAAAACCCTGTTCTCCGGCGCCCTGGAAATATTCGGCTGGGACATGCTGCTGCGGCTGGCTGCAGACCAGGATGCCTTTGAGGCTGTACTGGAATCCATATTCGAAGTCAGCCTCCGCCACTGCGCCGCCTGGGCAAACACGGACATCGAAGCCTTTCTCTTGCACGACGACATGGTGTGGGCCCAAGGGCCTTTCATGGACCCCGCGTTTCATCGGCGTGTTGCTTTTCCCCGATACGCAAAGATCGTGCGGATGATGCACGAAGCTGGCAAAACGGTGCTTTTCTGTTCCGATGGAAACTGGACCTGTTTCATTGACGATGTCGCGGCCACCGGGGCGGACGGCTTTGTATTCGAGTCCGCGGTCCCCCTTGACACCATGGCCACCCGTTTCGGCCGCAGCCATGTGCTGGTAGGAAGCGCCGTGGATTGCCGGACCCTGACTTTCGGCACCCGCGGCGCCATCCGCGCGGAAATCGACGCCACCCTTGAGGCGGCCCGCGCTTGTTCCGGTTTCTTCATTGCCGTGGGCAACCATATCCCGTCCAATGTGCCCGTGGAGAATGCCCTCTTTTATGCGAACTATCTGCGCGCACAATGGGTGCGAAATACCACTTAAAGCGAGTGATGTTAATGGGGGGGTCTGAACGCTCTGTTATGCCGTTTATTGTTGTATATGCCCAAAAAAACTGCGCGGCTTCCTGATATTCCATCTGGAACGTCTCCACCGTGACAAATTTGTTCAGGATATTCACCTTCTTTTGGGTGTTTCAGCGCCTGTGTTATAATCATCCTGGAAACTATGATGAATAGGCACAGGAGCGTTAGCGATGAAATTTAGTATCACGCTTGACCGGGACGAGGATGGCGTATGGGTTGTCGAGTGCCCGTCCATACCCGGGTGCATCAGCCAGGGGAAAACGCGCGAAGAGGCTATTGAAAATATCCGGGAGGCAATCGGGGCTTGTCTTGAGGTGCGTGCCGAACAAGGGCTGCCACTGACTGTGGAAACACGACAAATAGAAGTCGCTGTCTGATGCCCCCATTACCAGTGCTGACATATAAAGATGTGGTCAGGACCTTTGAACGCATGGGATGGCACGTCGCCCGTCAACAGGGCAGTCATATTGTCATGATAAAGGAAGGGCATGTCGCGACGTTGTCGATTCCAGCGCATAAGGAAGTCGCCAGAGGCACCTTACGGGGACTTATCCGCGCGGCGGATGCAAGTGTATCAGAATTCTGTGAGGCCAACGAAAATCTGTAGTATGTTTCAGCGGGTCATGCCGAGCCTCCAACGCTTACCGCGAGGCATCCCCACCGTTATCGCCGACGGTCAAATATCCGTTCCAAAAGAGATGCTTCACGCATTAAACATCCAGACGGGTGACACCGTGGATGTAGAAAGCCTGCCGGACGGCTCCATCCGTATCTTTCCCAATACACTAAACGCTTCGGAAGTGGCCGCTATGCTGAAGACGAAAAGTCCATTCCACAATCGAAGAGATGGATGAAGCGGTTGCGGTAGCTTCTAGAAAGTCTTCTTGATGAATGCCCTTTGAATTCCAGGGGATTACCTGGATTTATCCGGAATCCTGTAGCTGTCCTCTTCAAGCCGTTTCAGCGCAAAGGCGTGGTACTCCGGCACGATTTCATACCCGATATACTGGCGGCCCATTTCGCGGCAGACAACAGCCACCTGCCCGGAGCCCAGGAAAGGGTCCAGCACGATGTCCCCGGGCTCGCTGGCATAGGCCAGAATTTTCCTGACCAGTTCCGCCGGCAGCTTGGTGGGGGTTTTCATATCGCCGTGCCAGTATTCACGGGGAATCTCCCAGACATCCTCCATGTCGCGATAGCGCAGGCTTCTGCCCGCGTCCGTACGCGCGTCGGGGCCGAAGCGGCTGTTGTAGAAAAATTTCCGCTTCTGCTCGTTCTTGCACAAGTACAGGCAATGATAGTGGGAGCTTACAAAGCGGCGCTTGCAGAACACCCCGAACTGGTATTTCCAGATCAGGTGGTTCACCGTGATGAATCCCAGGGAATCCGCGGCGACCAGCAGATCCTTGAGGTTGTTCCACCCGGAGAAGACAAACATCGCCCCCGATTCCTTGAGCACGCGGTGGGCCTGGGTCATCCAGCGTTTTGTAAACACCGGATACTTGGACACGGTGATTTCACTGTAGCCCTCCAGCACGCGCGCAGCCTTGCGGTGATAATTGTGGCGCGTTGACGTAAAATCGATGGCAAAGGGCGGATCCGTGATGATCAGGTCTATGCTTTCCCCGGGCAGGAAGCGCATGCCCGGAATACAATCCTTGTTATGGATATGGTTCAACGTATCCTCAATCCGCACAATCATCCTCCAACATCAACGAGAAATAACACCATCCCCCTGCTCACAACACGCAGGAATATCCAACATCGCAACGACAAAGCTCTTTTCGTCTGGTTCCCAAATTCTCATTTGGGAACCCCTTCTCTCTTGAAATTCCATTTCTTTCTTATCCGTTGCGTAATACTTGTACCGCAAGCCCTGGCCACTGGTTGGAAGTACAACATCGCACACTCTCGCATTACAAAATGGAATTTGGGAACGAGAAATCCTTCTGTGATTTATGTGCCTTTTGTGGCAAAAAACGTAATCGTAAACAGCGAAAGAAATCAAGAAGATAACCCTGAAGAATATGAAACACCCCCCTTCGCGCGGAGGTATCCGCCGATCTTCCGCAATAGAGATGCCACAGGCAACCTGCAGCCGCCGTTACTTTGCTTCTTCACCCAGGGCAAGCGTGGTGATATGCCCGTCGCCACAGCAGGCCTCTTCTCCTATGGCCAGCGTGGTGATCCCGAAGGCGTACTCCGGCCTTTCGAGTTCCTCGATGAAAAGCTGCTTTGTCGCTGTCTTGGCGCGCTTCATTCCGGATTCTCCGGTAATGTCCTGAACCCGTCGCTTTCCTGTCCATCCAGCATACCACAATCCGGGTGTTTTGTCCAGCGATATTGGCTGTGAGTATGACCCAAGAAACAGCGGTTGGATTAGGGAATGTTTTTTAACTCAATGGACTTAATGGACACAATGAACTGTAAATGCACTCTTGAGTGGTGCTTTCGTTAAGTCCCTTAAAGCGTTAATGGCTTTTATCCGGGGCGGGAACGCGGAAAGAACATCCGTCAGCGGCCAAATATCGCTTTTACGGCTTCCAGGTAGGCCATGCCGTGTTCAGTGTCGGGTTCCAGGTAGCTGCCTTCGGTCCACTCGTTCCAGCAGTTGATGGTCAGGGTATTGAGGCATTGGGGATGGGCTTCAAGAAAAGTCCGGACCCGTTCCAGCGCCTCTCGAAAGGCCTCCGGGGTGTTTTCGCTGAGGGTGGCCATAAAGGGATAGCCGCGGTTCTCAAAAAAGTCGTCCTGGTGGCAGCGCGGCGAGGCGTCCCAGCCCATGGTCACGTTCGGGAAGTAAGGCACACCGTAGCGGTCCGCGTTGCGCAGCCACACGCCCCCCGCTTTGTCCATCACATCCCGGTACCGCGTCTGGGGAAAGAATGGCAGGGGAACGTCGTGTATCCAGACATAAGACGTGACGCTGTCAAAGCCCATTGTATCAATGAGCGCCTCGGGTTCTTTTACAGCGGTTTCTCCGGGCAGCAGCTGCACGCCCCAGGCCACCGCGTTCAGGTGAAGCCCCGGCAGTCCGGCGGCGCGCGCCTTCTCCCGGAACCGGTCAAAGGCCCGGGCGGTGGCCTCCACGCCGCCGAAACTTTTTGTGAGCGTGTGCAGTTCGTAAATGCTGAAATAAGGGCAGCCATCAATCCGCCAGTAAGACGGATGAGAGAAATATTTTTCGATCAACAGGTCCGTGATGATGTCGAAGGTATCGGGCGTGACCGTTCCCGGGTAAAGCACTTCTGGCTTCTGGTCCAAGCGCGCGGGGTGGATGTCGATCCAGTCATGGTTCGCCCACATGAGGCCGAATTTCATACGGCCGGCGTTGGGGGCCTTCATGAATCCCTGTTCAACACCCCGCTCGATAAAAGGACCATCGTCATAATAGTACCAGTCAAAGATGAAGGCGTCCACGGCGTGATCGGCGGCGGCGTCAATCTTTTGGGCCATCTGGGCGGGGTCCGATTCATCGGTGTACCCCCAAAGGGGTGTTTTGGGCTGGGGGTGGTTGTAAAAGCGGGGCCGGCTCTGCTTCACCAGTTCCCATTCGGTCCACCCGGGGCCGAATTTCGCCTCATTGCGGCGGTCGGGATGGTAATTGGGAAAGTAATAGGACGCAACGGTGAATGGAGCCATGATAGAATTCCTTATGCCCCGGCATTCACACCCGGCGCGCGGTTATCGCCGCCGGAGCAGGCTTCTTCCACGCCTGCGCTTGGGCATTACGGCTTGCGTGGTCAGTTCCGGCGATTTGAACAAGGACAGGATTTTCGGCGCGCCTTCGTAGATGCGCCTTTCTATGTTGTATCCGAGGGCTTTCTCTATGGCCCCCAAGGCCGCATGATCGGAGGGCGTCACGAACGTGATGGCATCCCCCTCGCGCTCAGCCCGGGCCGTGCGCCCGATGCGATGCACATAATCGTCCGCATTTTCAGGAATATCATAATTGATGACATGGGAAATGTCGTTGATGTCCAGCCCCCGCGCCGCCACGTCCGTGGCCACCAGGATCTGGTACTTGCCGCTGCGGAATCCTTCCAGGGCGCGCTGCCGCTGCTGCTGGGGAAGATCGCCGTGAATGACGGCCGTCTTGTGGCGGCTACCCTTGAGGGCCCGCCCTACCCGTTCCGTCCGCCGGATGGTGCGCAGGAAAATCAGGGCGGAATCAATGTTCTCCTCCTCCAGCAACCGCAGGAGCACCCGGGGTTTTTCATCCTCGCGGACCGGCACCACCAGTTGGCGCACCGTGTCCACGGGCTTTGAAGTGAACCCGACGTCGATGCGCTCCGGGTTCTGCATCATGTCGCGGGCAAGCCTGTCCAGCGTCGGGGCGAACGTGGCCGAAAACATCAGGGTCTGCCGTTTCTGGGGCAGTTTTTTGACAATCTTCCGAATGTCCGGCAGGAATCCCATATCCAGCATGCGGTCAGCCTCGTCAAACACCAGTATTTCAAGGTTATTGAATTTGACCGTGCCCCGGGACAGGTGGTCCAGCAGGCGGCCGGGCGTGGCCACCACGATATCGCAGCCGCGTTTAAGCTTTTCCAGCTGGCCGTTCATGCCCACGCCGCCGTATATGGCCACGCTGTGCAGTTTAAGGGGCCGGCAGAATGCCTGGATGACCGATTCAACCTGGACGCAGAGTTCGCGCGTAGGCGCCAGCACCAGCATGCGGTTGGGTCCGGACGGACCGTGCGCCAGGCGTGTCAGGCTGGGCAGGGAAAAGGCGATGGTCTTACCCGTACCGGTCTGTGCCGTGGTGACCAGATCTCTTCCGGTCAACGCAACCGGGATGGCCTGGGCCTGGACCGGTGAAGGCGTGGATATCTTCATGGACTGCAACACTTGCAGGCAGCGCGGATCCAGTTCGTATCCGCTAAATGAGAGGGTTGGAGGTGTGTTTGTCATAGATAATGTATTATAGCATACTCGGGGCTTGTAATCGCAGCCGGCGGATGGTTTCATCTGCGGCGCGCGTGGTATGCTTGCTCCGGGGAACAGGTTTGCCGTTTATTTCTTCGCATGGGAATACCGTCCTTGAGTCGATCACTTAAAATACGCTTGTCCATAATGATGTTCCTGCAGTACGTGGTGCCCGGCGCCACGGTGCCCATATTGAGCCTGTACCTGAAAGACAACCTTGGGTTTCCTTCCTACCAGGCCGGCATCATCATGGCAATGCCTGCGGCTGCGGCCATCCTGGCGCCCCTGCTGGCGTCCCGGGTGGCCGACCATTGGATCAGCGCAAGCCGCATGCTCATGCTGTGCCACGCCCTGGCGGGCCTGGCCATGCTGGCGCTATACCATGTGCGCTCCTTTCCCGTTTTTGTTTCCCTTTATTTCGTGTATGGCATCTGTTTCGCCCCCACCTTCGGCCTGACCAATGCCGTGGCGCTGCAGCACACGGTGGACGCGAAACGGGACTTTGGGGGGATACGCCTGTGGGGCACAGTGGGCTGGGTCGCGGTGGCCTGGGTATTCGGCTATTTCTGGTTGCGCGGCGCCGCGCCGGGCATCCGGCTGCCCCACGCGCTGCCGGTTTCCGGCCTGGCTTCTCTCGCCCTGGCCGCGTTTACCGTTACCCTGAGGGAATCACCGGGCGGAGAGGCCCCGGTCACCCGTTACAGCGAGGTGCTCCGCCTGTTTATGCGGCCGGAAATGCTGCTGCTCTGCGTGCTGAATTTCCTGAACGGGGCCTGCCACCAGTTCTACTATTTCGGCATGAGCCCCTTTCTGGCCCAGACGCAGTTTCCCGGGCGCTTCATTATGCCGGGGATGAGCATCGGCCAGATCTCCGAGGTGATCGTATTGGGCATTTTAGGGTGGAGCCTCGGCCGCCTGAGCATGAAAACGGCCATGCTGCTCGGGGTGCTTGCCCAGGGCGTGCGCATGGTGCTTTTCGCCTTCTTTGAAAACCATGCCGCGGTCCTGGCGGGCGTCGCGCTGCACGGCTTTTGTTACGCCTTCTTCTTCACCACCGCGTATCTCTATGTGGAGATTCACAGTACCCAGGAAACACGCGCCGGCGCGCAGCAGGTGCTTACCGTCATGATTTCCGGGGCGGGGCCGCTGGCGGGTTTCCTGCTTGCGGGGTGGACGGCACAGTTCCTCACCGATCCGGCGACCGGCCTGGTGGATTACCGCGGGTTCTGGCTGGTTCCGGCGGGATTGTGCGCCGCCATAGCCCTGTGGCTCGCGTTGGGATTTCGGGAACGCACGACGCGAACTGCCTGAGCGTTGCCCCGGGCGTCATTCGCGGAGAAAACCTTATTCCATTCCCGCAGGAGGCTCTCCGGATTCATCCGTCGCCGCAAGCGGGCGTGTTTCCTGCGTTGCCTTTTCTTTTTGCATCAGCGCGCTTGGAAAAAAGAGCAGCATGTTTTTGAACACGTCCGTCCCGGAAAACAGGTGATAGCGCATGATTAACTGGACCAGGTAAAACCAGCAGAGCCCCTTGATTGCGATGACCGACAGGATCAAAAAGCGGATGCCGGGGAGGGGGATGTGCAGATACGCGGGAAGCAGTTCGATTTGCAGCGGGAGAAAAGCGGCAAGGGCAAGCACGGTAACCAGCACGCCTTTGCCGAAAGCGATGTCGTCCGGGACATCCGATTCACGGCTCCGTTGACAGGCGAACCAGCCCAGAAATCCGGAGCAGGCAAAGGTGATGAACCAGTGGGAATTGATAAAGGCCTGATGCAGGGTAACATCGCCCAGCTGGCGCAGCAGGAAGAAAACGCTTTCCGGAAAAAGCCCGGCCAGAAAGATGAACGACCACAGGAACACAGCCAGGCCGTCCCACACGTCTGGGATATGTTTTTTAGTTGTCACAAAAGATTCCCGGGAAACCGCACCGGCGCTGACACCGGGCCTTGGTTGAAAATCACAGGAGAAGCCGCGCGCGGCAACGTGCTCCCAACCCTTTGTCTATAAGGATGTGCGCATTCTACCCGCATGCGGCGGTTGGATGCGAATTTTGGGTCACTTACGGTGAAATAACCCGAGGCATCAGCCACGACGCAGCGTGATCAGGGCGGCTTCCGGCGGACAGTTGTAACGCACGGGCAGGTCAGTGGTGCCCAGGCCGCTCGTCGTGTATCCCTGCATTTTTCCGTGCCGCCACAAGCCCAGGGCTTGTTCACGTGTGCAGGAGGCGTTTTTGCTCAGCGCGCCCAGCACGGGCAGGCGTATCTGTCCGCCGTGGGTATGTCCTGTCAGATACAACGACACGCCGGCTTTTTCCGCCTTGGATATCCGCTCGGGGGTATGGGACAGGAGCACGATAAAGGCGCCTTCGGGCGCGTCGCGCACCGCGAGATCCAGCCGGTCGCAGCCGTAATTGTGCGGATCGTCAATGCCGCACACCCACAACACGGCGTCCTTCTGGACAATAGCCGCCCCTTCGTTATAGAGCACGGGAATCCGGGCGGCCTCCAGCACCTCGCCGACCTTCAGGATGTCGTGATTGCCCAGGCAGGCCACCGTGCCCCAGCGGCTGGTTATTCCGGCCAGTATCCGTCCGAGTTGCACGGGGACATGGTCCAGGGAACCGTAATAGCCCCAGCGGTAATCCCCCGTCAACACGCACAAATCCACCTCGACACCGGCCAGCATCGCGGCCGCTTTCTCCGCGAAGCGGGGAAAGCGCGCGGGCAGGTGGATATCGGACACTTGAAGGATGCGGAATCCGTCCAGGCGCTCGGGAAGCGTGTCCACTACAATTTCTTTTTCCACGAGGCGCAGGTCCAGAGCGTTGTGTTTTCCCCGCTCATACAATCCGGCGAGGGTCAGGCCCCAGCGCAACAGGTCCATGGCCAGGCCGCGCCACCAGATTACGGGCGATGTTTCCTGCTTGTTTTTCAAGTGGGGCCTGAACCGGGCTTCGGCCTTGATGCGCCGCGGAGCCAGGTCGCCCACGCGTTCCATAAAGGGCGGGCGCGCCAGCAGGCCTTCCGTAAGCAGTCCCCCGCCGGGCGGCACCCCGACTGGATTGGTTTCGGCCGGTATGGGTTTTACAGGTATGGTCATATAAACAATCTCACTATTCCCCGGCGGTCACGGTTCCCGTTCACCTCCCCCTGCCTGTGCAGGCCGGGGCATTGTATCCTGTCATCACCTCCGAACTCCAGCATCCTTAATTTGCCACATCCGCCTGACCCGGGATGATAATCGCTTTTGCATGTGTTTTTAAGGATGATTTATACTTGCGTCTCTTGCGCAATGCCACACCGCTCCTGTTCCGTAACCATCACCCGCCAGCGCTGCGGACCGCTGAAGGACAAACCCATGTCAAACAAGAAGCTGATTCTTGACGCCCTGCAATGCACGGAAACGCCCCGAGCGCCCTGGCTGCCTTATGTCGGCGTGCACGGCGCAAAACTTCTAGACGTGACCGCCACGGAATACCTCCATGATGCCGCGCTGATTGCCCGTGGTCAAGAGGCGGCCGCGGCACGCTATCAAGCGGACGGTATTCCGGTCGTCTTTGATTTGCAGCTGGAGGCGGAGGCGCTGGGCTGCGCCCTGTCGTGGGCGGACGACGGGCCGCCTTCGGTGGCATCCCACCCGGCGGCCTCCTGTGTGGAAGTGCTCAACCTGCCGCCCATGGACGTGTCCAAGGGGCGCTTTCCGGTAGCGGGCGAGGCGACGCGGCGGCTGGCCCGCGCCGTTGGAGACCGCCTCGCGGTGTACGGGCTGGTTTGCGGCCCTTTCACGCTGCTTTCGCACCTGCGGGGCAGCGGCCTTTTCCTGGACATGCTCATGGACCCCGAGGGGACGCTTGCGGCCATGCACTGGTGCGCGGACTGTGCGATCAAAGCCGCCCATTTCTATCTTGAACACGGCGCGGACGTGATCGCCATTGTCGATCCCATGGTGAGCCAGATCTCCGTGCAGCATTTTGAAGAATTCGTGAGCGAACCCGTGAGCATGGTGGCCGATGCCGTCCATGACGGCGGGGCGCTGGCCTCCCTGTTCGTTTGCGGTGACGCGACGCGCAACTTGGAGGCCATGTTTCAAACCCGCTGCGACAACCTGTCCGTGGATGAAAATGTGGACCTGGAGTTGCTGCGCGCGCTGGGACGCAAGCACAAGAAATCATACGGCGGCAATATCCGTCTGACCATGGCGCTGTTACTCGGCAAGGAGGACGACGCCAAACTGGACACCATCCGGTGCCTGGATAGTGGGACCGGGCCGGGATTCATCCTTGCGCCCGGATGTGACCTGCCTTTTGCCACACCCCCGGAAAATCTGTGCGCCGTGGCGCAGATGAATCTCGATCCCTATCAACGCGAGGTGGCGCGGCAAACCGCCCAGGCGGGCTCCTTTGACTGGCTCCATGAAATTGAACTGCCGGATTATGACGGGGAAGAGGCGGTGATCCTGGACTGCGTCACCCTGGACAGCGCGGCATGCGCGCCCTGCCAGTACATGATGGACGCGGCCCGGGCCGCGGCGGAAAAAGCCGGGGTGCCCGTGCTGGCCAACGAGCACAAAATCAAGCGGCGCGAAGGCATCGGCGTCATGTGCCGGCTTGACGTGAAAAACGTGCCCACCATCTGTATCGACGGCATACCGGAATTCGTGTCTCTCATCCCCGACCTCAACACGCTCGTGGCCGCCATTGAACAACGGTACCGTGAAAAGCACGGGGCATAAGCGCCCGGATAGTATCTGTTCCCGGTGAAACAGTGGGATAGTCATGCGTTTGCTCGATATCAGTTATCCTGAACCCGCTCGCAACCTGGCCCTCGAAGAGGCCTTGCTCGAGGGCGTGGCCGCCGGCAGGGCGCCCGACACCCTGCGGCTCTGGGAAAGCCCTGTGCCCTTCGTAGTCATCGGCTCAAGCCAGCAACTGCGTTTCGTAGCAAACGAATTCAACTGCGCCCGGGACGGGGTGCCCATCCTGCGCCGCTGTTCCGCGGGCGGGGCGGTGTTGCAGGGACCGGGTTCGCTCAATTTCGCGCTGGCCCTCTCCTACGACCGTTTCCCGGAAGTGGCCGCCCTGCACGCCTCGTACGCCTTTCTCCTGGACAAGGTGGCCGCCGCGCTGGCTGGGCTCGGACTGGCTGTGGAACGGCAAGGCATATCGGATCTCGCCATCGAGGGCATGAAATGCTCCGGCAATGCCCAGCGGCGCAAGCGGAACGCCTGTCTCCACCACGGCACGCTGCTCTACCGGGTGGAGCCCGGCGTCATGGGGCGGTATCTTCCCGAACCAGAGGAGCGGCCGGAATACCGCGGCGGACGCGCCCATGAAAAGTTCGTCCGCGCCGCCGCCGCGACACCCGAAGCGTTGCGCGGGGCGGTCAGGCAGGCCTTCTGCCCGGATGCCCTTCCCGGCGTGTTATTGCCCGAAGAGGAAGAAATGGTCGCCCTGCTGACCCGCGAGAAATACGGCACCCGCGCCTGGAATTATCGCCGGTGACACTAGGCAGCCGCCCGGGAGAGTGTCCCCGACACTTGTGAAGTAGGCCGGGTAAAGCGGAACATGGGGAAATAGCCGTGAGCCTTCCTTAACCTCAATAAATGGAAGGCACGGAGTGCATGAAATGGCTGAGCGCAACCCGCCTTTTTGTTCTAGCAAAACTCCACCTCCCCTTTTCCAGTCCAAAGGTTGTACTTTGTTGCCGCACCCGAAGCCTGGAGCATGGATCTATGCTGAAACGTTGCCGCCCTCCGAAGAATCTCCCTGCCGGCCTGGTACTTCTCCTCTTTCTGTGTATGGTCAACGCACGTTCCGTGGAAAACGTGCTCTCCCTGGAAAGGATGGGCGCCGGAGTGCCGGGCGGATGGAAGTTGGAACAGGAACACTGTGTCTGGACGCCGGAACCCGAACCGGGTCCTCTGGGCGCAGGTGCGGCGCATATCCGCTTTGACGGCGAAAGTAGCATGCGGTTGATCAGTCCCGCGAAGGCGCTGCCCGCCGGGAAACGCTTTACCGCCGCCTTGTGGGTCCGATCGGAACCTGCCGGGGCAACCCTATCCTTCGCGGTGCGGGATAATGAAAACGAAAAACCGCTTGCCTTGCGGAAGAATGCAACGACCTCGGCGGAATGGCAATGCCTCCTGACGGGGGAGACTCTGCCGCCTTCCGTAACGGGGCACTACTATTATGAACTGGAGGCGCACGGCACGGACTGTACACTCTTCCTCGACGGATTGTGGCTGGGTGCGGTGGAGGAACCGCCAGACGCAGCATGGCGCCCCCCGATACACCCGGCAGGCGTGGTGCTGGAACCTGTCGCGCCCTGGGGCGTGGTGACGGGGAACGCCCCCCACCTGATCCGCGCCCGTGTATGCGGGGTAACGCCGCCCGGGGCGCGGCTGTCGCTGCATGCCACAAACATTTTGGGCGAAACAGCAGATTTGCCAGCCATTACACTTGATATCAGTGGTTTGTGGGAGCAGGAGATCCCGGTTACGCATCCCGTGGCGGAGCCTTTTGGCATGCTGCGCGTGGAAGCATGTGTTACCGACCATGCCGGGCTGCCGTTGTCGAATACCCGCGAAACGCTGCTTGCCCGCGCGCCGGAGCCCCTGCCCGGACCCATGCCGGAATCCTATTTCGGCATGCACGTGCGCTTATGCGAACCGGACCTGGAGGCGGTTTCCCGGCTGGGCTATAAATGGTGCCGGATCCATGACGCCTCAAGCATTACCAAGTGGGGCTACGTGGAACCCGAACCCGGTCAATGGATCTGGCACGACGAAGAAGTGGACCTGGCGCGGCAACACGGATTGTGCATCCTCGGCATGTTCGACACGGCTCCCGCCTGGGAAACGGGCGCGGAGGAGGGCGGTTATTTCCAGGTATGCCATGCGCCGAAGGACATCGGCAAGTGGCGCGAATATGTGCGGCAGATGACGGACCATTATGCCGGCCGGATCGACGAGTGGGAGGTTTGGAACGAACCCTGGGACATGACGCGCTTTTTTCAGGGCGGCACGCCCTTTATCTACGTCGACCTGCTGAAGGCAGCCTATGAGGAGGCAAAAGCCGTCAATCCCCGCGCACGGATCGTCGGCATCAACACCTATCCGTCCTTCTGGGAAGATATCGTATTGGCGTCGGGCGCCTACCCGTATTATGACAAACTGTCGTGGCACCGCTACGATCCGGCCATGCTCGGCGGGCCCGGAGACGGCATCAGCCGTGTCGCACAACGGCTGGATGCGATTCAGCGCGCCGTGGGCGGCGCGCCCAAGCCGATCTTGTGCAGCGAAGGCGGCCCGGATATCGGGTGTTATCACGGCTCCTTTTTTTCCTTTGCCGAGCCGGATTTGTACGGACCCTGGGAGGAGGGCGCCGACCGCTATGCCCGGTTTATGCTAAGCGCCATTGCCGCCGGAAATGAACGCTATATCGCTTACTCGGTCCACAACGCACCCAGGCACGGGCGCCTTACCCACATGATGATGGAACCCCAATTCCTGTTGAAGCCCATGCATCTCACGGCGGCGGCGCTGGCGCATTTCGCGGACGGTGCGCCCTATGCCGGACGTCTTACCCCTGCGCCAGGCATCAGCGCCCACCTGTTTAACCACCACGATCCGCGGGCCTTTTCTTCGGGCCCGTGCACGGTTGCGGCGCTCCATTCGGACGGCATCGAGTCCGTACCCCTGCCCCGGGCGATTCCGGAAGGAATGCGGTGTTATGACCGCTGGGCGAATCCGCTTCCCGAAGCGCCCCGGGAGGCGACACGCGGCATCGTTTACCTGGTGGCGGAGGGCGACGACGCTTCGGAGTCCTTGCGAAACGCCTTGTCGGGCACACCCATAGAAAAGGATCTCTCGCCTGCGCCGGAGGAAGTATTCGATACCGTGCTGCAGACGCTTACCACCGGAACGCCACCCTTATGGACCCTGTTCAGTGTACAAGGCTCTGCCGCCTATACCGTGGGCGCTAACGGTCCAGTTGCAGCCACACGGTCCTCCCTGCAAAAATCGGGGGACGAGCGCAGCGCCTTTGAACTGCCGGAGAATACGGTCGTCCTATCAAAATCCATCCGCAACGCCCAGGCCTTCATTGTCGGCCTGGCCTCGCTGGAAGCCGACAACAAGCCCTGGAGCCTCTCCTTCAACGCCGTGCAGGACGCACCCGGCGCGGCCTGGAAACTCCTATCGCTGACCCTGCTCCCCCCGACCCTTGAAACGGGGATGGCTGCCGATGCCGAAGCCCTGAAGCCGTTGCGGGTATGGGACGCCGCACTGCGCGACGGGAAGACCACCCCTTTGTATTCCACCCTCTATGACGGGCCTTGCAGCATGGCCGCCGCGACCCGCAACGGCGAATACATGGTCTTTACCCGGGCGGACTACCTGGTCGCCATGCTGAAGACAGTGGTCATGTGGGGTTCGGTCGGCAATGCGCCGGTCCTGCTGGACACGACCGCGCTGGGGGACACCCTCGCGCTGGCGGCGGGAACCTGGGACCTCTCTTCGCTGGCCTTGGGGATGGGACGCTACACGGTCGCGGCAACCCTGATCCAAACGCCCTCCGGCTGGAAACTGGCTTCCCTGTGCATCGGGCCGGAGGAATAGCCATTATCGTACTCTCTCGCTGCCAAAGGGAAAAGTTCTTTTAACAGGCTATTCCAAACAATTATGAAACTCTGGAATGAGCGGCATTAATCCTGTGGTATACTGGACGTTGCTACTATCAACTGTTTGATAGAGGAAAGCAAATATGAGTCCTCTACTTATCAGAATACTCGTCGGATTGATCTTCGGCCTGATGGCCATGCTCCTGGGGATATATTCCGGTCTTAAACACGTGCAAGGGGTACGGGAAAGAAAAATAGTGATCCGGACGACTATTGCGTGGGGATGCGCCACGGCCATCTTTTCGATCCTGCTGTATTCCCTGCCAAATCCATACCGCTTTCTTGTTTGGATTCCGTATTTAAGCACAATGGTCTTGATTTTTGGAGCTGCAAAACTAGCCCTGAAAAGGATCAGGCTTGAAGAGGCTCAGAGTCAGAAGAAACCGCCACACGGATAAAGCCAGCATTTTAGTATCTTTTTTTCGAGGTGTCCCGTAATTTCTTGGTCTATGGATTTATCGAGCCACCGCGTCTGAAAAGCATTTAAATCGTTGCGAAAAGTAAAATCGGACTGTTCTGTAACGCCCTTAATAAATGACCTATGAACACTGCATGAACCAAGAAAGGGCTTGTCATGAAAACGCTCTCCCTGTTCCTGGCGCTCACCCTGCTGTACGCGGTTCCCATGTTCGCGCAACAGCCCCCGTTGTACGACGATCGCCCGAAAATCTCCGTGAACGGCGAAGCCGTGGTTAAGGTGCAGCCGGATAAGATCATCGCAACCTTCGGCATCGAAACGTGGGACAAGGATATCCTGCTCGCGAAGCAGAACAACAACGACATCCTGAAAGCCGCATTTGCCGCCGTTGCGGACATGGGCATCCCGGACAAGGAAGTCCAGACCGACCATCTTTCCATAGAGCCCCGCTATGACACGGACTACAGCAAGCGGAATTTTATCGGCTATTTTGTGCGCAACACCTTTATTGTCACGCTGTCCGAGGCGGCGCAGGTGGAGGAACTGGTCACGAAGATGCTGGAAGCGGGCGTAAATTATATTCACGGGATTGATTTCCAGTCCACGGAGTTCAAGAAATACCGTGAAGAGGCCCGGGACCTGGCGCTTCGGGCCGCGAAGGAAAAGGCGGACAAGATGGCGGCCGCGCTGGGACAGTCCATCGGCGCGCCCCTGCAGATCAGCGAGAACTATTCCGGATCCGACTGGTGGTACCCGTCCAGCTGGCACGGCTGGGGTTATGGCCGTGCGTCAGGCATGGCACAGAATGTCATCCAGAATGTGCCGTCGGAATCGGGGGGAACCGCGGAAACCATCGCGCTGGGTAAAATTTCCATCAAGGCGGGAGTTTCGGTGACCTTCGAGTTGCGGGGAAAGACCTCATTGGGTGGGAGCGAATAAGGACGGTAAGCCTTCCCCCGGGTGGACCTCGTGGACATAAGTGGACGCTGTGGACAAGACTTCAGGTATACGGACAACTTTCATGATTGGGGTGGCTTGGCGGGTTCAGGGTCCAGGGGTGTCTTTCGAATTGCGCCGGGCCTGTTGGCGAATACGGTAAAGGCGTTCGCGAAATCCGCCTTCTTTTTCGAACGTTTCGGCCTGGGCAATAAGTTGTCGGTCGAGCAGGCTGATGGCGACGGTGATGAGAAGCAGAGCGGCGTTGGCGGCGATTTCAGGATAGGTGGCGGATTTGGCGTTGGGTTGTTGTTGTCCACCAGGTCCACCGGGTCCACAAAGTCCACTTCTTTCTCCCTCGTGAAGTCTGGCGGCCCATTGGGCGACTTCGTCCGCGGTGCTGCAGCGTTGTTGAAAAAGGTCTTCGCGGCGGGGATCGTCTTTTTCCCATTGGGGGAGTCCGCGCTGGCGCAGAAAATCCTCATAGTCGCGCAAGAGTTCACCGAGGCTTGCCTTGGCAACGTTGGTCAGTTTCATCTCGGTTGCTTTTGAGGTCGCGGAAGCCAGGCTGCCTTCGGCGATATTCTGCACGCCGCTGCGCGCGGCTTGGACCATCTGGTCATGGGTGCGGCTGCGCCGGTCAATGTAGCTGTCGCAAAAGCGCACGGTCAGGTCATAAACCAGTTGGGCGACCTGAAAACTTTTCAAGTTGCGGTAACCGCCATGGGGCGGGATCACAGGTTCCGGGTTCATAGGCGCACGGCCTTTGCGGGGATGGTGGACAGGGTGGACCTTGTGGACAGAGTGGACAGGGTATGCAACAGTTTCATGGGATTAAAGTCTCCTTCATACGGTTTGGAGTTCTTTGCGAGTTGGGACATATACCTTCCAGCATTATCCAAAACAAGAAACCTTCCTTGTATCTTAAATGCTTCAGAAGATAATTGCAATTGCGTGAAAAGGAAACATGGCCTTCAGAAGAAATTTGGCAGTAATGCCCGAAAATCTTTACACACGGGGTATAATAGAGCCTGCTGCTTCCCGCTGTTTAAGCGGATACAACCTGGAGACCAAAGAAAAACATCATGAACATTCAAACGCTGACATTGTTCTTCCTGTGGTGCACCATTCTGAACGGCATCCTGCTGGCGCTGTGGAGCGGGGCGTTCATTTTCGTTCCGGACCTGGTGTACCGAACTCAGAGCAGATGGTTTTCGATTACCCGGGACAGTTTCGACCTGATTTTCTACGGGTTCCTGGGATTTTTCAAAATCGTGTTTCTGGTCTTTAACGTGGTGCCCCTGCTGGCCCTGCTGATCATCGGATAGAAAGAGGATGTATATGAAACAACTGCTTTGCGTGGCGCTCCCCCTGTGCCTGTTCGCGGGCCTGGCCTGTGCCGCCCCGAAAGATGTGGCCATTCCGGAAGTGGCCGAAAGCGAACGCATCGGCTTCGCTTTGTACACGGTCAAAAATAACATTCTTAAAATGACCGTACAGTTTTACCCCCTGAAGGATGGAGAAAGCCGTACTGCTTTCCTTCAGCTCGAGGAGGAAGGGCAATGGAAAGACATCGCTGAGACGGTTATTACAGAAGACGGCTACGGCAATGCGGACGGGGACAAAACCTGGACCGCCCATTTCCACATGGAGGGGTGGGACATGACCCGGGACCACACCTACCGGGTGAGCGCGCTGGACGGCAAGGCCCTGTATGAAGGACGCGTCCGACGCGACCCCGTCGAGAAAGACACCATCGTGGTGGGCGTGTTCAGCTGCAATTCCATCTACGAGCAGCACGGCGGCTACGCGCCGCGCACGGACATCATCGAAAACATCAAGAAGGCCGACCCGGACCTGCTGTTCTTCGCAGGAGACCAGGTCTATGACCACAAACATCACCTGGGGTACTGGCTCAAGTTCGGCCGGCAGTTCGGCGAGATCATCCGCGACCGGCCCACCATCACCATTCCGGACGACCATGACGTGGGCCACGGCAACCTCTGGGGCGCGGGCGGCAAGAAGTCCATGACCATGGCGGGTCACGACGGCGGCTATTTCATGCCGGTGAGTTATGTGAAGGCCGTGGAGCGGGCGCAGACCTGGCATCTGCCCGACCCCTTTGACCCGACGCCGGTTTTACAGGGTATTGGCGTGTATTACACCGCCATGACGCTGGGCCGCATCAGTTTCGCCATCATCGAGGACCGCAAGTTCAAATCCGGTCCGTTGGGGCTGGTGCCGCAGCAGGGGCCGCGTCCGGATCATATCCTGAACCCGGACTATGACCCGAAAAGTATCGACGTGCCCGGTGCGGAACTGCTGGGTGAGCGGCAACTGCATTTCCTGGACGTGTGGGGACAGGACTGGCGCGGCGCGGACATGAAGGCGGTGCTGTCCCAGACCATATTCTGCGGTGGCGCCCATCTCCACGGCGAGAAGCGGGAACGGCTCCACGCCGACCTGGATTCCAACGGCTGGCCCCAGACCGGGCGCAACAAGGCGCTGGACAAGATACGCCGCTGCTTCGCGGTCCACCTTGCCGGAGACCAGCACGTGGCTACTATTTTCCACCACGGCATTGATGACTGGGAGGACGCCTGCTACTCCTTCTGCATGCCCGCCGTCGCCAACCTGTACCCGCGCTGGTGGGCGCCGGAAAGGCCCGGCGAAAACCGGCAGCCCGGCATGCCGGAATATACAGGCCGCCACCTGGACGGCTTCGCCAACAAGGTCACCTGCTGGGCCGTCGCAAACCCGCCCGAAGACATCAGCCAGGGCGACAAACTGGCTGTGCGCGCAGCCGGTTTCGGCATTGTGCGCTTTAACAAGCCGACCCGGGAGATCACGCTGGAATGCTGGCCGCGCAATGTGGATATCGACAACCCGGAAGCGCAATATCCCGGCTGGCCCAAAACCATCGCCCAGGAAGATAACTACGGGCGCGCCGCGGTGGCCTGGCTGCCAACGCTGAACATCAGCGGGCAGGAAAATCCCGTGGTGCAGGTGATCGATGAGTCGAACGGGGAAGTCCTGTATACCCTGAGGATAAAAGGGACCACGTACCGTCCCAAGGTTTTCAGGGAAGGGGTGTACACGGTCAACGTGGGCGAGGGAGCTGACATGAAAACACTCACCGGCATCCAATCGCTTAAAGCCGGGGAAAAGGACAGAATCGAAGTACAGTTTTAGAGCGTGTAACCACGGTATTCACGGAAATAAAGAAAACAAGGCAGAAGAGAGGGCAACCACGGAATTCACGGAACACACGGAAAGAAGAAAAATAATAAGACGAGGATAATATAACTTTTAAGATTCTTTCCCCCTGTTATTTAGTGTGTTTCGTTGTGGGTATCTCTTTCTTTTGCCTTTCTTCTTTCCGTGTGTTCCGTGGTTAACAAAAATGGAAAGTTCTCCTGCGTAAAGGATGTTCCCATGGCGAAATGGAAACACGTCTTTGTCCTCTTATTGATATTCCTTCTTGGGTGTCTCATTGGCGTCATAGTTTTGCCTTGGACAGGCTGGTCGGATACCCGCAGTCACTGGGGTGAGCCTTTTTTCATTTTCCTGCTATCCTCCGTATTGGCTGTGGCGACACACTGGCTTTACCGCCGTTCCGGCCTAATATTCAAAATACAAGCAATCATATTATGGATAGCGTTTGGCGCAACCGCTGCCATTGCCGCATATCAAGTCGTGATATCCTGGTTGTTCATTTGCGGGTACCTCAACTACTGAAATCGGCGCGAAAAAAGGAGGGGAAGAAAGATCAACCACGGAATTCACGGAAAGGAAAAACAACAAAAGCATTATCAACCAGAAAATTACACGGAAACAATCTTAATGGATGTTTCATCCTCGTCCTATTTTCTTCTTCTTTCCGTGTGTTCCGTGAATTCCGTGGTTGATCTCTCTCTCTTTTTGTTTCCATGCATTCCGCAGTTTACCCCGTTGTTACTACTGTCCGCTGCTTTGAAGTATAATGCCTCCCGGAGGATCACCACTATGAGTACACATGTTTTGTCCGCGATGATTACCGTTCTTGTGCTGTGCGCCGCCGCATTCGCAGCGACGGACTCCTACATTCCAACCGCGCCGCCGGAGGATGCCGTGATGGCCGCGCCGGAGGAAATTCAAGCGGTCATGGACTGGGCGCAACGCGCCTTTCTGGGCGAAAGCCCGGAGGACACCAAAGCGGTTCGTATTGACGTGCTCCGGCAGGACCATAACGTGTTGAACTTCGGCCGGTCCTGCATGGAAACGCCGATCACCATCGGGGAACAGGTGTTCGCGCACGGCCTGGGCACCCACGCCAACAGTGAACTTTTGGTACAGGTACCTGAAGGCGCGGCCCACTTTAAGGCCTTGGTCGGGGTGGACCTCAACGACGACACCCGGAACGGCAGCGGCAGCGTTCGGTTTTTTGTCCAGGCGGGAGACAAAACGCTTTACGAATCCCCCGTTAAAAAAGGGGGCGAGGCGGCCTCTGAAGTGGACGTGGAAATTCCGGCCGGCACGGCGACACTGCTGCTGCGCGCGGACATGACGGATGATGGCGTCAGTTGCGATCAGTGCGACTGGGCGAACGGGCACTTTGTCATGGCCGACGGCAATCTTCGTTATCTCGATGAATATCAGAACCCCCTGCTGCTGGAGGGGTCTCAGCAGCCGTTCTCGTTTCGCTACGGCGATCAGGAATCAACGGTAGTGTTGCCGGACTGGAAGCGCGAAGTCAATTCGGAAGAAACGGACAGCGCCCGCGTAATGCATATTACCTGGACGGACCCCGCGACCAGCCTGGCTGTTACAGCAGAAGTAAAAGTATTCAAACGCTACCCGGTCGTGGACTGGGTGCTGTATTTTGAAAACCGCGGCAATGCGCCCACACCCGTAATTTCAGAGATCCAGGCATTGGATGCGCAGTTGCGCACGGGGCACCCGCGCAAGTCCGCCATGCTTCACGAGCTGGAAGGGGACGCCTGCGGCGTGACCAGCTTCCTGCCGAAACAGGAAGCGCTCGCGGTGGGCAACGAACTCCGGCGCGCGCCGACCGGCGGCAGACCCTCCTCCATCAGCGCATTTCCGTGGTTCCATTTTGAATATGAGGGCCAAGGCTTCATCGGCGCCATCGGTTGGACCGGACAGTGGGCTTCCCGCTTCTCCCGCGCCCAGAACGGCCCCACCCGCGTCCAGGCGGGTATGGAGAAGACGGCCATGTACCTGGAACCCGGCGAGAAGATCCGCTCGCCGCGCATCGTGGTCATGCCCTATTCCGGCGACCGCACGCGCGCGCATAACCAATGGCGGCGGCTGGTCCTGTTCGAGTACGCGCCCCGCATCGACGGGCGGCCGGTCCAGCTGCCGACCGCGCTGCAGACTTTCGACCGCTATCATCGCGGCCCTGACTGGGCCACGGAAGCGGGCCAGCTCGATGCCGTTGAAAACGCCGCCAAACTCGGCTGCGACACCTACTGGTTCGATGCGGCCTGGTTCCCCGGAGGCTTCCCGAACGGCGTGGGCAACTGGTCGGCCAAGCCCGAGGCGTTCCCCAACGGCCTGAAACCCATCGGAAACGCCTGCGCGGAGCGGGGAATGCGTTTCGTGCTCTGGTTCGAACCGGAACGGGTGGCGGAAGCTTCGGAGATTGCCCGGGAACATCCGGAATTCGTGCACGGCGGTGAAAAGGGCGGCCTGTTCAAACTGGACGACCCCAACGCGCGACGCTGGCTGACCGAATTGCTGTCAACCCGCATCGCGGAATACGGCGTGACCGTCTACCGCAACGATTTCAATATCGACCCGCTGGAGTTCTGGAGGCGGAACGACCCGCCCAACCGGGAAGGCATCACGGAAATCCGCTATGTAGAGGGGCTCTATGAAATGTGGGACGAGCTGCGCGCCCGGCATCCCGGCCTGTGGATCGACAACTGCTCCAGCGGCGGGCGGCGCATCGACATCGAGATGTGCGGCCGGTCAGTGCCCCTGTGGCGCAGCGACACCAACTGCTGGGACAGCAACGCCGACTGGAACCAGGCGCAGACGGCTGCGTTGAGCCCCTATGTGCCGCTGCACACCGCCTGCGCGTGGCGGCCGGAAAGCTACCTGACCCGAAGCGCGGCCACGGGCGGGCTGCTCTGCCAGTTCGACTACCGGAATGTGGCTTTTCCCATGGACACCGCAAGCGCCCTCATCGAAGAGGCCCAAGCGAACCGTTTCGCCTGGTACGGCGATTTTTACCCGCTGACGCCGGCCCGGACCGCGCCCGATGAATTCGTCGCCTACCAGTTCCACCGCGCCGACCTGGACGCGGGCGTCGTGCTGGCCTTCCGTCGCGCCGAATGCCGGTACAAGGGGTTAATACTGGGCATTCACGGCATAAACCAAAACGCCACATATGAAGTCGAATACCTGGACGGCAACGGCGGCGTCGTCAAAAAGACTTTGCCGGGCGCCGAACTGGGCGACAGCCTGGAACTCAGGATTGATGCGCCCGGCTCGACGCGGATTGTCCGGTATAAAAAGTCGAAGCCCTAGCGCGCCGCTCAATTTTCAGAAACAAGAGTTATATGAATGCACCGACGAGACGTTATGACATCGATTGGATGCGCATCCTGGTGGTGGCTTCACTCATTCCCTTCCACACCGCACGGATATTCGACTTCTGGGAGCCCAACTACGTAAAGAATGCCGAGTTAAACGGCCCCCTGAGTTACATGATCTCCTTTTTCGCCGTGTGGAACATGCCGCTGCTGTTTCTGCTCGCCGGATCAGCCAGCGGCTACGCGCTGGAATTCCGCAACGGCGCGGCGTATCTCAAAGAACGCTTTAAAAGGCTGTTTGTTCCCCTGCTCTTCGGCGTGCTGGTCATTGTGCCGCCTCAGGCCTATCTCGCCCGTTTCCAGAACCCCGATTACGGTGACTCCTATTGGCGGTTCCTGACCGATTATTTCCAGGTGCGCGGCGATTTGACCGGCTACACGGGCCTATTCACACCGGCACACCTGTGGTTCATTCTTTATCTCCTGGTGTTTTCCGCCGTCGCACTGCCCCTGTTTCTCCGGCTTCGCAGGGATCGGCGGCTGATTGACTGGCTGGCCAGGGAGTGTGAACGTCCCAGCGCCCTGTTCTTCCTCGCCGTGCCGCTGGGCGTCGCGGGCACCCTGCCCGATATCGGTGGCAAAAATCCCTTTTATTACTTTCTCCTCTTCGTTTACGGGTACCTGTTCATGGGTGACGCGCGCTTTACTGAAATCCTGGAAAAGAACCGCAAGCGGGCGCTGCGGCTGGGTGTGGTAGCCATGGCCTTTACCCTGACCCTGTGGTCGCTGCCAGTGCGGATGCCGGAATATTCCTTGGGCGACATCCTCTTCTACCTCGTACGCACCTTTAACGCCTGGTTCTGGGTCGTCGCCCTGCTGGGATACGGGGCCCGGTATCTGAACGGCAAAAACCGCCTGTACCGCTATGCCAACGAGGCCTCCTACCCGTTTTACATCCTCCACCAGACCGTCATCGTGGCTATCGGTTATTTTGTGATCGCGTGGTCTGTCGGGCTCTGGACCAAGTTCTTTCTGATCTGCCTGCTGTCCTTTGCCGCCACCTTGTTCCTCTATGAGATATGTGTCAGAAGAGCCAACATGACACGATTTCTGTTTGGAATGAAACCCGAATCAGCACAAGTGGCCAGGCAGGCATAAGAAGCGATCCACTTGCCTGAAAGTAAACGAAGACACTATATGAAGATATAGGACCTATAGGACTTATGGGACCTATGAAAATTCCGCAGTGTTCTTCTGGTCTTCTGGTTCCCAAACTCCCGTTTGGGAACCCACGCTCTCTTGAAATTCAATTTCCCCTCCGATAAACCATGAAAATACGCTTGGTTACAAAAACCGACCCGTCGCCCCGCGTTCGCCGGAATCCAGCGCTCCTGACGGTTGCAATTTGTCGTCTTCCTATGTAATACTTTTTAATCATTTAGTATTACTAACAAAAAAGCAGATACGCAATGGAGGTTTCCCAAAGATGAACAGGCGCTTTGGCTTTACCCTTATCGAGTTGCTGGTGGTAATTGCCATTATAGGCATCCTGGCGGCGATTCTGTTGCCCGCGCTAAGCCGGGCCCGGGAAGCCGCGCGGCGCAGGTCCTGCATGAACAACCTGAAACAGTTCGGCACCGTGTTCAAAATGTACGCGGATGAACAAAAAGACTACTGGCCGCCTTGCGCGCCCTTTGGCAATGCGTTTATGAACGGCATGACCCTGTTCAGTGCGCCGGATGCTTTTACCATTTACCCGGAGTATCTTTCCGATCTGGATGTCGCTCGGTGCCCCTCGGACAGCGGGGCTGACGGGCGTGGCACCTATGTGGCGACGCGCCTGCCGGATGCCGGGGATTTTGATGCCTGGGTGCAAACGGCCCGCGACGCGGGTGACCGTATGTCGGAGCGGTATTATCTTTCAGCGCAGCTGGGGCGTTCCTATGTGTACAAGGGATACGCCGCCAGTACCTTGGAAGAATATTTCGGCATCTGGGGGGCCATGGGCGCGTTGCCCTTCACCGAAGTGCTTTCCATAGAAGGGTTGACCGCGCCGGTAAGGTTCAAAACGTTCACGGAGGACCTGCCTATTACAACAACGGCCTGGCCGACCATGGTGCCTGTTTCCGGCACCGGTTCCGCGGGCGCGGACAAGGTGCTTCGGTTGCGCGAGGGGGTGGAGCGTTTTTTCATTACCGATGTAAACACGATCAACACCAGCATCCAGGCCCAAAGCACGATCCCGGTTATGTGGGACACCTTCGGCAACCTGATCAGCGGCACCGCCGGCGTGCTGATTTTTAACCACGTTCCAGGCGGCTGCAATGTCCTTTACATGGACGGCCATGTGGAGTGGGGCATTTATCCACACAAATTCCCGATTTTGGACGATGCGGACCTGCTTAAAGAAAACAGCCATTTTGGGTTATACTGATGCGTTTTATTCAAAGTATCCGGTTTCAGCCTATGCATCATCACAAAATAACACTGACGGCATGCCTCCTTTTCCTCCCGGTCCTTTTCGGATGCGGAAAAGGGGAAGGCCCGGCCGCAAGTCCCGCAATCATCTGCGGCACATCCCTGATCGCGGACATGGTGCGTGACCTGTCATCCCTTGAGGCGGATACCTACACCCTGCTTCCCAGCACATCGTGTCCCAGTCAGTTTGACATGAAAGCCGGGGATATTGCCGCCCTCGAACAAGCGAAATGCCTGTTGCTCCATCCGTGGCAGCCCCGCCTGGCCAATATCGGCCGGGTGCTGGACGCGGCGCGTCTGCCCGCGCACAAGAAGCGCGTGATAGAGGTTGAGGGCAACTGGATGGTTCCGGAGGTGCAGCGCACGGCGGTGACGGCGGTGTTGAAAGTGTTGCTTGATATTGACCCGGCCGACGCAACGGCCATGCGCGAAAAAGCCGCGGCGCGGCTGGCGCGGATAGACGCTGTCACGGCGGCCGCACGGGAACGGCTCCCGCTTGAAAAAACAAAAGGCCGCTCCGTGTTGTGTCATGAAATGCAGGCGCCTTTTCTAAAGTGGGCGGGTTTCACGGTGGTGGACACCTTCAACCGGCCTGAAGACTACAGTGTTACGGACATGGAAACGTTGATTCGGGCGGGCAAGGCTTCGGGCGTGGCGCTGGTGGCGGACAATCTGCAGAGCGGCGGCCTGTCCGCAGGTGAACTGCTGGCGCGTGACATCGGCACGGCGTACTTGGTGCTCTCCAATTTCCCCGGCGGCTTTCCCGACACCCCCACGTGGCAAGCCGCGTTTGAAGAAAATATCCGGCGCCTGGCCGCGTCGCTGGAAGGACCGCCCGCGTCATGAGTCAACCCGTGATCCATATCGAAAACGCCCGGGTGGCCTACAACGGCTCGGAAGCCCTCGCGGGCGTGTCATTGCAGGTAGGCGCAGGGGAGAGCATCGTGCTGCTCGGCCCTAACGGCGCGGGCAAAACAACGCTGCTCACCACCGTGAACGGATTTATACCGCTGAGTTCCGGTTCCATCCGCGTGCTGGGCAGGGACTTGGGCGGACGAAACCTGCTGGCCGTGCGGCGGCGCGTGGGTTATGTGGCACAGACGCCGCAGGCGGACCCGCGCATGCCCATCACCCTGCGTGAATCCGTAATGACCGGCCTGTACGGAAGGCTTGGCTGGCGGCGACGCGTTACCGGCGCGATGCGCGCCTCGGTGGATGCCGTGCTGGAACGGCTGGGCATCCAAGCGCTGGCATCCCGCCCGCTCGGCCATCTGTCCGGAGGCGAACTGCGGCGCGCCGCCATCGCGCGCGCCCTGGTGCAGGACCCGGAAATACTCCTGCTCGACGAACCCACGGCCTCGCTGGATGACAGCGCGCGCCGGGACATTTGCGGGCTCATGGGCGAACTCAACCGGGAACGGGGCATGACGCTCCTGTGGGTGACCCATGACCTGGACGCACTGCCGGAATCCTGCACACGCGTGCTGCGGATGAAACGGGGGCGCATCATCGGGGACGCCGCGCCTGCCGATGCAACAGGAGCCGTTTCATGACCGCCCTGCTGCAGCATGAATATCTTCAAAACGCCGTGCTGGCGGGATTTTTTTCCGGCGCGCTGTGCGGCATTGTCGGGGTCTTCCTCGTAGCCATGCGCGCCTCGTTCCTGGGCATCTGCATTGCCCATGCAGCCTTTGCGGGCGCACTGCTGGGCCTGTTGCTCGACACCAGTCCCATGGCCTGCGCCATGGTGTTCAGCCTGGGCGCAGCGGCCGTCATCGGGCCCCTGTCCGACCGGGGCGCGCTCAGCCCGGACACCTCCATCGGCATCCTCTTCTCCGTCATGATCGGCCTGGCCTTTCTCTTCATGGGCCTGATGCCCGGCGGCCGTCCGGAAGCGCTCAGCCTGTTCTGGGGCGCCATTCTGACCGTATCCCGGGGCGACGTGGCACTGCTGGCTGCGGCGCTGGGCGTGGTGCTGGTCCTGCTCGGACTCTTTTACCGGCAGATACATGTGGTGGCCTGCCATCGCGCTGTTGCTGCCGCAGCGGGCATTCCCGCAGCCCTTTATTTCTATGGCATGCTTTCCGCCACGGGTGTGGCCATTTCCGTGTCGCTGCCCAGCGTGGGCGGCCTGCTGGTGTACAGCCTGGTGGTGAACCCCGCCGCCGCCGCCTACCAGTTGACCTATAATTTCAAGATGCTGCTGGCGCTCTCGGCCGCCTTCGGCGTGTGCGCCTGCTGGCTCGGCCTGTTGCTGTCCTTTCTCTTTGACGCCCCGGCCGGCGCGGTAATCGTGCTGACCTCGGCAGGCATCTTCGCCTTGGCCTGTATCGTTTCACCCAAAAAGAAAGGGGCCCCATGGCGCAAGACCCCCCAGCTTCCCGAAACCCGGTAAGGGCCTTCTTCGACAAACGTGCCGCGCAATGGGACACCATGATCAGCGCCGGCCACGGCACGCGGCTGGAACAACTGCTGGCGCCCCTGCCCCTGGATTCTTCAGCGCAGGTGCTTGACGTGGGTTGCGGCACGGGCGTCCTGCTGCCGATTCTCGCGCAAAGGCTCGATGAACGAGGCTGCGTGGTGTGCATCGACCTGTCGGGCGCCATGATGCGGGAAACCCGGCAACGGATACGGGCGTTGCATCCCCGCCCCCGCTGCCTGCCGGTCCAGGCCGATGTGACCGCCGCCCCTTTTCCGGAAGGAGCCTTCGACTGGGTGATCTGCAACAGCTGCTTTCCCCACTTTCAGGACCAGCAACAAGCGCTGCACGAAATGGCGCGCCTGCTGCGACCGGGTGGCACGCTCGTGGTATGTCATTCGGAAAGCCGGGACGCCATCAACACCCTGCATCGGAACGTAGGGGGCATCGTGGGCGGCCATGAACTCCCCAAGGACGATACCTTCCGGAAACTGGTACACGGCGCGGGACTGACATTGATGCAGATGGAAGATCGGCATGACGGGTTTCTATTGGTGGCAAGACGCGAGCACGCTGACAAGGCCAAGCACGGGTAATCGGGCCAAGCAATTCGCCTTCAGAGGTTCCGGGTAGAATAATCCAAAAAACAGCTGATAACGCCGGGAAAACCTCTCCAAAGAAAGGACCGAAAAGACGTAAAGGACGCATCAACCGGGAGAACGTTTTACTGTCCTTTTGGTCGTTTATGCCCTTTTAGTCCTTTGGTTTTAAAACCGCTTCAGAATTCAACTGCCGCTTTTGGGATAATCGGGGTGAGATCCCGGAGGGATTACAGCCATTAGCCGGTGGTTGAGCGAAGCGACACCACCGGTACAGGGTCGACCATCCCCCCCATCCCGGCAGGGATGGAGGAACCGCTGGCAATCTCATTCAATACTTGCGGCCGTTATTTGGCCAGATGATTCGGTGGCTGGCTGGCGAGTTCGGCCAGGGCTTCCCGCACCCGCGCCGCCTGAAGTTCATTTACCTTCAGATAACGGTGCTTCCCGTCCGGCGTTTCCTGGAAGGTGGTCTTGCCTTTCTCATCCACGGTAGCCTTGCCGGCCGGGGACAGGTCGAAATAGCCATGGTCCGGACGCACGCCATACAATACGCTGGTCAGGTCCCAGGTCGGCCGTTCATGGGGCGTCGGCATATACAACTGGTAGGCTTCCTGAAGCGGATGGTGTTCCGCATAGGCGTAATCCCGGTCAATGCTCACCGCGGGATAGGGAATGCTGATGCCGATCTCGAAACCGCTGTATATAATATCCGTAGGCCATTCCTCCACCACTTTCCGCGCCGACGGGATGTCCATCACCACGTTGTATTCCAAGTGTTCCCCCCCGTTAATCGGCTGGAACGCCCCGGCCATGATGGAGAGCAGGCGCACCTTCCGGGCGACCAGGTCGCGACCGGACAATTCCGAATGGGCGTCCGGGCCCGAGTCCAGCAGCCGCGCCAGGTTCGTTGAAAAGCCCACCTGCGCAATGACCACGGAATGATCCTCCTGCGCGGCCAGCACCTGCCGCAACAGGACGGTCGCGTCCGGGGCGTCGTTCCCGCTTTTCAGGTCATGGGGATAGCGCAACGCGCCGTTATCCTCCTGTGCGGCAAGGCCGATAAATTTGCCCTGCTCCGGGGTGACGCCGCCTTTGACCACGCCGATCGGGACAGCGCCCCTGCCGTAAGAAGTGTTCACCGCGTCCACAAAAGGGCCGCACAGTTCGTGGTCCTTGGTGATGGTGACCGCCAGCAGTTCGCATTCGCCCCGGCTTTGCAGGGCATGGATCACGCCCAGCGCCAGGACATCATCCACGTCATTACCGATGTCCGTATCAAAAATCAATGGCACGGGATTCGTCGATGGGGCCGGTTCCGCGTTACTTGTGGTTGCGGCAAGGCCGCACAGCAGAAACACGATTACGGCGGTTGTCTTAAGCATCATGTTGCTTTCCTTTGCTATTTTTTCTAAAGAGGTTCCGTTCCTTCGTTTAAAACGTCAATATACCGTGCATAGGCAAAAACACGGTTGCGATGCTTGCCGGTCAGTTCCCGTAGGATACCGGATTTGACCAGGACATTCATGCTTTTGGAAACCGTCGGAAAACTCAGACCGGTAGTGCTGGCAGCCCTGTTCAAGGTCAGAATCGGCTGTTGACAAAACAGGGTAAAAACACGAAGCGCACTTCCTGAAATACGGCCCATGGATTTTATCGTCGCCTCATCCTGTTTGAACAGGGTAATCAGCCTCTGGGCTGTCTGCACCGCGTTGTTGGCGGTTGTTTCAACGCCCGTCAAAAAGAAATCAAGCCAGGATTCCCAGTCTCCCTTCAGGCGCACCCGGTCCAGTAACGCATAATATCGGGAGCGATTCAATTTAAAATACAGGCTCAGGTACAACAGCGGCCGCGTCAGAATGCCGTCGTGATGAAGGATAAACGCGATTAACAGACGCCCCATACGGCCGTTTCCGTCAAGAAAAGGATGAATCGTTTCAAACTGGACATGGGCGAGGGCAGCCTTCACCACCACGGGATAGGGTTGCCGCTTGTCGTGAAGAAACTGTTCCAACGCTGACATGCATGCCTGTAGATGCTGTGGGGACGGCGGTACAAAATGAGCGTTCCCGGGGCGCGTGCCGCCGATCCAGTTCTGTGTTTTCCGGAATTCCCCGGTACAAGTATCGCTTCCACGGCCACGGGCAAGTAATTTGGCATGCATTTCGCGAAGCAGGCGGTTAGACAGCGGAAATCCTTCAGCCAGACGTTTCATACCATGGTCCATTGCGGACACATAAGAAGAAACCTCCGCCACATCGTCCAGGGGCACACCGGCAGGCTCATCAATCTCAAATAACAATAGATCTGAAAGCGAAGATTGTGTCCCTTCAATTTGCGAGGACAACAGGGCCTCGCGTCTCACATAGGCGTAGAGAAAAATATTGGGGTCGGGCAACAATAGCGCGATGCTGTCCAATTTCCCAAGAGCAAGTGTGGCGCGCTCCAAAAGACATTGCCGGTCATGGGTCAGTTCCAACGACGGGACGGGCGGCAGATCACGGGGAATAAAGGCCCGCACTTCCTCGCCGCTGATACGGGTAATTTCATAAGTACCGCACAGGCCACGCTGCATCACATTCAAGCCTTTTTAAAAATTGTTTAATAAGGTCACATATTGTTAAACGATAAGCCGTTATTGTTTAATAATAATGTTTGGCTGACAAGAAAGTCAAGAGCGTTACCCTATTCCGAATAATCGGGTAAAATAGTTTGTACCTTGGCGACTAAGGCGTCCACCTGGAAAGAGATCATGCAGATGGCAAAGGGGAAAGTAACATCCTGATTCATTGTCACTCTCCCTGAAACAAAGCGTCATTCCGTTTTTTTGCGGTGAAGAAGGGACCAGTAGCGAAGAGCACAACCAGGCCGCAAAAAGACCGGAATCTATCTTCAGAAGCCCTCGGAAGGAACCGTGTAGGTTGCAGTCAGCGGGAATGATGACCCCTTTCTCCCGTGGCTATCATCTGGATTCCGGTCTTTTTCGCGTTAACTGGAAACGCTCTTTGATACAAGGCTTAGGTCGCGAAAAAACCGGAATGACATTTGGTGAAGTCGTTTCAAATGAAAAGCGAAGTTCTCTGATGCAGGCTTGTTCTCACTCTTTCTTATCCGGTAATCAGGGCTTTGGGAACTTCAGGCGGGTCAGTAACTCCTGAAACCAGGCCGTTTCCCGCACCCCGTCCAAATCCTTATCCGTCTGCAGATGTTCGAAGGGCGGTAAGGCATCCCCCTCTTCCGCTTTGGCGAGCCATTGCCGGCATTCTTCCACATTTCCGAGCAGGGCGGCATAGCAGGCGTAGTCATAGGCGGCTGTTTCAAGATTAAGGGAGAATGCGTATAGCGCCTTTTCCTTCGCCTGTTCCAGGCAGCGGTACCGTTCTTCCTCCGAGTCCTGCACCTCCGCCAGATCCCGTAGCGCACAGCCCCACAACCCCCAGATGAAATTGCGGGTATCTTCCAGCCGGGCAGCTTCCTGTAGTTTGGCGCACGCTTCGTTCAGCAGGGAACGGCGTTCCTGTATATCCCCGGTCAATCCCGCGATTTCGGTCAGGAATAAAGCCCAGTTGTACCATAAACGGGCATTTGACGCGTCCCGGGTAGAGGCTTCCCGGTATTGTTCGCAAGCCTGTTGCAGGAACGCGGTCTTTTTATCGGGATGATCTTCCAACTCGGACAATTCTCCGAGAACAAGCCCGTGGCTAACACGAACATCCGTCCAGTCATCTTCCCACGTTCCGGCTGCTTGATATTTGTCACACGCTAGTATCAGCAGAGCGCGTTTCTTTTTTGTGTCCGGTTCCAGTTTGGCCATATCAGACAAAATGTTGCCCGTATAATAGTTTGCCGCAGGTTTGTCTGCGTTACAGTCGTTATAGGTCTCAATTGCGTTCCGGGCCTGCTCCAACATCTCGGACCTCCGTGCCGCGTCTTCCTGCTGCCGGCCCAGTCGCACCAGGCATTCCGCCAGGCCGTACCACATGTAGGGATCTGAATTTCCCGCGCGCTCCGCCTCTTCATAGGCCTCACAGGCCTGTTCCAACAGACGGTTCTCGTTGTCCCGGTTGGTTTCCAACTCGGCTAATCTGCTCAGGGTCGTTGCCCTGCTGGCGTATAGTTCACCCGGGGAAGTATCTGAATCGCGGCCCCTTTCAAGTACCACACATGCTTCCTCCAGCAATGTCCTTTTTGCCTCAGGGTCCCCCTCAATGGCGGCCGCTTTCCGCAATCCCCACGCAATACCTGCTAAGGTCTGCGTGTCAGCAGGATCCTGTTTCAGGACTTCCCTGTACTGTTCAAGACCTTTTAACAACAATTCGTGTTTCCGGGTCTCGTCCGTTTCCAAATCGGCAAGGTCCATCAGCACGCGTCCGTAATCTATCTTGATGTCCTTGTTGTCCCAATCGGCGGCGGCCGCTTTTTCGTACGCTACACGGGCTTGTTGCAACAAGGACCGTTGTTTTTCAGGGTCGGATTCCAATTCCGCCTGTTTTCCCAGTACCCATCCCAGGTAGTTCACCGCGGCACGTTTCGTTTTCACGTCCCCTTTTCCCGCCTTCTCAAATTGCAGGGCCGCCTTTTCCATCAGTGTCCGCTTGCTATTTGGGTCATCCTGTACCTCGGCAAGCTTCATCAGGCAATATCCGAAGTCATTCAAGATAGATACTTTCCCCTCATCGAGAGAAACGGCCTCTTCATACCGGGCGCGTGCCGCTTCCAGCAAGTTGCGTTTTTTCTCCTTGTCGGGTTCCAGTTCTTCAAAGTTTGCGAGATCCCGCAGCGCATTTCCCCAAATCCAGAAAAAAACGCTTTCCCCGAGAATTTTGTTCTCATACTTTTGAAAAAGGCGGCACGACCTTTCCAAAAGGGCCCGTTTCTTCTTCAAATCTAATAGTCGATATGTCCTTGCGTAACTAACGAGAGCCCACACGGGATACAATGACTTTCCTTGCACGAGGATAACGATAAGTATCAATAGAGGAAAGGCCACCCCTACCAGAAAAATACCCCCAAGCCCTGCCAATATATAAATCCAGAAGCTCATATTTGCAGCATCTCCTGCTTACTATAATGTAACCGACGGGGCGTTCTTTTCACAAAGGCAAAATGTCCCTCTAGTTGTATTATCTATATCTATACACCGGATGGAAGACTTCTGTTTGAATGGTTGAAAATTTACTGGTAATTACAGGACTGGTAATTACGTGTAAGAAAACAAAAGTTCTGGATTTCCTGCGATGATTTCATATTCATTTGATCCTGTCATCCATATTTACTTTATCGAGGAATCCCAACGATTTTATTCGATAGAAGAGTTTGATACCAAGGACAGATGTATCCTGTGGCACATTACCCAAACCAGAACGGGTTCGACACGGTTGGGAAAGTATGTCATAATAACCGGGTAGGAATAAGGTTTTCTTTGTACAACCCTGCCGGGAACATTTATGACAGGACATCAGCCCGATAATCCCGCGATCACAGATAGCATTCTGGAAAGCATCTCCGACGGTGTCTTTACCGTGGATGAGGCCTGGAAGGTGACTTCTTTTAATCGCGCAGCGGAAGAGATCACGGGAATTCCCCGGGAGGAGGCGCTGGGCAAACGCTGCTGGGAAGTGTTCCGTGCGAGCATGTGCGAAATGGACTGTGCCCTGAAACATACCATGGACACGGGGAAGCGCGTCATCAATCGTTCCTGTTACATCATAGACGCGAGTGGCCAACGCATCCCGATTTCAGTATCGACGGCGCTGTTGCGCGACGCGGAAGGCCAGGTCATCGGCGGCGCGGAAACCTTCCGCGACCTGAGCCTGGTAGAGGAATTGCGCAAGGAAATCACCGGGCGCTTTCAAATCGGGGACATGGTCAGCCGCAGCGCCCTGATGCGCCGCCTTTTCGACGTGCTCCCCCAGATCGCCGCCAGCGACAGCAGCGTTCTGATCCAGGGCGAGACCGGCACCGGCAAGGAACTGCTGGCCCGCGCCGTCCACGGCATGAGCCGGCGCGCCGAAGGGCCCTTTGTCGCCGTCAACTGCGGCGCCCTGCCCGACACACTCCTGGAAAGTGAACTGTTCGGCTACAAGGCCGGGGCCTTTACCGGCGCGGACAAAGACAAACCCGGGCGTTTCGCCACGGCGGAGGGCGGCACCCTGTTTCTGGACGAAATCGGCGATATCACGCCGGCGCTACAGGTGCGGCTGTTGCGGGTATTACAGGAACATGTCTATGAGCCGCTGGGCTCCAATACGCCGCTACGGACCGATGTGCGGGTTATTACCGCCGGAAACAAAAACCTTGCAGAACTGGTGGAAGCGGGAATCTTCCGCCGGGATTTGTATTACCGTATCAACGTGGTGCGTCTGGAACTGCCGCCCCTGAGAAAACGCAAGGAGGACGTGCCCCTCCTCGTGGAACATTTTATCGCCCGTTTCAATCGCGTGCAGAACCGCGATATCCAGGGCGTCACTTCCGCAGCCATGGCCGTGCTCATGGCCCACGATTACCCCGGCAATATCCGGGAACTGGAAAATATCATTGAACACGCCTTTGTTCTGTGTGCCGCCAATAAGGACATCGATATTCCCTGCCTGCCGGATTACTTGGCCAGGCGCGCGCACCCGGACACCGGTCCTGTGCCCATCGGTGACGCCCGAAAAGCCCTGGAAGCGCAATTAATCCTGGAAACCTTGGAGCGCAACCACGGGAACCGCCAGGCTGCGGCCCGGGAACTGGGCATGCATAAAAGCACGCTCTTCCGTAAGATGCGCGCGCTTCATCTTCCCTATGCCCGTCCTGCCAACCTGCCCAAGAAGTCGCAATAACGCTACCTACAGAGCCCGCGCAATCGCATTTATGCGATCTTTAAAAGTAATCGCGAGATGATATCCCCACGCCCGTGGGCCGTATCCTGTTGTATTCATTGGTCTTCGGCTATTCACACCCTGTTTCATTACATTGGCACGACATATGCTTTCTTAAATTCAGGATGCAAGTAAGTACGATGAAAGTTGCCATTCCCATATGGAACGGTCGGGTGTCACCGGTCTTCGACACAGCAGGCGGTCTGCTGGTGGTTGAAACGGACGGCGATCAGGCTGTTCGACAAGCCCATGAAACGCTGGGCGCCAAATCGCCGCGCGAGCGGCTGGAACGCCTGCAGGACCTGCAGGTGAATACCCTGATTTGCGGTGCCGTTTCCCGATTTCTCGCGGAGTTGATTACCGCGGCGGGAATAGAACTGGTGCCCTTCATCGCCGGCGATGTGGAGGAGGTATTGGATGCCTTCCTGCGTGACGGCCTGTCGGAACCGGCTTTTGCCATGCCCGGCTGTAGGGCGGCGGGACGCCGTGGACTGGGAATGTGCGACATAACACAAGGAGAACAGATCATGTTTGGTGGACGAGGCGGTGGCATGGGGCGCGGTGGCGGTATGGGCCGCGGTGGCGGCATGGGACCCGGCGGCGGCAAGGGCCGAGGCGGAGGCCGGGGGGCGGGAGCAGGCCGTGGCCAAGGACGCGGGATGGCCCCCGGATACCAGGGCATGGCGCCTGCGACAGACACGGGGGATGATCTATGCGTGTGCAGCCAGTGCGGCTTCTCCCAGCCCCATGAGCGCGGTGTGCCCTGCACTGAAATAAGGTGCTCCAAGTGCGGGGCGGCCATGGTGCGCGGTGAACGGGCATGACTGCGGAGGTGGGCACATCCGGATGCCGGATCCAGGGCGGCGGATGCCTCCTTGCAAAAGCCGACCGTAACCGGGTGCGCGTCTGTGGCCTCATGCCGCATGGATTGAAAATAGTATCCCAATAAACAGTTTCATGAAAACGGGCGCAGCCCGAAAAGAAAGGAGACCGATCATGCCAGGTGGAGACAGGACAGGACCCAGGGGCATGGGGCCCAGGACAGGACGCGCAGCGGGATTCTGCGCGGGATTTCAACAACCCGGTTATATGAACCCGGTTCCGGGTCGCGGCGTCGGGCGCGGCGGCGGATGTTTCGGCGGCGGCGGCCGTGGACGGCGCAACTGGTTTTATGCCACCGGCCTGCCCGGCTGGGCGCGCGGTGCGGGCGGGTACGATACCCCGGCGATGCCGGGCGTCCCTTCCGAATCGCAGACGCTGAAAGGGCAAGCCGAGTTGCTGCAAAGCCAGTTGGATCTTGTAAACCAGCGTATTAATGAACTTGAAGCAAAAACAAACAAGTAAACCTTTCCGGCCCACCGTTGCATAAAGCGTGCGTCCGGCGGGACGGAATCAACCCAAAGAGGGAACAACACATGGAAGAACAGGCAAGAATACCGCTTATTGGCGAAAAGGCGCCGTGCTTCATCGCGGAGACAACCCAAGGTGAAATCCGCTTTCCGGAAGACTACAAAGGCAGCTGGGTGATTTTCTTTTCCCATCCGGCCGACTTTACCCCGGTATGCACCACCGAGTTTATGGCGTTCGCGTCAATGCAGCCGGAGTTTGAAGCGCTGAACTGCAAGTTGATCGGACTTTCCATTGACAGCACCTACAGCCATATCGCATGGCTGCGCACGATCAAGGAAAAAATCACCTTAAACGACGTGAGCGGCGTGGAAGTGACCTTCCCCGTCATCAGTGACCTGACCATGGAAGTGTCCAAGGCTTTCGGTATGCTGCAGCCCTCCGCCAGCAACACCCAGGCCGTGCGCGCGGTGTTCATCATCGATCCTGAAGGCATTGTCCGCGCGATTCTCTACTATCCGCTGAGCAACGGCAGGAACATGGAAGAAATCAAGCGGTTGCTGATCGCCCTGCAGACCTCCACGAAACATGGGGTCGCCACGCCGGCGAACTGGAAACCGGGCGATGACGTTATTGTGCCGCCCCCGGGTTCCTGCGGCAGCGCCAAGGAACGGGTGCAGTCGCCTGACCCGGACATGAAAGTGCTGGACTGGTTCCTCACCTTCAAGAAATGTCCCAAGTGAAACGGATAGGCATCATTATCTGTGCCCGATATCGGGATTGCGGGGGCGGAAAATGCTTTCGTGCGCTGCGCGAGCGGCGCGGGGCGTTTTCCGCCTACCCCCCCGATGAACCGGTGGAAATCGTGGGATATTCGACCTGCGGCGGCTGTCCGGGCGGCAACGTGGAATACGTGCCGGCGGAAATGAAGAAAAATGGCGCGGAAATCATCCACCTTGCCACCGGAATGGTGGTCGGATATCCCCCGTGCCCCCATCTGCGCAAGTTTAAGGCGTATATTGAAAAAGCATACGAACTGCCCGTGGTAATCGGCACACACCCCATCCCGCAGAAGTATATGAAGGTTCACGAAACACTCGGTTTCTGGCGTGAAAACGGCATGGAAGAACTGATTCAGCCGTTGCTCTATGAGCCGTTGATAATCAAAACGGCCTATGATTGAGGAAAGGAAAACCATGAAGATCGCTTTTACAACCTCCGGGGCCGATATGGACGCCCCCCTGGATGCAAGGTTCGGCCGGGCCGCCAAATTTCTCGTGTACGACCTGGATAATGGCACTTTCGAACTGTTGGACAATCAGCAGAACCTGAATGCCGCCCAAGGTGCGGGCATTCAGTCCGCGCAAACGGTCGTAGGCTCAGGCGCGACGGCGTTGGTGACCGGCCATTGCGGTCCAAAGGCTTTCCGTGTTCTTTCAGCCGCCGGGGTCAAGGTCTACACCGCGGAAGCGGTGCCCCTCTCTGAAGCCCTCCGGATGTATCGTGAAGGAACTCTTTCTCCACTGGAATCCGCTGATGTGGAAGGGCACTGGGTTTGAACAGGTCCCCCATAGATTTCCGGCCCATCGGGGTTATACACACCGGGCATGTCCATCCGGATGAAACGCCTATTCAGCCGGTGTATGCCCCGGGTTGCCTTGGCAAAGTCGAGCTGTTTCCGGAATACGGGGAAGGCCTAAGCGACCTGGACGGTTTCTCCCACATCTACCTGGTATACCACTTTCACCAGGCAAATGTTGCTCACTTGAAGGTGAAACCTTTTCTGGACGATGTGGAACGGGGTGTCTTCGCCACAAGGGCCCCCTGCAGGCCCAACGCGATCGGGTTAAGCATTGTTGAACTGCTGTTCCGTAAAGACAATGTGCTTCATGTGAGTGGCGTGGACATGCTTGACGGCACGCCGCTTCTGGATATCAAGCCCTACACGGCACGGTTTGACTGTATACCCGGCACCCGCAACGGCTGGCAGGATCACCTTGACGAGCAAACGGTGCGTGATCGCGCGCGCAAAAATAAAGCCCTGAAAGGGGCATCCTAGAGAACAGGTATAGAAGGCGGTTCCATGTGGAGAGAACCGCCGGACGAAAATTTCGAGTCAGCATGCCCTTTCCATGACGGAAGGGACAGGTACAGTGTGTCCAAAGACACATTCAAGGAAAACCATCCATGTACATACCGAGTAAAATCTTTCTGACACGGGGTGTCGGACGTCATCGTGAGAAACTTTCCAGCTTCGAAATGGCGCTCCGGGATTGCGGTATCGCCCAGTTCAACCTGGTGCGCGTATCAAGTATTTATCCGCCGGGGTGCAAATTCGTAAAGCCCGAGAAAGGCCTGGCGGAAATGAAACCCGGCCAGATTGTGCATGTGGTAATGAGTGAAAGCGCCACGAACGAACCCAGGCGCCTGATCGCGGCTTCGGTGGGTGTGGCCATTCCCAAAGACTCCGGCCAGTTCGGATACTTGTCCGAGCATCACAGCTGCGACCAGACCGGCCAGAAAGCGGGAGACTACGCGGAAGACCTTGCCGCGGAAATGCTCGCGACCGTCCTCGGGGTCGAATTCGATCCGGACAAAAGCTGGGACGAGAAGCGTGAGATTTGGCGCATCAGCGGCAAGTTCGTGAGAACCGCAAACTGCACCCAGGCGGCCCTGGGTGATAAGGATGGACGCTGGACCACCGTGATATCCGCGGCGGTCCTGGTACCCTGAGCGGGAAAAGAGACTATGAATATTGTAATCGCTTCAGGAAAAGGCGGCACGGGAAAAACCACCGTTGCGGTAAATCTCGCCTCGGTGATGGAAGGGCCCGTGGCTTATGTGGATTGTGACGTGGAAGAGCCCAACGGCCATATCTTCCTGAAGCCTGACATCACTTCCGCCACCGACACGGGCATACCTGTTCCCGTGGTGGACAAGGACAAATGCACCGGCTGCGGACGCTGCGCCCAGGTCTGTCGTTTCAACGCGCTGGCCTGCGTCAACGGCAGGGTGCTTGTATTCGCGGAATTATGCCACGGCTGCGGCGGATGCATGCTGTCCTGCCCGGAAAAAGCCATCTCCGAGGCCGGCCATGTCATCGGCGTGGTAGAAACGGGGCATGCGGGCGGTATCGCTTTTGCCCAGGGTCGCCTCAACGTGGGCGCCGCGATGTCGCCGCCCCTGATCCGCGCCGTAAAAGCGGCCGCGCCGTCAAAAGGAACCGTGATTTATGACGCCCCTCCCGGCACTTCCTGCCCCGTCATTACCACCGTGCGGGACAGCGATGTGGTCGTGCTGGTCACCGAGCCGACACCCTTCGGACTCCATGACCTGAAACTTGCCGTGGAAACGGTGCGCCAGATCGGCATTCCCTTCGGGGTGGTAATCAATCGATCGGATATCGGCGATGACCGGGTACGGCGCTACTGCGAAGAAAACCAAATCCCGGTTTTGGCGGAGATTCCCGATGACCGTCGCATCGCGGAGGCCTATTCCCGGGGCGAGACCGCCGTTGCCGCGGTGCCGGAGGCGCGGGAATCTTTCACCCGGCTCGACCGGGAAATACGCCGCCTCGCCTTGGACAGGGCCTTGCCGAAAGGTGCGCCGGCATGACGGAACAGGCTTACAAACATATCTTCGGACCTGTATTATCGCGACGGCTGGGCAGGTCGCTGGGCGTGGATATTATGCCCTTCAAGACCTGCTCCTATGACTGCGTATACTGTGAACAGGGACGGACCACAAACCACACGTTGCACAGGGAAGAATATGTGCCGGTTTCCAGTGTGCTTGATGAACTGCGGCGCTTCCTGGACACCCGTCCCGCGCCTGATTACATCACCCTTTCCGGCGCGGGCGAACCCACCCTGCACGCGCGTCTTGGCGACATTGTAGACGGCATAAAATCGTTGACCCCCGTGCCCCTGGCCGTAATCACCAACGGTTCACTGCTGTGGCAGGCAACCGTCAGGAACGCCCTGACCGCGGCAGAGGTCGTTTTGCCTTCCCTGGACGCGGGCAATGAAGAACTGTTCCGCCGTATTGACCGCCCGGTTGCGGACCTTTCCTTTGAACAGATGGTCACGGGCATGGTTGAATTCAGAACCGCTTTCCCGGGGGAAATCTGGCTGGAAGTGCTGTTGCTGGACGGTATAACTTCAGGTGAGGCCGAAGTTCGTGAAATCGCCGCCTGGGCGCGTCTCATCCGGCCTGAACGTATCCAGCTGAACACAGTGGTAAGGCCGCCGTCGGAATCATTCGCCCGGCCGGTCCCCCGTGAAACACTGGAAGCGCTGGCCGGATTGTTCGAGCCTCACGCGGAGATTATAGCGGACTATGGCGGCGCTTTAGCCGGGTTTAATGCTTTGCCCGACACCTCCCGCGTCCTTGAAGTGCTTCGCCGTCGGCCCTGTTCCGCAAAGCAGCTTGCCGACACGCTCGGCATGCGGATGACCGAAGTATCGAAATTCCTGCAGGGCTTGGCCGAGCAAAAAATGATTGATACCGATACGCTTGGGGATATTGTGTTTTACAAAGCAACTTCCGCCCTCTATGACAATTCCACACCCGGCCGGCAGGAAAGGATGTCCTTATGAAACTTGGCATCATTATTACCCAGACAGATCCCGAAACCGTTTTCAATGGGTTACGCTTGGGATTGTACAGCCTTGAGCAAGGCGATGTGGTGCGCATCTTTCTTTCCGGAAAGGGCGTGGAAATCGACAAAATATCGGAGGAGCCATTCAATGTCGAGGCCTTGGCGCAACAGGTATTGGACGCAGGCGGCCGTTTCCTCGCCTGCGGGTCATGTCTCAAATTGCGCAACGCCGAAGGATCCCGGGTCTGTCCGCTGTCAACCCTCAAGGACCAGTACGATCTCGTAAAGGATTCGGACAGGGTAATAACTTTTTAGTCCCCTAAGAATCAAGGCGGCACGATGTGCCGAAAAAGGTTTCATGCAGGATACCCGAAACATAGCCGCGCGATACAGCGAATCATGCCGCAAGGACTTCTGGCAGAAAGTCTTCAGGGCAGAACTGGATTATCTGCTTCGGCAACTCGGCGACCGCCAAAACGTTCTGAGTATCGGGTGTGGCTCCGCGGTCTTGGAAGAAGGGCTGTGCAGGCATGGCTATCACGTCACGGGACTGGACATCTCCCGGGAAGCCCTGAAATGCGCCTCCGGAAAAATCAGAACAGTTATGGCGCGGGCGGAAGATATGCCCTTTCCGGATTCTTCTTTCGATGCCGTGGTGCTGGTGGCTTCCCTCCAGTTCGTGAATAACGTCCAAAAAGTGGTGGAGCGGTCTGTTTCTGTTCTACGTCCTGAAGGCATGATTATTGCCATGTTGCTCAACCCGGATTCGGCTTTTTTCAAAGAGAAACTTCGTCAGCCGGATTCCTATGTGCGCAGGATCAAACATCCGGATTTGGGCCCAATAGAAAACGCCTTGTCTGAATATTGCCACGTTGAGGCCGAATATTTCCTGGGGGTGGAATGCGGCATGGTCGTGAGAAGCCGTGATCCCGGCCGATCACTTTTATACATCATCAGGGGTATCAAGACCCCTGCTACGAATAAAGAAAAGGGTTGCAGGCCATGAAAGAGCTTGTTGTAATCAGCGGCAAAGGGGGCACCGGTAAAACCAGCGTCCTGGGCGCTTTCGCGTCGCTGGCGTCCTCCAAGGTCCTGGCGGATTGCGATGTGGATGCCGCGGACCTGCATTTGATTCTTGCCCCCGAAATACGGTCCCGAAACAAATTCCGTTGCGGCCATGAGGCCCGCATCCGGATGGATGTCTGCACAGGGTGCGGCGGATGCCTGGCGCGGTGCCGTTTCGACGCCATACGTTGGACCACCGATTCGGGAACGGTCCGTTACACGGTGGATCCCATCGCCTGCGAAGGATGCGGCGTATGCGTGGACTTCTGTCCCGCCGGCGCCATCGACTTTCCGGAAAGCATCGCGGGGGAATGGTACCTGTCTGACACGCGCCATGGTCCCATGGTGCATGCCCGGCTTGGAATCGCTGCGGAAAACTCGGGAAAACTTGTCAGTATTGTCCGGCAACAGGCAAAGCGGCTCGCCGGAGAAAGGGCCTTGGATTTGGTGCTCGTGGACGGGCCGCCGGGAATCGGGTGCCCGGTTATCGCCTCGATCACGGGATGCTCTCTCATATTGATCGTTACGGAACCCACGCTCAGCGGACAGCATGACCTGAAACGCGTAGCCGAGCTGGCCCGCCATTTTCAGGTGCCTGCCGCCGTTTGCATCAATAAATGGGATTTAAATACGGCAATGAGTGATGCTATCGAGGCGTACGCATCCGCGATGGGCATTACGCCGGTCGGACGCATCCGGTATGACCGCGCCGTGACCGCCGCCCAGGTGGCGGGCCAAACGGTTTTGGAATATGCCCAAAACAGTGTCACGGAAGATGTCCGGCGTGTGTGGTCAGGTGTGGAACGGTTATTAAACGGCGGCCAACCATGACAGGTGTCCGCATGGGGAGAAATGTGTTATGCTTAAAGCAACGATGTTGAAGGCCTTCAACGCCCAGATCAACAGGGAATTTCAATCCGCATACCTGTTTATGGCCATGTCGGCCGCTTTCAAAGCCGGGAATCTTTCCGGATTTGCCCATTGGACACGGATTCAGGCCCAGGAGAAGGGCTGTCATGCCTTGATTCTTTTCAATCATGTGTGTGAACGGGGGGGTGCTGTCAGCCTGGAACCGATCACGGCCCCACCGTCCGAATTCGGTTCTCCCGGAGAAACCCTTGAACAGGTCTTGGCCCGGGAACGCTTTCTCACGGAAAGCGTCAATGACCTGATGAACCTGGCCGTAAAGGAATCCGACAACGCCAGCCGCGTCATGCTGCAGTGGTTGTTGACGGCGCAAACCGAGGCGGAAGCCGCCGTCAGCCACGTGCTGGCGCGCATGCACCAGGTGAGAGGCGGGGGGAACGCATTGTTCATGATGAACCGCAGCCTTGGCGCGCGTACCTTTACGGTGCCGTCGCCATTGGCAAACAAGAAATAAGGAACCCCGCATGTACCCCGACCCGCTTACCCCTTACGGTAACCGTCCGATGGTTACGCCCATCGTCAATGCCGTAAATTATGAATATCTCTCTTTCGACGTGCTTCGCCAGATCACGGACGGTGAAATTGACGGCTACACGTATCATCGTGATGACAACCCGACCGTCCGGGCGGTAGAAAAACAGCTGGCGGCGCTGGAAAACGCGGAGGATTGCGTTGTATGCACCTCGGGCATGGCGGCCTGTACCATGGTGTACCTGACCTATCTCCAGGCGGGCGACCACATGATTATTTTTCATGACACCTACGGCGCGAATTACAAGGTGTCCCTGATTCTGGAGCGGATGGGCATTGCCTTTACCTGGGTGGATGCCGACGACGCGGGAAGCATCGGGGACTACCTGAAACCAAACACGCGGATGATTGTTCTGGAGACGCCCAGCAACCCCCTCTGTAAGATCATAGACCTGCAGGTGGTCCGCGCCGCGGCGGACACGGTCGGGGCGATGGTGGTGGTCGACAATACCTTCGCGACGCCCTACCACCAGAATCCGCTGAACCTTGGGGCGAACCTGGTGATTCACAGCGCCACGAAGGCGCTGGGCGGGCACAACGATCTCATGGCCGGCGCCATAGCCGGTTCCAAGGAACACTATAACCGCCTCTGGTTTACCCGCCAGGCCATAGGAACCACCCTGGACGCCTACTCCGCCTTTCTGCTGGCCCGGGGTATCAAGACTTTTGAACTGCGCGCCGCAGCCATGGCCGACAGCGCCATAAAAATCGCTGAATTTCTGCAAGGGCAGCCCAAGGTGTTGCGCATTTCCTATCCTGGCCTGCCGAGCCACCCGAACCACGTAATTGCGGCGCGCCAGATGCGCCGCGGGTTCGGCGGGATGCTGGCCTTTGACGTGGGCGATGATGAAGAGGACGCCAAGCGCTTCATCGCCGCGCTCAAGCGCATCCGCCATGCCGTCAGCCTGGGCTGCACAGAATCGCTTATTTGCATTCCCTACCTGACGACAATGCTCTACCTGCCCCCTGAACGCAGAACGGCCTTCGGGGTAAGCAAAAATTCTGTCAGGCTTTCCGTGGGCATAGAGGATCCCGCCCTGCTCGTTGCTGATTTGAAACAAGCCCTGGCGTGTGTGGCGCAAGGGAGAAAGGAGACCCGGCCATGAATATAAAAATGGATCCACGGCTCAGTGAAGGCGCCGTCGATTTTATAGACGACCATTATCTTGAAAACTTGCTCGTCCCCAAAACCGTGGACCCCGGGCGGGTCCGCGCCATTATCAGCAAGAGCATGAGCAAGGAACCCCTGTGCCAGGAGGAAACGGCAGTATTGCTTCAAGTGGAAGATCCCGGCCTGATCGAGGAAATCTTCGAAGCCGCCCGGGAACTGAAACGGCGTGTATACGGGAACCGCATCGTATTGTTCGCGCCCCTGTATATCGGCAACGAATGTATCAATGACTGTCGGTATTGCGCCTTCCGCCGCTCCAATCCCGATGCCATACGCCGTACCCTGAGTATGGAGGAACTGCGTGCACAGTTGGAAGCCTTGGAAAACAAGGGGCACAAACGCCTCATCCTGGTATTCGGGGAACACCCCAGGTATGACGCGACGTTCATGGCCGAATGCGTCAAAACAGCCTACAGCTTCAAAATCGGGCACGGGGAAATCCGTCGCGTCAATATCAACGCCGCGCCGCTCGATCATGAAGGATACCGCACAATGAAAGCGGTCGGCATCGGCACGTACCAGATATTCCAGGAAACGTATCACCACAAAACCTACAGCCAGGTGCATCCCGATCATACGCGTAAAGGCAACTATCTCTGGCGCCTGGACGGTCTGAGCCGCGCTTTCGAGGCCGGATGCGACGACATGGGCATCGGCGCCTTGTTTGGATTGTATGATTGGCGCTTCGAAGTTCTGGGCCTGGTCACGCACGCACGCCATCTTCAGGACCGCTACGGCGTCGGTCCGCACACCATCAGTTTTCCCAGGTTGCGGCCGGCCCAAGGGGTCGGCAAGGAGTGGCCTTACGAAGTCAGCGACCACGATTTCAAACGGCTGGTCGCGATACTGCGCCTTTCCGTGCCTTACACGGGCATGATTCTTACGGCGCGGGAGAACCCGGAGCTGCGCCGGGAGGTTATGGGTTTCGGCTGTTCCCAAATCGATGCAGGAAGCCGGGTGGAACTTGGCGGGTATACGGAGGCCGGCGACGCGCAGGTGATGGAACGGGAGCAGTTTTCACTGGGCGATATCCGGTCGCTTGACACGGTGATGCGGGAATTGCTGGAGGACGGGTACATCCCCAGTTTCTGCACCGCCTGCTACCGGCTGGGTCGTACCGGCGAGCACTTCATGGAATTCGCCATACCCGGCTTTATTCAGAATTTCTGCACGCCGAACGCGTTGACCACCCTGACGGAATACCTGGTGGATTACGCATCGCCGGAAACGGCGGACGCAGGCGCGAAAGCCGTGGAACACGAACTGGCCAAATTGCCAGAAACACCTCAAAAAAAAGAATTGCTGGCGCGTTTGCACAGAATCAGAGAAACAGAAGACCGGGATCTATATTTTTAAAACCGGTTTTATCCGTTAAAAAATCCAAGCATTCAGGAGTATCATTGAGCAATGGAAGAACAATTTAGCAGGAAGGCGCTGGAGCGTTTTAAAGATCCGCGCAATTACGAGGAACTGGAAGAACCGGACGGCCATGCGCGCATTACCGGGCCGTGTGGCGATACCATGGAATTCTGGATTCAGGTGGAAGAAGGTATCGTAACGGCCGCGTCTTTTACCACCACCGGCTGCGGACCTTCCCGGGCGTGCGGAAGTATGGCCACGGAACTCGCCGAAGGTAAAACCGTCCGGGAAGCCGGGCGCATTGAACAGAAAGACATATTGGAGGCCCTGGACGGGATGCCCGAGGAACATCAGCACTGCGCCCTGCTGGCGTCCAATACGCTCAAGGCGGCCGTGGCGGATTTTATGGCGCGCCAAGCGGCCCGAGGCAACCCGCCGCAGGAGGGCGACAGCGCCTGCTCGTCCTGTGACAAAGACTCCTGTTCCGCCAGGAACAAGGGGGAAAATGAATCCCTGGAGGATTTTCTGGAACGGCAGGCCCTGGAGGCGCGGCTGTGCCATATAGGCCACAAGATTTTGGTGCTGTCCGGAAAGGGCGGCGTCGGGAAAAGCACTGTGGCGGTCAATATCGCCGTTTCCCTGATGATGGCGGGCAAGCGGGTGGGACTGCTTGACGTGGATATTCACGGCCCAAGCATTCCCAAGATGCTGGGCCTCGAAGGCAGCGCCGTCGAAAATAACGAGGGTAATATCGTGCCCGTTGAACTGGGCACCTTGAAGGTGATTTCCCTGGGCTTCTTCCTGCGCAATGAAGATGACGCGGTTATCTGGAGAGGTCCCATGAAGATGGGCGTCATCAAGCAGTTTCTGAAAGACGTCGAATGGGGCGACCTGGATTACCTGGTGGTGGATTCGCCTCCGGGAACGGGCGATGAACCCCTTTCCGTGTGCCAGTTGCTGCCCAATGCCGACGGCGCAGTGGTAGTCACTACGCCCCAGGACGTATCCGTGAGTGACGTGCGCAAGTCCATCACTTTCTGTCGTCAGCTGAATATGCCGGTCCTCGGCGTGGTTGAAAACATGAGCGGCTTCGTATGCCCCCATTGTGGTGAAATTACGGAGATATTCAAAACCGGCGGCGGCGCGCGCATGGCCAATCAAATGGGCGTCCCCTTCCTGGGCGGCATCCCCCTTGACCCGGGTGTCGCCAATGCCTGTGACGCAGGGCGGCCCTACACGCACCATTTCCCCGACACCCCCGCGGGCCTGGCCTTCAAGAAAATCATCGATCCCATACTTGCATTGGATAAATAACAACATCAATTAGGAGAAACTGTCATGCGTATCGCAATACCTGTTGCCGAAGGAAAACTGGCCCTGCACTTTGGACATTGCGCCCAGTTCGCGATGGTGGATGTGGATGAGGGTTCGCGAAACATAGTCAGCACCTTTATGGTGGACGCGCCCGAACATCAGCCGGGACTGCTGCCGCCGTGGCTGGCGAACCAGGGGGCAAACATTATTATCGCCGGCGGTATGGGTTCCCGAGCGCAGGCGCTCTTTACCCAGCAGGGCATCGAGGTGATCGTCGGCGCGCCGGCGGACACGCCCGAACAGATTGTAAAGGCCTATCTCAACGATGCCCTGGAAACCGGGTCGAACGTGTGCGATCATTAACCGTGCCGTGTCCAGTCACTGCCTCTAAGCAGACCCAATGACCGCCGCTGTTAAAATATCCGTGGTGGTGGAAGACTGTCCCGGCCTGCCGGGGCTTCGCCCGGAACATGGCCTTTCCTTGTGGGTGGAAACACCCACAGGCGCCTTTCTCTTTGACACTGGCCAGGGAGAGGCCTTTCAGGAAAACGCCGGTGCGCTCGGAATTCGCCCGGCGGATGTGGACACGTTGGTCCTGAGCCATGGGCACTACGACCATACCGGCGGAATGATTCACCTCCTGGATAACGAAATGCCCGGACGAATTTACGCGCACCCGGCGGCATTTGCGCCACGCTTCCGTAAACGCGAAGAACTACCCCATAAAGCCATCGGCATGCCCGAAAAAATTCGCCGGCGCCTGGAACAAAAACCGGACATCGTAACATATACGTCAGCGCCGCAGCAGATTCTGGAAAATGTCTGGATAACCGGCCCCATTCCCCGGAACAATGATTTTGAAGATACGGGAGGCCTTTTCTTTTCGGATCCTGCCTGCAGCGTTCCGGATCCGATCGAAGATGATCAGGCCGTCTGGATCCAGAGTTCCAGGGGCACTATCGTGCTCCTGGGCTGCGCCCATGCGGGCGTTATCAACACGCTGGATTACATTGCCCGACTTACGGAGGGGACGCCGGTTTATACCGTAATCGGGGGCATGCACCTTCAAAACGCCGGTGAAGAAAGACTGACCAAGACCCTGCAAGGCTTGAAACGTCACGGGATCGAAGTAGTGGCGCCGTGCCATTGCACAGGACCGACTGCCGTGGCGTACCTGCATGAGCGCCCGCATTCTTCTGTTGTCCCGTGCCTGTGCGGGTCTACATTCTCTTTTCAGAAATGATTTCCGAAGGAAAGACCGTCCTGGGCGCCTTATTTCTTGTCCGCGTATAACGATGCCTGAACAATACGGACCAGCTCTTTTATGAGAGGGCCGTGTGAAATATCCGTGGAGGCGCTGACCATCCCTGAGATGACTGTGCCCATGGCGACCGTGCCAACCACCATAACCATCACTTGGACAATATACGCATTGGGGTCCACATCCTTTTTATAAATGCCGCCCTGCTGCCCCATGCGCAGATAGTCCCCGATAAGCCTGGTCCAGGGGCTGACATGTTCGTTCAAAACGGAAAACGTCTCTTCCGGTCTATCGATCATCTCGCGTACGACCAGGCGCGCACGATTCACGTCTTCCATAAAAAAATTGACGAGGGAAGTCATGGTAGATACCAGGCGGTTAGAATCATCCTGGCTTGTGGTCAGCATCCGGGGCAGTTCATTTTTCCAATACACGATCAGTGACTCGACTACGTTTTGACGTAGATTCTCCTTGGAGGGAAAATGATAGATCAGAGAGGGTTTCTGAATGCCCACGGCATCAGCGATGGCTTGGAGCGAGGTGCCTTCGAATCCTTTCTCTGAAAAAAGGCGTAAGGCCTCCTTAAGGATCCGTTCTTTGACAGTATTATGTTCCGCGCCTTGATCTATTTCTTTCATGTAACCATTCCGAGTTGTCCGGGATTCCACTGGCAACACTTAACTTGTACGAATGTCCTATTTTGACATTCCGAGTGCCCTTAATTAAAGTTATCCTATGTTTTTGCTTCCGGAAGGTTTTCCAGGTTGCAAAAATCTACCAAATGTAATATACTTGCCTATCATCTGGTAGGCTTGAGCCACAGTCCCCTTCTGGAGAGAGGAGTAACTTGTTTTGATTATTGCGGTACTGATTAAACATGTGCCGGACACGGCATCGGTGTTGACCATAAGCGATGACGGGAAATCACTCACACTGAACGGCATTAAGTTCGTGATGAATCCCTACGATGAGTTTGCTGTGGAAGAGGCGATTCTCCTGCGTGAACGTTTGGGCGGCGAAGTGGTGGCCGTCTGTGCGGGCCCGCCGGAAAGCAAGGAAACCATTCGCACCGCCCTTGCCATGGGCGTGAATTCCGGCGTGCTGATTAGCGGAACGGAGCAACTGGCAGGCAGGGGCCTTTCAATGGCATTGGCAGCAGGGTTGGCAACGCTTTCGCCAGACGTGATCTTTGCAGGCAAACAGGCAGTGGACAGCGATGGTTCGCAGATATCGGAACGTGTCGCGGAACTTATGGGGATTCCACACGCCTCCTGCATTACCCGTTTTGAATTGAAGGATGGAAAGGCCGAAGTGATTCGTGAAGTGGAAGGCGGGCATTATCATTTATCGTTTGAATTGCCGGCCCTTTTTACAACACAAAAGGGGATCAACACGCCGCGCTATCCCACACTGCCCAATATCATGAAGGCGAAACGTGCGACGATTAAAGAGTTGTCTTTGTCAGACTTGCAGATCGAACCGGCGCTGCTCGAAAGTGAACTCCTTGTGGAACGATTAGCGCCGGCGCGGCGGGAACGGCGGCGCCAATTGATTGCCGGGGAACCTCTCGCACAGGTCCAGAAATTGTATCGCAGCCTTCAGGAAGAAGATAAAGTCCTTTAACCGGAGTCAGGCATGAGCATTCTTGTTATTTTAGAGCAACGGGGTAATTTGAAAATTTGCGGTCTTGAAGCGGCAAGCGCCTCGAGAAAGGTGGCGGAGGCCTCTGGCATGACATTGAACGCCCTGTACCTGGGTAGGGCGTTCGATGAGAACCCGTCCGTTCTCGCGGGGCTTGGAATCAGTACTCTTTACGCTTACGAGAATGAAGATCTTCATTACTATTCCAACGAACGGTATGTACACATCTTGTGTGAATTGGCCCGGGAACTGGAGGCGAAGGTTATTGTCTGCCCCGCCACGGCGGTGGGCAAGGAATTGTGCGCCTCTGCGGCCGCCCGTCTGCAAATCGAATTGGCCCAGGATTGCGTAGCGCTGGATTGGAACGAAACACTGAAAGCCGTAAAGCCGATTTATGCGGGCAAGGTCATTTCAGACGTTTCGTTTAGTAAGTTACCGGGCCTGGTATCCCTGCGTCCAAATACCGCCGCGATAGAACGGCGGGGAGAGGACCTGCCGGCGATTGTCAGGCGGGACATGCCGCTGATCCCGGCCCGCTCAACAATCCTGGAGGTGGCCGAGGCCATGTCAGGATATGTGGATCTTACTGAAGCCAAGATTATTGTGGCAGGGGGGCGTGGTATCGGCGGTCCGGAAAACTGGCCTGTTCTTCAGGACCTTTGCGAGGCCCTGGGCGCGGCGTTGGGGGCAAGCCGCGCAGCGGTTGACGCCGGTTGGATTGACGCCTCCCACCAAGTCGGGCAGACAGGAAAAGTGGTTTGTCCAGACCTGTATATCGCCTGCGGCATTTCCGGCGCCATTCAGCACCTGGCGGGCATGCGTACCGCCAAAATCATTGTTGCCATCAACCGGGATCCTGAAGCCCCCATTTTTCAGTTCTGTGATTACGGTATTGTGGGCGATCTTCTTGAAATAGTCCCCAAATTGGCCGGGGAGATACGGAATCGACGGACGAACTAGCCATTGTCCGGCACCTTACGTATATACAGGTAGCAGGAGCTTTTTATTTTGCTTACAACGCTGGAGAAGGTCCTTTTCTTTTTTATTTTAACAGGGTCCATGGGCTACTTTCTATGGCGTACCTGGCTGCTCATACGGCTGGTGCGCATGGGAAAGCGGGATCCTGAATGCAGGACGGAACATCTGCCTGCGCGTGTTGGCGGAATGCTGGCGGATGTTTTCCTGCAGCGCCGTGTATTACGCAAACCTGTTACGGGTTTATTTCATCTTCTGATTGTCTGGGGGTTTTTTGTCTTTGCCGTTAATACCATAAATCACTTTGCCGGCGCTTTTTTCCCGGGCTTTCATCTTTTTGGGGAAACGGCATTGGCGAATCATTACACGATGCTCGCGGACCTATTTGCCGTGCTGATACTTGCCGGCGTACTCGGGCTCGCAATTCGGCGCTATCTGTTCCGCCCGGCCGGCCTGACCCCGAGGTCCGTTGAGTCCGCCATCGTTTTTTTCTTTATCGGCGGCGCCATGGCCGCATATCTTCTAAACAACGCGGTAGAAATCGCAATAAACACCCACGAAGGCGTTGGTCATCATATTGTTGCGGGGCGGCTGGCGGCATTATTTGGCGGAATGACGGAAATTCCGCTCCGGGTATTGGGACATGCCGCCTGGTGGTGCGACGCGATCATGCATCTTATGCTCATTGCCCTGCTTGTCATTCCGACCAAGCACCTGCATTTGGCCGCCGGCCCGCTGAACCTACTTTTCAAACGCAGCCGCCCGTGCGCTCAGATGGTGAAGATGGATCTTGAGGATGAAAATGCCTCGTCTTTTGGCGTGTCCAGGATCGAAGAATTTTCCTGGAAACAGAACCTGGACCTGTTCGCCTGTATTGAATGCGGCCGATGCAGCACCCATTGCCCCACTGCAATCACGGGTAAAGCGCTCAATCCGAAGGAATTCATTGTTGGATTAAAACATCACTTGTTGGAAACCGGGCCGGATACGTTGGCCGCGCAGGGGAGCGACACTAAAAAGGACGGAATAAACGGAAAGAATCTGATCGGCGATGCGGTCAGTAAAGACGCCGTCTGGTCCTGCACCACCTGTGGAAACTGTGTGGAACATTGCCCCATGGGCATCGAGCATATCGACAAAATAACGGACATGCGCGCCCACCTGGTATTGATGCAATCCGATTTTCCGCCGGAGGCTTCAGGAACCTTCCGAAACATGGAAACCGCGGGCAATCCGTGGGGGTTCGCACCGGAGGAACGCGCCAACTGGGCTGAAGATATGAATGTTCCCGTCATGATGGAGAAGAAGCGGGCGGATATTCTCTGGTGGGTGGGGTGCAGTGGCGCTTATGACGAGCGCTGCAAGAAGATTTCCGTGGCCATGGCAAAAATTCTCAACGCGGCCGGCATGGACTTTGCCATATTGGGCAAAGAAGAACGCTGTAACTGTGAGAGCGCGCGGCGCCTGGGCAATGAATATCTTTATCAAACGGCTACCCGGGAGATTATCGAGACGTTAAACAAATATGAATTCAGGCGGATACTGACGACATGTCCCCATTGTTATAACACCTTTAAAAATGAATATCCGCTTTTTGGCGTGGACTATGAAGTAATCCACCATTCCGAATTTTTGGAGGAACTGATGGCCGCTAAGCGGCTGCAGACCGTGCCGCCATCAATCCGGAATACAACGGTGTTTCATGATTCCTGTTATCTGGGAAGGCATAATGGCATCTATGATGCGCCCCGTAAGGTATTGGAATCCGCAGGGTGTGCCCTGGTTTCCTTTCGGGAAGAAAAGAAAGGCGCTTTGTGCTGCGGGGCGGGCGGCGGCCATATGTGGCTGGACGAGGCAGGCGAATCCATAGCGGGACACCGCACGGAGGAACTGCTTTCATCCGGCGCTGCCGGGATTGCGGCTGCGTGTCCTTTCTGCATTACAATGCTGACTGATGAACTGAAGAAGAGCGGCTCGGCAACCGGGGTCCTGGATATAGCGGAAATCATTGCTCTGCATATCACCCCCTAACCGTAAATGCCAACTTTTCCACGCAGAAAACGTTTCCGCAAAGCGCATTGGATTTCCGATGACACACCTTACAGTCCCGGAAATCCGGCGATAGGACGTTTGATCCTAAAAAGGGCAGTTGAATTCTGAAGCGGTTTTCAAACCAAAGGACTTAAAGGACATAAACGACCAAAAGGACAGTAAAACGTTCTCCCGGTTGGTGCGTCCTTTACGTCCTTTAAGTCCTTTCGGTCCTT
>Ga0123335_1000440_pt1:67500-70156 | contig 70156 bp, 61 predicted proteins | sample BiotimSIPDNA_2_FD_89707 | JGI IMG/M metagenome (GOLD analysis project Ga0123335, IMG submission 89707) | Anaerobic biogas reactor microbial communites from Washington, USA - Biogas_R2 time_0 SIP DNA | ecosystem: Engineered > Bioreactor > Anaerobic > Unclassified | place: Washington... | reverse complement strand
CTGACGCTGAGACGCGAAAGCGTGGGTAGCAAACAGGATTAGATACCCTGGTAGTCCACGCCGTAAACTATGTGCACTAGGTGTCGGGGGTATTGACCCTCCCGGTGCCGACGCTAACGCATTAAGTGCACCGCCTGGGAAGTACGGCCGCAAGGTTGAAACTCAAAGGAATTGACGGGGGCCCGCACAAGCGGTGGAGTATGTGGTTCAATTCGACGCAACGCGAAAAACCTTACCCAGACTTGACATCCCAGGAACCTTGCCGAAAAGCGAGGGTGCCCTTCGGGGAATCTGGAGACAGGTGCTGCATGGCTGTCGTCAGCTCGTGTCGTGAGATGTTGGGTTAAGTCCCGCAACGAGCGCAACCCCTGTCCTTAGTTGCTAACGGTTCGGCCGAGCACTCTAAGGAGACCGCCGGTGTTAAACCGGAGGAAGGTGGGGATGACGTCAAGTCCTCATGGCCTTTATGTCTGGGGCTACACACGTACTACAATGGCCGGTACAGAGGGTCGCGAAACCGCGAGGTGAAGCTAATCTCAAAAAGCCGGTCTAAGTTCGGATTGGTCTCTGCAACTCGAGACCATGAAGCTGGAATCGCTAGTAATCGCTGATCAGAATGCAGCGGTGAATACGTTCCCGGGCCTTGTACACACCGCCCGTCACACCACGAAAGTTGTTTATACCGTAAGTGCGTGACTCAATCCCGCTTCGGCGGGAAGGGAGCGTACCAAGGTATGAGCGATGATTGGGGTGAAGTCGTAACAAGGTAGCCGTAGGGGAACCTGCGGCTGGATCACCTCCTTTCTAAGGAGTCTCTGCTCGATCATCATTATAGATGTTCAGCGAGACAATCCCGGTCAGGATTTAGACGGAGATCAACCTAGTCAGATTCGCTATTCGGTTTTGAGAGAGCAGCATTGTTCTTTGTAAATTGGTTCTGTGGGCACTGGAATTTTGGTGAGAGTCAATGCTCTATGTTCGATTTTCCAATGTTATTTTCTAAATTTTGCGCGTTGGAAAATAGCAATAGAAGATAGAGGAAAATTTTGCGGCGCAAAATTTTAGGGCTCATAGCTCAGTTGGCTAGAGCGCACGCCTGATAAGCGTGAGGTCGGTGGTTCGACTCCACCTGGGCCCACAACGAATTTATTTTGAGGATTCGTTTCTCTATTTTCCGTTATCCATTTTCAAAAATGGAAGATAGAAAGTGGAAGGAAAATTTGCTCCGCAAATTTTCGGGGCTGTAGCTCAGCTGGGAGAGCGCTAGCTTTGCAAGCTAGATGTCGAGGGTTCGAATCCCTTCAGCTCCACCAGGTCTGAGTTGAAAACTAAAAATTTGAAACTTCTTAAGTTTTAGTCTTCAATGAGGGTGTTCTTTGAAAAGTGAATAAAAGTAACAAGTATAGTAGTAGCGATTCAATTTCGAATGAGGTCTCAAGAGCGAAATTGACGATGCCGCAAGGCGTCGTTGAAATAGATTTGATCAAGCTACTAAGGGCATGTGGTGGATGCCTTGGCGTCTGAAGGCGATGAAGGACGCGCCTAGCTGCGATAAGCCTCGGGGAACTGCTAAGGAAGTTATGATCCGGGGATTTCCGAATGGGGCAACCCATCCCGCAGTAATGTGGGGTATCTTACGCTGAATTCATAGGCGTAAGAAGCAAACGCAGGGAACTGAACCATCTAAGTACCTGCAGGAACAGAAATCAATTACGAGATTCCCGAAGTAGCGGCGAGCGAAACGGGAACAGCCTAAACCTACGTCAATCTTTGACTGCGTCACAGGTTGACGAGAGAATAGAGAATGGAAAACAGAAACTAGGGGCTCAATCAGTACCTCCATTATCAGTTTTCTAAAGTCTGTTTTTCAGCCGATCTTTGGCGCAATCAGAGATTGACGTAGGGGTTGCGGGACCGCAATGTGAGATGTCGACTGATAGGTGAACGATCTGGAAAGTTCGGCCATAGCGCGTGATAGCCGCGTAACCGAAATCGGAAGATGCTCTAGCGGTATCCCAAGTACCACGGGGCACGAGAAACCCAGTGGGAATCCGGGTGGACCATCATCCAAGGCTAAATACTAACAGACGACCGATAGCGAACCAGTACCGTGAGGGAAAGGTGAAAAGCACCCCTGGTGGGGAGTGAAATAGAACCTGAAACCGCGTGCCTACAAGCAGTGGGAGGGCTATGTTCCGGCTTGCCGGAAAACGCCTGACCGCGTGCCTTTTGCATTATGAGTCAGCGAGTTACTTTCCGCAGCGAGGTTAAGCCGCAAGGTGTAGCCGTAGCGAAAGCGAGTCTGAATAGGGCGTTTAGTTGCGGGAAGTAGACCCGAAACCAGTGTGATCTATCCATGGCCAGGATGAAGCGCGGGTACAACCGCGTGGAGGTCCGAACCGCTGGATGTTGAAAAATCCTCGGATGAGTTGTGGATAGGAGTGAAAGGCTAATCAAACCTGGAGATAGCTGGTTCTCCCCGAAATATATTGAGGTATAGCCTCGTGTTAATACTCTCGGAGGTAGAGCACTGAATGGGCTAGGGGTCCTACAAGATTACCAAACCCAATCAAACTCCGAATGCCGAGAAGTTCTGCACGGGAGTCAGACTGCGGGTGCTAAGGTCCGTAGTCGAGAGGGAAAGAGCCCAGATCGC
>Ga0123335_1000440_pt1:0-65000 | contig 70156 bp, 61 predicted proteins | sample BiotimSIPDNA_2_FD_89707 | JGI IMG/M metagenome (GOLD analysis project Ga0123335, IMG submission 89707) | Anaerobic biogas reactor microbial communites from Washington, USA - Biogas_R2 time_0 SIP DNA | ecosystem: Engineered > Bioreactor > Anaerobic > Unclassified | place: Washington, USA... | reverse complement strand
CCGATTTGATCATACTGGATGTAATGATGCCGAAGCTCGATGGTTACCAGGTTTGTCGCCTCCTGAAATTCGACGTCAAATTTATGCACATCAAGGTGCTGATGCTTACTGCGCGGGGGCAGGAGTGTGATAAAAATATCGGCGATGATGTACGTGCCGACGCCTATATGACCAAGCCGTTCGACGGAAAGGTTCTACTTGATAAGATAGCCGCTATGCTCAAAAAATAGAAGTCTCGATCTTATGGAGATGGATGGTCAAACAGAATCTAAAAGTGATCGATTCTATAATTCAGAAAATCAAATCTGAGCGTCGTCTCGATTTTTCGCAATATAGGAAGCCTCTTCTGGCAAGAAGGATAGCAACCAGAGCGCTTTTGGCAAAGCGTCCAAATTTGGAGGAGTATCTCGAGCTTTTGGAATCCGATCCTGCGGAGATGGATTTTCTCGTCGATAAAATCACTATAAATGTTACCGAACTGTTTCGCGATCCAAAGGTCTTCGATTCCCTTCGAACAAAGGTTATTCCCGAAATTTTAAATTTGAAAAAGTATTCAAGCGGCGGAGAAATTCGCATTTGGAGCTCTGCCTGTGCAACCGGACGCGAGGCATATTCCGTTCTGATCCTCCTCCTGGAGATCCTCGGCAGCTCCTACGATCCAGATAGAATAAAACTATTAGGCACGGATATAGATGAAAATTCAATTGAAGATGCCCGAACTTTCAGCATTGCTGATTCGGAAATTGTAAGTTTGCGGGAAGATTTTCGCGCTTTATGCCGAAAAAATCTCGAGCCGAAGGAGGGTGAGGGGTGGTCGCTCCCTGAAAAACTCAGAAAATCGGTAAATTTTGTGCGCCATGACCTTACCAAGGAGCTCAGGGCTGAAATCTTTGATTTGATATTGTGTCGAAATGTCTTTATATACTTCGAAAGAAATCTACAGCTTTTAGTTATGCGACGAATATTTGAAAAACTTTATGATAATGGATATTTAGTAATGGGACTTGTGGAGAGCGTACCTGATGAAATGAGGGGTTTGTTTGATCTCAGCGATGCGAATCTGAGGATATTCAGAAAGGGTAAATCCGGGTAGCGGTTTCAGCCAAAATTAGGGGGGATGATGCGTACTAGAAAATTTTTAAGTGGATTGAAGGGAAAGCTGCTCGTGTGGTTTCTTCTGATAGCCTTGCTTCCTCTTCTCGTCACTAGCGTTCTTGCGTATTCAAATTCAAGAAATGCTTTGGAGAAAAAGATTTTTTCGGAGCTTACCTCCATCAATGAATTAAAAGGGAGGTTGGTCTTGCATTATTTCGAGGAGCTCTCTGCTAATGCCACGCTTTTGGCGCAGCTCGGCAATACGAGATTGGCCTTTGAAAGGTTGAATAGATATCACGACTCGAGCGGAGCAAGGGATGGTGGCGTTTTTGACATCACTACGGAGGAATATAAAAAAATACAAGCCGAGATCGCGCCGTTTTTTGATTTTTATTCTAAGACATTTGGTTACTACGATATGTTCTTTATGTGCGTCACGCATGGTCATGTGATGCACACATATACAAGGGAAAGTGATCTCGGAACAAATCTTACGACCGGCAGTTTAAGTAATTCTGGATTGGCGAGGCTCTGGTCAAAGGTCATTAAACAAAAAAAAGTGGTTTTTGAAGATTTTTCAATTTACGCGCCCAGCAATTCGCCTGCATTTTTTGTGGGGGTACCGGTTAAGGCTTCCGATGGGTCCGTGATAGCCGTCATCGCGTTTCAGGTTGGAACGGATAGGATAAACGATCTTGTCAATGATGCTACAGGTCTGGGCCGCACTGGAGAATCGCTCTTGATAGGCGATGATCTTTTAGTGAGAAGCGATTCGAGATTTGACAATGCCTTTAGAATTTTGAAAGCAAAAATCGATACCGATGCTGGAAGATCCGCTATTAAAAATGCCAGCGGAAATCTGATAGCGAAAGATTATAAGGGCAACAAGGTCATCGAAAGCTATCGGGCTCTTGGGCTCGGTGAAAACTTTGCGACGGATTTCGGGTGGCATATAATATCAAAGATGGACTATGACGAGGCCTTCGCACCTGTCTTCGCTCTCAGGAATTGGGTCATCCTGATCGTGGTCTTTTCGGTTGTCGCAGTTGCGTTCGCAGCTCTTTACCTTTCAGGCATAATTGCAGGCCCGATGATAAGGATGTCATTGGTTGCCAAACAGGTTGCTTCTGGGAACCTATCTGTCTCTCCTGATGAAAAAACCGACGATGAGATAGGGGATCTTTCAAAATCGTTACAGGATATGATCGCCACTTTGCGAGGGATGGTCTCGCAGATCCTGAGGACTTCTGAGCGAATCTCCGTCTCTTCACAGGAGCTTTCTTCGACCGCTCAGCAGATGAATGCCACGACGGAAGAGGTTTCATCTACCGTCCAGCAGATATCAAAAGGAACCGAGTCGCAGGCGCAGAGAATAGATGAAACTCAAAAGGTGATGGAACATGTGTCCGCTGCTATAAGTCAAGTCTCAGTTAGCGCGCAGCATGCTGCAAACGAGGCTGCCGGTTCTCTCAAGATATCTCAAAAAGGGAGCGAAGCTGCTACAGAAACCCAACGGAAGGTGACTAAAATCTCGGAGATTGTCGGGAGATCTGTTGATTCTGTAAAAAAACTCGGGGAGAGGTCCGATCAGATAGGAGAAATAGTGGACGTGATAACCAGCATTGCAGATCAGACAAACCTGCTGGCCTTAAACGCGGCCATAGAGGCAGCAAGGGCTGGTGAGTATGGTCGAGGTTTTGCCGTCGTTGCAGAGGAAGTCAGAAAACTTGCAGAGGCATCCGCTAAATCTGCCGAAGAGATCGAAAAGCTCATAAAAGATGTACAACAGGATACAGGCGACGCGGTTCTCAGCATACAGGGTGCCGCCCAGGATGCGGAAGAGATAAACGAGATCACCAAAAGGCTCGGCTCAGGGCTTATTGAGATTGTGAAGAGTTCTGAAAGGCTCGCTGCGATGGTGGAAGATGTTTCCTCTGCTAACCAGGAACAGGCTTCCAGCGCAAAACAGGTCGCTAAAGCCGTCTCTGATATAGCTTCGGTAGCTGAAGAGACCGCCGCAGCCACTGAAGAAGCGAGCGCTTCATCGGAGGAGATGACCGCTTCTATGGAAGAGCTTGTTTCCAGCGCTCAAGAACTCGCTGACATGGGTATAGCCTTGCGAGATATGGTGGGACAATTCAGACTTGATTCTACCGGCCCTGAAGACGCTCTTCCTCAGAAGAGGCATGCGAAAAAGAACTCACAAACTTTATAAAAAGCGAGCAACTAAATGAATGACAAAAATAAATCCGTATCCGAAGAGCTCCAATTGGTGGTCTTCAGGCTTGCTGATGAAGAGTTTGCTTTGGACATATCGCAAGTCAGGGAAATTATCAGAATGCAGGAAATAACTCCCATGCCCAAGGCCCCCGACTTTATAACCGGGGTGCTGAACTTGAGAGGGCAGATAGTGGCTGTTATGGATCTGGCGCAACGCTTCGCCATCAAAAATTCGCTAAGAACGGATATCGCCAGAATAATAATTGTCGAAGTTGGGGATAGCAAAATAGGCTTAATAGTGGACGAGGTACCAGAGGTTATTCGCATGCCCTTAAATGATATGGAGCCGACTCCTGCGATGATTGAATCCAAAGTCCATGCGGAATTCATAAAGGGTGTTGGTAAGTTTCAGGATAGGCTCATCATTGTCCTGGATGCTGGTAGCATACTCAGCAAGGAAGAGAGCGCACATCTTCCAGTGCAGACGGAACAATAAAAGGCAGATTCCAAATGACCGATTCCCGAAACAGCGAAGGTGAACGAAGGAAGAGCGCAAGACTCGATATACCCATCGAGGTTCTTTATTCCGTTTCCGGAGGCGGGGAGAAACGCGCTGCCAAGTCGGGTAATATAAGCGCAGGAGGCTGTCTCCTCATTGCTGAGGAAGATCTTCCATCCGATTCTCTGATAGACCTTGAAATATTACTCGGAGATTCAGGTGGAGAATCTCTCAAGATAAGAGGGCGTATAGTACGCACATCGGAAAATTCCACTGGACGACATGAGTATGGCATTGCATTTGAAAATATCAGCAATGAGGCAAGGCGCCTCTTCGCCGACTTCTGTTTCGCCAGGATGTATGAATTCATAGGATTGTCCGATTGGCCGACAGATAGAACCAGTAGAAAGGATGAAACCGGAGGGCGTCATGACTAAGAAGAAAATGAATATTTTAATTGTAGATGATGCAATATTCATGAGGAAGATGCTTTCAGATATTCTCAAGGAAGCCGGACATCGCATAGCTGGAGAGGCCGCCAACGGAAAGGAAGCGGTTGAAATGTACACGAAGCTAAAACCTGACCTTGTTACGATGGATATCATAATGCCCGAAATGAATGGGATTGATGCGGTCAAACAAATAATCGAATCCGATGAACGCGCGGTGATACTGGTTGTAAGCGCCATGGGGCAGCAACAACTTGTTGTTGAAGCAATACAGGCTGGCGCGAAAGACTTTGTAGTAAAGCCTTTCGAATCCGCCAGAATTCTTGCTGCAGTCGAAAAACTTGCAAGGTGATCATTTGAGATGACTCTTGAAGGAAATGTTATTGTCGGAATAGCTGAGAGCGCTGTCGTGAGAGTTCCTCTCGTTCTTGAAACCAAGGCATTGGGCTCCTGTCTCGGCGTTGCTATATATGATTGTGTGGCGCATTCAGCCGGGCTTCTGCATGCTATGTTGCCGGAAAGATCAGCAGCCAGATCTTCCGCCCGTCACAAGAATTCGAAGTTCGTCGATTCCGGCATTAGAGAGTTGGTGGATGGAATTTTAAAAATTGGAGGAAAACGCCTTAACCTGAGGGCGAAAATCGCCGGCGGCGCAAATATGTTTCCTTCAATTCAGAGTTCGGCGCCTGGCATAGGCGCCAGGAACTATGAGACTGCGCTGGCAGTTTTGGATGACCTTGGAATACCTCTGGTGGCCTCAGATGTAGGTGGCAATTACGGGCGCTCGGTTTTGTTTTTTACGAAAACTTTGCAGATGTTAATAAAGAGTATAAATGCCGCAGACAAAACCACCTGATTGGCGGAGGACGTATGCAAAAAAGGGTTCTAGTTGCCGATGATGCAAGTTTTATGAGGGAGCTGATCAAGGATATCTTGCTGAAACATGGATATCAGATCGTTGCAGAGGCGGTGAGCGGTGATGACGCCTTGAAAAAATATAGGGAACATCGTCCGGATATCATCACCATGGATATAGTCATGAACGATAAAAACGGTATAGAGGCGACCCGCGAAATAATGTCATTCGATCCAAATGCAAAAATTCTCGTCGTCAGCGCCCTTGGCAATCAGGGGATGGTTGTTGAAGCAATACAGGCTGGTGCAAAAGGTTTCATCATAAAGCCGTTTCGGCCTGAAGTCCTAATCGAAGAAGTGGTTCGTGTCATAGGCGAGTGACAGAGGGGATCAATGATAGAAAAAAGTAAGATAAGAGTCTTGGTTGCGGATGACAGCGCTTTCATGCGCAAGAAGATAGTGGAGATACTCTCTTCGGATCCTGATATAAATGTGATCGCCGTTGCAAAGGATGGTAAGGAAGCCATCGAAAGCGCCAATTCACTTAAACCTGATGTTATAACCCTTGATATCGAGATGCCGGTGATGAGCGGCCTTGATGCTCTTGGCTACATCATGAGCGAAATGCCCACTCCGTGCGTGATAATTAGTGCTTTTACGGCCAAAGACTCCGAACAAACTTTGAAAGCGCTGGAGTACGGGGCTGTGGATTTTGTGACCAAGCCAAGCGGTGTGATCTCGTTAAATATCGATGAAGTTGCGGCAAATATTCTTGCCAAGGTTAAAAACGCCGCCCGGGTCCCGGTGAACAAATTAAAACTCATCTATGCCGAAGCTAGCAAGTGCGCTGCAAAAAAAACCGGCAAGGTCGAGCACATGAAAAGAATTATCATTATAGCATCTTCAACTGGCGGAACCCAGGCTTTGGCTATACTTCTGCCTGCCATCGAGAAAGATATTCCCGCTGCCATCCTGGTTGTGCAACACATGCCGGCAGGATTTACAAAGTCCCTGGCTGAAAGATTAGATAAAATATCCCAGATATCAGTTCGTGAGGCCGCAAACGGAATGATTTTGCACGCTGGAGAGGCGGTGGTGGCAAAGGGTGGTTCTCATCTGGAAATATCCGGTACATTGCAAACACCGATAATCACCCTGAGTGATGCACCTCCTGTTTTCGGTCTGAGACCCTGTGCTGACTTTACGATGAAGTCTGCCGCGGCTTCTTTTTCTAACATGGTGGTTGGAGTAGTACTGACAGGAATGGGAAGCGATGGGACTTTGGGCTCGTCGGCGATTAAAAGCGCAGGTGGCGTTGTGATAGCCCAGGATGAAGCCAGTTCGGTCATATATGGAATGCCTAAGAGCGTGGTATCTGCGAATCTTGCGGACAAAGTTCTGCCACTGAGTGGGATAGCACAGGAAATTCATCGAATTTTGAGGTAAACGGGCCATGTCTGGGAAAGAGGAATACAAAAAAATATATCTGCAGGAATCGGATGAGCTTCTGCAGCTGCTCAATTCGAGCCTTTTGATTCTAGAGAAAGATCGAGCCAACGTAGAGGCGTTAAACTCGATCTTTCGCGCAGCTCATACGCTAAAAAGCATCTCCGCCAGCATGGGATATAACGACATCTCAGATCTTTCTCATAAGATGGAGGATCTGCTCTCGCAAGTGAGGGACGGGGAGAGCGCTCTGGATGAAAAAGAAATCACTACTCTTTTTTCATGCGTCGATACCCTTGAAAGAATGGTGGCAGCTACAGCTGAATCCAAGGCATTTGATGGCGATGTCGCTTCGCTGATCAACTCTCTTAACTCCTCCATCAAGAAGGAGCATGTTTTTGAGGAAGAAAAAATATCCGAAGATATAAGCCTCAATGTTTTTGAAAAGAGGACCCTGGCCAGGGTGAAAAGAGACGGATATAACTGCTATCATGTCAAGGTGACTCTCGACAAAGGCTGTGTTTTGAAAAACGTCAGGGCGTTCATGGTTTTCAGAACTCTTCATGAGGTTGGAGAGGTGATAAAGTCCTTTCCGGACAGCGAGTCTATTGAAGCTGACAAATTCGATCTTTCCTTTGGATGTGTGTTTATAACCAGAGAACCTCCCAACTCTGTAAAGGAGAGGGTTGCCGATATATTGGAAATTGCCGAGGTGGAGGTTTACGAAATACCCGTGGAAGATGACTGGTACGGTTATGATGATTCTTCGAGCCAATTCTCTGTCGAAGATGCTAGAAAAAAAACCGGCCAGCAAGCTGAGCAAATAAAGAGAATTTCCAGTGTCAGGATTGATGTGCAGAGGCTAGACAGACTGATGAATTTGGTGGAGGAACTCGCGATAGCGAAGCTGAGAATTGGAGAAATAGCCGATCGCCTTGGAGAGGCCGACCTTAAAGCTTCCATAGATCCGCTCAACAGACTCGTTGATGACCTTCAGAACGAGATTATGCAGGCGAGGCTAGTCCCGGTCGCACAGATTTTCGACAGGTTTCCCAGGGTCGTCAGGGATCTTGCGATGAAAGAGAGTAAAAAAATCAGGTTTGAAATGATCGGTGGAGATATAGAGCTCGATAGAGCGGTCTTAGATGAAATAGCCGACCCATTGATTCATTTGATTAGAAATGCGGTAGATCATGGGATTGCCAAACCTGAAGAAAGAAAAAGAAATAAAAAAGCGGAGGAAGGCAGGGTGATGCTGTCCGCTGTCCGTGAGAAAAACTATGTGGTCATATCGGTCTCTGATGATGGAGAAGGGGTGGATATATCAGCCGTTAAGATGGGTGCAATAGAAAGGGGGCTTGCCACTGAGGCGCAGCTTTCTCAAATGTCCGATGACGAAATTTTAATGATAATAGCCATGCCAGGATTCAGCACTGCAAGATCCGTTTCGGAGATATCGGGCAGAGGCGTCGGAATGGATGTTGTAAAAAATAAAGCGGAGATGCTCGGCGGAACCATCCTGATAGAATCCAAAGCGCATCTTGGCACTAAGATAAGCATGAAGATTCCCATCACTACTGCCGTTGTAAAATCTCTCATAGTAGGTGTTGAAGAGAGATTTTTTGCTTTTCCAATATCCAGCGTGGTTGAAATAGCGCCGGTTACCAGTTTAAATATTAGGTCGATAGAAAATGCCGAAACCATAGTGCATAGAGGAGAAGTTATTCCTCTCATGCGAATAAATGAAATTCTTTCCACCAAACTGTCAGTCGCCGATGCACCATGTGAAAAATCTTCAAAGGGTTACGCTCTCATAGTTGACGACGGAGAGCGCAAATACGCAGCGATGGTGGACAGGCTGCTCAACCAACAGGACATAGTCATAAAGCAACTTTCCAAAGAGTTCAAGGGGGTCAAGGGCATTGCCGGAGCCACGATACTAGGCAGCGGTTCAATCGCCCTCGTTGTTGACGTTCTCACTCTGAATTGAATTAGGAAGCGGAAGGGGCATAACATTGTCGGTGTTGCTACAAATGGTGATGTTCCTGTGAATCAGTATGTGAAGTGGTGATTAACAACTTGCAAGAAAACTCGACCGCATAACAGGGGGAATTGAAAAAAATGTCATCCGCTTCAAAGTCAAGGATTCTTATTGTGGGTGGCGGCGACGGAGTACCGTTCCTTCTGGACATGCTCCTCGATATAGATTCCGTTGAAGTCGTTGGGCTCTGCGATACGACAAAAAGTTCCAAGGCTATGATAAATGCGGATGCTCGAGGGGTAAAAACCGGAACCAATATACTCGATTTCGTAGGGAAAGAGAAGATCGATGTAATAATGGAGCTCTCGGGTTCCAGAGAATATCAGAAGACTCTCTACTCCATCGTTCCAAAAGAAACCAGAATAGTGGATTCGCACGCAGTGGAGCTGCTTGTAGATGTCGCCCTATCCAGGGAAAAGGCAAAAAAAGTAGATCAATTCAGTCTCATAAACAGACTTTCAACGGTCCTCTCTTCCGGGTATGACATCAACAATGTAGTTCTACCTGTTTTTGAGATTCTTAAGGATTCATATCCGGTCGAACTCTTTGCAATATTCACACGAAATGAACACTCGGATACTCTCATACTTGCCTGCGATTCGAAACCATCAGACAAAGATGTCGAATCGATACACGCTTCTATTCTCGATGAGAGCAATGCTGGAGAACTTGACAGGGATGTGAGATTCCCTCTCAACGTTATATCCACAAATCTCAGGAAATGCGATTCATCCAGGCTTTCTCTTAAAAACAAGAGGGTGGTCCCGCTGAGGATAGCCGACAGAACAGTCGGCTATCTGCTGATATCCACAGGAGATTCCCGCTTCTTATCAGACGATGATATGGTAGTCATTGGAGTGTTCGCGCAGGTTCTCGCGATGTTTTCAGACTATGATAGCGTAAAGAGGCACCTTGCGGATTCAAAAATCGGTTTGGAATCAATTCTCAATGCCATGGCTGAAGGTGTGATAGCGATAGATAACCAATATAATCTGACGCTGATCAATCCCTCTGCAAAAAATTTGCTCGGCATAACGGAGTTTAAATACGGATTTCCGATATGGGATACTGTCAAGATCGGTCAGATCTATTCCATCCTTAAGGACTTTTCATCCTTGGAGGGTATAGCGCGAAGGGAGATCAGGTTCGACAGGAATAATGTGGAAGTTATCATGGAATTGACCATCACTCCTATGGCCGATGTGCTTGGGCGTAAGAGCGGATGGGTTATCCTGATCTCGGATGTTACAAAGGCGAGAGAAGTCGACAGGCTGAAATCTGAATTTATTTCCACCGCATCTCATGAGCTCAGAACTCCTCTTACTGCCATCAAAGAGTCGGTGATGCTGCTTCAGGATGAGACAGCAGGGAGAGCGTCGGAGCCCCAAAAGCGCTTTCTTTCTATAGCGATGAGAAACATAGACCGTCTCGCTCAGCTTATAAGCGATCTGCTCGATCTTTCGAGGATAGAGACCGGGGAATTACATCTTAATTTGGTTAGTGCGGATATAAACAAATTGATTGCGGAAGTTGCAGGTGCAATTAAGATTCTGGCTACGACGAGGAACATAAATATTAAATACGATGCTAATCTAAAACTGCCAAAAACACTTCTCGATCGTGACCGTATTTCCCAAGTTTTGGTTAACTTGCTGAGCAACGCAATAAAATTTACCAAAGAGGGAGGCTCCATTGATATCTCAACTTTTCTTTCGAGCTCGAGAAAATTTCCTTCCTTTCTTAGAGATGCAAAGGTCTTTGCCAAGCTCAAGAACTCGCTGGTCGTATCGGTAAGGGACAATGGAATTGGAATCAAAAAAGAGAACATGCACAGGCTGTTCAGAAAATTCGAACAGCTCGATACTTCGACGACAAGGAAGCCCGGCGGCACCGGCCTCGGTTTGTCGATTTCCAAGGAGATTGTAGAGCTACATGGGGGTAAGATATGGGCTGAGTCCGAGTATGGAAAGGGTTCCTGTTTTTATTTTACAATTCCAATCAAGGAGGATGCCTGAATATGTACTTAACTGAGATGCAGAAAAGCGCCCTTTCTGAAGCTGCCAACATAGGTTCCGGTCATGCAGCGATAGCCCTGTCCAAGCTGATGAATAGAAAGATAATGATCGCCATACCATCTGTAGAGGTCATGGCGATAGACGTCCTCGCAGGATCGATGGATAAATTATCGGAGTATCTTCTTTTAAATACCGGCATAAGCGGAGATATACGCGGGCATATTTCATTTTTTATGAAAAATGACTATGCGCGGCATCTGGTTTCTCTCATGCCAGTTCTAAAAGAGCGCGGCAAGGAAGATGTTAATGCTTACGAACTCTCCGTTATTTCAGAGGTGGGCAATATCGTTTTAGCTGCCTACTTGAATTCGCTCTCTGAACTGGCAGGTCTCAAATTTAACATAACTTCCCCCAATATTTTCAGAGGAAACTTGTCGGATATATCTTTGTCATTGAAGACCTCTGGAAAGGGGATGGATGAGGTGATATGTATAAAGACCGAATTTATGCAGCTCGACGCAAAAATAGAGGCATATATTGTTTTTAGTCCTTCCAAAGATTCAGTGGATACCTTGCTTTATTCTCTTAAAGCTTGAGCCGGGGGATTGATGGCATCTGAATGGGCTGTGTTGGCTATAGACGATAAGCCGGTTTACGGCAAGGAATTGCTAAATATAGCCAGTCGTTTTATGAAGTCTAATCGCTAATTATTTTTAACAGGAGAGATGAGATGGAAAAATCGATAACTTCCGCCCAAATTGATGCCCTGAGAGAGGTCATGACTATAGGCGCTGGAAATGCTGCTACGGCACTTTCCTCCCTTCTGAAAAGGCGGGTTGATCTTTCTGTTCCTTCCGTGCGTTTGCGAAATATCTCCGATTTTACCGAAATTTTCGGCGGTGCGGAGTCCGCCATATCTGCGGTGTACATGCGCCTTAGCGAGGGAATATCGGGCGCTATGATGATGACCTTTGACTATGAGACAGTTCTTTCCCTAGCCGATATCTTGAGCGGCAGAGCGCCGGGTAGTTCATCCTCCTGCGATGAGGTGGGAATATCTTCGATCAAAGAAACGATGAGCATCATTTCCGGATCTTATCTGATCGCGATATCCAAGATTGTAAATTTCCAGGTAATGCAATCAGTTCCGGAGTATGCCAGTGACATGGCAGGAGCTCTTTCAGATGTCATCCTTGCAGAATTTTGCAGAGATGTTGATGATATATTGGTTGTGGATACCGAGTTTTCGATAAAAGGTGAAAAGCTGCAGACGTATTTTCTCTTCATGCCCGACGCGGAATCTTTCAAGAATATAATGGTGGCTCTCGGCGTTGATGGCGCAATTTGACAGGCGGTGTCTTTTGAACAGCGATATTATCGAAATACTGAAGGTCATCCATGAAAGGACGGGGTTCGACTTTTCCCTGTACAAGGAAGGAACTCTAAACCGAAGGATCGTCGGCAGGATGCGGGCCCTTGAGCTTTCCAAGTATTCTGACTATGCCGAACGCTTGCGAACAGATCCCTCCGAACAGTCAAAGCTGCTCGATGCGATATCAATAAACGTCACCGGGATGTTTAGAAATCCTGAGCTGTTCGATGAGCTTGAGAGGGTAGTTTTTCCCAACATCATCGAGGAAAAACTGACAAAAAAACACAGGATGATAAGGATCTGGAGTTGCGGATGTTCCACCGGACAGGAGCCATATTCCATAGCGATAGCCGTATCTGATTGCATAGAAGGTTTAGGCTCAAAAATCTCCTGTTCCATTGTCGCCACCGACATAGACATCTCGGCGATAACGAAGGCGAGGGCGGGGGTCTTTGGATTTTCTGATTTAAAGGAAATAGGGCGAAAACGTCGTGATAAATATTTTATCAAATCCGGCGATGACTTTGAAGTTGCGCCGTCCATCAGGAAGATGGTGCATTTTAAACGGCATGACGTGGTTACCGATAGGCCCTTTCGCTTCAACGATATAATTTTCTGCAGAAACACCTTCATATACTTCAATAAGGAGCTGCAGGAGGAAACCCAGTTAAAACTCTGCGAATGCCTGAACCCGGGGGGAAAACTTATTCTTGGGATGTGTGAATCTCTGGTAGGTGCCGCCTCTGGTAAATTTGTCGCCAGAAATAGCGCTCTCAGAATATACGAGAGGAGGATTGAGGATTATTCCAAATCTTTCGTCGCCTCCGACGTTCTATCACAGGAAAAGATAGATTCCATAATAAGGGAATTAAACGAGGAGGGATACGAAGAAAATTCTGATCGCAGAAGATGAAAAGAATTTGGCCGTGATCATTTGCCGAAGAAGAAATCGAGGACTCCGGCTGCGGCGTGCATCTTGTTTTCGCCCTGTTGCCAGATAACGGAGTTCGGTCCTTCCATCACTTCCTCGGTTATTTCGTACCCACGATAAGCGGGCAGGCAGTGCATGATTATTGCGCCCCTGTTGGCGAGTCCCAGAAGTTCCTTGTTGATCTGATATCCCTGGAAATCTTTCAACTTCTTTTCCTTCTCCGATTCTTCACCCATGCTCACCCAAGTGTCGGTATAGAGAACATCGGAGCTACAAGCCGCTTCCCGCGGATCGCTCATTATAGCGATCTTGGAACCGCTCTTTTGAGCGATATCCTTCGCATAATTTACAAATTCCTCTTTTGGCCCGTATGCATCAGGGCAGCCGACGTTGATGTTCATGCCGGCGTGCGCGCAGGCAAGGAGAAGGGAATGGCAGACGTTGTTGCCATCGCCTATGTAGGCCAGCGTCAAACCCTTCAGGTCGCCTTTAACCTCTTTTACCGTGAACAGGTCGCAGATGGCCTGTGTTGGATGTGCCAGGTTGCATAGGCCGTTGATTATAGGTACTCCTGCGAATTCATCCAATTCAAGGATGGTCTGGTGGCTGTAAACCCTTGCAACGATAGCATCAAAATAGTTGCCGAACATGCGTGCAGTGTCCTTGACCGGTTCGCCGCGTTTCATCTGAAGGTCGGCAGAAGGGAGGTAAACCGGGGTTCCGCCGAGCCTTGCAATGGCCGATTCAAAGCTTGCTCGGGTTCTCGTCGAGGGCTTTTCGAAGAGAAGGGCGACGACCCGATTGTCGAGACTTCCTATTGGCTTCCTGCTCTTTATGGCAGCTTTAACCCTTCCAGTCCTCTCCAGTATCTGGGTGAATTCCTGCGATGTGATATCCTTCAGGGTCCTGAGTGATCGTGTCATTTGCCTTCTCCTGTTCTTTGACTGGCCCGTGCTAATATCAGGGCCTGCTCTTTAGGGCAAGTCGATTCCATAAGGGATAAAATATTTAAAAAGCAATATATAACAAATACTTATTTTGATAGTTTAATTCTAAGCTTTAAATCTACACCAGAGGGAAAGGGAGGGTTAAATTTTGCTCCGTCTGACGGAGTTTGTAACGAAATTTGACGAAATCCTCATTTTTTTCAATAATCCCTTGAAAATTTTATACGACTTCTATTAGGATTCGGGCGGGGGTAGCATAGGGAGGTCATTATGTCGGCCCAGATACCCGGATCGGAAATAAAATTCTATAGCAGGCACCTCTGTGGCGGAGTTCTCGTTGCCCCTTATTGCATGGGCAATCCGAAAGATTTCAATATCGATCAGGAATATAGTCTGATGCGTAGCTTCATCCCGGATTTTATGGTTGATGAGCGCCAACCTGCGGTTGAACTATGCAGAGGCTTTAAAAGGATCCTCGAAGGTAAATCCGAAAGGGAAAGGCTCTGTGCCGATGTAAGTGATGAGGAAAGGCCGATTTGCAAGGAGCGGATGGAAAGACTCATCATGATAAATGAAGAGTGCAATCGCAGAGTCCTTAAGTATCACGAAAAAATAGAGGAGTTCCGCGGTTGGATATGGGGTACGCTTGGCGGGCTTGGAGCTTTTTTGGTCGCCATCATAATCAGATTTTTCAACAGGCCGAAGGGGGCTCGCGATGTGGTCGATGAGGCATTCAGGGCGATCGAAGCCCTTCGTAACGCCAGGGGAACCGGCGGGAGGCTAAAAGCATTCTGGAATGGTCTCTACAGAATATATTCCAGATACCGAGGTGAAAGCATCGCCGAGGAAGATAAGATTAAAGAAAGTGCAGAAAAGAATGTTTCTCAGGAGTGGGGCGTTGTTAGAGGGCTGCTTGCCTCCACGCAGGAGAAGCTGAATAATTTTCTTTTGAACCTGGAGGAATCTGAACATCCTGACAAAGCAAGCGATCTTCAGTCGGTCAATCTGTCTTTCCTTATGGGAGGAGAACGAGCACCGACGGTGGCGGCACTTCATCAAAGATTCTTTTCAGATGCCGAGCAGATTCTGCACAGCTATCAAAAGACGATATGGGTGATTGAAAAAAATCTTCCATCTATTCTGGCCGGACATTTTCTTCCTGTGGACAGGATCCCAACGGAAGAAGAGCTCGATCTCGCCAGAAAGGAAACTGAAAGATTTAGGGAGGCCGTTGTAGCGCTGCTCGATGCGAATCGGGGCCTTCGGGGGATGGTGAATCAGCTTGCCAGTGCGTTCGTTACGGATCCGACCTTCAATGCCAACTGGCTCCATACGATTCTCGCCACGGAAACAAATATGGAAAAGGCACTCCGCCAAGTAGATGGAAACCTTTCTCTCATCGAACAGATAGGGCTCCATCGTTCATATGAGGATCGCCAGAGCTGGTCTTTGAGGCTGCTGCGCATTTACCATGGTATGGGCACTGCGAGCGGAATGATGAGTAAGGTCCTCGGGTTCAAGAACCATTTGGCGAAGAAGCTTGGAGTGCGGGTTGAGATGACAACTGCTGAGACAGACCTAGCGATTCCTCAGGAGATCCAAATTGATCTATTCAAAATACTGAATACCCTCTTGGATAACGCCATCAATTTTTCGGATCCTGCGAGGCGTGGATCCGATGCGATGGTTGAGTTTTCATCATCGGTCAGCGATGACAACCTGACATTTACTGTAAAGGATAACGGTGTCGGTTTTAGGGACCCTGCCTCCGCAATGGGAGGGAAGAGAGAACGTCCGGATATGGCACCAGGCCTTGGCATAGAGCTAAAGGCCGCCCACGAACTGGCCGAAAAAGCCGGCTTGATAATGACCTACAAACACTTGAAGAGTTATGGACTTTTCAACGCAGGGACCGAATTTCAGGTTACCATTCCAGCAAAACTTCAATCGCTCGGAATGCAGACTCCGCAGGGCACGCCCATCCCGGGTCCAGTCCAAGGCGGGACGGGGATGGCGAGCTCTGCAATGATCGGACTGACTCAGCCCTTTATCGCTTCATCGCTGTCATTTATGAGAGCTCCTGCTCTGATAATGCGCTAGATCGGATATGCTTTCTATTCAGAAAATCAAAAGCCTCCAGCCGATCGACTGGAGGCTTTTTGTAGCGGGGCTAGGATTTGAACCTAGGACCTTCAGGTTATGAGCCTGACGAGCTACCAGGCTGCTCTACCCCGCAATATGGAGGTAGGCGGATATACCATCCTCCGCTTCCTGTCAAGTTTATCCGAGTTCTATTTTTCTGCACCGGGTGGAAGTGTAATTCCCTCGGGTTTTACCCAGAGAGTTCTCTGAGGGAAGGGGATGCTAATTCCTTCCTCTTTGAAACGCTTATGGACCCTCTTATTAAACTCTCGCCGAACCACCCATTGCCTGAGCGGAGCCGTCTTGAACCACAGGCGCAGAACCACAGCGGAGTCCTGAAACTCATCCACACCTAAAACTTCAGGGTTATCCGTGATATCTTCAGGCATATCGTTTTTTAATTTTTCGGCTTCATCAGAAAGCACCTTGATCGCAAACTCCAGATCCGTTTTAAGCGCAACGCATATCTTGTAGTCAACCCTCGACCACTCGTTGGTGAAGTTTTTGACATTCACTATCGACCCGTTTGGAACTGTTATGAGAGTTCCTTCCGAATTTCTCAACTGCGTGATCCTCAATGTCATCCTTTCAACCAAACCACCTTCGCCGTTTATGTCCACGATATCTCCGACACCGAACTGGTCTTCACAGAGTATGAATACCCCTCCGATTACATCCTTGACAAGGCTCTGCGCGCCGAAGCCTACCGCGAGACTTCCAACTCCTATCGTCGCAAGTATAGCCTTGAGATCGATTCCGAATGTCTCAAGGAGCATCAGCGAGGCAACGAAGAATATGAATGCTGATGATCCGTAGCGGAATATCTGGCTGATGCTGTTCATTCGCTGTTTTCCGCGAAGGGTCGCTTTCTCGGCAACCGGGGTGAGGCGGGAGAGCAAAATCTCGGTGGCAAGATGTATCGCCCTGTAAAGCATCAGTGCGATTACGACGATTACTACTCCCTTGATGATAGGAGCGTACAAAGACTTCGCAGAGGAGAATATTTTTTCGATGTAATCCGCCCATATCATCGATAGGAATACGATAAATGCGAACCATACGATTATTCTGATGCTGTGTATGAGCAGTTTCTTTTCCTTGGTTAAGAACTCGCCAATAAAACCCTCACTCTGCGACCTTGCCAGCCTCCTTTCCAACCATTTTCCAAAAACTCTGCTGATGAAAATGGCGACCAGAAATAGACCGGCACTTGCTGCGGTTTCAGGAATTGGAATTTTGGACATTACAGTTTCAATCAAGGTTTGATTTTTCATTTTCAGGCCTTCCAATTTAGTGCACCGGAGATGAGGTCGGCGCTTATCTTCCTTGCGCAGACAATCCCCTCTATCGCTTCAAAGACCCCTTCGAGATCCAGCATTTCCTCTGCCATGACGAACCTCGCCAGAGACTCATATTTGCTTTTTGTTTCTACAGTTATAACGCCGCCCCTTTGAGTCAAAGTCATGACTATGTCATCCTTCCTTATCTGAAATAGTCTGAGGCGAGAATCGGCTCTATGCACGAAAAATTCCTCATTGCGAAAGGCCGTTACGAGCCTTGTCGTCACGAACTCCGCGATATCGGCATTGGGAAGGGTGATGGTGATTTTTTCAAGCTGTGTTTCCTCAGCTGTGAGGGGCTTTCTGAGACCGGAGTCTCCCTTGAATACCTTCATCATCGCCGGCGGGGCCGCGATGGTCGTCATAAGCGTCATCATAATGGCAACGCCGAATATCTCAGGTCCGACTATGCCGGATGAAAGTCCGATACCTGCTATGATAAGAGCGACCTCTCCACGCGGAAGCATTCCGATTCCTATCCTCGCAGCCCCTCTTAAGTTAAAACCCATGAAAAGCGCTGGGATTCCGCACCCGAATATTTTTCCGGCAAAGGCAAAGGCTGTATACACAAGCCCGAAGAGAATTACTCCTTTCATCGCTTGAAAATCGACCAGCATTCCCATCGTGCAGAAAAATATCGGAACCAGTATGGAATAAATTCCCTTCAGGTGATTGTGCACCTCGTTGACCAGATCCGTGCGCGACAAGGAAAGCCCCACTATGTAGGCGCCGATTATCATCGCTAGACCCGCCAATTCCGAAAGGCCGGCGAGCAAAAGCGCCAAGCCCAGCGAAAGGCTGGCGATCAGGTCGGTGGATTTGAACCACTTCAGTACCTTCGTTATCTTTCTGGCGAGCAAAAGCCCAAGCGCGGTACATATTATCCAGAATCCGAAGGCTTTGATCGCGATCATCGATATGCTCTTCCATTCTATGTCGCCTTCTCCCATGCCGGATGCCTTGCTGATACCGACGACTATGGCCAAAACTATTATGCCGAAGACGTCGTCGATGACAGCTCCTGCCAAAATCGTAACGCCTTCAGGGGAATCGAGCTTCTTCTGATCGGAGAGAACTCGGGCTGTTATTCCTACCGATGTTGCTGTCAATATCGCTCCCAAGAAAAGCGCCTTCGGATCCAGAAAGCTGTCGGCGACGCCGAAGAAGATTGCCAGCAGATCTCCGAATATGAATGAAAATAAAAGCCCGCCGATTCCTACGAACGTTCCAGCAACGGAGTATTTCAGAAAGGCCGTTACGTCCGTTTCTAAACCGACAAGGAAAAGTAAAATTATGGAGGCAAGTGTCGCGATTCCATACAATTCGGCGCTAAGAGGAATAATCGAGGAGTGATGGGGCATGAAGAGCGGGCCTATAAATGGCAGGGGAAGTGATCCAAGCGCATAGGGACCTATGATCATTCCTGCGCAAAGCTCGCCAAGCACTGCCGGCTGCTTAAGAACCCTTGTGAAGAAATATCCAAAACCCCTCGCCACTATTATGATGAGAGCGAGTTCGAGGATTAGGCGCGTCATCCTCTCCCCCATATCTGAACTGGTCGAACCGTCTGAGGCAAGGAGGAGGGGTGGAAAAATGAGAAGCAAAAGAAAAAATAAAGTTTTTTTCATGGCCTGTTCTTTTCGATTGTCATTTCGAGCCTTCGATGAGGTTGGCGAGCAGCTCCTCATCCGAGTTCGAGTTGATTAGGTTCGTTCTGAAGTTAGCGCTTCGGAGCCTCTTGCTAATTTCAGCCAAAAATTGAACGTGTGGGATGGGATTTTCTTCCGGCGAAAGGGTCGCTATGAAGATGGTCGAAGGTTTTCCATCGATGGAATCGAAGTCGATGCCGTTTTTTTTGATCCCCAAAACCGCAGCGAGACTCTTGACCGCCTTGCTCTTTGCATGAGGGATGGCTATCCCATCCTGCATGCCAGTGGACATGCGCAGCTCGCGTTTTACGATAGCGTCGATTACGCCTTCGAGATCCGATGATCTGACCCGGCCCGAGCTCACCATTAGGAGCATCAGCTCCCTGATAATTTCCTGCTTGTTGCCGCCATGCAGATCGACCGTCACCGAGCCCGCCGTAAATATCTTCTTGAGATTCATCTGAATCCTCGCAGACGGGTTTAAATAACCTGAGCGCGGCTAACTCTCACATTTATGGAAATAAATCAATAGGTAGCTTTTATAGAGATAGGGTATTCCCATACCTCTGTTGCAGTTGGAGTTTGCTGTTTTGGAGTACACAATTGCTCTGGCGAAGCGAATATGAGCGATGAGGGCTCGGGTAGAAGGTGATGGTCTTGCTGAGATCAATCAAACTACCCACCCCCGCATAAAAAGGCAGGGATTTTATCTTAATAGGCCTAGTCGGTGGTGGTATAATTTTGACGATTTTAGCTGAATATGGCCATTTTTTCGACGCCGGCTGGATTCTAAAAATACGCTAATATGTCATAAATATCAATTAGATAGAAGTTTAAGCTTGAAAGTGCTCCGCCACTTCATATATAAGGCCCGCCCTATGAATACAAAAAAGAGGACGTACTTCATTTTTGATCTGGATGGAACCGTGGTAAACCCCGGCACTGCGATTCCAAGGTGCATAAATCACGCCCTTCAGAAATTCGGCGTAAAGTCCGTACCAATCGAACGGCTCAAGCGCTATATAGGTTTCAGCCTCGATTCTATCTTCCAAGAGATCACCAAGCGAAAGGACAAGCGCTTCATAAAGCAGTGCGTCGAGACCTATCGCGAGCGCTTCCACAAAGAAGGGATCGCGGAGCACCGCCTCTATCCGGGGATCGTCGGCCTGCTCGAGGCTGCATCCAAGGCCGGCACGCTGGTCATCGCTTCGACAAAGCCGCAGGTATCATGCGAGATGGTCCTCGATCACTTGGGCATCAGGCCGATGTTTACCTCGGTGTACGGTGCCGATCTCGGCGGAAAAAATTCCAACAAGGGTGATCTGTTGAAACATATCTGCGCGAAGGAAAAGATAAAGGATGCCTTCGTAATAGGCGATCGGGGAATCGACATCGAGGCGGCGAAGAAATGCCAGCTGAAGTCGATCGGTGTCTCCTACGGGTATGGCACCAAGGATGAGCTTGTGAGCGCGGGCGCTGATCATATCGCTGAGACGGTCGGCGAGCTTCGCCAGTGCCTTTTGAACGCTGTACCATGAACAAAAAAATAGCCGAAAAGATAGATCTTCTCATGCGGCGCTTCCGGGAGATTGGGAGCGCCGTTGTTGCATTTTCCGGAGGAGTCGATTCCATGCTCCTCGTGGAGGCCGCGAGGAGGACAATTCCGGGGAACTTTGTAGCTGCAACAGCCATATCTCCGAGCTACCCATCTTCTGATCTTTTGCAGGTTAAAAAGTTTTGTTCAGACTTTAAAGTCGATCTGAGAATCATAGAAACAACTGAGTTCAAAGATCCCGCATTTATCGCCAACCTGGACGACAGATGTTATTTCTGCAAAAAGAATCTGTACGGCGCTTTCGTGAAGCTCGCCGATCACCTTGGACTTGATCTCCTCGTCGAGGGGACGAATCTTGAAGATTTGGGAGGGGACAGGCCGGGGTATCAGGCGTCAAAGGAAAATCCGCGCGTGGTGACCCCTCTGATAGATTGTGAATTTACAAAGGAAGATGTACGCGCCGTGGCCAGGGAGTTTTCACTCCCTTCGGCGGAGAAGCCATCCTCTGCATGCTTGGCCTCGCGAATTCCGACCGGCCTTTCATTGAGCCCCGAACTCATGTCGAGAATCGACAGAGCGGAAGATTTTCTTCGCTCGCTGGGAATTTCACAGGTCAGAGTCAGGCACCACGGAGAACTCGCGCGAATAGAAATAAGGCGGGACGAATTCGGAATTTGTATTGAAGCCGGAGAATTCGTTCATAAAGAGCTAAAACGCCTCGGCTGGAAATTCATAACGCTCGATATCATCGGCTATAGAACCGGGGGGAGCAGGGGATGAACAGATCGGATATAAAAAAGATCATAGAACAAGTCGCCGCTGGAAGCATATCTGTCGATGCGGCTCTCGATTCCCTTCGCGAGATGCCTTACTCGGATATTGAGATAGCAAAGCACGATTTTCATCGTCCTCTAAGGAACGGATTTTCCGAGGTGATATTCTGCGAGGGGAAACAGACCGAAGATCTATTTAAGATAGTCGAATCAGTGAGCGAAAAAGGCTCCAATCTCCTCGCGACTCGCGCAGCCCCCTCACTTCTTTCCGAGGTTTCGCAGCGATTTCCACGCGCTATGATAGATCAGCGGAGCAGGACCTTTTCCATCATAAACAGAGGCATCGAGAAGCTTTCGGGGCGTCTAGCGATAGTCTGCGCCGGGACAGCCGATATCGCCGTGGCAGAGGAAGCCGCGAAGACAGCCGAATTTTTTGGCTCCGAGCCCAGCCGATTTTATGATGTAGGCGTAGCAGGACTTCACAGACTTCTGAAATCGATTCCCTCCATCCGGGAACTCGACTGTGTTATCGTTGCTGCCGGGATGGAAGGGGCTTTGCCGAGCGTGCTTGGAGGATTGATCGATGCTCCGATCATCGCTGTTCCGACCAGCGTAGGCTATGGCACAAGTTTCAGAGGAGTTACCGCACTTCTCGCGATGCTCAACGGCTGTTCCGAAGGAATTACAGTCATGAACATCGACAATGGATTCGGGGCCGCATGCGCCGCCCTCAGAATTCTTAGAAAATTGAAGTCGGAGTGATTTTTTTGCCGCCCTTCCATCTATCATATCGTGCAGCTCAAAATTCCCGCAAACGCAATTCCTGATGCGCTTGCCATGAAAAAAGTTCGACAAAAAAATTCCCTCTTTGAGAACTCATATACATAATTAAGCTAAATTGAATATAATTTGATAAAATCTGTTTGACTATCTCCCTGTAAATCCATATAATTACCTTGGATTTGGCAGAAGTACTTGATTTACAACCTTTTTTGCAAAGGAGGGGGAAAATGGTTTGCAAGAAGAAAGTAGCGAAGAAAAAGAAGGTGGCGAAGAAGAAAAAGGTAGTGAAGAAGAAAAAAGTGGCAAAGAAGAAAAAGGTAGTGAAGAAGAAAAAAGTAGCAAAGAAGAAGGCGTCCCCGAGGAGAAAGACCAGGAAGTAGTTCTTTTCGAAGATGCAGACATAAAAGGGAGCCTCTTGAGGCTCCTTTTTTATTCCCCCTTGCCTTGAGTGCTTTAATCACACCGCCTACAGCGAGGCGGCTTGGGATCCAGTAAAAGCCGTGAGCGATCTCTCGGTGAAAATATTTTACATGATCCTCCATTTTATCTTGTTTCACCTATCCATATGTGTTAGCTGCGCTCATCGAATTTTCAGGATGATTTTGAAGGGAGGTTTTAAATGTCAGCATTTGTTCCGAACAAGGTCTTTCTTACCAAGGGAGTCGGCAGACATCGCGAAAAACTTCAGAGCTTTGAAATGGCTCTCAGACATGCAAGAATAGCGCAATTCAATCTGGTGCGCGTGTCGAGCATTTATCCCCCTAACTGCAAGATCATAAGCAGGAACGAGGGAGTAAATCAGCTGAACCCCGGCCAGATTGTCTATTGCGTCCTCTCCGACATCGCAACAAATGAACCACATCGTTTGCTTGCGGCTTCGGTCGGACTTTCAACGCCGAAGAATCCGGACAATCATGGCTATCTTTCTGAACATCATGCCTACGGGCAGAATGAAAAACAGGCTGGCGACTATGCTGAGGATTTGGCCGCCGAGATGCTAGCGACCGTCCTTGGCGTTCCATTCGATCCAGATAAATCTTGGAACGACAGAAAGGGAACGTGGACAATTTCCGGCGAAATAGTCAGGACCATGAACGTCACTCAGTCAGCGGTTGCGGATCCGAAGGGCCTTTGGACCACAGTTATTGCCGGCGCAATATTCGTTCCATGAACAGTAGATGATAAGATATCTCGGAAATAATGAATTCTCTCCTTCCTACGAAGAGTCGAAGGTGGTGGTTCTTCCGATTCCATACGAAGCTACCGTGAGCTACGGCAAGGGAACTGCGTTGGGACCGGCTGCGATACTCGATGCTTCAACGCAGGTCGAGCTCTATGACGAACAGACAGGATGCGAACCTTATCAAATCGGCGTAGCAACCCTTCCTCCCCTTGACTTTTCAGGAATAAGTCACGAGAGGATAGGGGACCTAATCACGCCAGCGGTTTCAAAGATTTTGGCCGACGACAAGTGGCCGCTCCTCCTTGGCGGCGAGCACTCCATTACCCCTCCAGTTGTCAAGGCGGTCCAGAAAAAGTTTCCCGATGTGACTGTCGTTCAGTTCGATGCCCACGCTGACCTGCGCGATTCCTACGAAGGATCGAAGATGAACCACGCATGCGCGATGGCTCGGGTGAGGGAAATCGTAAAGGATGCCATACAAATAGGCATACGCAATCTCTCTGAACCGGAGGCAAAACTCGCACGGGAGAAAAAGTACAAGATATTCTACGCCCATCAGATTCATCATGACAGAGGTTGGATCAAAAAAGCACTCGACTCGATCAAGAGTGAAGAGGTCTATATAACTTTCGACTTGGATGGATTCGATTCCTCTCTCATGCCTGCCACCGGAACTCCGGAGCCGGGAGGAATAGGATGGTACGATGCGGTAGATTTCATGAATGAACTTTTTGCAAAAAAGACTGTGGTCGGGATGGACATAGTCGAGCTCGCGCCGATAGCGAATCTCCACGCATGCGACTTTCTGGCAGCCAAGCTCGGCTATAAGGCTATCGCATATCTAAATAATTCAGGAATATCTGAAAAGCTAATGGACAATTGACCATCGACAAAAACCACCGATCGTAGCTGGTCAATGGTCCATTGTCGCTGATCTTTGATCCGCCGTTCACCAGTTACGATTCACCAGTCACGGTTGTTGCTGGGATGACAAGCGCATGGCTTTTGGAGGTGCCCTGAATTTGCTGATTTTTCGAAGGTTAATTCACTGAAAACTTAGAACTTATCCCGTTGATCAAAACTGTTTTTGTGCATTGAGAAAGGTAAGGGTGGGTCACTGCAAGGTATATCCATAACGCCTGGTAAGGAAATTCATGACGTCACCGCGCTCGAGAAGCCTGCTTGCTACATTCCACTCAAAATCGTCGAGATCGACCCCGGTCTCCATCAGCAGGGTGGCAAATTCGTCCCCGTCAACATCGCCGTCTAAAACTTCAATACAAAGTGCCTTGAGAGCTGGATCCATATATCCCCCTTTAGGATCAGCTTTGGCGGCCTTAGGGTGCCAAGCAGGCAATAAGTCATTGAAATATCAAAGCAAAAGCAGACTTAGTTTATACTTAATTATGCTTAATTTAAGTATATTTTAAAAATATTTTATATAAAGTCAAGATGATATATGAAATATTAAGTTAATTCATATCTATGAATAGCTATATATTTCACTTGTTATGGTACGTCCAATTTGCTACCGAGATACGCTAAAAGTGAGGAGTTATGCGCATATTTTTACGATTTATCGCTGCGGTTTTTATCATTTTTTTCGCTTTTTCAGCGGAAGCCTCCAATCTTTCCCAGAGGGTACATGAGGTACAGCTAAAAAACGGTATGAAATGGCTCATAGTCAGGCGTACCGGCGCTCCCGTATTTTTTGGTGCGGTGATCCTCAGGGTGGGCGGTCTCAATGAAACGCCGGGCAAAACCGGGCTCGCCCACATGTTCGAACACATGGCATTCAAGGGTTCGACGCGCCTCGGCACCAAAGATTATGATCAGGAAAAACCGTTGCTCAGGATGATTGAGGATCTTGGCGAACTTCGAGAGGAGGAGGAACGCTCCAAAAAACCGGATCGGATGAAAATTGAGCAGATCGATCTCTGGATAAAAAATTTCGAGAAGGAAGCAGATGAGTATCGCTTAAAAAATGAAGTCTGGGAAATACTGATGCGAAACGGGGCGAACGAAATCAACGCCTTTACCTCAAAGGACATGACAGCATACTATGCCAGCATGCCCAAAAACAGGTTGGAACTCTGGGCGCGGGTCGCTGCCGAGATGGTATTCGATCCCGTGTTTCGCGAATTCTATATAGAGCGAGATGTTGTAGCCGATGAGAGGAGGTCTCTCACAGAAAACAATCCGAACGGAGAGATGGCTGAAAGGATCCTTCGAGCCGCCTACAAGGACGGTCCTTACAGATCTTCGACGATAGGATCCATGGAAGACATAGAAAATCTGACGATAGCCGACGCGAGAGAATTTCATCGTCGCTACTATGTCCCGGGGAATATGGTCGGTATAATAGTCGGCGATGTGAGTATTACCAACGCTAAAAAAATAATTCAGAAGGTCTTCGGCGGCTACGAACGAAGGCCCTTGCCCGAAGCACCTCTTCACTCTGGGGAGTGGAAGCGCGGGACATACGAGCGATTTGCCTTCAACTCGGAGCCTTCCATCGCGATTGCGTATCATAAGCCGACTCTTCCGGATAAAGATGAATATGTCTTCGACGTCATCACCTCTCTTCTTTGCGAAGGAAGATCGAGCAGGTTGGAAAAAAAACTTGTCTACGATGAAAAACTTGCCAGAGGCATTTCCTGTTCTAACGGATATCCGGGCTCGCGTTTGGACAATCTCTTGATACTGTGGATAGAACCACTTACAGGAGTTCCTTCCAAAAAAATTCTTTCTGCTGTCGAAGAAGAAATTGAAATTTTAAGAACTTCTCCGGCATCTGCGGGCGATCTGGCAAGAGTCAGAAAACAGGTGCTTGCAGAGATCATGTTCGCTCTGGATGATAATCGATCGCTCGGTATGGCCCTTGGACGTTTCGATGCAGTATTTGGCGACTGGAGGATTTTAGCGGATTATCCGGAAATGATCTCAGCGGTCACCCCTGAAGATGTAATAAAGGTTTCCAATAAGTTCATGACAAAAGATGACAGGATAGTCGTGGAGAGGGTGAAATCCAGATGATAAAAAAATTCTACATAGCCATAGCTGCCGCGATCGTTCTAGCCATCGCATTCCCAGGTGGAGCTGCCGCCGATTCGGAATATTTGAAGGGGTTGGAAGGAAAAGAACTCCCGAAGATGACTGTTCCCTCCGTAGATAAAGTGGTTCTGCCAAACGGCATGACCTGCTTTATCAAAGAAGATCGGTCTCTGCCCATAATACAGATTCAGGTCACCATAAAAACAGGCAGCATTTACGAGCCTGCCGATAAGTTGGGACTGGCTTCAATCACCGGCTCCGCAGTTAGAAGCGCGGGGGCCGGTGAACTTTCGCCCGAAGATTTGGATCTGCTTATTGATTCAATGGGGGCAGAATTATCATCCTCAATCGGAACCGAAAGCGGTTCGGTATATCTCGCAATACTTTCTGAGGACATGGAAAAAGGGGTCGGACTTCTTTCCGATCTCCTCTTCAAACCCAGATTTGACAAAGGCAGAGTCGCTATTGCAAGGCACAAGCTTGCGGAGTCGTTGAGACGCGACAAGGACGAACCCAATCTCTTCGCATCGATACTCTTTTCCCAGCTCGTCTACGGCAAAAACAGCCCGTGGGCCAGAAGGCCGGATCCGGATTTGCTGACATCGATAGGGGAAGAGGATATAAAAAACTTTCACGCCAGCTATTTTGTACCTTCGAATATGATCCTTGCCGCTGCCGGGGATTTCAAAACTCGAGATCTCGTTGAACAGTTGAAAAAATATTTTCCCAAAGAATCCGGCAAGAAGGTGGAATTCCCGAATGTGCCAGAGCTGAAGCCCTCATTCCTTCCGGATTTGAGGGTGGTGAAAGGGCCCAAAACACAGACCTTCATAAGGATGGGGCATCTGGGGGTAAAGCGGCATAACCCTGATTGGTATTCGATCTATCTCCTTAGCCAGGTACTCGGGTCCAGCGGGTTCAAAAGTCGGCTCGTCGAGGAGATTCGCGTAAAGAGGGGGATGGCCTATAGCGTGTCGGGCGGGATATCGCAGGCGACCGACTACGGTCTCTTCACGGTCAAGATGAGCACATCGGCCGACAACGCATATGCTGCGATAAATCTGGCCAAGGAACAGATAAAAAAGCTTTCAAAGCACGGGGAGATCTCTGACGAAGAGCTGGATCTGGCGAAGAGATCGCTACTAGCCTCCTCGATTTTCGAACTGGACGGTTCATTCAAGATAGTTTCTGACAGAGCCCGCTTCATGTTTTACGGTTATCCATCAAACTATTGGATCAAGGCTTACGAAGGAATAGCCCGCGTTTCGAAAGATGATGTTGAAGATGCAGCCTCAAAGTATTTACATCCGGACGGAATAAAGATCCTGATGCTTGGTCCGACCGAGGAATGATATGCTTGAAAATAAAATTAGAGAACTAGTTAAAGCTGCGATCCTTTCATCCGTTCAGGAAGGACTTCTGTCAGGCCTTGACGGCAAGATGGAAATAGAAATTTCCGTTCCCAAGTCCGAAGCACACGGAGATTTTACAACCAACATAGCTCTAGTCGTAGCCTCGCGCGCCAAAATACCCCCAAGAAAGGCGGCTGAAATAATTGCAGCCAAGATCCCGCTAGGTACGGAGGGCGTCGAGAAAGTTGAAATAGCGGGCCCGGGCTTTATCAACTTTAAGATCGATACAAAAGTCTATCTGGAAATGCTGAGGGATATATCGGTTCAAGGCGAGAGATACGGATCAGTTGACCTGGGATCGGGAAAAAAAGTTCAGATAGAATTCGTGAGCGCAAATCCCACCGGGCCGCTCCACATAGGACACGGCAGGGGCGCGGTGTACGGCGATGCTCTGGCCAGCGTTCTTTCGGCGGCCGGCTACGAGGTTACGAAGGAATATTATGTGAATGATACCGGCAACCAGATAAAGACCCTCGGGCGTTCGGTCTATCTGCGCTACCTGCAAAAAAAAGGTTCTAGCGTCGAATTTCCAAAGGAATGTTATCAAGGCTCATACATAGCGGAGATAGCGACCGAGATAGAGGAGAAAGCTTCCTGCAAGATAGATTCGATGACAGAAGAAGATGCGATAATGTACTGCGGGGAGTATGCTGGAGTGAAAATTTTGGACAGGATCAAGCGCGACCTTGCCGAAACTGGCGTGATCCACGATACCTACTTTCACGAAAATAACCTGCATGCCGACTCTGCGATAGACAGCGCTTTCAGGTTTTTGAAAAAGAACGGACATACCTACGAAGAGGGGGGCGCGCTTTGGTTTAATACAATGAAATTCGGAGATGACAAGAACAGGGTGCTGCGAAAGGCTGACGGTTCACTCACATATTTCGCAGCCGATATCGCCTACCATAAAAACAAGTTCGATCGCGGATTTCACCGAGTTATAGATATATGGGGGGCGGACCACGGCGGATACGTCGCAAGGATGAAGGCAGCTGTGGAGGCCATGGGATATGATCCGAAAAATCTAGACGTCGTCCTCATACAGCTCGTCAATCTGATGCGCGGTGGGGAATCGATTTCGATGTCCACCAGGTCCGCGACTTACGAAACCCTGGAAAATGTCAGAGATGAAGTCGGGAGGGACGCCTGCAGATATTTCTTTCTGATGAGATCCCACAACGCCCAGCTCGATTTCGATCTGGATCTCGCTAAAAAAGAGACGCCGGACAACCCGGTCTTCTACATACAGTACGCCCACGCTAGGATATGCAGCATATTCAGAAAAGCTGAAGAGGCCGGTTTCACTTTACCTTCGAATGAAGAAGTAGATCTTTCAAAGCTCGATCTTCCCGAAGAAATAAAGCTCTCCAGGATGGCATCCTCCCTTCCGAACATCATATCGGAATGCGCCGAGGAACTCGAGCCGCACAAGCTTTCCTTTTATCTGCTCGAGCTTTCAAGGATGTTCCAATCCTATTACAGCCAGGGAAAGCGGGATGAACGCTACAGGGTCATCAGCACCGATGCGGAGAGAACGCTGGCCAAGCTCTATCTCTTGAAAAACATACAGGTTGTGATACAAAACTCCCTGAGAATTCTCGGAATTTCCGCGCCTTCTGAAATGAAGCGGATGGAGGAAGCAGATGTCTGATTATATCAGAAACCGAAGAAAACAGGAAAATGGCGCAGCAGGAAGCGATGGTTTCTTCTGCCGTTTTACATTTGGGCAGTTCTTCGCGTTGCTGGTCATGGAAGTTTTTACGATATTCTTCGTCTTTTACCTCGGTGCGCGCTATGGACGCGAGCTTTTGGGAATGGATGGAAGCACGCTCCGTGCTGATGCTGAAAATGAAATTTCCGAGACTGCTCAGGATCTTCAAAAGCCGAAGGTGCTGACCACCAGCGATCCGGAGGCACAACAAATAGCCAGGGAACTCATCAAAGAAGCTAAGACTCCTGAACTCAAGGAACGTATAAGGCAGATGATAGATGGTGCATCGGGGGACAGAAGTTTACGCGCTGAAAAGCCCGTCGTTATAGAAAAAAGAATATCGGATCAGCCGCAGGCAGAGCCCGATCCTTCACAGGATTTTCCCAAGGTCATCGAAAGCGCTCCGGCACAGCAGCCTTTTGCCGAAGAACTTGCAGCCGTTCAGCCGGCCCAACAACCCGGTTCAATATCATCTGCGGACCTTGCCCAGACAAACGATTCCAGCGTGATCAGGGTGAAGTCGGGTTCCAACGCTAGATACTCGGTTCAGATAGGTTCCTACCCAAGCATGCAGGAAGGAACCCAGATCGTCGAGCGTTGGAAGGGGAAGGGGTATCCGGCCTACATGATGATCGCTGACATACCGGATCGAGGCCGGTGGTACAGGGTCAGACTTGGTGGTTTTGAAAACAGGGAGGATGCCGCCCATTATCTGAAGGAACTTCAAACGCGTGAAAATGTGGAGGCTCTTGTCGTCTTGAACGAGCAGTGACTTTTCTATGTCCCAATCGCACATCAGAAATTTTTGCATCATCGCACATATAGATCATGGAAAGTCGACGCTGGCCGACAGAATCCTTGAACATACCGGTGCGCTCAGCAAGCGCGAGCACATGGACCAATTCCTGGACAAGATGGACTTGGAGCGTGAACGCGGAATCACTATCAAGGCCCAGAGCGTGCAAATCACGTACAACGCAGAAGATGGCAAATCCTACGAACTCAACCTCATAGACACTCCCGGGCATGTGGATTTTCATTACGAGGTCAGTCGCTCGCTCGCAGCCTGTGACGGAGCTCTCCTGGTCATAGACGCCACTCAGGGGGTACAGGCGCAAACGCTTGCCAACGCCCTTCTGGCAATGCACAACGATCTGGCCATAGTGCCGGTGATAAACAAGATCGACCTTCCAAGCGCAGACGTTGAATCCGCCAAGGAACAATGCGAAGAGATTCTGGCTATTCCTGCCGACAACGCCGTTGCGGTTTCGGCAAAAACCGGGGAAGGAATAAAGGATCTACTTGAAGCGATAGTGAAGCATCTTCCGCCACCAACGGGAAACGAGAAAGCGACGCTGCGTGCGCTCATATTCGACAGCTGGTTCGACAGCTACATGGGTGCCGTCGCACTGATTCGCGTAGTGGACGGCGAAATCAGGGTAGGCCAACGGATTCTTCTCATGAACGTTGGAAAGAACTTCGAAGTTCTTCGCCTCGGCATTTACAATCCCCATCTTCGAGATGTAGAGGCTCTCAAATCCGGAGAGGTGGGAATAGTGGTAGCCGGAATCAAAGAGGTCAAAGATACCAAGGTTGGCGATACGATTACGCTCTCTTCCAACCCGGCATCAAAACCCCTTTCAGGATTTCAGGACTTGAAGGCCATGGTTTTCGCAGGGCTCTATCCGGCGGATCCGGGGCAATACGACGAATTGAAGGAGGCCCTCGAAAAGTTGAAGCTGAACGATTCGGCGTTTAGCTACGAACCTGAAAGCTCAACCGCCCTTGGCTTTGGATTCAGAGCGGGTTTTCTCGGGTCCCTGCATCTGGAGATAGTTCAAGAGAGGCTTGAAAGAGAGTATAACCTCGAGCTTGTTTCAACCGCTCCGACGGTCGTATATGAAGTGATCACGACCAAAGGTGAAAAGATCATGGTCGATAGCCCAGCCAAGCTTCCCGAGCCTCAGAATATCGAAGAGATTCGAGAGCCCTACGCCAAGGCCTCCATACTCGCTCCATCCGATTCGCTCGGAGGTATAATGAAGCTCTGCCAGGAGAGAAGGGCGGAACAGAAAAACCTGGAGTTCTTCGGCCGCGAGAGAATTATGGTCCAGTACGAAATGCCTTTTTCCGAAATGATGTTCGATTTTTTTGATAATCTCAAATCGGTCTCAAGGGGATATGCCTCGCTGGATTATGAAATCATCGGCTATCGGGCTGCGCGCCTTGTAAAGCTCACTGTCCTGATCAACGGCGATCCCGTCGACGCCCTTTCGGTAATCGTGCACAGGGATGATGCGCAGTACAAAGGACGGGAGCTTGTATCAAAGTTACGAACCCTGATACCGAGACAGATGTATGATATCGCCATACAGGCTGCGATAGGTGGCAAAATAATTGCCCGGGAGACGGTCAAGGCTTATCGCAAAGACGTTACCTCGAAATGCTATGGCGGCGATGTCACAAGAAAACGAAAACTCCTCGAAAGACAGAAAGAGGGGAAGAAGAGGATGAAGAAGGTCGGCAGCGTCGATATTCCACAGGAAGCCTTTTTGAGCGTTTTGAAAATAAAATAGGTCGAATGAACGGGATTTCCCTTCGTCCGCTCGCAGGGGACGATACATTAAAGCATTACTTGAAGTAAAAAGACGTTATTTGGAGGGGTGATGTCAGCAGAACCTAATCCTAAACATCAGAAAAAGAAGGGGGCATTTCGGGAGTACTTCGAGGCCCTACTCATAGCGGTTATCGCCGCTCTCTTTATAAGATCTTTTGGGATCGAGGCATTCAAGATTCCATCCGGGTCGATGATACCGACCCTTTCCATCGGGGATCATATCTTCGTGAATAAGTTCATCTACGGTCTTAGAATTCCACTGACCAGGCATCGTTTTTTTAGGTTTACGGAGCCCAAACGCGGGGATGTCCTCGTCTTTATATATCCCGAAGATGAGAGCAAGGATTTCATCAAACGCGTTATCGGCCTGCCGGGGGACAGGGTGAAAATTTATGGCGAGGATGTTTCGGTAAATGGAGAAAACCTGCCCCGACACAAGCTGAGCGTGAAGGAATATCCCGGGGACAAAAGAAAACTCCTAGTAAAAAACTCGGCAGAGCGCGCAATCCCATTCGTAAGAGGCTGGCGTGATTTCGATTTTTATAATGAACTGGCTGGGGATTCAGATCATATCGTCCAGTACGAGAGATATCTGGATAGGAACTCCTATGATCTCGTTGTCCCTCCGGGATATTATTTCGTGATGGGTGACAATAGAGATAATTCCGCCGACAGCAGGGAGTGGGGTTTTGTTCCCGATGGAAATATAAAGGGAAAGGCGATGTTCGTGTGGCTTTCCATAGACAAGGATCACGGCGGCATAAGATGGCGCGAGTTTGGAAGATGGATTAAGTAATCTCTGAGAAATCAGCAAATTCAGGGCACCTCTAAAAACTATGCGCTTGTCATCCCCGAGTGGTGTAATCGGGGATCCCGTAACAAGCGTGACTGGGAAAAACAGAGGTCAATCGTCCATGGTCGAAGTTATTGTTGCAGCTAGCTTTTCAGAAATTCCTGAAGTAATTACAGAGATCCTGTTTCGACCATTCCGTAGAAACACTAACTTTTCATTGACTATTTTTTCATTATCTGGCTTAACGGCCCGCAAAATTGGGGGATGCTGACAAATGGAGAGGAAAAAAATATAGCACCAAACAGGCCTTCCGAAGCAATTCGGGAGGCCTTTTTTTTAGGGATCGAGGGGGGGATATGGCAGAGGCCAACGCAAAATTGCTACTAAATGAGGCATCGATGGACCGGGCGATACTCAATGTCGCAAGAAAGATAGTAGCGGATGGGTTGGACGACATCGCACTGGTAGGGATAAAAACGCGCGGTGTTCCCCTTGCCGAATGGCTCGCCAAAAAGATACGCTCCCTCAGAGACAAGCCAGTAGATGTAGGCAGCATCGATATAAATCTATACAGGGATGATCTCAGCGAGGTGGGATACCAGCCGGTCGTAAAGAAGTCCGAGCTTCAATTTCCCATCAGCGGGAGGGGGGTCATCCTGGTGGACGATGTGTTGTACACAGGCAGAACGACGCGGGCCGCTCTAGACGCCATAGTCGATATCGGCAGACCGAAATTCATCAAGCTCATGGTCATGGTCGACAGGGGCTGGCGCGAACTCCCCATACAGGCCGACTATGCCGCAAAAACCATAAAAACTCTCGCTACTCAGAATGTGAAGGTTCGCTTTCATAGCACCGACGGCATCAACGAAGTCATAGTGAAAGGATGATCTGATGTCTGAAATATTCCATGTTTTACGCTCGGACCAGTTCGACAAAAAGTTTTTGGATGAACTCTATGCGATAACCAACAACCTGCGCAAGATTTCCAGGACAAAGCGAGGCGCCGATTATCTGCGCAAACTGATGTCGGAAAAAAGGGCAATGCTATATTTCACACAGCCCTCGACCAGAACCTTCCTCTCTTTTTTGAATGCCTGCCAAATACTCGGCATGCAGACATCCGAAATCAGGGATTCAAACACATCCTCCGAAATGAAAGGGGAAACAGCGGAAGACGCCATCCGGACTTTCAGCAGCTACGTCGATATGATCATCATGCGTTCACCAAAGGCCGGGCTTGCACAGTCCATAGCGGATCTTCTGGACAGGACCCCCAGGAGGGTTCCCGTGATCAACGGCGGATCGGGGAAGGATGAACATCCGACGCAGGCGCTTCTGGATATCTACACCCTTCGCCGCTCGTTCGGGAAAAACGGAGGCGACATAGATGGAAAAACGATAGTGATGGTCGGCGATGTTAAGAGGGGAAGAACTGTGCGCTCGCTCAGCCGTCTAATGCGACACTTCAAAGATACCGAACTTATATTCGTATCTCCGGAAACGCTGCGGATAGAAAATGATCTGAGGTCATATCTCGATCAGAATAATATGAAATATTCCGAAACCGACGATTTCGAATCCGTCATCCCGAAAGCCGACGCGATCTACATGACGAGGATTCAGGATGAATATGATACGGAAGGCGAGTCGAAGGGAGTCGATTACGGCAAATTTCACTTCAGATACGAGCATATGAAGGTTCTGAAAAAGAGCGCCATTATCATGCACCCTCTGCCAAGAAGGACGGAAATTGATATCAGAGTGGATGATGATCCGCGCGCAAAATACTGGCGGCAGGAACGCAATGGCATGTGGACCCGCGTCGCACTGATCGCCAAGATATTCGGAATAGATAAGGAGATAACGGAGCCCTATGGGACCTGATTTACAAAAGAGGAAGATAGACGCAATCGTAGGTGCGAGACTCGTAGATCCCGCAATAGGCTTGGACGAGGTTGCCAATCTCTTTATCGAGAATGGCGTGATCTCCGAAATAGGGGGAAGGCGCCCGAAGCCGGAGCTGCGAGTCTATGACGCTTCCGGCTTATTTCTCTCTCCCGGGTTTCATGATCTGCATGTCCATCTCCGCGAACCCGGCTTTGAGTACAAGGAGGATATCCTTTCCGGAAGCAAGGCAGCGGCTGCAGGTGGATTTACAAAAATTTATTGCATGCCGAACACGAGACCCGCTCAGGATTCTCTTGAAACTATCCGTCTTGTAAATTCGCGTGCCTGTGAGGCAGCGCTTACTAACGTCAGCCCAGTTGCGGCGATTACGCGCGCTATTTCCGGAAGCGAACTCACCGACCTTGCATCCTTTAAAAAGGAGGGGATCGAAATGATCTCCGATGACGGGCGCAGCGTCGACGATGACGGAATCATGCTGCGCGCTATGGAAATTGCGAAAGAGCTTTCGCTTGTCATCAGCACTCATCCGGAAAATACCAAGATCACCGCTGGAGGGGCGATAAATGACGGCCCTGTCGCACGCCAACTGAATGTAAAAGGAATCGACCGCGAGGCGGAGAATTCCGTAATAAGGCGGGACATAGAGCTCTGCAGAAAAAGCGGGGCGCGCCTTCATCTTGGGCACGTAAGCACGGCGGAGGGAATGGATTATGTGAGAATGGCGAAGCGGGAGGGAATCCGCGTAACCTGCGAAGTTACCCCGCATCATATAATCCTCACCGAAGAGGACGTGTTGCACCTGGGAGCAAATGGAAAGATGAGCCCTCCGCTTCGAACCGAAGCAGACCGGCTCGCCCTAATCGACGGCATACTCGATGGCACGGTGGATGCGATAGCAACCGATCATGCCCCGCATGCAGACTTCGAAAAAAGAGATTTGGTCTCTGCTCCATTTGGCGTTATAGGGATGGAGAGTGCCTTTCCCGTCTGCATGAAGCTTGTAAGCGATGACCTCCTGGATCTAAAAAGGCTCCTGGAACTTTTTACGAGCGGCCCTCGCAGGGTCATGGGTCGCGCACCAGCCGGCCTAATGGTTGGGATGCCGGCTGAGTTCACGATCTTCGATCCGAGTGCGAGGGTTGTAATAGATCCGGAGCGCTTTCATTCCAAGTCCAGAAACTGTCCCTTTGCTGGGATGGAGAGTTTTGGGAAAATCCACGCCACCTGCCTTTCAGATACACTAATAGAGCTCAATTGAACGGGGCACAATTATCTTGCTCCTAATTCCTTGATATTATAGAGCTATCGCCCGATGATCAGCTCAGGAAACACCAATAAACCCAAATGTGGGCGGGTGGAATCGTTGGTGGCCCTCGATCCTCTGCAGAGGTATATGCAGGAGGTCGCGAGCTATCCGATGCTCACTCATGCGGAGGAGCTCGAGCTCACTAAGAGGTACCGCGAACATGGGGACATCGAGGCCGCCAAGCAGCTCGTAATTTCACATCTGCGATTGGTTGCCAAGATAGCCATGGAGTATCGTAGCGCCAACTATAACGTCCATGACCTGATACAAGAGGGGAGCATAGGGCTTCTTCAGGCGGTAAAACACTTTCAGCCCGACAAGGGCTCAAGGCTGGCTCATTATGCGACATGGTGGATCAGGTCGTACATCCTAAAGTATATAATAGATAACTTCAGGATGATCAAAATAGGCACGACCAAGGAACAGAAAAAACTCTTCTACAATCTGATACGCGAAAAAGAACGTTTAGAATCAATGGGTTATGTAGCTACACCCGTAGAGCTTTCAAAGAGGCTGGGGGTAGATGCGGATGCGGTGGAGGATATGCATAGGCGCCTGACTACGCCTGAGCTAGCTCTCGAGGCACCGATCAGAAAACAGGATGATAATGAAGGCGGGCGCTGGCAGGATACTATAGCCTCGGCGGCGGCGACTCCGGACGTAGCGCTGGCCGAGCATCAGACGGAGCAACTTCTTAAAGATAAGTTCGCCGAGTTCTCTGAGACGCTAAGTGATCGTGAAAAAAAGATTTTTAAGGAGAGGTTGCTCTCCGAAGTTCCGCTGACGCTAAAGGAGATCGCCGAGCAATTTGGCATATCAAAAGAAAGGGTTAGACAAATAGAGGAGCGCCTGATAGAAAGATTGAAGGGTTTCTTCAAGGAGAGCGGTATAGAGGTGGAGACCCTTCGGCGCTGAGCCGCGCTACCAGACATAATATTTCTTATACGTCTTTACGGGGATATCAGGAGTTCGGCCCCGAGATTGGAGGATTGTCATATGAAGGATAACGCAGCTATAAAAGAGAGCATTTCAAGGGATCTCGAACCGACACCCGCTGACGCTAAAGAGCTTACGCGGGATGGGCTGCTCTCCTCACTCGCCCCCACCGTCGAACGATTTCTTTCCCAGCAGCGCCAGGATGGATACTGGTGGTATTCCCTTGAGGCCAACGAGACGATCGGAGCGGAGTTTATATACCTCATGCACTATCTCGGCGAGGTCGATGCTGAAATTCAGGAAGGAATCAAAAACCGAATCCTCGATGTCCAGCGTTCAGATGGAACCTGGGCTATCTATCACGATGGCCCTCCCGATCTCTCCACGACGATCGAGTCTTATTTCGCATTGCGCATAGCCGGCGTCCCGGCCGATGATGAAAATATGGTCAAAGCCAGACAATACATCGTCAAAAATGGCGGAATAGAGGAATGTCGTGTTTTCACAAAGATACACCTTGCCATGTTCGGCATCATCCCGTGGTCGGCATGCCCTGAGATGCCGGCATGGTTTATACTGATGCCGAACTGGATACCATTTAACATATACGAGTTCTCCAGCTGGGCGCGCGCTACGATCGTGCCTCTGCTAATTTTCATGACGCTGAAAAAAAATAAAAAAGCTCCTAATAACATAACATTAGACGAGCTCTTTAGAGATAAACCTGAACAGAGAAAGTTTCGGTTTAAGCATGAAAAAGGCCTTATCTCTATTGAAAATATGTTCCTAATCACAGATAAAGCTTTAAAGATCCTTAACAAAATACCTATTAGTCCACTACGTAAGTATGCGATTTCAAAGTGTTCTGAATGGACATGGGAGCATGTAAAGAGGACCGAGGACATATATCCCGCGCTGGCTTACTGTGCCCTTGCATTCAAAGCCATCGGATATCACAACGATTCGCCGCAGATAAGAAAGCCCTTCCAGGCGCTAAAAATGTTTCAACAGCGTTATGCGACAGCTGAAATACCTGCGCTTCCGGATGAAATTCGCGACACCCCTGCAGCACGCCCGTCGAAAATTCGTGAGATTGGCAAGGACCCATTTGTTTCCAAAAGCGACGGAAATAGGATACATCAGCAGTGCTGCATATCGCCGGTATGGGATACGCCATGGATGATGATGGCGCTTCTCGAGACGGGACTCCCTCCTGACCACCCCGCCCTTCTCAAGGCAGCCAGATGGCTCATAGGGAAACAGATAAGAACAGTAAAAGGCGACTGGAAGATCAAAAACCCCCTTGCAAAACCAGGCGGGTGGTCCTTCGAATTTGAGAATGACTATTTTCCTGACGTCGATGACACGATAGAGGTCCTCACGGCCATAGACAGGACAGCTATTCCGGAGGAGGAAAAATCTGAGGCGGTTGCCGTTGGCATAGACTGGATGCTCTCCATGCAATGCAAGGATGGCGGCTGGGGGGCCTTCGATATCAACCAGAATCAGCAGCTCGTCAATCGAATACCCTTTTCGGACCACAAGGCATGCCTCGACCCCTCGACCCCGGATATCACCGGAAGGATGCTCGAGTACCTTGTCACAAAAGGTTATACGAAGGATGACCCTCGCGTCGCCCGCGCAATAGAGTTCATCTGGAACCGCCAGAAACCCTTCGGCGCATGGTTCGGCAGATGGGGCGTAAATTACATCTACGGGACCTGGAATGTACTTATGGGCCTTTCCGCTATCGGCGTAGATCCATCCGATGAGCGCATAGTGAAGGCCCTGAATTGGCTGGAGTCAATCCAAAGGGCAGATGGGGGCTGGAGTGAATCCCCTATTACATACGAGGATGTCAAAGAGTTTTCCGGCTATAACGTCAGCCTCCCATCGCAGACTGCCTGGGCCCTCATGGGGCTGATTGCCGGCGGTCGCGCCAAGGGAAAGGCCGCAAGTCGCGGGGCTGCCTGGCTTCTGAACAACCGCAATGCAGAGGGCGGATGGGATGAGAAGCATTATACGGGGACCGGATTCGAGAGGCATTTCTACATCAGATATCACGGATACCGCCACTACTTTCCTCTTCTGGCACTTGGGAGATATGCCAAGGAGCTCAGCCCTGGGAAAGAAGTATAAAGCATGCGGGAATGACATTCATGGTGTCATCCCCGAGTGCTTTTATCGGGGATCCCGTAACAGCCGTGACTGGTGAGTGGTGAAGAGGCTGTCATTTTTCCACCCGCGCCTTGACTTTTGCCAGCATCTTCTCGACGTGTTCGGAAAGCAACCCCAAAACCATCGACTCCGGAAGCCAGATAGAAAACTCGAGGTCTATGTGATAGGTAAGTTCAGTAGCCTTCCTGTTTTTAGATTTAAGCCCCCACCAACCGCGGTTATCCTTTAGAAGTTTGTCTCCCTCGATAAAGCTCCATGAAAGTTTCTCAGGTTTATCGGAGGAGAATTTCAAGGTGTAGGAAACCTCCTGCATCACGTTCATCGTAAACTGAGCGGTTGATCCCTTGGGCGATTTTTTGATTATTTTCGCCCTTGTAACTTCATCCAAAAATTCGGGGTACTCTTCAAAGGCCGATATTACATCAAAGACCTTTTCGCGCGGGGATCCTATGAGTATCGATTTTTCGACAGTGACCATTTTTAGAACTCCTTTAAAACCATTTCCGCCATATATGAACTTCTCACCAGAGGACCCGCAAATATATATTTAAACCCGAGCTTTTTGCCATCTTCTTCCAGTTTTGTAAAATATTCCGGTTCGAGATATTCGTGGACAGCAATCGCTTTCCTGGAAGGCCTCAAATACTGGCCGATTGTGACTATATCGCAGCCAAGCGTTTTCAGATCGGCTAGAGTCTCAAGTATTTCCTCCCGGCGTTCACCAAGACCTACGATGATTCCGCTCTTCACCAGAATGTCAGGATAATTCCTCTTTGCGAATTCAAGGACGGAGAGCGACCTTCGGTAGCTTGCCATGCTTCTTATGGATGGCGTGAGGCGCTCTACGGTTTCAATATTGTGGTTGAATATCTGCGGAGCAGCGGAACAAACCTCGGATATCTCCTTTTCACGCCCCTCGAAATCTGGTGTGAGAACTTCTATAGTAGTTTTAGGAGAATGCGAACGGATGGCCTCGATAGTTTTGCGAAAGTGCGCTGCTCCGCCGTCCGGAAGGTCATCGCGCGTGACCGATGTGATCACCGCATGACGAAGTTTTAGTTCTGAAATTTCCGCAGCAACCCGCACAGGTTCCTCCCGATCGAGAGGCTGCGGCAGCCCATGCTTTACATTGCAAAACCTGCAGTTTCTCGTGCAGAGATCGCCCATTATCATGAATGTCGCCGTCCCACGCTCGAAGCATTCTCCAATATTGGGGCATTTGGCAGCTTCGCATACGGTACGGAGCCCTCTTTTTCGCAGGCGCGATTTCAAATCATGAGTCGATGCGACATTTCCACAGCGATTCTTGAGCCATTCGGGAAGTCGTGTGTGCGTTAGTTTATTCATATGCGTATCACTCACTACTGTTGTTGCGGGATCCCGTTCCAACCGTTCACCAGTTACGAGTCACTAGTCACAAGTCACGGTCGTTGCGGGATCCCCGATAGAACCATTCGGTGATGACGACCTTCTTGTCTCACCAGTCACGGCTGTTCAAATTATATGCTTAAAAACGTTTGCAGCGGTATTTTTACGATATTGTTCTCACTATCAAAATTTAATTCTGTTTCTGATATTAAAACCCCATAATTCGCCTTCGTCCTTCTCATCGTATATAAAATTTGATCATTACCTTTTTCCCCAAAACCGACCTCTAATACAATTTTTTTATCTCCAATTTTTATAATAAAATCAGCGCCACCTTTTGAGCTATCGTAAAAAAGGGATTTCACAATAATATCCTCAGCGCTTGAAATTAATGTCATACACACAACATCTTCCAAATATTTTCCTTTATGGGTTAAATAAGCATTGCGCCCCTCTACGACACTAAGCAATGCATAACGAAGGGATGGAGACATAAAGAGATACTTGGACGGCTTTCTCACCTTTTTAAAAGCCGAACCATAGGGATAAACACGAAACAAAATCTCAGCTTTTTCAAACGCATCAAACAAATCTTGAAGAGTGATTATTGAAATATTATTTAAACTTTTGGCAAAACTCGTAAAACTAGTTTCGTCACCGGAAGCCAACATTAAAAGAATATTTTTTGCTCGAGACAAAGTTTCAATTTTAAACTTTCCTAGTGCTGGAATATCCTTTTCAACAATCCTGTCGATAATTTCTAAAATCAATTTTAAACAATCGAATTCCTCTGTTTCTTTTAATGCAAAAGGCAGATTGCCAAATTTTAGGAATCTTTCCATTTCCAAAGCGTTCAACCCATACCAAAACTCTTTAATATCCTTTTCAAGCTTCAAAAAAGATTCATAACAAGATTTTCCGCTTGGACTGTACAACAAAGCCTGAACAATCTTTGCGCTCAAGTCGTTTGACACACTACCATTTAACTTTTTTTGATTTAAAACAATATCGTCGTGATTTTTAAGAAAAATATATTCTGAAAATTTCATCGGATAAAGTTTTTCAAATAAGATTCTTCTTGCAAGATCTGGAGTCGCGCGCAAAGAAAGCGCGGACGAGCCTGTACATATAACAAATATATGTTTAGATTTATCGTAAATAGTTTTCAATGCCAGCGTCCATTTTTCATCAAAATGAACTTCATCAATAAAAATAAAAACAGGCCGTTTAATTTCTTCGAAAGAACAACCTATAATTTTTTCATATTCCGTTAGAACTTCCAACAAATCGCTCTGAAGGACTCCTGTCACCTCATCCATCGTCAAATAAAGAAAATCCTTTGGGTATTTTGAGATAATTTCTTTAGACAGTTGAGCGAGCAAGGTGGTCTTGCCAACCCCTCTAAGCCCTGAAATGCCAATAAATCTCACCTCAGAACGATTTTGTAGAAAATTGTTCACACGGCTCATTACACGGTCAAAAAGATGGCGTTTTGCATATAATTTACCGCTGCGATCATGGAGATAAGCGTCTAAAAACGCAGGTATTTTAGATATTTGGTTATTAAGATAGATTTGAACTTGTTCGCTCATAGATCACTACTATATTATAATACTGTAAAAAAATCAATTACTAACATATCATACCATATAACAAGCTTATAATGCAGATTTATCGTTTAATTTCAGCATGTTACAACAAGATCTCTGTTTACACTGGGGATGACGACCTTCTCGTCATTCGGGGATGACACTATGAATGTCATTCCCGCGGCATTAAGCCGCCGCTACCGCGGGGTTCCAACCGTTCACCAGTTACGAGTCACGGCTGTCACGATATATCCGCCAGATTCATCCTTCCAGCCCAGCGCGACAGCAGAACTTCTTTTATCCGCAAATTTTCCGCAGCTGAAAGTTTGGGGTCGGCGGCTATCAAATCGAAAGCCGCCTGCCTCGCCTGCGACAGTATTCCAACATCGCGCGCAAGGTTTGCAATTCTAAATGGTGGAAGTCCGGACTGTCTCGTGCCGAGAAATTCCCCGGGCCCCCTTATAGCGAGATCCTCCTCCGCGATTTTGAAGCCGTCGGTCGTCTCAAGCATAACGGCGAGCCTGGTCCCCGACTCCTCGGTTCTCCTGTAATTGGTCATCAATATGCAATAGGACTGGTGCTCGCTGCGACCGACGCGACCGCGCAGCTGATGGAGCTGCGAAAGGCCGAAGCGCTCGGCGTGTTCGATCACCATCACCGATGCGTTGGGAACATCGACGCCAACTTCTACGACCGAAGTCGCCACAAGAATATGAACGCGATTTTCCTTGAATGCGCGCATGATCTCCTCTTTGCGCTCGCCAGCCATCCTCCCGTGGAGCAGCTCAACTTTAAACTGCGGTTCGAAGATGCGCGCAATTTCCTTTGACATGTCGGTCGCATTTTTCAGATCGACCTTTTCGCTCTCCTCTATAAGAGGATAGACTACGTACACCTGTCTGCCGCTTTTCAATTCATGCAGCATACCGTCATAGAGCTTCTTTCGATTATGCTCCTCGTATAAGCGAGTAACAATCGGCTTTCTTCCCTTTGGAAGTTCATCTATCACCGAAACATCGAGGTCTCCGTAGAGAGTCATCGCCAGCGTCCTCGGTATAGGAGTCGCAGTCATTATGAGTATGTCCGGCCAGCCGCGATCGGCGTTTTCAGGAGAACCCTTATCCCTGATCTCAGCGCGCTGCATGACGCCGAATCTGTGCTGCTCGTCCACCGTTATAAAGCCAAGCTTTTGAAATTTAACCCCTTCCTGAATCAGCGCATGCGTTCCAACCGCAAGCGATATCGATCCGTCTGCGAGGCCTGCGATAATTTTTTCCCGCTCGAAGCCCTTCACCGAGCTGGTCAAAAGCGCATAGTTGAATCCGCCGTTTTTAGCGAAGCGATCTATCGTCAAAAAATGCTGTTCCGCCAGAATTTCTGTTGGGGCCATTATCGCAGCCTGATATCCCGCCGATATCGCCCTGAGGGCGGCAATGAGGGCCACGACCGTCTTGCCGCTGCCGACGTCCCCCTGCAGGAGCCGGTTCATCGGCCTTGGGGAACTCATGTCGTTGAATATTTCGTCTGTCACCCTCTTCTGAGCCGCCGTAAGTTCGAAAGGCAGAGATGATATGAATTTGCTGTGAATTTCATCATTCCTTGGAAACGCGATCCCCGGTTTCACCGAATGATTTTTTCTTCGAAGCGCCAGCCCAAGTTCCAGAAAGAAAAACTCGTCGAATATAAGCGTCCTGTGCGCTATCGAACGCCCTATGGTAAGCAGCTCCGGGTCGAGATCGTTCGACGGGAAATGCATCTCCTGAAGGCACTTCCAAGGATCGGCCAAATTGAATTTTTCGGTAAATTTTTCTGGGAAGATCGGCTTTATGTGCCCGTTGAATCTGTCCCATGCATTTCTGATTATCTTGCGCATGGTCTTTTGGTAGAGTCCCTCGGTCAGGGGATAAACCGGGATTATTCTTCCTATCGAGGCGGCATCATCCCCTTCCCCCAGAATTTCCGTTTCCGGATGGATGAATTGCAGGCGCTGCGAAAATGCGCTCGCCTCTCCGGATAGCAGAATCCGGCTTCCAACCCTGTAACGATCTTCGAAATAGCTCTGCCTGAAATGAAAAAATTTCGCGGAGACCTTGCCGGTGCCGTCATCGACAACCAGTTCATAAATTCTTTTTTTACGCCGTCCCATAAAAGCTATATTGCTTCTCACTATCTCGCCGGCGATCGTTCGATCCTTCCCGGGAGTGAGTTCTGAAATCTTGATGAGATTCCTGCGGTCAAGATATCTGATGGGAGTTACCGCGAGGAGATCTCCAACGGTCAAGATCCCCATCTTGAGGAGCTTCCCTGCCAAGACCGGACCAACCCCTTTTACGTACTGCACAGGGGTCGCAAGTGGAGCCCGTTCTGTGAATTTATTAGCCATCCTGGCCAGGTAGAATCGATTTTTCAGTGAAAATCAAGGTTAAGAAACAGTCGGAACCCCGCGTTAGCGGCGGCTTAAAACCGCGGGAATGACGGCGTGATTGTCATCCCCGAGTGTCGAAAAGGTCGTCATCCCCGAATGGTTCTATCGGGGATCCCGTAACAAGCGTGACTGGGAAAAACAGAGGTCAATTGTCCATGGTCGAAGTTAGTTTGCTTCTTGAAATTTACTGCACGACCGTAAATTCCGTTCGCCTATTGCGGGCGCGCCCCTTTGTGGTATTGTTGTCGGCGATCGGCCTGGACTCGCCATATCCGACAGCCTGAAGCCTGTACGGCTCTATCCCCTTGCTGATCAGATACTCGCGGACGGAGTTCGCCCTCTTTTCCGACAGCCGCTGGTTGTAGGCATCGTTCCCGATCCAGTCGGTGTGGCCTTCAACACGGATAAGCCCCAGCTGCGGATTCTGCTGCAGCAACATCACGACATCGTCGAGAATTGGATAAGAAACTGGCCTTATGACGGCCTTGTTGAACTCGAAGTGAATCTTCTGGGTGATGATGATCTTTTCTTCTACCGCTGCTTCAACTTCAACTGGCGGCGGCGGCGGCGGCTCACGATCGTAGCGATAGTTTACGCCGACCAGGACGCGAAAATCAGGATCGCCTATGCCGGTAGTGATCGCCCTTCCTCCGCCGACTGTGATTCCCAACCCCTTCGCCGCACCTTGCGGAGTGATTTTGGTCCCGACCAAAAACTCCGAGGGATTCTGAAGCTGGTTCTTGAAGAGGGATTTTATGACTGACTCGCTCCATGCCTCACCGGTGATTGCCCAGGTGTCATTGATTCTGACATTTATCCCTCCCCCCATGCTGAGGGTGTCATCAAGAAACGCATTCGGGTTTGTCGTATCGTAACGGACATATTTATACATCCTGTAACCGACGTTCAGAGAGAGAAAGACGCGGTTCTTTATATCGGCATCGAAAACCAGAGTTCCGCCGGGGCTCCACATATCGTTGCCGAGATAGGTCTGCCAATGTCCGGTTGGAAAATACATATAGGGAACCAGCGCCAAGCCGACGTGGTGTCTTTCGATGTCGAGAAGGCGAAATTTCATCTCGAGGCGCGCATCGCCGAGTTTTCCGTATTTGTTCTCCTTTTGCACGGTGGCAATGGGAAGGTTTGGATCAAACCAGGTTTGCCAAATCGCGACAGGAAGATTTGCGCCCATCGACCACCAGTCGGTCCAGCCGATAGCCCCGTGGACGTTGGTCATCATGAGGTCGTCAACTATCCCGATTATCCTCGTTCCGGCGGCGGTGGCTTTTTCATACGGCTCGTAGGCATAATCGAAGGTCATTCCGACGTTGAATCCCCACTGTGGCAAGGTTTTCGACTGGTGGATGACGTTGTACTTTCCGCCATCCGTGACCGGGTTGAAGGTCACCACATCCGGGCTGTGTCCCGCTTCGACCGCTTTTGAGATAAAGAGGACGGCCGCAAAAACCGCCACTGCAAGAACCAACACGACTCGTACTTTCGCCATTTTTCCTCCCCCGCTTTAACTTCTTGAATTTGCGGTGATCTTATTGAGAAAAAGAAAGAAGTCAATGATTACAAGAGATTATTGGGTAAAAAGCTGTGACTGGTGACTCGTAACTGCTGAACGATTGGCAAGGGATTCCCGTTTGCCCCGCGTTAGCGGCGGCTTACAGCATGCGGGAATGACATTCATGGTGTCATCCCCGAATCTTAATCTTGATCCTGATCTTAATCTTAATAAGGATGTTTTCGAATATAAGCTAATCTTACAAAATGCTGATCAAAGATCAGGGATTAGGGATCAGGATTCGAGGATTACTTCAGCTTGTATAGCATCCTCACCACCTGAAGCAGCTCCGACTGAAGCTCCTCATAGACTGGCTCGGTGATATATCCATAAGCTCTGGCGACATCGAAGATAGAGGATACTTCGGCAGCAGAACCTATCGCGATATCGAAAAACCGTCTTCTCTCCTTTATCGACTTTCTACCATTTCCTTCAGCGATATTCAGTATAACGCTCGAAAGGGCCCGTTTAAGCTGATCCACGAGATATCCTGACCCCGATGGCCATGATCCGATTAGCTCTGGCATCCTTTTTGCCACCCCAAGGCAAAGATTGTAGCAGTAAAGCCGCTGATGTCCGAACATAACCCCTCCATCTGTGATTTTAATTTCAAAACCTCTCAGCCGGTCGGGAGGTTTTGAAATTAAAATCACAAGGAGGAGGTTTTAAATGAATCATCAGCGGCTTAACTGCTACGGACTTTTGCTTTCGGTCGCAAAAAGAATGCCAGAGCTAATAGGATCTCTTCCAAGGGGAAATTACTATCTGGAGGATCAGCTTAAACGAGCCCTTTCCAGCACCCTGCTTAACTTAGCGGAAGGAAATGGCAGAAAGTCCCAAAAAGACAGAAATCGGTTTTTCGATATCTCCCTAGGCTCAATAGCCGAGGTCGCCTCGATCATCGATATCCTATCGGCTTATGGATATATATCCGCCAAGTATCAGGAAGAACTAAAAACGCTGCTTCGCAGGGCTTATGCTATGATCATCAATATGAAAAAATTTAATCCGATATTTTGATTAATCTTCCTCTTAATCTTAATCTTCATCTTAATCTTGATCCTGATCTTAATCTTAATAAGGATGTTTTCGAATATAAGCTAATCTTACAAAATGCTGATCAAAGATCAGGGATCAGCGATCAGGATTCGACCCCCTCCAGCAACAGCCGTGACTGGAAAAAACAGAGGCCAATTGTCCATGGTCGATTTTAAGAATGCCTGAAAAAACTCGGGGGACACGGCCGCACGAAGCGATTACATCTCCCCCGAAGAAGATACTTCTATTTTAACGCCCTACTTCCTTTTCGACCTCACGCTAACCCTCACCCTTACTGCGCCAAGGGCGAGTGCCGACAACAGCACTGCCAGCAATATAGGTGTGGCGGCCCTGGCATTGAAGCCAGAATTCTCGGATATCGAGCACTTTCCGCATCCTGCGCCCCCTTCGGAGATCGAAGATACGGGCCCAGCATAGAATGAATAGTTGACCGCCGTAGTGCCGCTGCTCTTTTCACCATAGGTCTCCTGCAATATCGACATCTCGTATATGCCGACATCGTCAGAAATTCCCAGGGCGATATCGCGGGTTCCCTTTGCCCCTTCCTTTTTACGAGTTTCAATTATGCTCCTGACATAATCCGGTTTCAGCCGATTCTCGACATAGAGCTTCTCAGGATCGAGATCCTTCGGCCAGCTCTCTATCGTAGTGTGGGTCGGTTCCGGATAGGCCCGAAGCCTCGTGTAATGTACGGCAGGGGCCGCAGCAGCCTTGCCAGCATCCCTCGACTGCGATTTTGAACTCGAAGGCATTAGAGCGACTGCACGATGCTCTATCATGTTGTTGATCGTCATTATGCCGGCCGTGCTTTCCATCACAGATGTCGCCGCCATCGGCGAGACTCCGCTGGTTGAAAACTCCAGATTCCCTCGAATCGAGGCCAGGTTCGGGAGGACGACCGCAGCGGCTTTTCCGCCGGAGCTCGCGGAGGATGCGAGAGGAGCGATTCGAATCGGGCTCTGCGGGGCTACGACATCGAACGGAAAATCCGATGATGTGATCTTGGCCATGTCATGCAGCACCATTCCCTTGCTCTGGACCATCATCCAAGGGCCGACGGATCCGTTGAATGCAGCATCTGCGACAAGGCAGGACATCTGGATGACGGAGTTGTTCGGGCAGAAGAAATCGTCCTTTCTTCCCGATGGAGCGCGGAAATAGGTCTCGTTAAGTGAATCGTAATAGAGCTTCTCCGCTTCGTCTGCGAAGCTTACGCACTTCACCTCGCAGTCGGATGAAAACGAGTCCGGCACCGGCGTACATGTGCAGGCATTAGGTTGCCCTTGGGCGATGCATTCAAAACCTTCAGCACATGAAAGCCCCAGCTCTCCGCAGGTTTCCCCGGGGTCGACAGTTCCATCGCCGCAGACCGGCACCTTTTCGCATACGCTGCATTCTTCGTTACAGGTGTATCCTGACTGACAGCCGGCGGTACCATCGCAAACCTCAGCGCCTGCTACGATATTGTCGCCGCAAATAGGTTCACATATGCAACTTTGGCTACATTCAAAACCAGCAGTTTTGCAGGCGCCCTCTTCACCGGCTGAGTAATCACATTCTTCGCTGTAAGTCGCGTCCTGTGAAAAGATCCCATCTCCGCAGGTATTTGAAACCCACTGGCATTTGTCAGGATCGCAGTGTGACCCTTCCTGCGTCTGATTTCCTTCGCACTGCTCGTCGGAATCAACCACTTCATCACCGCATGAGTGCAACTTGCATCCGGTTCGACATCCGTCACGATCGGTATCTGAAAAATTCTCTGAACCCAGATCGCATTCCTCTCCCGCATTCGAATCCACCGTACCATCACCACATCCGCTACACATGCAATTTGCATTGCATGAGCTCGAATCTCCAAATCCCAAGCTCTTACATGAGGAACTTGGGTCGTCAGCAATAGGATCGCATTGCTCGCCAAGATACACATCTACAGATCCATTGCCGCATGGCGCAGCGGCCCCCAGTATCACGGTCATCTCCCTAGGTCCCGGCATCTCACGCCCCTTTATAAGGGGGATTTTTTTATAATCTATAGTCGAGGGATAGTAGGTTGTCTCGGCCTGAGAGCCGCTCGGAGGGCTTATTTTATTGAACAGGGGGTTATCCTCCAGCGGCATCTTTGGATCGAGAAAATCATATGCAAATGGCACGGACATCTCTCTATCCTGGCTGACTACGTTCTGCTGAGAAGGAGGTAAGAGGGAACATCCGGCTGCGCCACTTGGGAACGGTTGCACACGCTCTGGGTAAGTGGGATTATACTGGGCACTTGCCGTAGATGGCAGATAGAACGTCCAAGCATTGCTCGCATTGACCAAATTGTCCATAAACGTAATTGGCGCATAGCGATTATTTCCAGTAAAAAGTGTAGAATATACACTAAGACTTGTTTCTTCATCGGGCGGAAATAGTGGCGCAAAATAATAGAATGCATTTTCCGTCTGCGATCCATCGGCAATGCCGCCTAAGTCGGTTAAATACGCAAAGCTGTCTTGCTTATTCACCGGCTCGCGCACAGCATTTAGCTGCTGCATACAAAGGTAAGCCATTGGATTAAGAGGTTGGCCATGAATGTCATCTCTTACCATACAAAAATTTCCGCCAAGCCCCATATAAGGTTCTGAAGATGACGTAAGATTTTGGTCCATCTGGCTAAGTAAGCATAGATTTTCCCATTTTGAGCATTGGGTTGGGCAATCTATATCACTCCACAACGGAAGTTTGTAATTAGTTGCTTCTTCAACAAGACCAGCTCCACATACCCCTTCTCTGGGCGCACAGCGCTGAGGCAATGGCATGCCGAATTTTTGAAAAGGGTATTCCATTTTATGAGTGGAGTCCATGCATGAGCTTTGGTTTAAATTATTTTCGTTAGCTGATATTATCTCATCACATCCTATGCTTTCACTCATTCTCGCATATAGGGTGGCGAGCATTCCTTCATGGACGCTAACTGCCCTGGTTGTATCGCTGCCGCTTACTGGACATGCCAGGGATGGGAGGATCAGCGGAAGTCCGCTTATGGCACCTATGTTGTCGTATTCTTCAACACTAACGCTGTCAGTCGTCAAATAACCCACGCCCCACTTATCTGTGCTATCGGGATGAGATTTAAAACCGGCCTTAATTCTGATGGCGCCAATGCCCGTAGTTGGGTCATATCCTGTGTTTGGCGAACTAAAGATCGGCTTTCCGGTTGTACGATCAATGTCATCTTCCGAATTCGCAAAGACGTAGACAAAGCCGGCAAAATTGCCATCGGCGTCCTTCTCGAGATTTAGGTTTCCGACGGCTATATCGTTTCTTTTTTTATTTCCAAGTTCTCCCACGAAATTGCCTATTGAAACCGCTGAAACAGCGGCATTGCCGGCCGTATTCCCACCCAAAATCGGCAAAGTTTTGTGAACAACAGTAATGCCATCAGGATCCCAATATTTATCACTAGTGGAAAATGGGCAGCTACCATCTTTGAGCGGGCTCCTGAATATGATGCTGAACAGGTTTGGATAGGATACGTGAAAGTCAGTGTAATTTTTAGTTGGGATATCTGTTACCATCTCGGCGCTTCGATAACTTACCACGATATCCTGACAGGAATCTCCATCAAGGTTTCCCGTGGCAAGTTGATAAGGGACCACGTTTGGATCTCCATCATAGGGAGGAATCATAATAGCCTTGGAAGGAACCCTGAACGGAATTTCCGTATATATTTCTTCTCTTGGCCTTAGGGCGAATCGTTTTCTGACATCGTCAGCATTTCCTAGTTCTTCGGTCCATTTCCAACTCTTCATATGAAGCTGGCTTTCCGTGTCATTTTTATCGATGACGTATATCATGCCGGCAAAGCCACGATTGTTAGCGATGGATGAGGGAAGAAGAAGATAGTCTTTAGGAATTCTTGATCTGTCCTGCAAATGTGCCATATTGAAAATTCCAGGGTGGCTGGAGGCGCCATAATCCACGAGAGCTACCGTTTTCGGCGTAATTATCGAAGATGGATTGGATGTCTCATACTGCGCAATATCTACATCACCGACTCCCCATATCACCACCGGCACTACCACCTTGCTCGGATAAAAGAACTCATATCCAGACCAGTCTTCCAGAGAAGTAAAGGATCCGTCTGTTTTTTTAAAACCGACGAGTTCCTTCATTCTGTGAACATCCATGTCCTTGAAAATTGTCGGACGCCCATAAGGGGTAAGCAAAAAATCATTCCAACTAAAGAGTGTGTTGTAATAAAGGGTAGCTACATCCTGGCTAGAATCCCTGACAACTGCCACAGGGTTGGCCGCCACCGGAAACCATGGGTTGGTGATGTAGGCAGGCGCTATTATATCGCTGATCGTCTGTAGTGATTCTGCGGTACGTGTCTCGGACGAAACAGTGTTAGCTGTGGCATAGGGAAGATTTATTAAACCTAAAGAATACAACATAAAAATTGAGCTAAAGTCCTTAGGTTCGTCAACCTTTTTATAGAGTAAGTCGAACCAATCTTCTGGATTAAGTCCCCCTAGTGATGAGTTGTTCTCAGGAAACGCTGTCATGTCTATCACGTAGTCCTGAAGACTTGAGTACCCCAAAAAACGATATTTGTCGTAGTTGCCTTTGTAAAAGAAACTTAGAGGAGAAATTAAGGCAAAGTTAAATTCGCCTTTTCTAAATTCGCCTTTTCGTTGTTCTGCACCCGTAGTAGCTGCGTTCAGTGCATAAAAACCCTTGGTGCTTTGGCCGTTTTTCAGCAAGTACCCACGTTCAGCAGTTGTACCGCCCACATGTATCTGCAATGGATCAAAAACGGGGGTTATCATCAAAGAGGCATCAACAGGCGGAACCAGGTCGTACGCTAATATATCATCTATCTCTTCTATTGTATCCTCTTCGGCACATTCGAAGTAGATACCCATGTTATTGGATCTGGAACACCATTTGAAGTAAGCAGAGCTGGCACTTTTAAATAATGCCGGATGATCGCTCTTCCCTGAAGCGCTCAAGTATGGGGCAATATAGTTGCCTGCATAGCCGATATATTGGCGGTCATTTCCGAGTGAAAGTGATTGGTATTCGCCTGACTTCGTTTTTCTGATATCTGCAAGCACTACTGACCTTCCATGTCGGTTAGGTTTGGTGGAGGGTCTCATCACTAAATAACGCGTAATTTCCTTATCTTCAGCAAACTTTAGAGTCAAATTCCTAGGCCCTAAACCTAAAGTTGATTTTAACTTCGGCATATTTGACTTATCATAGCCAAAAGCGGGTAAATAGATAGCAGTAGGCTCTCCAATCCTAACAGATCCCGGAACTGCAATCACATCGCTCACTTTTTTATCGATCTCATATGAGGATGAGAAGTTAGAGTCCCCCGTGTATGCCGGATGATTGAAAAAATACATCCTCACAGCACTCGTCCCGCCTGGATCATTTGGGTTATCCCCGACGACCGGTATCGGATCGGAAAACCCAAAATCCTGTGCGGCGAAAAGCGGATAGGCCGCGGCGATCGCGATCACGGAAAGAATTAGTATGGTTATTTTCTTCATAAGAACCTCCAGGCGTATAACGTTGCAACCTATATGCCAAAGCCGATTTAGCTAATAATGAATAATTTCAAGTGATTACGCGAAAAAATCGAAACAGGCATTCTCGTTATGATAAGGCGCGCATCCGTTTTCTGACGCATAAAAGGGACCCCGAATCTTAAATAATGATGGCGCCCATTCTAACAATATCTGAACGAATATGCCAACAGCTCTTTTCAGGGATATGCATCCTAAACCCGACAATTGACCATCGACCGACATCAAGAAGCTAGAATCTAGAAGTGAGAAACGAGATTTTTACGAGCCCGTTTTTTTCTAGTTTCTAACATCTCACCTCTAGCCTCTGTTTTTCCACCAGTCACGGTCGTTACGGGATCCCCGATAAAATCACTCGGGGATGACAGGCTTTTATCGCACTATGGTCCATGGTCAATTTGCCAGTCCTTCAACTGTAACAGACGATATTTTTTGTCAGAAAACCCTCTATAGCATCAGCGGTTTCGTTCATGAGTTGCGGCGGGCTGCTTGCCACCCAAACCGCAAAATTATACAGTTCCTGATTGCTTACCTCCAACCATTTCCCATTTAGAGCCAAGAAAACAAGCAGAGCTGTAACCGCTATGCGTTTGTTGCCATTTGCAAAGGGATGATTCTTTATCATGAGATAGAAAAGTATTGCGCTCTTTTCGAGCAACCCTTTGTAAAGATTTTTTTTGTCAAAGGTTTGAAAAGGTGCCGATAGACAGCTTTCCAGGACGTTAGGAAATCGGGTGTCAAAATCCGGAATAGGTTCGTCCCATGCCATACTCTCTCTGGCGAGCTCGAATGCTATATCGCGAACTTCCTGAAGAGAAAGTATATGCACTACTCTTCCCCCAGTTTTTTCAACGCTTCTCCATATTCAGAAACCGCGCGTTTCACCGCTTCGCTGATCAGCTTTTTTGTTTTTTTATTGGGCTTGGAATCTTTAAGACCGAGGTTTTTTATGTCGATCAGATAATTTCTACCGACCCTCTGCGCTGGAAGCTGACCATTCTTGATTTTTTTAAAGACAGCTACCGTGCTTATTCCGAGGATTTTAGCGGCTTCCGTCGTCGACACGAAGTTTTTGATGGTCATATTAACCTCTTTATGCAGGTTAATATATATCAACCTGCATAGTCAAGTTAATATATCTTTATTTTTATATCGAGTCACGCTTATTGCTGGATCCCCGACTACACCACTCGGGGATGACAACCTTCTCATCACTCGGGGATGACATGCTTTTATCGCACTATTGCACTATCGTATTATCGCACGGTTTTTGACCATCGACCGAAAAATTCGAAAGGTTAAGGTTTAGGTTAAGGTTGAGCGAAAATGATTTTTCTTAACCTTAACCTCAGCCTCAACCTGTTTTTTAGGTCAACGGTCCGCCAATCCAAATTCACGGTGAAGTATCTTCACGGCATCCTCTGCGCGGCGCATATCGATGACCACCGAGACCTTGATCTCGGAGGTACCAATCATCTGGATGGATATCCCCTCCCGCGCGAGCGCATCGAACATCCTGTGTGCGACCCCGGCATGGCTGCGCATCCCCAAACCGACGATTGAGATTTTAGCGATATCGCCGGATGCGGTTACCTTGCCGGCATCGACCTCCCTTGCGACGACCTCCGCCAGAGTCATCGCGCGACGAAGGTCCTCCTTGGGGACGGTAAAGCTGAGCTCGGTGAAGCCCTCCTCAGAAACCGTCTGGATGATGAGATCGACATCTATCCCCGCCCTCGCAATCGGCTTGAAGATTGCCGCGGTTACTCCGACTTTGTCCGGAACCTTCCTTATAGAGACCTTCGCCTCATCTAGATTGCAAGATATCCCGGATATGACACTCCCCTCTGAAATTTCACTTTCGGGGATTAGCGATGTCCCGGGCCTTCCCGTAGATGAGGAACGAACCTCCAGAACCACGCCGTATTTCGCCGCTATCTCCACAGAGCGGCTGTGAAGAACCTTGGCGCCGGCATCGGCGAGTTCCATCATCTCTTCATAGGAGCTCTTTTCCAGAAGCTTTGCGTCTTTGCAAAGGCTTGGATCCGCGGTGAAGACGCCATCGACATCGGTGTAAATTTCGCAGCGGCCCGCGCCCAGCGCCGCCGCAAGCGCTACCGCGGTGGTATCCGAGCCCCCTCTTCCTATCGTCGTGATTTCATTCGACTCCGAAATCCCCTGAAAACCGGCGACTATTGCAACTTTGCCGGATTCGATGGATGCCTTGACCGCGGAGGGGTCCACCCTTCTTATCCTCGCCTTGCAGTGATCGCCGCTGGTGGAAAAACCTGCCTCGAAGCCCATGAAGGTTTCGCATGGCACTCCCAGCTCCTTTAGAGTCATTGCCATCAGCGCTATTGAAATTTGCTCGCCGGTGGCAAGCAGGAGATCCATCGCGCAAGGATCCGGTGCCTTTGATATTTCATTTGCCATCCCGACGAGTTGATCCGTGGAATCCCCCATGGCGGAGAGGACGACCGCTATCCCCTCCCCATCCTCCCGGCGTTTCGCGATTCGCCCGGCTATGGCGCGGATCTTTTCCAGATCCGCCACCGATGTCCCGCCATATTTTTGAACGATAATATTCATTTTACTCCGACCAATCTGTGTGTCATCCCCGAGCGTTTTTATCGGGGATCCAGTTCATCTACGATTTCCTCCCCATCTTATGCACTGCGCTGCCATACACGTCGGCTGCGGCCTCTGCAAGCGTTTCGGAGATGGTCGGATGAGAGTGAACAGTCTGCGCTATCTGTCTTACGGAGAGCCCGGCCTTCATGGCAAGCGCGGCCTCCGCTATCATAAGCGTCGCACCTTCGCCGAAGGCATGAACGCCGAGAACTTTTTCGTCTTCATCTCCATGAACAAGGACCTGTCCTTCCGTTTCGCCGTCGCAAAGCGCCTTGCCACACGCAGCATACGGAAATCTTCCGGTTGAAAATTTTATCCCGTCGCGCTTCAACTCTTCCGAAGTCAATCCCACGGAGGCTACCTCCGGGTAGGTGAAGATCGGCTTTGGAATAGGACCGATATCGCGAAGCCTTTCGCTGCCGCCAAAGAGATATTCCGAGAGCGCCTCCCCTTCCGCGCTGGCCTGATGCGCGAGCATGAAGCCCCCTTTGACATCCCCGATAGCGTAGCAATTCTTTCTCCTGGTCATGAAATTTTCATCCACGATGATATAGCCCCGCCCGTCGGTCTCGATTCCTGCCGATGCCAGCGAAAGCCCTTCGACAAAAGGACGCCTGCCGACCGCCACCATGACTTTTTCAACCTCTATGGAGTTGCCGGTTGAAAGGGATATCGAAACGCCGGAGGCGGTTACAGATGCCGAGTTGGCAAAGGTGGATGTCAGGATTTCTATTCCACGGGATTTCATCGAACGCGCGAGCAGGCGCGATATGCCGGCCTCGACGGGGGGCAGGATAGAGGGAGTCGCTTCGATTATGGTCACAGCGACGCCCATTTCGGAAAGCATACATGCGAACTCACACCCGACCACTCCACCACCTATGATCGCCAAACTTTTGGGGAGAGAGTCCCATTCGAGAACTTCGTCGCTGGTTACTATTTTTTCGCCATCGCGCTTTATCCCTGGAAGATCGATCCAATCGGATCCCGTGGCGATGATGATATTTTTCGCATCGACCTCCCTCTCTCCGATCCTGAGCCCTGAATCCACAAAGGTTGCGCTTCCCCTGACTAGCTCGATTTTGTTTCCCTTGAGAAGGGTCTCTATTCCGCCCCGAAGAGTTGAGACGACTTCATCCTTGCGACTCTTGGCTTTTGCGAAATTGATCGCCGCAGCTCCGGCGAGTTCGATTCCGAATTCAGAGGATTTATGAATGGCGTGAAGAGCGTGGGCTGAGGCTATATAAGCCTTGGTCGGTATGCAGCCCCTGTTGAGGCATACGCCGCCAACTTGTTCGCGCTCAATGAGCAAAACCTTTGCGCCATGTTTAGCCGCTGAAATCGCGGCGACGTAACCGCCGGGCCCGGCCCCTATTACAGCGAGATCGTACATTGTGCCTCCTTATCGACGCGTTCGTCATCCCCGAGTGCTTTAATCGGGGATCCAGTTCTATTCCGAGGGAATGACGTCATCTTTTCCCGTAATCGTTATCTCCCTCTCCCTATCGCCGAGGATTTTAAATTCCACCCAATACGCGGACGCGGGGATGAGTTCAGGAAAATGATCGGCCCATTCGACAGCCGTTACCCCTTCACCGTAAAAGTATTCCTCCATTCCAAGCCCCTCTGTTTCGGAGGGATCCGAAAGCCTGTAAAAATCAAAATGGTATAGAGGGAGGCGACCGCCAAGATATTCGTTTATCAACGCAAAGGAAGGAGAGCGAACGTAGATTTTTTCCGGAACGGAAAAACCCGCTGCAAGCCCTTGGACAAAATGGGTCTTGCCTGCGCCAAGATCCCCGATGAGCGCGACAAGGTCCCCCGGCCTTAGACGCGCCGAAAATTCGGCGGCAAATTCCTGTGTTTCTACCGGAGATTTTGTTTTTCGTTTTATCATCTTGTATTTCTATTCCACGGGATTCCCGTTTGCCCCGCGTTAGCGGCGGCTTAAGACCGCGGAAATGACACTATGATTGTCATCCCCGAATGGTTCTATCAGGGATCCAGTTCTATTCCGCGGGAATGACTATGAGTTTCGATGCTCGAAAAAACACGCGGAAGATTTTTTATCAAATCGGAAGTTATCAGCGCGCGCTCTCCTATTTCCGAAGCGGCAAAGTCGCCGGCCATTCCATGAACGAAAACTCCGGCGCAGGCCGCATCGAATGGGTCCAGCCCCTGACCGAGAAGGGAGAGGATGATCCCTGTGAGTGCGTCCCCCATTCCGGCCGATGCCATCCCTGAGTTCCCGGTTCGATTTATCGCACAGCGTCCATCGGGAGCAGCGACTACCGTTCCCATCCCCTTGAGGACCACAATTGCCCCACAGGAAGCCGCAAGAGAGATCGCCGCCTGCGTCCTGTTCGCATTGACCAATCCGGTATCGCTTTTGGTGAGCCTGGCCATCTCCCCCGGATGCGGCGTCAAAACGGTCGCCGCCCCCCTCATCCTGAGGGAAGAGAGATCGAGCAGGTTCAGCCCGTCGGCATCGATGACCAAGCTGGTTTTGAGATCCCTCACAAAGGCGTTGAGAAAAGCGCGCGTCGCCTCCTCCGTCCCGATCGCCGGACCTATCGCGACGGCGCTCTTGTCCTGCGCAAGATGCAACGCTTTATCCAGCGATTCATGACAAAAAAATGCCTTACCGTTATCGGGAAGAGGTTCGCACATCACCTCAGAATAATTCGAATCGAAAAATGCGAAGGCGCTTTCCGGCATCGCATAGGTGACGAGGCCGGAACCGCTTCTCAGCGCCGCCCTCGAGGAGAGATACCCCGCTCCGATCTTGGCTCGCGATCCGGCGAATATCGCCACATGTCCGAAGGTCCCCTTATGGGAATTCATTCTTCTCGGTAAAAACGAACGACGCACATCATCCCCGACTATTAGAGAATATTTAGAAGGGATCTTCTCCGCCTCCTCCGGCGGAATACCTATATCGACGACATGAATATTTCCGCAATACTCCAACCCCCTCCCGAGACAAAGGCCGAGTTTTGGCAGAGCAAATGTAACCGTATCATCAGCAACGACGGATCCTCCCAGAGGCATGCCGGTATCGGATGAAAGCCCCGACGGGATATCGGCAGATACCACGCGCGACTTTCGCCCCTTCATCGCGTTGATCATCTCTATGGCATGAAGGGATATCCCCTTCACTTCGTCCCTGAGACCTGTTCCGAAAATAGCGTCCACGATGAGATCGGCCTCCGCCAAGATCGAGGCATGACTGCTCAAATACGAAGCATCCGTACAGGGGAAGACCCTCGTGGATATCCTCACCAGCCTCTCCCAGTTCGCCCTAGCGTCGGGGGAGAGCTCCTGAGGCGAGGCCAGAATCAGGACGGCTACATCGATCCCCATGCCGATCAGATACCTCGCAGCCACGAGCCCATCACCGCCGTTATTCCCTCTGCCGCATACGACTGCTGCCCGGGAAGGACGAGAGGTTGCGGCTACATCGGCGAGCGCCCTTCCAGCGTTTTCCATGAGTTCCATGGATGGAATCCGATGCTGGGTTATAGCGCTTTCGTCCAGCGAGCGCATCTGTGAGGAGGAGAGTAGTTTCATTTTAAAATCTCGATGAGAATCGATCACCATTCCAGAACTACATTGGCTATGCAATAATCGCCATCGTGGGAAAGCATGAGGTGAGTGCCGCTGACCTTGACCTTATCGGCCGCCTCCTTTGCAATGCCGTAAAGATTTATAACCGGCCGCGAATCCTTCTGGTCTATCTCGATATCCTGCATCCGTATTCCCTTGTGCCCCTTTGGGAAAAAGGCCTTGATGAAGGCCTGCTTCGCAGCGAACCTGGCTGCAAAACGCTGGGCAGGATGCTTCTTCGTATTGCAGTATTTGATTTCCTTGTCGGTAAAAACCCTCTTTAGAAACCTGTCGCGCCACCTGAAGATGATAGATTCGAACCTTCTTACGTCAACCAGATCAATTCCGATTCCGATAATCATTCTCCCCCCAGTTTTTATACCCTCGATGAACAACCGGCAAAAATCGGCGGTCTCTTTCGGGCAATTCCCCCGAGAATTATTTCCTCCCGCCTGCAAAAAGAATTTCCTTCATCTCCCTTACCGCCTCACGCATCCCGACAAAGACGGATCTGGCTATAATCGAATGCCCAATATTGTATTCAACTATCTCGGGAATCGCCCTGACCACCGTCGGTGTGTTTTTTGTATTGAGACCATGACCGGCACACACCTTGAGCCCCTTCGATGCCGCGTATCTGGATGCCAAGAGGAGGCGCTCCAATTCCGCAGAGGCGCGAATTTCATTCACCGCATCACAGAATGAACCGGTGTGAAATTCGACGGCGGTTATTCCGATGGAGATCGAGGCATCGACCTGAGAGGCCTCCGGATCTATGAACATGCTGACCAAAATCCCCGAATCTCTGAGTTTTGATACGCATTCGCTAAGTTTGGAAGGTGCAGAGACCACATCCAGACCTCCTTCGGTCGTCAGCTCGTTTCTCTTTTCCGGAACCAGAGTGACGGTATCGGGTCTGATCTTGACGGCGGCGGCGATGATGTCATCTGCAGCGGCCATTTCCAGATTCAAGGGAACATCTATGGATGACTTCATTCGAACCAGGTCATGATCCTGAATATGCCTGCGGTCTTCCCTCAGATGAATCGTTATCTGGTCGGCGCCCCCTTCTATTGCCAGGAGTGCGGCTTCTATCGGGTCGGGGTAAGAGGTCCCTCTAGCCTGTCTTAAGGTGGCAACGTGATCGACATTTACTCCTAATTTTATCAAGCGCTCCTCCGTTGAATCAGTTAGCGAGATGATCAGTCAGCAGCCCCGCAAGCTCGCTTGCCATGCACCTTATGCGCTCGCGATTGGGTCCTTCCACAAGAACCCTGGCGATATTCTCAGTTCCTGAAAAACGCAGCAGCAGCCGTCCGGAATTCCCGAGCTCCACCCTGTAACTATCGAGGGCCTTTTGCAGCTGAGGAATAGCTGAAAGATCGACCTTCTTCAAAACGTTCACATCCACTTTGACCTGCGGGTATGGCTCAAAAACACTCGCCAGCTCGGAAAGCGGCTTGCCGGAGCGAACCATCGATGCAAGAACCTTCAGGCCTCCGACGATTCCGTCTCCGGTTGTATTGTGATCAAGAAAGATGAGATGCCCCGATTGTTCGCCGCCCAGGTTCAGGCCATTGTCGCGCATCGTGGATATTACATGTCTGTCGCCGACGCGCGTCCTGATTAGATTTATACCCTCAGCGCGCATCGCACCATCCAGAGCCATATTGCTCATTATGGTGGCGACCAAGGTGTTTTTCGCCAGTTTGCCCTGCTTCTTCAGGTCTATTGCAGCAAGAGCCATGATGACATCGCCATCGACGATGTTCCCATGCTCGTCGCACATGATAACCCTGTCAGCATCTCCATCCAGAGCGATTCCGGCATCGGCTCCCATCTTTCGAACGAGGTTGCACATCCGTTCCGGATGCATGGAACCGCAAGCGCAATTGATGTTGGTGCCATCTGGTGAAGTCCCGAGCTCTATGACTTCGGCTCCCAGCTCCTGAAATACGCTGGGAGCGACGCGATAGCCTGCGCCATTGCCGCAGTCCACCACGATGCGAAAACCATCCAATGAGATGGAGTAAGAAAGTACGTCCTTTAGGAACTGTATATACCTGCCACCAGCGTCATCTATTCGCTGCGCCTTTCCTATCAGGTTTCCGCTGGGCCATTTTTCGCGGGGAATCCCGCTTTTCACCAACTCCTCGATATCGAGCTCCATGGAATCGCTGAGCTTAAACCCATCCCTGTCGAAGAACTTAATTCCGTTATCGTCGAATGGATTATGCGAAGCGGATATCACTATTCCCGCATCCGCCCTCATGCTCCTGGATATGAATGCCACCCCCGGGGTCGGCAGAGGTCCGACTAGCATGACATCCGCCCCCATCGAACATATCCCGGAGGCAAGCGCAGTCTCGATCATGTAGCCCGATAAGCGGGTATCCTTGCCGATGACTATTCGATGACGATTTGTACCGTTTTTAAAGAGATATGCCACGGCCCGCCCCAAGGCGAGCGCCGTTTCGGAGTCTATCGGATAAAAATTGGCCTTTCCCCTGATTCCATCCGTGCCGAAGATTCTATTTGATAGTTCTGCCATATCGCCCTGTTCCTGAGAATCGTATAAATTTAGAGGCGAGAGCTTGTACAAAAAATTTACATAAATATCAAGCAAATAGAAGTTTTGTGCGATATGGGTTACTGCAGTAGGAGGTACATATCCAAAAAGCGCTTTGTTGCTTTTACATCATGCATCCTCAAGATTGAGGCCCCGCCATTCATACAAGCAGGAATCGTCGCTAAGCTTGCTTCAAGTCTATCTTTAACATCCAAGCCTAACTTCTTTCCAATAAAGGATTTATTTGATGTACCTATGAGTAAAGGAAAACCTAGAGATTTAAAGGAGCCGATATTGCGAAGTATAGATAAGTTATCGTCGGCGCTCTTGCCAAAACCTATCCCGGGATCGAGAATGATGAGCTCCGATGGGACCCCCTTTGATATTGCAAAAGAGGCCGCTTCAGACAAAAAACCGCTAATTTCGAAGATAAGATCGTCATAATGGGGGTTATCCTGCATATTTTTGGGCAAACCCTTCATATGCATGAGGCAAATCGGTTTTTTATGCAGGGCCGCGAGTTCAAATATTTCAGGGTCGAAGCGACCGGCGCTTATATCGTTGATCAAGTCGGCCCCTGCCTCGATGGCGGCCTTTGCAACTGCGGATTTCGACGTATCTATTGATATGGGGATCTCGGACCTACTCCTTAGCCCTTCTATTATAGGAATTACCCTGTCGATCTCTTCATCCTCTGAAACTGGGGATGAACCGGGGCGGGTCGACTCGCCCCCTATATCGATTATATCCGCTCCTTCATCGATGAGCTTCAAGGCGTGAGAGATCGCATCGGAAGGCAAAAAATGAAGACCGCCATCCGAAAAGGAATCCGGGGTTACGTTTAAGATCCCCATTATCGCTGGCATGGGACCGGCGCCTATTTCCAGATTTCGTATCTTCATTTAAAAAGATGTGTCGGCTGCGGGGTTCTGCTTTACCGCTTTTCCCTCTTCTTGCTGTTCCTTGAGGATGTCCCTGCGAATCTCTTGTTGCTGGATGACGACCTCCTCACCGCGCATGACCTGGTCGATCTGCTCGCCGTTTAAGGATTCGTGTTTCAGAAGGGCCTGAGCCAGGCTTTCGAGCTGATCCCTGTGTTCCGATATTATGCTCTTCGCCTTTTCGTAGTTGGAAGTCACCAGGCGGCGAATCTCACCGTCTATTTCTCTCGCGGTCTCCTCGCTGTAATCGGAGTGACGGGAAAGCTCTCTGCCCAGGAATATCGCCTCCTCCTTTTTGCCGAAGGCAAGCGGTCCCAGTTTTTCGCTCATTCCCCACTCGCAGACCATCTTCCTGGCGAGGTGGGTGGCTCGTTCGATATCGTTTCCGGCCCCTGTCGTAGGCTGATTGAATACGAGTTCCTCGGCAGCCCTTCCGCCCATAAGAAGTACGAGGCTGTTTTCGCAGAACCTCTTGTTCTGGGTGTACCTGTCGTCGGTAGGCAGCTGTTGAGTAAGGCCCAGGGCCGCCCCTCTCGGAATGATCGTAACTTTATGTATCGGATCGGCGCCGGGGAGATATTTTGCGACGAGGGTATGTCCTGCCTCGTGATATGCCGTGTTCTTCTTTTCTTCCTCGGAGATGATCATGCTCTTTCTCTCCGTGCCCATGAGGACCTTGTCCTTGGCTATTTCAAAATCAGACATGTCGATCTTCTTTTTACAGGCTCGCGCGGCAAGAAGGGCCGCCTCATTGACAAGATTTTCAAGATCCGCCCCTGAGAAACCCGGCGTTCCTTTCGCGATGATCTCAAGTTTGACGTCCGCGGCCAGAGGCTTGTTTGCTGCGTGCACCTTGAGTATCGCTTCGCGCCCCCCGACATCCGGCGGCGGAACTATCACCCTCCTATCGAATCTGCCGGGGCGAAGCAGAGCCGGATCGAGAACATCGGGCCTGTTAGTGGCGGCCATTATTATGACTCCCTCGTTAGACTCGAATCCGTCCATCTCAACGAGGAGTTGGTTGAGGGTCTGTTCCCTCTCATCGTGCCCGCCGCCCAAGCCGGCGCCGCGATGCCTGCCCACCGCATCGATCTCATCTATGAAGATGATGCATGGAGCATTCTTCTTTCCCTGTTCGAAGAGATCGCGCACCCTTGAGGCGCCGACGCCGACGAACATCTCGACAAAATCCGATCCGGAAATGGAAAAGAAAGGCACGCCGGCCTCACCCGCTACCGCCCTGGCCAAAAGCGTCTTACCGGATCCCGGAGGACCCATCAGAAGAACTCCCTTGGGAATTCTTCCGCCAAGCATAGTGAATTTTTTAGGCTCGCGCAAAAAGGCAATTATCTCACGCAGCTCGTCTTTTGCCTCGTCCACTCCGGCGACATCGGCAAAGGTTATACGTTTCAAGTTGTCGGCTATAAGCTTCGCCTTGCTTCTGCCAAAACTCATCGCCTTGCCACCCCCGGCCTGGAGCTGACGCATGGAGAAAAAGAAAAATCCGAAAAGCAGGAGCATGGGAAGCCATGAGATAAGCATCGACTGCCAAAATGGAGTCTCCTTTTTCTTCAAGTAATCGATCTTGGCGTCGCTGGCGCCGAGTACGGAAAGCGCCCTCTCGCTGTCGATCGGGCCTATCGTCTCAAAGCGGCTGCCGGTTTTATAATCGGATTTGAACTTTCCTTTGTATTCATCCTCCTGAATGCTGACCGACTCGATGGAATTATTCTGGGCCGCCTTCATAAATTCAGAGAAACTGATCTTTTCGGCCGTCTGAACCGGCTGGTTCATCATGTGCAGCACCGAGAGCACCAAAAGAATTATAACCAGCCACAGCGCCACCGTCTTGTGCGCCTGTTTCATACCGGGTTTTTTCTGAACGGCCATTTGCTTATCCTCCATAAAGTTTCGCGGACTATATTAGAAAGGAGCCGACAAGGCAAGGCGGCTCGCATCAATCACCTGTCGTGCGTCGTTTTGGCCCGAAATAGCTCCAAAACGTCCCCTGTGCGTACGAATTTGCATGAAAAAGGAAGCCTGTAGCTTCCGGATCCGCTGCCGGAAGTGGCTATGTAGTCCATCTTCAAAAGATGGTCTGAAGAGAGGTCTTTTTTGCTCCCGGCTATCCTCTCGAAGGCTGCTCTTAGAATCCGAATCCTAACCGCCTCAGGAAAACTCTTATAAGAATTTTTATCTATAACAACCGACAGAGGATCGGCTGTTGGCGCTACGCATACGAGAAAGGCCTTCTCGGCAGCATCGGTCAGAGCATCGGCATCGGCGGCGAGTCTCATGGAGAGGCTCCATATCATTTCCGCTGCCGAAGGATTTATTTTCGCCAGAGCAGGAAGCAATTTATGTCTGATCTCATTCCTAGAATATTTCAAAGTATCATTGCTCTTATCCTGCCTGAATACAATCTTTCGTTCCTTCGCATAGGCCGAAAT
>Ga0123335_1000439_pt1 | contig 70211 bp, 45 predicted proteins | sample BiotimSIPDNA_2_FD_89707 | JGI IMG/M metagenome (GOLD analysis project Ga0123335, IMG submission 89707) | Anaerobic biogas reactor microbial communites from Washington, USA - Biogas_R2 time_0 SIP DNA | ecosystem: Engineered > Bioreactor > Anaerobic > Unclassified | place: Washington, USA... | reverse complement strand
ATACAGCCGTTTCTCAAATTAAAAAACTCGGAGCAAGTGCTGACTGGTCAAGATTTAAGTTCACTCTAGATAAAGATATTGTCAAAACAGTTTTAGAAACATTTATTAAACTAAATAATAAAGGGTTTATTTACCGCACCAATAGATTGGTTAATTACTGCACTAAATGTGGTACAGGTTTTAGCGAACTTGAAATTAATCACCAAGAACAACTCTCCCCTCTTTACTACATCAAGTATGGGCCTCTAACTGTAGCCACTACTCGACCTGAGACAAAATTCGCCGATATAGCTTTAGCTGTTCATCCCGATGATAAGAGATATCAACAATATATTGGAGAAATAATTGAGGTACCAGGAATATTTAAAACCTATCAGCTTCCTGTTATTGCTGATGAGTTTGTTGATCCAAAATTTGGAACTGGAGTGGTAAAAATTACTCCATATCATGACAAAAATGACTTTGATTTTTGGCAAAGACATAAAACCAATCCTCTTTTAAAAGACATCGTGCCAGATGTGGCTATTGGTTTTAATGGAAGACTTACACAGCTAGCTGGCCCTTTTGAGGGATTAACTGTATTCTCTGGAAGAAAAGAGGTGATTGCAAAGTTAGAAGAAAATAATCTTCTAGAAAAAATTGATGATAAGTATAAAAACAATCTGGCTGTGTGTTATCGATGTAAAAAAGCGATTGAGCCTCTCCCCTTGCCTCAGTTTTACGTAAAGACCAAGCCTCTCATTGAGCCGGTACTAAAAGCCTTAGAGAACAACAAGGTAAAAATTCACGGCGCGGGACACGACAAGATTCTCAAACACTGGCTTGAGATTCTAGATGATTGGAACATCAGTCGACAGATAGTGTGGGGTATTCGTATGCCAGTCTGGTACAACGTTAACAAAAATCCAGCCATTAGAGTTGTTTTTTTTGATAAAAATAAGGACAAGATTTCAGGAAATATTGGTGAGTTAATAAACAATTATTCATTGGCTGAAATTAAAAAAGGGCTTCAGTCTCTCAGCGCGTCAGAAAGTGCTGAGTACGAAATCTCTTTGTCAGAACCTTCCCCAGACTATATTCAAGAAACCGATACTTTTGACACTTGGTTTTCCTCTAGTCAATGGCCAGTAGCAACACTTGTAAACTCTAATCCTGGTGATTTTGATCGCTTCTACCCCACCCAAACAATGGAAACTGCCTATGACATATTAATGTTTTGGGTGATGAGAATGCTAATGATGGGAATCTTTCTTACAAATGAAGTTCCATTCAAAGATGTTTATCTCCATGGGCTGATTAGAGACTCTAAAGGACGGAAGATGAGCAAGAGTGTGGGCAATGTGATTAATCCGCTTCAAATAACCGAAAAATATGGTGCTGACGCGCTGAGAATGGCTCTTGTGATTAGATCGTCGGCTGGATTAGACAAGTCTGTGGGAGAGGCCGATTTCAAAGCTGCTAGAAATTTAACTAATAAGCTGTGGAATGCCGCTAGATATATTATCTTGTCAATGGAAGAAAAATCTGACAAATCAAACAATTCTCCAAAACCATTAGATCAAGAATTTTCAAATAAATTGGATTCCATTGTCCAAGATATCACCAACCAACTAGGAAAATATCAAATAGGTTTAGCAGCAGACACCATTTATTCAGAATTTTGGCACTGGTTTTGTGATAAGTGCATCGAGCAAAACAAAGATGGAAATTTATCCGATCACCTATTGCTTAAAGGATTAATCACATTTCTAAAGCTTTTTCACCCTTTTATCCCTTTTGTGACTGAACAGCTTTGGCAAACTCTTTTTGAAATGAAGTTTGTGTCCGAGCCGTTGCTAATACAAGGTTCTTGGCCAAATATTTCAAAAATAAATTAATCCAAAAGTGAAAAAATACTTTAACAGCATTGTTTTTTTCTTAAAAATTTTCTTTAGTTTTATCTGTTCTTTTTCTTCCATTGCTTTTAATACCATTTTATTTCAGGCTAAAAAAAACATTGCGCTCATGCTCCTTTACTCACTATTGCTAATTCAAATTGTGTCGTTTTTCTCAAGTTTAAATCAAATTAATATAGATCAAAAAAAACATAAGTTGTTTTTCAATGAAACTATTAATCAAGAAATAGACTTAAAAAAAATTGGTCTCGTAGAAGTTTCGTCCGAGATTAACATTAAGAACTGCGGTGAGATGTCTCAAGATTCATTAACAAATCAAGTTATTTCAAGAGACAATCTTATTAATTGTGCACTTAAAAATTTAGCGCTGGGAAATAATGAGGAATATTTAAAACAAATTTTTCTTGCTAAAAAATTAGACCCGAATTGGATTGGTTGGAAAAAATAAAAATATAGAATAGAAACTATTCTTTGTCTTGACCTTCCTCTTTCTTGTTTTCTTTATCTTTTGTCTCATTCTCTTCAGCAACCTCTTCTTTTTCAGTAATAATCTCAGTCTCAACTTCCTCAACTTCTTCTTCCTCCTCTTTCACCTCTTGGACTAGAACAATAGGAGCATCTTCTCCTTCTTCACCAATAATAAGCTCTACTTTGTTTTTGTCATAGTCGAGATCTGCAAGAGTAATTGATTGACCAACTTCAGACAAAGACTCAACATTAATTTCAAAATGCTCTGGCAAATCTGTTGGTAGAGCTTTAACCTCAATTTCATCCCTAACAGTAACCAAAACTGCATCTGGGATATCGAACTTTCCAATCAATACCACTGGAATCAAAGCCTCAGTCTTTTGTTTAAGATCAATGGCTCTAAAAGAAACATGAACAGGAGTATCCTTTGTTGGATGCCATTGGACCTCTTCAATCATCACAGGAATTTCTTTGCCGTTTAGAGAAAGGTAGGCTACACCAGACTCCCCCACAGATCTATAAATCGAGAGAAATAATTTAGAATCAAGTTTAATTGCCCTTGAATCTTTACCAGCTTGAAAAATATTAGCTGGAACTAAATTTTCTCTAATCTTATTTAAATTCTCTGACAAATCTCTAGATTGAACTAAGGCTGTAATCTTTTTCATAAGTGATTCTTATTCTTGGTCTATAAATTATATTGATTATTCTAAGCGGCATATTGTATCAGACGTAACATACAAAATACAAGGTGGCTTTAAACCCTACAATAAATGTATTTATTAGAAAATTAAAATCTGCGTTATTTGTTTTTTTTAAACAACATATTAAATAAGTAAATATGTATGACATATTTACTTATTTAATATGTATTTTTCACGTGTTGGCTATATATTAATTGATATTATGATCTAATAGTATCGCTATTAACATGATATGAAAATAATTTAGAATCAGGCAAAGAGATGTTTTTTAATAACTATTCTGCGAATTTAACAGCGATAAATCCATATCCAAGCTCACTGGTAACAACAACTTGATTCTGATTAACTTCTACCAATGGAGATATTAGCTCAGGCCTTAAATTTTCTGGATGTGTTAATAATATTGAGTTTATCCTATTTTTTATACCAGGCTGAGGCTGTTCAAAAAAGAAGTACGAACCACCCTCTTTAATAGCATGGGGAGTGGAGTAGAGCAGAGTGATATTTTTTTCATCTCCTGGTGGAACATCAATTAAGACTCCAACGACTTTTCTATCATGTTGATCATATTCTTTAATTAACTCTCTGGGAATTTCTCCTCCATTAATAAGTAATTTGTCCAACAAGGCAGACTTATCTAAATAGAAACGAATGTAGCTTCGATAATTACCAAGCGGCCAAACACTAGAATGAGATTTATTATTATATTTAATTGATCTCTCATGAAACACTCGATCTTGTTCAATTTTTATTATGTGATTAACTTGACTTGAAATATATTGATTAACTTTATTAACTCCGACATTGGCTTCAACTTGATAAAGAAAGTCTGTTTGGCACTCTTCACTAAACCGAGAAGGACACGTTGGTTCTAAAATTGAGCCAGCCCAACCCAATTTATTAATCGAGTTATTAATCGTCGCACTTGAAAAATATAGTGAAGATTGCTGATTTTTTAGTGATTCATAGAATATTTCTTGAACCAGTAAAATTTCTTTATCTGAGGAGTTTTTAATCTTATTTAAGATTTCTTTAAGAACTCCAGTATGAAAATTATTTTCCGCAAATTGTTCTTTTTCCTCAAAAGCTTTCTGTTCAAGTTTTGAAAATAAGTTAGATGAATTAACAGTTTCATCATAATCTTCAAGATAAATTTCTCCGAATACTGTCAGCAACTCTCTAAGTAGATCATAATTAATAGCTATAACTCCATCAATTGGTTGATTAATTGCTTCTTTTAAAAACCAGGAAATATGAGCTGCTGATGAGCTCAGATCTGGATCCCAATTAGCATCTCTCAAATGTAATCTTGGTTCTCCAAGATATTCCTCTACCTCTGGAATGGAGGCAACATCTCCTAAAACTTTTGAATCTATCCATCCTGTCGTATAGATGTTCTGGTCAATTAACCTTCCCTCGTCAACAGACAGTTGTGCAACTGCTTGAATAAATCCTCCAGTCGGTCTAATCTCCTGATTGTCTTGAAGTAATATATAATAGGTTTTAGTATCACTTACGCCCAGAATGTCTGGCAAAAGGGCGTTAACTTGAGAGCTTGTTTGAAGTTTATTGTTGATACTTCTTAAATTATTATCTAATTTTTCTGCTTCGGATTGAATATCAGAGTTAAAAATTTGATAATTAATGTTTTTATTTTCTGCCTGAAATATGGAAACATGCTCAGACAAATTTTCAACCAACTCTTGATGGTCAGTTAATAATTGATAGTAATCGCTTTTTTGTAAGAGTTTTCCCTCGCCCCGAGGGTTTAAGTTAAAAATCTGTTTAAAGACATTAATTGATTGAAGCTGCAGAGCATTTGAGAGGCTAGAGGTTTGAACTAGTAATTGATTAACTTTATTTAACTCTTTGCTTTTCTCTATCAATTGAATATCAAAGACTTTGTCCAATATATCAGTTTGCCATCCAAGCATGGAAAGCTCTGATATATCGTTATATTCTTTGTTATTAAATGAAATAATATTTTTGACAACTTGTTTTTGTGCGGTTTGATAATTAAGCGCCAAACCCACAATGGAAATTGCCGTTATTACTCCAAAAATAAACACCACCAAACCTATTAAAAATATTATTTGTTTATTTTTACTTTTTTTTCTAATTCTAGAGATAATATTAACCTTTTCGCTTCGCCTGACTGTTTTTTGTTCGGTTCTGCTTTGAGAGAAAATTCTAGTAATACTTTCATCTAGAACCTCGTTTTTATTTTCTGTTTTCTTATTTGCTTTTTCAACCTTAGTTCTATTTGAATTCCTTAAAAAATCATCTTTTTTGGGTAAATCAGGATTCGAAATAATCTTAATATTTTCATCGTCTCTTTTTTTAACAATACTTTTTTCTTTAACGTCTGTGGGCTCAAATTGAAAATCTATACCGCTTTTCTTAAACGGCTTTGTAATTTGAGTATTCAAAATGGCAGAGTTATTAATATTTTTTGAAAGAATGTTTGGATCTAAGCCCATTTCTCCAAAATTAATATTTTCAACTAATAATTGAGCTAATTCTTCCACGTTAGAGGGAATAACCACCTCTAAGATGTTTTCAAAGCATTCAAATCTTTGTAGTAGAGGAGATGAGGTTGCTATATCGAGATTAAATAGACTAGCATTAAAAAGTTGTTTATAAATAAGAGAGAACTTAAAGACTAGCTCTTCTGACTTAATTAAAGATCCTCTAATAAGATAATTGTTTGTATTAGGTCTCAACAATTCTTTTGATATGTTATTAAAAAAATCATTTTCTGTAATGGGATATAATGAGGTCTGAGGATCAAGTAGGTGTCCATTTGGCACAGCTCGAAAAATAGTTTTATATGGCTGAACTGTTCTGCCATTATTGATAATAGTAACATCCTGACCAATTAATAACTTCGTTTTACTGAAAGTGTTAATTATTTCTTCGATTAAATAATCCTCTTGTTCAAGTTCCCTTACCCAATCCTTCACCATCTGTTCAGTTGATTCGATTTTTGAAGAGACTCTAACTACAAAAATCTTTGGTATATCAACACTTTTTAAAAAGTTAAATAATTTAACATTTTCCTGTAAAGATAAATCAAATGGTTGATCAAAGTTTATAACTACGACAATTTTAAAAACTTGATTGGTTTGAAGAAGAGAGTTAAGAAAGTCGCTGCTGTTTAAATGGATCAATGGAGAAGAAATAACGGCAATTTGCTGAGAATATAAATATTCAACAATCTTTTTAGAAAAAGAGCTTTCTTGAGTCACTAAAAGAACCTTTAGCTCTTGATCAAATGATTCAACTTGGAGGACAGACATGGATTAATAATAACCCATCTGTAAAAAACAGTCGACAGCTGTATTTTTTTTAATTTAAGCCATTAGCTAAATCAATGGCTTGATTAGCTAGCCAATCTGCTTGCTGGTTTTTTTCTCTTTTGACATGAATAAAATCTGCCTGAATGCCGACTCTCTCTAATAAAGCCTTACACTTGTTAGCCAAAATTTTCATTCTTTCATCTTTAATTTTCCATTTACCCAACATTTGTTCAACTACAAGCTTTGAATCTAAATAAAAAATGGCTTGTAAGTTATTGATTGGGTCATTATTAAGCTTTTGTTCTAGAATTTGATCAAGATAACGAATCGCCAATAATAAAGCCAAATATTCGGCCTCATTGTTTGTTTTTTTTCCAAGAAATACTGAAAGAGAACAACTTAAAGACAACCCGTCAATTAAAACTCCGGCTCCAGCCAATCCTGGATTACCCCTTGATGCTCCGTCAGTAAATATTTTTATTAGCTGTTTGTTTTCCATTATCGTCATTGATTAGATAAATTAACTCTTTGTAATTATTCTCGATCTTCTGGCAAATCTTCTTTTAAACAAATTGTCAAATATCTATAAGGACCCACCGATGTAGAATAAGAACTTAATTTCTCAAAATCTTCATTTTCAGAAATAGCTGCATGGACCAAATACCTCTCATACGAGTTGAGATCATAGAGAGTTTGTGGCTGACCAGTTTCAAGAACAGAATTACCTACTTTAATCGCGTTGTTAATCAATTGTTGTTCTTTGTCTCTTAGATAGTTATTAATATCAAAAAACAGTCTTTTTCCTTCAAGCTCTTCAAAAAAAGTAGTATTTAAAATTGATCTGATAGCTCTTAATCCTTGCCCTCCAGAACCAATAAACAGATCCTGTTTTACTTTTGGAACCGTCATTAATATATTAATTTTATCTCCATCCTCTTCGTTATCAACTTTTATTTCATCTTCACCTAAGCCGATAAAGTAGCAAAGTTTAATTAAATATTCTTGGATTGTCATTTCACCCCTTTCTCAGTTGATTTATTAAATCTTTTAATATTTAACAGAATTAAGCCTCTTTCCCAATAACTTTTTAATCCTCCTGGGCCAGACACAACATATTGTTGGACAATTGCAAATAAATTAGCAACAACCCAATAAACAGCTAAACCAGAGGGAAATTTCAAGGCTATAAAAGCAGTCATAAATGGCATCATAAATATCATTTGTTTCTGCATGCTATTTGCCATACTAGCCATATCCTCTTCTTCTTTGTTTTTTTTCTGAGTTTTTTTGTTTTTTGAAGAATTTGATACTAAATCTCTAACCTCTCCTCCTGGAGAAATCATAAGCGACATTATTAACTGAGATACCCCAGCTAAAATAGGCAGTATATAAATCGGGTCTGGTTGAGTAAGATCTAGCCACAAAAAAGAGGTGTTAATTTTGATTCCTTCAATAACACCGTCTACTAAGAATGTATTTAAAGACCTATATAAACCCAATAAAATAATAATCATCAATACCTGAGGTAAACACCCAGACAAGGGATTAATATTATATTTTTTATATAGCTCTAATTGAGCCTGCTGGAAGCCTTTTTTATCATTTCCATATTTATTTTTTAATTTATTTAGCTCTGGAGATATATCTTTCATCTTCTTTTGGGCTTTTATGCTCGGTAATGAAATGGGCAATATTAAACTTTTAATTATGATTGTCATGGCAATAATTGAATAGCCAAGATTCCCTAGAATGGAATATAAAGAGGTTAGAATAAAGGTAAAAAATTGTTCTAGCATAAATTAAGTGTTATTTATTAAATTAAAAGCCTCCAACACAAGAAAATATTCTTTTTAAACCTAATAAAAAGCCAACAAAGCCTTTTTTCTTAATACTTCTTGCCATATAAACACTGCAGGTGGGGGAGTGCTTACACGAAGTAATGAATCCAAAATTTGAAACAATAATTTGGTCTTTTATCTCTCTAAAAAAGACATAGAATTTTTTAATTAATTTATCCATCTAAACAATTTGGCTTTCAAGCTCTCCTAAGGAGTCTTTAAACTCTTTAATAAACAGGCTTTCCCCATCGGTAATTTCTAAATAATTTTCTTTTAATACTAAAAGTAACTCAATGTTTTTTTTATTAATTGAATGAGATTCTATTACTGAATAAGCTCTTCTTTTTATTTTATTTCTATCAGTTGCTTTTGCAACATTTTTTTTGGGAACAGAAACCCCAAATTTAAAACCTAATTTAACAACTTTTCTTGAAAATAGTCTTAAAAATCTTTTTTCTATTTTTTTATTTTTGTAAATTGTTCTATCTTCAACTACACCTAAATTCAATCGTTGTTGCTTTGGAAACATCTTTTAGTTATTTATATCTCTTATTAACAGTCTTTGTTAGTTCTTGTCTTTTTTTATTTCTTCTTTTTTTAACAACTTTGAGCCCTCCTAGCTTATCGCTAACTCGCGCAAAAAAGCCATGAGTTCTAGCTCTTTTCTTAGTTTTTGGTTGATATGTTCTTTTTGTCATCTTCAGCTCCTATTTTTATAATAATCTTTAAAAGAGGTTGGATTATATGTCACCGTGAATTTTTTATCAATTACCCATAATTATATCTATAAATTATTCTTAACAGTTTATTGATTTACTCTAAAGGGCATTACTATGTATTTAAAATTATCTTCTTCATCAACAGCAAACATTGCTGGTTTAAGACTATCATTAAACTTCATCTCGACAACTCCTGGTTTACAGCTATTTAAAAAATCTAGTAAATAGTTAACGTTAAAAGATATTTGAATATCCTCGCTAACATCAGTTAGCAAAGGTATCTTACCAAGATAGCTACCTCTAGACAATGATTTTGATTCAATTATTAATTGAGTAGCCTTTTGATTTTTGTCATTTTCTAAAGAAGTATTGTCGCTTTTAATAGTAATAATATTAGAAGCTTCCTTTGCAAGAATAGCTGCTCTTTTTAATTCTTGATGAAACTTTTCTCCATCAATTACTAGGGATACTGAAAAATTTTCGGGAATTATTTTTTCATATGGAGGATATTCTCCCTCAATTAATCTTACATAAACATCACTTTCTCCAACCTCAAAACGTAATTGTTTTAGTTCTTCTTCAGAATAAATTATGACTTTTTCCACATCAGATTGTTCAGCTATGCTAAAAACTTCTGAAAAATATCTTGATGGTATTAGTATTTCCTCATCGGTTTCTCCTTTTGCCTCAGGAATATCCAAAACAGTTAATCTAAACCCGTCGGTGGCAACGGCTTTAAGTCCATCTTTATTTAATTTTATTAGCAAAGTAGTCAAGATTGGCCTCGCCTGATCTACGCCCGCAGCAAAACAAACAAATTTTTCAATCTTACTCATAACATCTCGAGTAAGTTCTATTTTTTTCTTTTTTATTTCGGGGAATTCTGGATAATCTTGAGGGTTTTGGACAGGAATAGAAACAACGCTCCCATTTGCTTTCATTTTCATTCGATCGCTTTCCAAAACAATTTCCAAAGTTTCAGATTTTAGAGAATTAACCATTTCCTTAAAGATGTGTCCTGGAATTGCAACTTCTACTTCCTCATTCGTTGTTGTAGCCACCCTTGATTGAATACCAAAATATAAATCAGTTGAGCTTAATAAAAGTTTCCCCTTTTCGAGCTTAAATAATAAGGAGGATAAGATTGGGAGTTGGGGATTGCTAGGAACTATTTTCTGAACAAATCTAAGAGCCTTGAGCAATGATTCTCTCTGAATTTTAATTTTCAATAATTTAGTTTTGTTTTCTAGCATTTGTTATTTTTTCACTTACTGATCTAATGAAACATCTTATCATGAATTTCATTAATAACTTGTAAAAAATGTGTTTATTTTTATTCTCTTAATATATTTCTATTTTTAATAAGTAATAGTAGTAATAGGAATTGTGCAAATGTGTAAAAATAAGGAAATCTTATCAAGAATAGACGAAAATAAAGCGGTTGAAAAAATCATAAAATAAGTTTATATAGTTGTGAAGAAGATGTAAATAAAAAAGTGGATAATTAAAGTTCTTAACATTTTAATAATTCTTTGCACTCCTCGTGCTACATGTTTCTACATAGTTATTTACATACTTTTCCACAAATGTGAATAAATAGTAGTAAACTTTATTTAACTCTCTATCTACTATTAGAGCAACTAATCAATTTACTTTGATATAGCAAGTAATTCTTTTTTAAGCTCCTGATAATCATTAAGAACCATTTCATTAGATAATAATGACTCTTCAATTTTTTCTCTGGCGTGCATAATGGAGGTATGATCTCTGTTAGAAAACCATCTCCCTATTTCGACATATGACATATTTAAGTCATTTTTTAAAATATACATTGCCATATGTCTTGCTTCAACAATTTCTTTATTTCTTCTTTTTCCTTTAATTGAAGATTGGCTGACTTGGTAATGAAGACAGACCTTTTTTATGACGCTTTGTGGTTTTAGTCTCAGTCGTTCATTTTTTTCTGTACTGCTTTCTTTTAATAAGATATCATTAATTAGTTCTTCATTAAGATTTTTGCTTTTTAACTCAATTTCTGACTGTATGGTTGTAATTACCCCCTCAATTCTTCTTGCTCCATCAACTTTATCTGCAATTTTTTCTGCTAAATTAATTGGAAGAGATAAACCCCTAGCCTTTGATTTAATTAAAACTATTGCTGTTTTAAGCTCAATTGAAGGCTGTTGAATATCTACCATTAATCCTGCTTCAAAACGAGACTTTAGTCTATCTTCTAGAAGAGGTATCTCGCTTGGAGATCTATCTGACGTTAATACAATTTGAGAAGAGAGTTTAATAAGAGCGTTAAATGTATGAAAGAACTCTTCTTGAACAGCATTTTTTCCTGCAATAAACTGAATATCATCAATGAGTAATATCTGAGCGCTTCTAAACTTTTTTTTGAATCCAGAAGCTTTTTTATTTCTAATGGCATCAATAATGTCATTAGTAAACTCTTCTCCAGTACAGTAAATAACCTTTGCGCTTGGATTGCTTTTTAAAATGTAATGACCAATCGCCTGCATTAAGTGGGTTTTTCCTACTCCAACACCTCCGTATAAAAATAATGGATTGTAGGCTTGACCAGGTCTTTTGGCAACGGCGGTAGCTGCAGCATGTGCCATTTCGTTACTTCCAGAAACAGCAAAGCTATCAAATTGGTAATCTAGTCTTAATCCAGCCTGTCTGATTGCTGCTGTAATTCTATCTTGGCTATTTGACTCTAAATTGCTTTGAGAAAAGAGTTCTTCAACAGTTGGAGAGGCTATATCATTATTTTTTTGAAAACTTTTATTAGTAGAAACAACTGAATTTTGTGTTTGTTGAGACCCCAACCTCTCTCTCTGGTTATTAAACATTTTTTTATTATCAGCTAGAACCTTCATGGGGTCAGTAACAATAATTTCAAGCTCTACTCGTTTATTAATTATTGATTCAATAGATGTTTTTAATTGAGAATATAGGTTTTTTTTTAAATTAGTTGCATGAAATGCGCTTGGACTTGAGATGATGCCTTTGGCTCTAGTTTGATCAATAATTTCGACAGAGGTTAGAGGATTTAATAATATCCAAGTGTTATATGCAGCTGGAGAAATTTTTAATTTTAGCTCCTCTTTAACTTGAGACCAAATTAATTTTACCTCATCATTGTTTAGCTGCTGTGTTTGCATATAAATAAACTCCCAATATATAAAAATTTTTACTCATGCTTGGGCAGATTTTTCAAAAAAAAGAGGGCAGAGGAGCTACTATAATGACGATCTATTAGTTAGCTACTAAGTATTTATATACATACTTTTCCACATTGAAAAGGGTCACTTTTAGTTTAATCTATTGCTTGCTTATTTGAGTACTTGTGGACTATTGAGGTTCTTGGTAATCATCTATCGAATGATCTCCAGCTCTTTTCGGAGGTTGAACTTTATTTAAATCCTCTAGGTTGGGTGAGTTTGGATATTTTTGTTTTTTATTTAAAGTTGAGTTGTATGTTTGATTTTGGACACCTTGTTGTTGGGAGTAGGAGTTGTTTTGAATATTTTCTTTAGATATTTCTGCATTAATATTATTTATAGATTTATTTTTTCTGCGCTCATCTATTTCTCTTGGATCGGTGGTTATAACTTGATGTTCTTCTGGACTAGCCACCACTCTTAATGCAACATGATTTTGACCTGCAAAAAAGACCCCCTCTCCAACATCAGCTGAAACAAGCAATTGTCTTTCTCCTTCTGATAGGTAGAACGCCTCGGACAAAACTGGAATGGAAGAACTGGATTGCTTCATTAAAAACTTAATTGAGGCATTTGATACTATGGCCTTACCAAAGTCATTGTTTAAGAAGTCTTCAACATCTTGAGTAATAGTAGTAATACCTAAATAATATTTTCTTGCTCTTTTAGCCATTGAATAAATAAATCTTCCGCTATCGGGGTGTTGCAAAAAATACCAAGCTTCATCAATAATTAATAGTCTTTTTTTAAAGTCTTTTTTTACTTTTGTCCAGATGTAGTCAAGTATCACATACATTGCTATTGGACGAAGTTCATCTTCCATTTCTTTAACACTAAAAACCGTAAACTCGTTTTGAATATTAATATTAGAGGCTTGATCAAAAATCCCTCTAAAAGATCCAGTTATAAACTTCTCCAGTCTAGCCGCAATATCATTTGCCTCTTCACTTTCCATACCAATGATTGTTTTATACAAATCTTCCATTAATGGAGGAGTATTCTTTTGAGTTGCTGGATCAGGGGTAATTCCTTTTGCCTTATATGTTGCTATTAAAGCTCTATCTAACAAAGCATCCTGTTCAGCATTCATCTCTCCTAGCATTACCTTGAGTAAGCCATGTAGAGAAAGAATTTTCTGTCCCAATTCATTTTGACCCTCTTCATATACTTGAGAAAGGTCAAATGGATTGATTTTTGCCTGTGATCCAAAAGTGAAATTAATATATTCTCCACCAACCATAGTGCATAGGTCTTCATATTCTTGCTCTGGATCTAAAACAATAATGTCGGTGTCAAACATTAACTGTCTTAAAATTTCAAGTTTAACAGTATATGATTTTCCAGCTCCAGATTTTGCCAAGATGAGCATGTTGTAACTTTCCATTCTAAATCTATCAAAAACAACCAGAGACTCATTGTGTTCATTTACTCCATATAAAATACCGGTGTCCATAGTTAATTCGGATGAAGTAAAAGGAAAGGTGGTAGCCAGTGAGGTTGTATCCATATTTCTAGTAACTTGGAGATGGTCAACTCCCATTGGTAGGGTAGTTTTAAATCCCTCGTCCATCTGTAGAGTTGCTTTTTTTGAGACAATTAATAAAGCCCCGAGTGTTGACTGAATTGATTTGGTAATTCGATCAAGTTCTTTAACAGACTCTGCTTTAATAGTGACATAAAGGCCGAACTGATAAAAACGCTCAGAGCCAGCTGCCAGTTGTTCTCTAATTACTCTCGCATCGTTGAGTTTTATTTCTGTATTAATATTGCTAATTTTCCCAGACCTGACATCAGACTGGATTTCTGCCTCCATCTCAGTGATTTTTCTTTTTAGGTTATCTAGAATTTCCGAACTATCCATCGGAAAGATAAACATAGAAATATTGGTTTGTGTGGGAAAGTTGATAAGTGGGGAAAGCCAGTTTGCGGGAACAGATCTAGGATACCCAGCTACAAAAAGTGTTCTGGAATAAGTTGAATTTATTTTCTGATAAGTGAAATCTACCTCAATTGCTTCTGGAGCAATAATGTCTTGAATGGTAACTAGTCCTCTGGAAAATTCCTCAACCTGTTTGAGTTCCATTTCTCTTAAACTCTCATCTGACGCAGGCTCTGTTTTTTTATTTAAGAATGGTAGGTTTAGTAAAGACATTTTTTTTATTTATATACAAAATCTTTTATTAAATTTCTGCAATCGGCGGCAGAGGACTAGTTACGCTCTGCTTATCTTCATTTGTTTTTTGAGTATCTACGTTCGACTCTGTTAATTTAGACACTTCTTTGGCATTATCATTGGTGAAAGAAGGCGTTGGTGTGGTTGTAGGAGGCGCTATTTCAGGTTGATTCTTTTGAGTAGTCTGAGGTGGTGGGGGAGTAATAACTTGAATGGTTGGAATAACACCTATTTGACCATTGTCTTGATTGGTTTGAGTTGTGGGGGCTGGTTCTAGAATTGGCTTACTCTTATCTTCGGCTATAGTTGCTTCAGTTTCTCCGACTTCTTGTAATGCTTGATTAATTGTTTTTTGAAGATCTTCTTCTGCAGGAGCTGGCTGTTTAATTTCTACAGCTGGTTCAGAAACGATTTCTTGAGAAGGGAGTTCGTTTGATGGTTGGGAAGTTTCTGGTTGCCCCGATTTTTCAGCTGGAATATTTTCTAAAGTATTTTGAGATGTGACTGTATTGGTTGTGGGCTGTTGGCTATGTGCTTGACTATATGAATTATCTTGAATGTTGACAGAAAAATCATCTAGGTTTTCTGAAAAACTTGAAACTGGCGGTCCCTGAACAGCTTGAGTTTCTACTTGAGCTAAAATAGGTTCTGGCGTACCGTTGGCGGTTGAGTTATTTATTGCATTCGGATTCAATATTGTGGATGTTGTGTTCGATGTTTGCTGGGAATAATTATTTTGTGCTTGTGCTATCGCTTCTGTTGATGCAGAATTTTCTGGAACTTGGCCTGTTGGAGTTAATGATGCAATTGTGTCTATTTGTGGACCTTGTTCTTGCTGAGTTAAGTAAACTTCCTCATGAGTTGGAGTCTCATCGGTAGTCTCAATATTGTTTTGTTGTTCAGAATCTAAAGGAACAACTTGTTGAGTTAACTGTTGATTGGTAGGATTTTGCTGAGTATCTTGTTGCATAGGTTGTTGGGTTGGAATAGATTCTCCTGTTTGGTTAATAAAGTTCGCTTTAACTAAAGGAGTAGTGTATTGATTGGTATCAGTTAGCTCTTGGCCTTCACTTGCCTCTGGATTGTAGCTAGTGTAAAAAATTCTAATAATCTCTTGAGTTGTTAATTGGCGAGAAAAGAGACCAATTCTGGCAAATTGATTAATTAGATGATCTCTTTTTGGAGATAAAACTGCCTCAGCTTTTTCCAGAATAACAGATTTCTCAAAACTTGAAATATCAAATGAATTTTTACCAGGAACAAAGCTATCAGCACTAATAAGTCCAAGCTCGGTGGGACTAGCAGGAACAGCAACAAAAAATTTTTTATCTAAAACATTTCTCTCCTTGATTACATTTGATACAAATTGTCTGTATCGCGCAATTCTCTCTCTTTTTAAGTCAGTGCTGGCGCTTTCTTCTTGTTGCTTTAGTAGGTTTAGATAGTCAGTTACATCCTTTGTTTGTGACTGAACAATTATTTGGATTGGATAGTTAAGAGAGTTTAATAAAGCAGCGTAGGTGTAAATAACTGCATCTTGTTCTGCCTCTGCCAATAACCCAAAATTCATTGCTCCAACAGATAAAACTATACTTACAGTTCCATTTTTAAGGATAGTAAAATTATTGGTGATATCGTAAATATCAAGAAAATTTTGAGCGGTTGATTGAGATTGTGGCTTGGGCAGCATGATTTATATAGTATAAAACAGATTTTGAGAAAAAATAAACGCCAAATTCACTATTTTGGTGTTGTGTAATTTTTAGATTAACCAATAGCCTTAATTTCTATAGGATCCATTTTTTCTCCGCTTAAATTAATCTCAATAGGATTAAAAGTTTGACTTGGACTGCTAACATGTAATTGGTACTTACCGCTTTTAAGATGTCCTGATATCAAAAACTGTCCAAGAGAATTGCTGTTGGTTGCTGTGACTGTTTTTCCCTCAGGACTTTTAATTTCTATAAGAGCATCCTCAATCAATTCACCTGAGTTTGATAATATAATGCCTCCAACTTGATTTAATTGAGTGCCAGACAATGGAAAAGGGGCATCAATTTTTGGAGGAGGAGGTAATACAACAGGCTTAGAAACTTTTTTTTGTTTTGTTGAGGGTTCAATTTTTTCATAGGAAGGATATGCACTTTCATTTTTTTCGTATCCTTTTTCCGCAATTGGTTGTTGAGGTTGTGAAGTAAAAATGGTTGTTGTACTATTTTGAGCAGGAACTTCATTTCTCATGCTCATTTTTTGAATTTTCCTAACTCTAACTTTTAATTCTGGTTTGTTGTTCTGTTGATTGTTTTCTATACTGGGTTCAGTGGTGATTTGAACAGTTTGAAAAGAGTCTAATAATCCAGATACTCTTTTTTGCTCTTCTATATCAAAACTGTCTTCTTCCATAATTGGCTGATTAATAGATTGTAAATATTGATAGATTCTGTTTTTTCTTGTAGGGGTTAGATCAAGATTTGTTTCGATGCTATCTGTTTTGTCTTGTGGGATATAGGTAAAAGCATCGGGAATTTTTGGTTCTCTTTTCCAGTAAAATTTTGTAGGTTTAAACATCACTTGAAAAAAGGTTGTGATCCAGTGGTCCAGGGGTCTTTCCTCAAAGGGAACGAATGCTGCCAACACTCCAGTTCCCGCAAATAAAATAATGGCTGGCCAACGAATAATTCCTGGTAATCCTGATTTGAAAAAGATTAGCGCAATAATAGAGCCAACCAGTATTTCAGCAAACTGTTTAAGCGTCATGCTTCCAACTAAGTGAAAGCGATAACCAGTGATGTCTTGAGGTATTGGGTGTTCGCGCATGTGATTAGTTGGGCTTAATCATTAATATGACAATGCTATCATGAAATGGGCTTACCATACAAACTCAAGGTCTGGCGCGCCAATTTCTTCTAATCTGGTTTTTATTGTCGGAAGAATATCTTCAATCGTTAGCTCTGAACCAACGGGCTTATTGAAAGACACAATGTAATTATTAGTACTTTGAAGATAATTGACTTCGTAGTTTTCTCCAAACAGAGGCAGTTTTTCTCTCCATGGTTCTGATTGATATACTTGTTCAATTTCTTGAGCAAATTCAATATCTTTTTGAATTTGAATTCCGGCCTTACTACTATCGTCTAGTTGTTCATAGGTCATGGTTTCAAATGAAATAACCGTTGAAAAATTTTGGCATTCAACAAATATTTGATAGGCTTGTGCGTATTGAAATCTTGACTTTGGACTGATAATTAGGTTTTTATTTTCATAACCTAGCTCAACTCCAACAAATGGCTCAGTTTTTATATTACAGCTGTTAATAAAAGCTTGAGACGTTGACTTGTTTAATTCAAGAGTTATCTCTTGATAAATGTCTAACTTTTGAAACAAATCTGGCTGAACCGAAACTACTACCACCTGGTTGATTTTTGAGATCACTCTAATAATTGAGGTTATGGCGATAAAAACAAGTAGGATTACTAATAAAATTTTTAAAAATTTATTCATAATAATCTTCCAAAGCCATTAATATGAATTGAACCAATGGGCTGAATTTCTCCAGTAATTGAGTTGACAGCATAAGTAACCCTGATTTTAAAGTTATTAGAGTCACAGGTTGTGATTGTTGTGCTTGAAATATCTATAACTATGGCCACGTGAGCATCGAGGTCATAATTAGTACCACTACCTTTTTGCATGAAGGCCACATCTCCAATCTTAGCATCTTGAATTTTTGGTTTAGTTCCCTTAAGTTGACTATCACTAACGGATGTGTTTGAGCCATTGTCTGTTTCTAGATAAACTCCAATATAATCTTGTTGGGTTCGAAAATATTTTCTCATGTCGGTTACTCCAGTGTTGTGGGGAATTGGGGTGCCGGCGTTTTGAAAAGCATGAATAACATTCCAAGTGCACCAGTACATTGTGGCTGGATCTCTTGATTCGGTTTTAGGACAAAGTGCATTTTCTACCATACAAGGAGGATCGGGGTTTGTTGGCGACTTTGCTGCCCACTGAGGAAAATCAAATAAAGATGTGTACAAAGGATGGTAATTATAATAACCCCACCAACCCTTTTTTAAGCCATTGGGGTCTTCTAAATTTTCAAGTGCTTTTTGGGCGATATATTCACCACCGCCGTTTACACTATGATATGAAAAAGCTAGAATTGTTTCTCCCTCAAGATCTCCCTCAACTTCAACCTTATTAACAATTGGTGTTTTACCATCAGCCTTTATTAACACAGAGTCATTTACTGTTGTGGCTCGATAATTAATCTCAATGGTCTCGTTGTTTTTGAGATTTGGCAAAGTGCAGGAAATAGTAAAATCTTGAATATCACAATTTACTCCAGGAGATGTGCTATCAATTGAGATTGAAGACTGTTGAATAAGTTGATCGTCAAGTTTGTCTATTAAGGATAAGTTTGTTATTTCTTGTCCTGTATTAATTGAAGCTTTTATCACAATTGAGTAAGAAATTTCTGTATCAGCCATAACTCCTGTGGATGGTTCAGATGTTTTTTGAACAATCAGTCTTTTTTCTTCTGCAAAACCAGGAATGTTAATTGGAGATCTGTGATACTCAACAAGCATTGCAGACTGTGTTTGAAATGTTGATATAACTGCTACAGTGGTGGTAAAACCAACGTATCCTCCAAACACGATCCAGTTTGTGGCTGCTGTACTTGACACTGTTCCAACTGCACTAGATGTTGTACTTGCTGCTGCTGATTGTTTACCAAGCAGAGATTTTCCCAATGATCCAGCGCCCGTTAGCCCTGCTTTGCTGGCGGCGGTTCTTCCTAATCCTGAAAGCACTGAACCAATGTTGCCAGCTCCAGTAAGAGCTGCGTTGCCTGCGGCTGAAGATCCAAGTAATTTGCCACCAACTCCACCTGCGAGTAATCCTGACAAACCTCCCCCGATTAATCCACCTAAAGCGAGGGCTGGACTACCGAGCAATGCTCCAGCTCCACCCATTAAAGCGGCTCCACCGACTCCTCCAAGAGCAGACATTATCTTCATGAAACCAGCCAAGGCTGCAAGGGCAGCCGCTCCGATTGCTGCGGCAGCTATCTTCAACATTTGAAATATCTCTTTTATCTGCCTAAATCCCTGTTCAACAATTAAATTATTGATCATGTCCCTAATTGGTTTAGGAATTTGTGACCAAGCGCCGTTGGTGCCAACTATTAATGCTGCATCTACTCCAAGCGATGCAACTTGCTTGAGCATCTCCTCTTGCTGGCCTTGAACAGCACCACCTAACTCATTAGCAAGAGCGCCTTCATCTTGAAACAATCCTGGCAAATACTCAAAACCCGGAAAGCTTAAATCATCACCTTCATAATCATCTAGATAAAACATTTCTGGAGTGATCATTTCTCCAGAAACAAAAAATCTGTCAGCCTGAAGAATTGCTCGTAGTTGTACAAACTGTTCCTCGGCTTGAATGGATTGAAGAATTGTCGAACCCACCACCTCTCTATAAAGAGCCTCAGCCATCAACTGCTCTTGTTGAATGGAGTTTTCGATCTCAAAAAACACAAAATAGTCAATTTCAAGTTGTTGATCTTGGTAAATTAAATCTAGCTCTTCTAGCGTTTGGGGCTGCTGATCACCAACTAGAACTCCAACTTCTCGTAAATATCGAACTCTTTGATTAACGCTGGAGTTTTCCCAAAAAGCGATTTTAACTATTTTTTTTATTTCTTTTGTCTCATCTTTTTTGGAGGTATTAAAACTATTTGTGTCAGCTGTTCCCAACAAAACATCAACTACCTCATTAGTTGAAAGTTCTTTGTCTGTACCCATTAACTTTTGTCTCACCAAACTTGATCTATGAATAACATTCTTAACCTGTTCTTCATCAAACACTACTTGTTGTGCTTCTTGCTCAGCGACTCTATTTAGTGATTCACTTTTTCTGTTTAGATCTGCTCGGTAAACAATCCAATACTGTTTAATTAGCTCAAGAATCTGTTCTTTTCTTTGATCATAAACATCATTGGGGATGATATCTCCTAAAAAAGCTTTAATTTTGTTTCTATCTAAATAATTAACAAAATGTGTTGAGAGAAGGGGATTGGAGATGATCATGCTGGCTATGGTTTTTTCCAGATTCATCATCGCTATTAAAGTGGTTGCTTGGTCAACATTAGGCCCAAGTAACTCAGATAATCGCTGTGCAAACTGTTGCTGAACCGCTCCGGGATTAGTTGATTGTAAAGCTATAAGATTAAGGGTATTAGAGATATCGGTTAAATTGGTTAACTGACTGCCAATCTCCCATTCTTTTTGGGCTATTTTTTCAAGGTTTTCTGCTGCTTTTTCGTGAGTTGTGTTTTGTACCTGCTCAGCTAACTGCTCTTGGACTTCTCTGGTGTCGTTGAGCTTGGCATAGGTAGAATCAATGGCGGTTTGAATTAGAACTCTTAGAGGTGGATATTGAAGTGCAAACTGATGAGATTTTCTGAGTAATCTTAGTCTAATTGCCGAGGCTCCAGTCTTATTATTAATTAAAATATCAAACTCTTCGGCGCTTAGAGAGGAAACGATATTTTCAACCTGTAAAGATAGGTGTCTGACTAAGGCATCTCTGATATTTTCATCTAGATCATCTAGTGAGATTAGCGAGTTTCCATCTTCATCTAGTGTATAAGCACTAATTAAGCTAGGAACAATCTGTTGTGAAAGAGAACGACTAAGTTGAGAAATTGTAGACTGAGCTTGCTTGGCATCAATTTTTTCGGGAGAGAATGAGTCTGGTTCTTGAGTAGTTTTTCTCTCTGGTTTGCCGTCACGGAAGCTAACTATAGATCCCGTGGGAAGTTTGTCACGATCTTTCTCTTCAAGCTCTGAATAATCTGGAAGCAAATCTGGATCATCAACCTCCTCTATTTGCTTGGCATATTCTTCATCAAACAAACCCCTGAGTTGTTTGTGATACTCAAAGCATAATTTTACAATTTCGGAAAGTGTAATAAACCCCTCATCTTTTTGTTCTCTTAAAAATTTTAACTCCTGTTCTAAAGAAATTTTTTCATCTTTGCCCCATTGTGTTAGAAAAGACTGAGCTGTCTTAATTTGATCGGAAATTTTTTTTTCAACCGCCTTAATGATTGGAAGCAACTCGGTTCTTTCCTGACCCGCAATTAGCCTAAGTGATTCTTCTTTTGTGAATAGTGTAGCCTCTGCAATAATCTTCAGAACATCTGAAGGAAACAAGTGATTTGAACTCAACTCAGTGTTGGTGGTATAAATCTCTATTATCTTTTCTTTTGAAAATACTGTGGTAAGTCTAGTGGTGCTGGCCTCTGTTATTCCTGGAAGATTAATTAAGAGAGGTTTTAACTCCAGTCTGTCTATTTGGAGACTGAACAACTCAAACATTATTTGAGATACTTCTCCAATTTTCAGATCTCTGCGAATTGATTTTAAATTGCGTCTTTGAGTAGAGGGCTGGTTGCCATCTGTACCCCCAGAGAAAATGGTTTTTTCGATTGGAGCATCGTTACTCATAGGGTTTATTATAGCGGAAAAACTAGAATATTATTAAAATAGTGGTTAAGTTTTGGTTGCTATTCAAATAATTTCTTCTTTAGTTTATAATAACTAATATGACGTCAACAGCAAAAGAAAGCCCCTCAAATCTTGCAGATAGGTTAAGAAGTTCAGTCTCAGATCAAAGTTTGCAAGCAGTTGTTGTTCCAAGAAGACCAATATCTGGAGTTGATCTTTCAGATTTAGGTGAATCTACTCAAGCAAGATTAATGAAAGAGGGCCATACAAGAAAACTCTCCGATGTTTCTGAATATCCAATCCTTTTTGCTCCTCCAGAATATGCGGGAGCCTTTGGTTTTTCAGTTGAAGAGAGCACTGATTTACTACCATCAACCTTACATGGCTACTTAAGTGCTTTGGATCGAGGTGTAAATGAGCTGGATTTAAATAAACCACACCAACTCTCTTTTTCTTATGAATATGAGTTGTTTCAGGAGAAAGTTGTTGTTCTAAAAGAAAAAGCAGCCTTAATTAAGTCAAAGCTTGAAAACCACAATGGTCTTCAGTCAGCAGAATCATTATCGTCTTTGTTAAAAGTTGTGGTTTTTAAACAAAGACATCCGGAGCTTGATTTTGATCAATATGACAATCACGTAGATGAACTTACGAGTGAAGTAATTCTTAGTGGACTAGAGGAGTTAGCTAAAACTGGTGAAGAAAATTTTTTAAAGATGATTTTATTAGTTCGTGACTTTGTAGACAAAGAGACTCAAAAATTATCAAAAGCTTCGATACCAGAGGATTTTTTTAAACAGGCTCGTGGCTCAACTTGGTTAGGGGCCGCTACACAAATACTTCCAGAAGCTCTCAATAAACTAGAGGGGGTTGAGATTGAAAATCTTCAAAAAATATTTAAAGCGGCTTTTGCTGTTTCCTCAAACAACTTCTATGCAGCTGCTCATCTTGAAGATATCCAAGAGCAGCTTGATCTAGAAATGAAATGGGCATTTGCCCAACAAACAAAAGCTGAGGAACAAGAGGGATTAAAAGAAAGAATAGAGGCTCCCATAAAAGAGCTAGAAGCATTTTTTTATAGAGTAGCTGAACATATGGGGATTAAAGAAAGATTGCCTACAGTCCAAGAATTTTCCGAATGGGCTGTCAAAGAAATCTTCGAAGCCACCTTTGACGACACAAAAGAAGCTAGTGGTTTTGGCTCTGTTACTTTTGTTGTGGGGGAGCACGAAATGAACCTATTGAATATTTGGGATGCAGTTCATGGTTATCTTCCTAAGGATCACGAGTTAACCCAATACGAGAACTCTTTTTTAGACAACATATTTCCATATGCAAAAATGGCCTTTGGCTCAAGAAGATATAAACAAATCGCTCTTGAGCATTATAGAAGCATGGGAGATCTTTATAAGGATCTTGATAGAGAAACAAGAATTGACCGAGATTATCTAATTACTGATATTTATGAATCAGCGCATGTGGTTAATGATGGCTTTGAAGTACCAATGATTGAAAGATGGAGATCAGCCCAACTAGTTTATGAGCATCTGATGCAGATTTACATGATTTCTTCACAAGAAGGTGACTTTTTTGTAAAAAGATATCAATCTAAACCCAATTATAAAAGTGAAGCAGCTACTTACTTCCGATCATCCTCGATTAGCGAGGAACAAGTTATTCTCTTTTCAAGAGCAAAACTTTTGACAGAACAACCTCACTTAGGGTTTTTGACAATTGATGAGGCAATCTTTCTATTATCAAATGTTGATCCACTTTCTCCTCGAGAGATGTTTCCCAATGATAGCTTAACTAAATCAAGGATTTCTCTCAAACTATTTGCTGCTGCGGGTCCAGTTTTAGATGACTCGCTGAAGTCATTGGAGCAGATGAAGTATAACGCTGTTGTTCAATCAGGATTAGAGGTTAATGTAAATGATAAAAAACCCACCTTTACGGTTAATGGAAAAACTGTAATTACTAACTCTCATAAAATAGCTTTTATAAATAATCAGTGGCAAATACTTGAGTCATCTTTGGTTCCAACCGGAACCACCAACTCAGAAGATCTTCTTTTGGTGATTAATAGGATGATTGAATATGGGGCAAGAGCCGAAGAGTGTGTTTATGATATTGCCCATGCCAATCTCCAAATTCCTCAGGCAGATATCCGCTTTAAGGGTTATCAAAAAGAACCAGTGTGGTATTTATGGATGTCTCCCTATAGTTGGAGATATGTGGAAGCTAATTATAGTGGTACTAATAAAAATTTCCCATTCTTTAAAATTATTGGCACCTGGCCTTCACAAGTTGTTGTTAAAAAAGGTGGAGATGAAACTTATGAACAGTCTCTTTTAGATATCTATGCTAACCCAAAAATAGAGTTGGATGGCGATACTTCTTTATGGAATTCTTGGACTAATTCTGGTGAAAATGAAAGGTTGGCAGATAATATGAAGAGAGCCAATGATGTTATGGCTGTTATGCAGGATTATACACAAAAACTTGGTTTTAATATTGACAACCTTCTTCACATTGAAAAATCAGTGGATCTTGAGCAAATCAGAGACGCTTTTCAAGATCTTAGAAAAATTCACGCTTACTGGGTTGATATGTGGCCAGGAGTACAATCAATTGATTTTTTAATCTCTTCAAATGAGATCGATGATCATAAAATACTTCTTGTTGCAAAACAAAGATATTCTGAAGCTGATGAGTTATTTAAAAAATCGAAAGACGCATCTTTGTCAAGTCAAGTAAGGAAAAAAGCAAAAAAAGATGCGCAAGCTATGTATAAAAGGGCCAAAAAAACCGTTGTGGCGTGGTTAGATCAACAGGTTTTGGAGTGGATGGTTGCCGAGTATGCTAGAAAGAAGTATGACTCTGATTCAGCATTAAGAATTATGGTAGATAGTGAGGGGCCAGAAAGTGGTCTTAACAGCAGCGAAATTAGGGATGATTTAAAACCACTTTATACACTTTTACTAGACTGGTCAAACGGAATTGTATCTAATTTATCGCCTCATCCACATCCAGATTTGGACTACCCCCCAGGTTGGTGGGGTTATGATCTTTCTGATTTCGAAACCATTAAATATTTAATTGAAAATGTTGACAAAATTGATCCCAAAACTGGACAAATTTACGCCTTTTCGGGATCATTGGGAACAGCAATTAGGAATGGTGTGATAAGAGGACTTAGCCGAGAGTATGTTCAAACACAAGAAAGCAATAAAACCAATTATTTTGATTTAGTGGTCAAACACTAAGCTTTTTATTTACAGGCAATCTTTTAAGCCAGGATAGCCAGACTATACGGATTCAGTGGTGTCTTCTGTTCTTCCACTCCCAACAGTTGGTTTTGCTTTTCCAGGAGCGGCTGGAGTGCCTGGACTTGCTTTAAACTCATCTTGCCTAACAGATTTATTTTTGTTTTTATCACTTGGTTGACCAGGTGGCTGCTGTATCCTTCCTTTGAGATATTGATCTCTCACCTGTCTTTGTCTCTGCATCTTTTCAATGAAGTCTCTTAGAACAATTGCATCCTTGGACTTTTTACCAGTAACTCTTTGTGCCATGTTATCGAACTTAGAAACTCCAGACAAAGCAAATCTTTCAGCTGGAGTAGCAAAATCAATTCCAATTTTTTGAAGATTTTCATTTAATTCACCCCACTGGTTAGCGGCGCGGAATGCAACTCCTCCAACTTTTTTAGCTCCAGCGATAGGTTTGCCTTTTCCAGCTATTCCAATTGCGGCGCCACCCAAAGCTCCAGTGAGAGGACCAAAACCTACTTTATCAGAGGATCCCAATGCTGCTCCGATGGCACCATATCCCAGGCCACCAGCAACTGTTCCAGCGACAGAGGCACCCTTCTTAATACCCTCTTGCCCTTGCTTAAATCTACTCCACGCAGCCCCCGCTAATTCTCCCATAATACCTTCTTTTGCTCCAAGTGCATCTTTGGCTTTTTTTACAATCTCAGGAGTAGCGAGTAACATACCAATTCCAACTAATCCTGCTAAAGCATTGCCACTACTAGCACTAACACCACCACTGATTGTTGGACCAAGTAAAAATGGGGGAGCAAAGCCTCCTGAAGTAATGCCGTGAGCATTAATGGCTTCTGAGACTACTAGAACCAATAGCACTACGGGGAAAGCGGCAAGATTCCCAACTAGATTTTTTATCCATGAGCTGAATGAGTTTTGTCCTGGTATTGCACCCATCATTAGTATGACTGGTGAAAAAGTGATAAGCAAAATAATACTCACATAGCTTTTAAGTAATTCAATAAATAGCTTAACTACTCCATAGAGAAGAGCAATGGCTACAATAAAGCCAACCGTTAATCCCCCAAGTCCAGCCACAACATTGGCTCCACTTACTTGAGTAATGATGGCACTAATAGCATCATTAGTTTGGGAAAATCCACCAGTGACATATTGTGCTCCTAGTGCAAAAATATTGCTTGACATAATGTTGGTGCTATTGGTAAATACACCCGCAATAAACGACATAACTAAATACATTACGTCAATTAATAACCCCCCAATAGCATATGAAAAAGTGACAAAAATTAGAGCTACAATTATGTTGGGGATGGCTTGCTGAACTGTAACCACGGTTTGGCCGTTAATTTTGTGGCGGAACATGATTAATACGCCAATAATTAAGAACATCAAAACAAAAAGATAGTAGGATAAATTGCGGAAGGTTGTCCAGATTTCCATAATTGGGTCAAGGGATGAAGCGCCTATTCCCTGAGCTTGAGCCACTGGTATTTTGGCAGAGTTTAGTAAATAAGCAACATACCTTTGGCTAGATGCTGGTTGGTAATCATACATATCATCAACCAATCCAGCCATGAGATTTACTGCACCCGGTCCAAAAAACGATTCTATTTCTGGAGAATCAGATTTTGAACCAAGTAATATTGTTTGACTTAAAGCCTGAGCGGCGGTAAAAAGGTTTGCAAATTGAGAATCACTATTTACATTACCTGCTTCTCCTTTTACCACTCCCTCTTCTACCTCAATCTGTCTTTGATTTCCAGATTCTGCTGATTGTCCCAAAGCATCTCTTGTTGACCAAATATCCTGTTCGCCCTCTTGAGCATTTATTGAAAAGGGAATGAAGAAAAAGGTAAGCGTAAAAAAGACAAAAATAACAACGAACAAAAAAGAGTTGTGCTTGTTGAATAAACTTAATTTTCTCACGATACCCGTATTTTATCTATTTTTTTGAAATCACACAAGAGCTGAGGGATTTTTTTAACACATCGATTATTTCTTGCAACTATAGCAAATTTGATTATACTATTATTTAGGTAATCAATTTACTTCATCAATGTAGTGAAAAAAATCAATGATAAATACAACTGATCTAGAGCATTGGGCAGATTTTTTTAAGCAAGCCAGATTAATTCTTATTATTCTTCCAGAAAATGCATCTTTTGATCAACAGTTGGCTGCGGCAAGTTTAAATCTATCGTTAGAGAAATCTGCAAAAAAAACTAATTTGTACGCAGTTACTCAGATTAGCAATCCAAGTATAGTTGGTTTAGAAAAATTAAGCACAAAACTTGGGACTAACCACCTACTTGTCAGCTTTGACTACTCCGCAACATCGGTGGATAAAGTGAGCTATCATTTAGATGATAAACTAAATAAGTTTTATTTAACAATCAAACCACAAAAAGGAGAAAAACCTTTAGATAAAGATTCTATTCAACTTGAGTATGTTGGAGCTGATGCTGATTTAATTATTCTTTTTGGAGTGAGTAAACTTGATGACCTTGAACAGTTATATGTGGGGTATGAAGATCTATATCAATCGGCTAATATTTTGTGTATTGATTCTACAGCACCAAGTTATCAAGCCACTTTTGTTAATTCTGCGAGCGTCAGCTCTTCTTGTGAATTAATTTATCGAATCATAAAAGAAACAGGAAACCAAATTGATACAAATGTAGCCACTAATTTGTTGGCTGGAATTCAATTCGAAACAGACAACTTTCTTAATAGTAAAGCGGATGCTGACACATTTGAATCAGTTGCTGCTTTACTAAAATTTGGGGCTAGACGCAAAATGAGTGGGTTTAACAAACAGTCAATAAATTCGGAGGGTGTTGCTCAAGATAAGCTAGCAAAGATAGATACGGCCCAGTCTTCACAAGTTGGGGATGACAACATAATTGAAGAATCAAACACGCAAATTTTTTCTGGGGGAAAAACTCCTGAAGATATTTTAACTCAAAGACCTTCAGGATTAAGAAAATAATTTTAGATGTCTTTTTGATTATTAAAACTTATTCAACCAATGACTTGTAAATTGGTGGAAAGTTTTTTGGAAAATTTGGGTTATTGTTGAATACACAAGGAGCTGACCCATCTCCCGAATACCTACACATAAACTCTTCGCAACTCATGGGTGGTTTAAAGTTCTTGCCAATGCATTGAACTTGGTGGTGGATGATAGCTTGCTCTCTAGAAATTCCTTCGCCATCTGCTTGAGCTATGGCATCAGTAATACTTCTACCCTGGTCATCTGTTCCTAAACAACCAGTGACAGCCAAACTACCCACAGCGCCCCAGGCTGTCTCTTCTCTTCCTAAGGCCAGTACTAAGGCAGGATTAACACTTCTGTCTGGCTGATTGGCACTGTAGTCTCTAATATAATTAATTACATAATCAAACAACTCTGGAGTGAGGAATGTTTTACTACCGTTTCCCTGCGAGTCGGTAAAAGTTCTGTTGATAAACTCATTGAGAAATTTGTCTTTATTCGCCAATGCTCTCGAGGCAATGCTATCATCCCAACCAAGGGTAACAACTGGACAATCAAGTTCATCGCTAGAGCCAGGCGTATCTTGATCTCCAGTACCAGTCCCGCCGCATCTTCCTAGGAATAAATCTTCAATTCTTTCACATGAGGCCAAATACGAATAAGCCTCATTTATTGGTGTGTCTCTGGTTATTCCAAGCTGAATCTGTTTAATAAGCCACCCCAATGTTGCTCCTTCCATAAATAAACCAACATTATCGTCCGATAATTTAACACCGGCACTCTTGCATATCTCTCTCTCTGTAGTTTCGTTACCAAACTCATCTTTTTTAAAGTTACAGTCTTCATGCGAAAAATGATGATTTCCTTGATCGTTAAATCCCATATCTACTCCCATTATTGGGAAATATCTAGCAACGTTTCCTGTTGCTGCCTCAGCATCTGACATAACGTTTTCTTTTACCATTGTTGCTAGGTTTTTTTGAGTGAAGACAATTGATAACATATGTTCTATATAGTTAAGCTCAGTGCCCAGTGGAGCAACAATGTGAATTCTGACGCTTTCAGAAATGAGAGGTTCTTCTTCGCCTTCCTGTATCTGTTCGCCAAGACCTCTTTTAATATCCATAGCTTGTTTTTCATTTAACTCAAGTCTCCATTGCCACAGACTATTCTTAACCGAAGCCATCCTAACATTAAAATATTCTTCAGAAAAAAACCTTTGAGGATCATCAACATCTTCTCCCGTAGCATTTTGAATGGCGGCACTACCAATTGCTGTGACATTTTCTGCATATCCATGTGGAGCGGGATTGTCTTTTCCAGTAAATATATCAAGTGGATCGTCACTAGCAAAAAATGTTTCTCCAGCGCAAGTTTGTTTGCTGCCGTTAATCATGTGGACTAAGGCAAGTTTTAACTCGGTGCCAGTTCCATGAGCTCCCTCACATACAGCCATGCCTTGACAGTCTACAACAAGTCCTAGTCTTTTCTCTTCGCAGTTTTCACCGCTTTCACAATCCCAAACATCTCTTTTTTCCTCCAAAATCTTTTCCAGATGTTGTTGTCTTGTTTCTACCTCCAATATTTCCAGCTTATTTTCTTTATCAACAATCTTGCCCAGCGTGTTAGCTGTGACCGAAGCGGAGTTTTTTAAAAATGGTAGTGACTCGATTTCATTGGTAGCAACAGTGGGAATTTTGATGGCCACAAAACTAGGAATTCTTTTTTTATAGTTCTCAACGTGTTTGTTTAGACATTTATTTATATACTCGTGCTCATGATTGTTTAAGAACCAGAATGCGTCTTCCTCCTGATGATTCATATAGCACCAATCATCAACGTCTTGCAGTGGAGATAAAACAATAAAAGCGTATCTGTAAACATATTCAAGATCAATTGACATCTTAAAAATAGCGTCTTGAATATCGGTAAACTCACTGCGATCGATTGAATATCTAGATTCATAAGGATTCATCAGCTCTAGGCATCCAACTCCACCGTTGTTTGATATAAATGACTCTATTGCTGTGAGCAAGCTTTTTTGGCCGTTTGATTCCTGCAGGTCGGTGCTGTATAGATAATATTTAGAGTCTGGTATTTTGAAATGTAGCGAACACAACTCTGGATTTTCCAGTCTTTCGCAAAGATCTTTGGCCGCTCGCAAGTTGTCTAACTTTATGATGCACTGCTGAGAAGGTTTGAGCAGATTGTTAACAACTCCTGTATGCAAAACCCCTTCACCAGTATCTGCAGAATCGACAGTGTTAGGATCTAGAGTTCCAAAAAACGCCTCATAAGAAGCGGTTTTGCCTGGAGATTTTTCGTCTAAATCTCGATACATAGGAATAGTTGCTCTTCGTAAATCCAAAACATAATCAGACTGACTTTCAACTGCGAGTACTTGATTGCCGAATCTATTAAAAATTGGCCACTCAACTCCTTCGGAAAAATACTTTTCTATGTCTCCTAAAGCAGTGGCACTAACTGTGAGCTCAGGACTAGCGCACTTAACCTGATAGCCTTGATCTACCACCATGTTCCACAGCAATTTGCCAACCAAGTCATCTTTGTCATCTCCAGCATATTTCTCTGGCTCAAGGATTAGGGGAACAGTGATATAGTCATTGGGTCCAGGTAATTTATCCTCGTCATCTCTGGGTGTTGCACCAACCCCTCCACAACCACCTCCTCCTGGGGGAGCGATTGCTGGCAACATATTGATAGTTGAAGGGATCGAGCCTCCGCATTGAGGTTGAGAAAAAAATGCATCATAACTTTTTTTTGGAACTTGATTTGCTGTAGTAAGGCCAAAAGGCACAACCATCGCGTCACTCCATGCAAACCAAAATATTTTATCAGCCCCAACTCCACTTGAGTAAACTCTTCTTATGTACTCTGACTGAAGGGAATCATCTGAGGAACTAAAGCCAATCTCTGTAATCCACACGGGTTTATTATCACCAGCTGCTTTATACTGCAATACTGCCTCACGCATTTCTCCTGAATTCCAATCTCCCCAAAACCCATTTACTTGTTTACCATATGGGTGAAGACCAACATAACCATATTGATCTGAAGGAATTTTTGAGTTGGTTAAATAACTAGGATCTCCAGAAGCAAAGCCTCCGAGTACCAATTTATTTGCTGGGATATATTTTGCTATCTCGGCTGCAATACCTCTAAACTCTTCAGGCTCCAGACAATACTGAGCACAGTGATCTGGCTCATTCCAAATCTGGTAGGCATCGATTAATCCATCGAGTTCTTGATGAATATACTCAACTCTTTCTCCAAACTTTTCAATATTGGTTGCTGCCCCAGGGTAAGTGAGATAGTCAAGAATTACCAGTGTTTTAATTCCTGCGTTTTTATAAGAGGAAAGAACATTTCTAAAAATATCGACAGATTCAGTTGGAGGATAGCTCTCTGTACAATCTTTGTACTCGATTCTGACCCAATCAACTCCTTGCAGGCTTGCAGGGCTTGGATGACCACCTGGGTTGGCGGGGTCAATATTAAGACCACATTCCTGAGCTAAGATTGTTTGAGTGTGAAAAAAAAATATCACACAAAACACAATTACTGAAGAAGCTAGGCGACTTATTTTTTTTAAGTTCATCTTTCTGGATGCTAGCCCAATATTTGTACTCCCGTGATGTACTCCACGATCTGCACAATCCAATATGAAGCAAATAGTAAAAGAAACCCAAGGATGGCAGCGGTAATTCTTTCTTTGCCAGCATCCATGTTTTTTTTGCTGGCTGCACCAGTTAACATCTCGAATCCACCCCAAACAAGCATCAAAAAGAGCAACAAACCTGCTAAGGGAAAAATAAATGAAAGAGAACGATTAATTAAGCCAGATACCGACAGGCTACCGCTGGCACTAATTAAATCTTGATTTCCTTGAAATACTAGAAGTGGATTCATTGATTTAAGCTTGTCGATTGTAAGGGGGTCAGCGGGATTCATTTGTCCAGGTGTGGGCTGAGCCGGTGCCGAAGGCTGAGGGGAAACCAGGGAAGCACAGTCAACTGCGAGCACTGCTGTGTCGTTATAACAACAGAAGTATCCACTTGGTGTTCCAAAAGGACAAGAAGTATGAGGAGACATGTGTGGATGAGAGCTGGGGCAACACTGAGCCTGAGCAGATATGGGTTTTGGATTGAAATAGGCTATTCCAAAACCGAGAAGTATTAGTAAAACAATAACAAATTTTTTAGCTTGTTTTTTTGCAAATTTATTATTGTGATTCATTGTATATATTTTATATTTATAGTATTTTTTATCCAAATCCAGGTATTTGAAGTAAGTCTAGGCCGATAAATTGTAGAATTGAAACTGAAAAAATAATAAAAACTAAACCAATTAGCGCAGAAGCAATCATTTCTTTTGCCTCGCTAGTTTTTTTAGGATCTCCTTGAGAAATGCTCAAGATAAATGAGCCAGCTAAAATAATCAATAAAGCCACCCCGCCTCCGATCAATAAACCTATTTTCATCAACACCTGAATCATTCTGGTAGGGTCGGTAGGAATGCAACCAACAGCAGTCCAGACCCCTCCGCCAAACATACAGGCTCGGCAAGTTTGGACATCGCTAATGCGAACTTGGTCGCAAATAGCATAGGGCATCTGTCCAAAATGAATTCTCCCAGTGCAGTTGGCTAGGTCATCAGCACTACAGGCAGTGTGAATTTTTAAAGGAACATCGGCAATTTTTAATCCAAGATTCCACAAGGGATTGAGTTGTCCATCGGCCTTTGCAAATACTTGTAAACGATGATTTCCCGCCCAGTAGGGGAAGTGAAAAACTGCCATACCTTGTGCATCGGTATGAACATCATCTACAACTTTTCTTCCGTTGATAAGAACTCTTACATTTCCTCTAAAGGGGTCTCCAATACTATAGCCTCCAAACGATCTTATATCTCTTGCGGCAGTAACAATTACCTCAAAAGTTAGGGGAGAAGTGGATCCTGAGTCTTCTATACATTGATCATAATAACAAACTGTTCCATCGGGGTGATTCTGGTAGAGATAATACTTTCCTTCCCAGTTTGCACTAATGTACGCATAAGAATTTTTTGGGAAAATTAACCCTAAAGATACAATAAAGCTAATCAAAAGCACTTTTGTCCAAGTGTTCATGGTGGTTATTTTATCAGATTTTTCATTCTGATTATACCCCATGAGTATCCTGAAGAGAATGGCCTGAATTTGATATAGGAATTGTTTACTATTTGAATATTTGAACGAGTTTTCGCCAATAAAGAAACTTACCTCCGACTACTATATATTAACAATGATCTAGATATTTTATTGAAATTTACGCTACAATGATCTCAAATGCAGATGTTTATAGTTAAGCACCGTCACCCGACTTTGAAATACAAATTGATAATCTCAGCATTTACAATACTTTTTTTTGTATTTTTTCTAGCTTCTCCAGGCAAAAGAATTACTGAAAATTCATTTGCCTCAGACACTGTTGAAGAGCTGCAAAAAGAGATCAATGAGCTTGAAAAATTAAAAAAGATGAGTGAGGATGCTACTGGTAATCTTGAAAGCAGTGTTAAGGATTTGAGTGCAAAAATCAACCACGCCCAAGCTAGTATTACCCAAGCAAAAACTCAGGCTGAGGAGTTAGCTAAGAGTATAGCTGACCGAGAAGATTCCCTAGTCTTGCAATATGAGATACTAAATGAAAGAGTAGCGGTTCATTATAAGAGGATGAGGTCATTCAATCCAATTATGGTAATTTTTTCAAATAGTGATGTTTCGTCTTTAACTAAAGATTTAGCTTACAATTCTAGAGTTCAATCTCAAGATACTCAGCTGATCGATGATATTGCTACCGACATTTTTCAGCTCGAAGAAGATAAAAAAGCCTACGAACAAAGACAAGTTCAATTAGCTAGTTTGCAAAAACAACTTGATGAACAGAAAAAGTTCTTTGAAAAAGAGATAGCGGGGGCTAAAGAGTATCAGCAAGAGTTGGGTTCAAAGATTGCCGCTCTTTCTGCCAAGCAGCAAGCAATTATCTCTAGTCGAACTGGCGCAGCTCGCACCAGTGTCGGAGATATAGCCTTGGTTAGTGACTTTAATGCCTCAATTGGTTACAAAGATAAAGCGCCGAGTAATAGTTTTGCTGTATTTAGTTTTGGAGCATACACACATCGCAATGGTATGAGTCAGTATGGGGCAAACGCTAGAGCAAAAGCTGGCCAGAGCGTTGAGGATATTCTTAAAGCTTACTATCCCAATGCCAAACTTAAAAAAGATTACTCGGCAATGGGTAGTATTACCGTTGATGGAGTTGGCTCAATTGATTTTGAAGATCGTTACTTAATGGGTATTTATGAGATGCCGGTTGGATGGCATATCAATGCTTACAAAGCTCAGGCAATCGCTGCTCGCACTTATGCTATTCGCTACACCAACAATGGTAGTAAGTCGATTTGTACAACTGAAGCCTGTCAGGTGTTTAGGGATAGTCCCAAAGGTGGCGACTGGGAGAAGGCTGTCAATGATACCAAACACTGGGTGTTGGTTGATGATGGTGGCAACCCAGTTTCTACACAATATGCTTCTTTACATGGGGGATACACCAATACTATGGGTTGGGATTTAAAAGGTGATTATAGCCCAAGTAACTGGACCACTATTGCTTGGGACAATATTGGAGAAAGTCCGTGGTTTTATCGTGGCTGGTATAGGTCTGGTTATAGTAATAATGGTTCTAACTGTGGCAGATCTCATCCTTGGATGTCGCAAAAAGAGATGTCAGACATTCTTAATGCTTGGATTGTGCGCAGTGACCCCAATGGAGCTGACACAGGCAGAATTGTTCCGGTGACGATTAACGAATGTAATATCGGTGGAGGTGGAGGCGATCCTTATTCAATGGATGAGCTAAGAGATTGGGCTAGTAAATCTAGTAAAGGAGCGGTGACAAGCATAAGCAGTGTTTCTTCAAGTCATAGTACTAAAGGTCAAACCACTCAGGTTAAATTTCAAACGAATCGAGGAGAGATCTCAATGAGTGGCAGTGAGTTTAAGGAGATATTTAACTTAAGAGCTCCGGGTTACTTAAGAATTCCTCAAACAGGCTTTTCATTCTTTAATGTTGAGCATAAAAAATAGCAATATTATTACATTCCTACTAAGTATTTTGCTCCCCAAGCTTTGTAATGAGAGAAGAATGTCTTTTGGTGAATTATCTCGCCATTACTATTGGTAACTGTCCAGTTAAAACTTGTTTTTATACCAGGAATGGCATTTTCAACCTGTTTTCTTTGCCCAGGTGCCAGTGATGGATCGTGAATATCTTGAGAGGGTGGAGGAGAGGTGTAATCCCACTGCTTATAATCGCTGATCTCTGATCTTCGACCATCACTTGTTCCATATATTTTTACTGTCATATAGGCATTAGCCGAATCGGCCTCCGAGACGATGAGCAGATGACCTGGAGTATCATTGATAAATCTTAAATCAACCTCTCCTGAATATACTGTGGCATCAAAACCAGGTTGATTGTCAAGCTCATAGTAGCTCACCCGATAACTATGAGGTAATCGTTTGGTAATGTTTACTCCAGCGTCGAGCATCGCTCTAAACATAGTGGTGCTTACTTGACAAACTCCTCCTCCAAACTCTAGTAAGGTACTACCGCTACGAATAACGTAAGCTTGTTTAAATCCAGTTGAGCCATCAACTTTTCCAACAGTCTGATTAAAAGAAAAGTTTTCACCCGGAGGTACTATTGCCATGTTTAAATAGTCGCTGGCGGTTTTGACGTTGTGGATTCTTGAAGGTATTGAACCTCGGTAATAACTTTCTCCAAAACCAATTAACTCATTAATTCCAAGATCATTAGTTTGAGCGAGAGTGATGTTGGGTTCAGCCTGAATGATTTTTATTGTTTGTTGAATTGGATCAGAATTATTTTCTGCGTTGTTTTCAATTATTTGAAGTGACTCCGCAATTTTTTTAGCTAAATCTTCTTGATCAATTTTAAGTCCTGATTGGTGCGGCCTAAAACTTGTTGCTCTAAGAGTACTAGGATCATACGAGAAGGCGGCGTCGGTTGGCTCCTGATCAATTTCTTCTGCCCAAGTTGTGGTTATAGAATTTATTTTTTCATGATTAAACCCGCCCTGTGGACTGACTAAGCTAACTAGAAGCTGATCATTAATGATCTTATCACTATTATTAAGCAGGGTTATCAACTCCTTGTTGGTGGAGTCAATTTCTGGTGAAAAAAGTAATTTTTTTCCAACAAATTTTATGAGTCTGTTTTTATAATCTTCAAGTTGAAAATCAGAAAGATGATGATAAATGGTTGAGCTTGAAAGGGGTAACTCTATTTGCTGTGAGATCGCATTTGTTTGAGAACTGGAAATATTTAGAATTTGATCCTCAAGCTGTTTAATCGATTCATTAATATTAACAACGAAACCGTCTTCCCCGGGATTGATTACAAGACTACTTGGATTATTGGTATGTTCTAGTGTAGCGCTAGGAGGTTGTCCATCACTGTTTACTTCAAGAGCTTGGTTGGAAATGGTCTCCGAAAGGAGTTCTCGATTGACTGGGTATTGAATTGAATAAACCTTTTCTTTATTAAGCAAGATAATAATTTGCTTAATTTGATAGAGAATAGTACCTTTTTTACTTGATGCCAATAGTTGATCTACAGTCTCTTCTATATCAACGGGAAGCAGCAGCTCTTGAAGTGGTATTGGATTTGAGGCAAATGACTGATTGTGATTTTGGACTGTAAACACAATGCTAGTTGAATTTGCTGGAGGGTATTGAAATGGTAACAAAAGTTGTTCAGCCTCTTTTTTTGTCAGGCCTCCAACATCAAGATCTCCAATTCTTATTCCTTGATAAAATCTATCTTTATAGTAAGTTGTAAAACATAGAATAAATACAGATGAAGAGATCAGTAGCCCTAAGGCAACCCCCCATAACCAAAGAGTTTTTTTGGACGTTTGTTCAAATGACACCTTGAATTGAACTCTAAAAACAGACATAATGGTGATAATTGTAGCCTTTCTTGTTAATATAGTGTAGATTGCGTTTTGAAATCCATTTAATTTAACTTTAATCAATCATTGCCCAACATGTCTAACGATCAATCATTGCCCAGACCAAATTTACCTCAACCACCAACTTCAGCGGGTATTAAGCCTCAGGTAAAATCAACTCCTCAAACTGCTTCCGCTACACCAGCTACTCAACCAAGCGTGGTTCCACCAGCTCCAGCGCCAGTTAGTGGTCTTGACCCCCAACATCCAGGGGGGTCACCTCCAAAACTTAACGATCAAGGTCAAGTGGTTAATACATCTGTTATTAGCAAAACGCAGCAAGCTCCCACATTTGATCAACCTCAGGATTTGCCTCAGAGTACATTGCAGAAGATGCAAATAAACACCGCTAATCAATTAGCACAAAAACAAGGTTCTGCTTTAGGAATGGCTGCCCAGGCTCCAATTAATCCAGCGGCCAATCAGCAGCAGCAACAGCAAGTAAAAGTTGCCTCTCAACAAGCCATTGGTTTTCAAACCGATACTCCTCAAGAAATGGAGATGGATATTAGACAGACTAAAAAAACTCAAACTCATCCTAGCCTAGGAATTAGTCTTCCGGGTAAGCCAGGATCTCCTGGTAGTAACCAAAAGATTTCTGAGAAAAAACAAGACGATAAATCAAAGTCAAAACCAGCAAAGCAAACTAAGGCAACCGGTCCTATTATTGCAAAAGCAAAAAGTCCGTTGTTAAAGTATGCACTTTTTGGCCTAATTGGATTATTAGTAGTTGGCGGAGTAATCTTTGGTATCATGCAAGTTCTTGGAGGAGGAGCTGGAAAAACTCCCCCAACACAAACTGCTCAAGGACCAAAAGATTCAGCCAATTCTTCAGGAGGAAGTTCCTCAACATCTCAGCCTGCCAAAAGCAATGTAGTTTTGTCATATTGGGGTTTATGGGAACCAGAGCCAATTATGGCCGAAGTTTTGAAAGAGTTTGAAGAAAAAACTGGAATTAGTGTTGATTATAGACAGCAATCTCACAAGGATTATCGCACGCGTTTACAATCAGTAATTGTTGAGGGTAATGGCCCAGACTTGTTTAGGTATCACGCTACTTGGGTGCCAATGTTAAAAAACGAGTTGGCGGTGCTTCCAAGTAGTGTAATGTCTACCACTGAGTATGAAAAAACTTTTTATCCGATTCAGGTTCAACAGCTGCAAATTAACGGTCAACTAGTGGGTATTCCGTTGATGTATGATGGGCTTGGTCTCTACTACAATAAGGATATATTGGAAACAGCCAATGAAAAGGTTCCTACAACTTGGGGAGAGTTAAGAGTATTAGCCGAGAAGTTAACTGTGCGAAAAGGCAATGAGGTTGAGCGCGGAGGAGTAGCTTTGGGAAATACTACTAATGTAGAACATTTTGCTGATATTCTAGGTTTGCTAATTTATCAAAATGGAGGTGATCCAACAGTTCCTGTTTCTGGAGAAGTTAGAGACGCAATAGATTTTTACGCTCTTTTTGCCCAGGGTAAAGCGGTGTTTAGCGAAAATTTACCAAGTTCTACTGTTGCTTTTGCCAGAGGAGATGTGGCGATGATGTTGGCTCCGTCATGGAGAGTTCATGAAATACTTAATTTAAATCCAGAGTTAAACTTTGAGGTTGCGCCAGTTCCAAAACTTGGCAGTAGCGAATTTGGGTGGGCAAGTTATTGGGCAGAGGGAGTAAATAAAAAGAGTTCCAATCAAGAAGAGGCGTGGCAGCTGTTAGCCTACTTAAGTTCAAAGGAAGTTCTGCGCAAGCTATACTCCGCACAGAGTGAGAATAGAGCTTTTGGCGAGATATATCCTCGAGTAGATATGGCTGAAGAGCTGGCTAATGCTAAGTATGTGTCCGCGTTTATAAGTGATGCAAAGCTAGCAAAGAGTGGTCCACTTTGTTCTTTTACACACGATTCTGGTTTAAATGACAGCATAATTGATTACTATAAAGATGCTATTAACCTCGCTAATAAAAATGGTATGTCTGAAAAAGATATCCAAGCTCTTGGTTCGGGTGTAACTCAAGTCATAAATCAGTACAAATAGTATTTTATTCTTTTTGTTAAATTATAATTGGTGTCGTTAGCGTATTCATCGAATGATTATGTTTTGTATTACTGATCTTCAGATTATTAGCACCCTTTCTTATAGTTATCAGTTTAAAGATCCTCTTTCACTTAAAGAAATAAAAAAGCGGCTGGTTCATAGAAATCTTTTACCAAAAGGATTTTGTGCTCAGATTAACGATTGTTCTCTTGAAGAGATAATAAATTACTTGGAGAAAATTGGTCTAGTTATTAAAGAAGCTGGCTATTACTCTTTAGTATCAAAAGAACAAAAGGATATTTCTAAGGAGAATTTCAATGAATTAATTTTGATAAAAAAACAAAAATTACATAACTCAACAATTATCAGGAAAGATGTAAAAAACCTTCTTTTATTTTGTCTTAAAATTCCTTGGATTAAGGCAATTGGTGTTACCGGCTCAGTGGCTGTGGATTCAGCTGCAGAAAAAGATGATCTTGACTTTCTAGTAATAACGTCCAAAAACCGTTTGTGGTTATCCAGGGCAATCCTTCTTATTTTTTCACTTATTATCGGTAAAAAAACAACATTTTGGAAACATTATTTAAATAATAAAATTAAAGATAAGTGGTGCTTTAATCTTTGGTTAGAAGAAGATACGCTTGCTCTAGCACATTCAAAACAAAACTATTTCTCTGCATTTGAGTCCATCCAAATTGATTGGATTTACGATACTGAAGATCTTCAAAAAAAATATTTTCAGCAAAATGATTGGATCCGTGATTTTTTTCATGATGTTCCTTGGTTAAAAAAAAGCCTTTTTTATCAAGATAATAATTCCGATAACAAAAACAAGCCTTTGATATCTTGGTTAAACAAGATGATTTTTTTAATTGAGTTTAGGCACTTGATTAAAAAAAACGGTATCCCAGATAAAAATCTTTCTATCAATCAAGCTTGGATGCATGATGATTATAGTTATTGTCAGTATTTAGATTCTTGGAGAAAATTCAATGAATATTTTCAGTTATATTTAAGGAAGCTTGGGGATACTTAAACATGAATCTTAAAGAATTGGTGGATTTTTTAATGATGGATCATAACTATTTAGCTATAAAAAATAGTAATAAATCAATTGGCTTGGTTACAGGAGTATTTGATTTATTACATCAAGGGCATTTAGATTTTCTAAAAAGAGCTAACATAAGAATGGGCAGTTTAGGTGGATATTTATTAATTGGAGTTGAGACAGATATTAGAGTAAAAAAACTTAAGGGAGAGGATAGACCGATTGAAAACGAAGAAATCAGAGTTCAAAAATTAAGAAAAACAGGATTGGCTGATATGGTGTTTCTTTTACCCGAAGACTTTTCAAGTCAACAAGTAAGAGCTGATTTTTTAAGGATGATCAAACCAACTTTATTACTTGTATCTGCCAGCACTCCAAATTTAAAAAAGAAAAAAGAGCTGGTTGCTGAAGCTGGGGGTTCTGTAGAAATAATTGCTCAACATAATCCTAAATATTCAACCTCACAAATTATTATGAAGGCTAGACAACTCTTTCACTTGAGAGGAGAATAATTGTTATTATTTGATACAATCATCGTATGATAAAACTAATCTTCAGAATTATTTTGTTAGTTGTGGTTATTGTGGGTTTGGTATACGGGTATCTTTTTTATATGAAACAGTCTGCGCTGAATAGAAATTCAGATGCTACTAGCGTTGATTTTCAATTAGAGGAGTTGACTGATGAACAAGGACAAATTACTCTTGAGGGAATGATAACCATTATTGATAATAGCTATTACTTGAAGTTAGATGATGGCGCTCAAGTTGAGCTTAAAACTACTCAGCTTTCAATGTCTTCTTATCTTAATAAAAGAGTTGAACTGGCAGGAAAAATTGTTAGAAACAAGCTTGAAATTAGCAAGATTCAAGAAATTTAACTTATGGCAAAAAGTAAAACAGTGTTTGTTTGCCAAAGTTGTGGAACGCAACATGCAAAATGGCAGGGACAGTGTGCTGGCTGTGGAGAATGGAATAGTTTAGTTGAAGAAGTAATTGAAGAAAAAAGAAACCAAAAAAAAAGGAGGAGCGGAGCTTTCTGAAGCCGGGCTTCATCATATAATTGTAACTCGTTCAGAGGTGGACGCTGTTAAAGACTCAAAACAGCGATTTTCCAGTGGAATTGGAGAATTGGATAGGGTCTTGGGTGGTGGGATAGTGCCCGGAGCAGTAATGTTGGTGGGAGGTGAGCCAGGAATTGGTAAGTCAACTCTATTAACTCAGATGTGTCTGATCTTACTGACTGAAGTTGGGGCAGTTGAACATAAAGATGATGGTTTAGTTAAGCAGAAACAGATTAAGGAATCTTGGGGAAATCAGCAAATATTATATGTTTGTGGAGAAGAAAGTCCAGAACAAATAAACCTTAGAATCAATAGAATATTAAACAATGAACAATTTTTAGATAACAATAATTTTTATTCAAAAAAAAGTAATAAAAAGAAAAATCATTTTGTTAATATTGATCAAAATTTACAATTTGTTACTTCAACTGATGTTGATCAAGTTGTTGCCGCTATCAAAACAGTTAAACCAACTCTGGTAATTGTTGATAGTATCCAAACCCTAACGACTCAAGACTTATCTGGTGCTAGCGGGAGCATAGGTCAACTTAGAGAGTCAACCGAAAGACTGATCTCTGTGGCAAAATCATTGTCTATCTCGCTGTTTTTGGTTGGTCATGTGACTAAGGATGGAGCGATAGCTGGACCAAAGGTTTTGGAACACATGGTTGATGCTGTTTTGCAGCTCGAAGGAGAAAGAACGGGTCAATTTAGATTATTAAGAGCGCAGAAAAATAGATTTGGCGCTACCGATGAGGTTGGTGTCTTTAGGGTTGTTGATTACGGTTATCAAGAAGTATCTAATCCAAGTGAGCTTTTTATCGAGTCAGACAGTGGTTCTGTGCCAGGAAGCGCTATAGCTTGTGTTATGGAAGGCACTCGACCTTTGTTAATAGAAGTGCAATCCTTAGTTACCAGCTCACAGCTTGCTATGCCAAGAAGAGTAGGCAGAGGAGTTGAGTTATCTAGAATTCAAATATTGGCCGCTGTTTTACAGAAGCATTGTCGATTGCCATTATCTTCTCATGATATTTTTTTGAGTGCTGCTGGAGGATTTAAGATTAATGAACCCGCTGTAGATTTAGCTTTGGCGGTGGCTGTAGCCAGTAGTTTGAATAATAAACCTGTTTGTGGCAAGACAATATTTATTGGAGAAGTTGGTTTATTGGGGGAAATTAGACAAGTTTCTTCTTTGGATAGAAGAATAAAAGAGGCTAAGCGGTTGGGATATAAACAGGTTTTCTCGTCACAAACTCATCGAAGGCTTAGCGATATTCTGCGTGAATTAAAACTGGTTAGATAAGCTTTTTAAGTAATCTATCTTCGTACTTTTTACATTTAGAAAATTTTTGCAAGTAGTTTTTAACTGTTTTTTCACATTATTGACTTGTTATTACTAAACTGTGAATAGATATCGTGTTTATTGATGTAATACCTAAAAAAGAATACTATAAGATATGTATTTTTCTTTGCAAATAACTTTATAGGTTGACAAAAGACTAGAAAATAAATTATAGTTGAGGTATAATACTTAACATCACAATTATAATGGGCGTTTAATTGAAGTTCGGTGGTTGGGCAGGCGACCGAACTTCAATTAAACGCCTTTTTTATTGTATTATTTTCATGGGTGATATAAAAAGAGATTAAAATATACTCAGCTAAACCTTTTGAGATAATAAGATATAAAAACTAATTCCCTGTGGTTGAAAATATTTTTATTGTTGTTCCTTATTCTTGAGATAAAATCTTATAAAAGAGAATTTGCTTATATTATAAGACTCTTTTAACTTTGGCCCATATCATTCTCGAATCCAGTTCATTTGTTAAACAAATATCTTCGTAATTTGACAAAACCCGTCTTTTTTGACATAATAACTGTCGTTCCTCAAGGAAAATTTATTTTCATGTTAATTTCTTGATTTCGATTTTTTACTTTATGATTTTTCGCCACATTTATTTGGATTTTTTTAATAAACAGATATTTCATTAAAATTGATTCTCTTTTAATTCATATTTTCAAAAAGCAATAAAAATTATTAATAACTGCATCTATGCCTAGCAATATTTCATCAGCTGCCGATTTAGTTGGCACAACCGATAAAAAATTAACCAATTCTTCAGAAAAAACTACACCTTTGAAAAATAAGTCGGTGGCGGTCACTAAAAGAAAAAGCCAGTCTTCAAGTACCTCCACCAAGTCAAAGACCCTAACAAAAAAGTCCAATGACTCTACCAATAGAGTAATTCTTGACCAAATTCCAGACAAAGATGCTCCAATGAAGTCAATTGAAGGTATTCTTGATACTTCTCGCAATGGGCATGGTGTCTTGAGGGTTGAGTACGATGGCGATGAAATGGATGCATATATCTCATCCTCGCAAATGAGGCGTTTTAACTTGAGGGCAGGGGACTCAATCAAGGGTCCAGCCAGAGAACCAAAAGATAATGAACGTTATTGGGGACTTTTGCAGATTGATGAAATCAACGGAATTTCTGCAGAGGAGTTTAGACAGATTCACCGTCCAAAATTTCAGCAGCTAACTCCAGTTTACCCAGATGAGCAGATTAAACTTGAAACTGGAAAAGAGCCCTTATCTTTAAGAATAATTGATATGGTTGCTCCAATTGGAAAGGGTCAAAGAAGCTTGATTGTTTCTCCACCAATGGCTGGTAAAACCACTTTCTTGAAAAACATTGCTTCTGGAGTTGCGGCAAACTCTCCAGACATTCATCTCATGGCAGTTTTAGTGGGAGAGCGTCCAGAAGAGGTTACTGATATTAGAAGACATATTGAAAATATTACTAATGGTAAGGGAGAGGTGGCAGCCAGTAACTTTGATGAGTCGGCCGAGGATCAATGTAAGGTTGCGGAGCTTGCCCTTGAGAGAGCAAAAAGATTGGTCGAGATGGGAAGGGATGTATTGATTTTACTTGATTCAATCACTCGATTAGCCAGAGCATATAATTTAGCAATGCCAACCTCTGGTAGAACTTTATCTGGTGGATTTGATCCTGCAGCCTTATTTCCTCCGAAAAAGTTTTTTGGAGCAGCTCGCAACTTTGAGGTTGATGGTTCTCTGACAATTATTGGCACGGCCTTAGTTGATACAGGTTCAAGAATGGATGATTTAGTTTATGAGGAATTTAAGGGTACTGGTAATCAAGAGATTCATCTAGATAGAAGATTAGCCGAGAGAAGGATTTTCCCAGCAATTGATATCCAAAAATCTAGCACGAGAAAAGATGAGCTGCTTCACGAACCAATGACTTATCAATCTGTACTTACATTACAGAGAATGATGGATACTCTTAATGCTGAAGAGAGAACCTCAACTTTGATTAACCAACTTAAGAAAACCGACTCAAATAAAGAGTTTTTGGCTTCTCTAAAGACAGGCTAAACGCTTTTTATCATCTTGTAAGTTTGTTTACCAAATTAAAAAGGTAATTCTGATTATACCCCGCAGCTTGCTGCAAGGAACAGATCAGAATTGGGGGTTCTAGGGGGAAATCCCCCTATTGTGACTTGGGGTTTAATAACCCAAGTCACAGGGGAGCAGGCTTTGTCTCCAACTGGAGACAAAACGCTGAGGGGCAAGCCCCTCAGAGTTTATTTGGGATATAATAGACATATTGTTGTGCTTTGTTATGCCAAGAATTTCCATTGATATTAAAACACCATTCAGCATTAAACAGAACCTTCAAGAAGTAAAGGATTTTTTTAAATTTTTGCATTATTATTTTAGGTTAAGGGGATATGGTTGGTTTGGCCGTTTTGAAAAGTTTAAAGATGTCTTGGTTGATGTGCTCTATATGAAAAGAGGTCGATATGCTCGACCATTTTTACACCTCGGTATGGTTGGGTTGGTGGCGATTGTGGTTGCTTTTGGACCCTTAATCTTTGAACAAGCAGAAAGCATTGAGCAGTTGCAGGCATCAGTGCCAGTTTTGGCCACCACAACTGCTGTAGCACCGGATTTTTATACTTTTCAGGCTGAGGCTGTTAGACAATATCGCGGAGGAGAAATAATTACTCACACGGTAAATGAAGACGAAACGCTTTCCTCAATTGCACAGAGATATGGTTTGTCTGTTGATACGATTTTATGGGCAAATAATTTAAAGGAAAACAGCACAATTAAACCTGGGCAGGAACTTGACATTCTGCCAATCGACGGAGTTAGACATAAAGTTAAGCGTGGCGAGACGATCTTTACTATTGCTAAACGCTATGGACTTGATGAATCTCAGGCTCAGATGATTGTTGATTATCCGTTTAATGAGTTTCTAAATGATGAAACCTTTGAGCTGGTTGCTGGTCAATGGCTAATGGTTCCAGAGGGAGTTAAACCTACCGAGACTGGTGTTCCAGTAGCACGTCAGGTGCCAGTTGCCCAGTTTACCCCAGATGCTGGATCAGTTGTTGCCCACGGATCTTTTGTTTGGCCTGCTGCTGGAAGAATTACTCAAGGATATCGTTTTTATCACCGAGCAATCGATATCGCAAGTTCGGGAGGAGGACCAATCTTGGCAGCTGATTCTGGAGTAGTAACGACTGCTGGTTGGCCAGATGGAGGTGGTTATGGTAATAGGGTGGTAATTGATCACGGCAATGGATTTGTCACTCTTTATGCTCACTTAAGCGTTGTTCAGGTGCAGATAGGCCAAAGAGTAAATAAGGGTGATGTTTTGGGACAAATGGGTTCTACCGGTCGTTCCACAGGGACACATCTTCATTTTGAAATTCGTAATGGGGGCGCATTGGTTAATCCTTTGAGTTATTTAAATTAAAAAAAGATTTCATGATTGATCTAGTTAAACTTAAACTATGTGCCGGTGATGGTGGAGATGGCAGAATATCTTTGCTAAGAGAAAAATCTCGTCCTAAGGGTGGTCCTGATGGCGGCGATGGAGGTCGTGGCGGAAGCATCGTCGTTGTGGCAGATAAAAATATCAACACACTTAAGCATTTTGCTGGCATAAAAGAGATTGTTGCAAAAAAAGGAGAGAATGGTGGTAAAAATAAAATGCATGGAGCAGATGCTGATGACATAACTATTAGAGTTCCGCTAGGAACAGTGATTTGGCTTGAGGCTGAGAATAATTCGAGTAACAGTAGACGCAGAAAGTATGAACAGTCTTTAGCTGATTTTGAGTTTGATCAAGAGTTTGATAATGAAGAGCTAGACAAGAAAGAGGAGCTAGCTAACCAAGATCAGAAGAACAATCAAAATAACGAAGTTTCGCTATTTAGGTTTGACGTTCTTTTTCATAGAAACGATGTAAGATTTCAGAAGTTTTTTCAGGATTATTCTGGTAGTCGTATCGGCATGAGGGATTACGAGATAGATGAAATTAGGCCAGTTCTGTTTGAAGCAGAACAAGCGGAGGTCAAGCACTTCAATAATCTAGACAAGATTCTTGATAGTAGCAGCCACGAGGCTAAGACTATAAAAATTGCTGAGTTGAAACAGGATGGAGAAAGCATTGTTTTATGCCAAGGCGGATTGGGCGGAAGAGGCAATCGAGCTTTTAGAAGTTCTATTAATCAAACACCTCGTGAAGCTGAGTATGGAACATTTGGAGAAAAGAAAGAGGTGGTGCTCGAGTTGCGTTTGTTAGCTGATTTGGGCTTGGTTGGTTTGCCCAATGCTGGTAAAAGCACTTTGCTCTCAAGATTTACCAAGGCTCGTCCAAAGATTGCCAACTATCCTTTTACTACCATTGAACCAAACTTGGGAATCATGTCTAGTTCCGATGATAAAAAGGATTTAGTGATAGCTGATATTCCTGGGTTAATTGAGGGAGCAAGTCAAGGAAAGGGTTTGGGGGATAGATTTTTACGTCATATTGAAAACTGTCAGATGCTGATGTATGTTCTTTATCTGGAAGAAGAGGTTGTTTTTGATGAAATGATTGATCTTAAGGAAAAAGCTGAGAAACTATATCAGCAGTATCAGTTGTTGCAAAACGAGCTTGAAGCTTATCAATCAGAATTACCGAAAAAACTTTCTATTGTTACCATTAACAAAGCTGACATTTATCCCAAGGAGTTTCAAGATTATTTTGTTGATTTTTTTGCTGACAGAGGCATTGAAGTAATGCTTTTTAGTGGAGTAACTGGAGAAGGTTTGGAAATAATTAAGGACAAAATTTTTAGTCTTAAAGATTGAGAAGGTCCCCAGAGTTCTAAGAATTGTGAATACTAAAACCCCGGTGAGCAAACCGGGGTTTTTAATGTGTTAATTTGTCAACTCCTAGATCTCTTCTGGGGGTTGAGTAGTTGTTTCAGGATTGGTGTTAACAGGGGCTTCTTCCTCTGGAAGTTCTAGCGGAGCGTCATTTGTCTGAGAAACAATTTCATCTCTGCTTTCAATATTTTGATCGGTCAGTGAGGGTAGTTGTTGACCAAGAGGAGAAGTTCCTTGATTCAAAACTTGCTCGTCTTGATTAACTGGCTGCCCATCTTGATTATACTGTTGAGCCATTTCTTGTTGTTGAGCTAGCTGCTCTTCTGCTGCCTCAACTTCTGGCTGAAGCTCCTCCAACATTCCCTCAAGCGCTTCGTAGTCTTCTGTTCCTGGCTCAAGTAAAGCTAAGGCTTGCTGCCAAGAGTTTTTGGCACTAATTGGATCTTGAGCAAGTTGATAAACTTGTCCAAGATAAAAATGCCCTGAGGCTAAATCTGGTTTCAGCTCGATAGCTTGAGAGAATAGGCTGGCTGCCTGTTGTATCTGTTCTTGTTGAAGCAAGATATTACCAAGTTGGATGCGAATAAACGGATTTGATGGGTCGGTTTGAATGGCGCTTACGTAGGCGTTTACTGCCCATTGATCTGCTTCTTCAACAGAACCAATTAACTCTTGATAAATCTGTGCCAACACCAACCAGTTTTGACTGTCTTGAGGATCAATGGTTGTTGAAGCCTGAGCCTCTCTTACTGCCTGTTCTACTAAAGAAGAAACCTGCTGCTGTTCCTCTTCGGTGGGATCGGTTTTTTCTGAAAGAGCCAGGGCAATCTGCACATTGGTTAGAGCATAGGTGCGGCGGATTGAATCTAAATATGGATTAAGCAACATTGCTTTTTGAGTGTGCTCATAAAGTTTAACTACATCATTATCTGCTCGACCTTTTTCTGCTAAATAAAGATTGTGGAAACTTGCATAACTTTTACCAGTGATGAAAGCGACAAATAATAATCCGGCCACCATCGCTCCATTGGTAATCAAACTAATCCACTTATCAGCCTGATTTTTTTGAGAACTAAGTTGATCGACTCGATTGCCATCAAGGTTGGCACTCAATGGTCTTAATTTAAGAACCGAAAAAGAGTTTTTGTGTTGAGCGGTCCAGAAGGCGAGAAGAATCCCCTGAAGACCGACCATCAACAATCCAAAGGGCAAGAAGAACTGCATTGCAAATGATGCTATAATTACCCAAGTTAACGGTGAAGATTTATAAGCTTGATCTTTAGAAATCTTAAAAACAAACCTTCCAGCAAGTAGCAACCAACTAATAATCCCCAAAATTCCCATTTGCACCAAAATTGTTAGCGGTGTTCCTAGACCAGATTCGAATCTTAATTGCCAATAAGGAGTAATATTTAATGAGGTTGGTCTGTATCTGGAAAAGGTGGAAAGATAGGCCATTGGTCCTTGACCAATAATGGCAGCGCGAGGTACTCGTAAACTGTCGAGTGCAACTGACCAGCTGCTTGCGAATGGGGGCAGGGGGGTTTGAGCCGGCTGTCCTGGCAGCATTGACCATATATGAAGTCCTATTCCAAAAACTAATAACGGTAAAGCAATCACCTCAAAAGTACCGACTTTTTTGGTACTAAAGATTTTGGCGATAATGCCAACCAAAGCTAAAATTCCAAGTTGAGTGGCAATAAATGAACCTCCAGCCAAGTTAAAAACGATAGAATGATCAAGCTCAAAACCGGTGGTTAAGGTAACCAAGTGACTAGGGCCAATACCAAAAAGTTGAAGAAGGCTGGCTATATTTAGTAGACAAATTGCTCCCGTAAAAACCGGAATAATTAAGTTGCTTTTTTTCTTATCAATTATAGAAGCGCCAAAGATTGAGATGATGACTGAGATAATATAGACACCGCCCAATCCAAGTAAATTTTCAACAGGATAACTTTGAGTTAAAAAAGTTGAGAGAATAGCAACAGCACCGAAGAAAATTAGAGGCAAAGTTATTGGCGAAATAATAATTTTCCAGGTTTTATCTTTAAATGAATTTAGAAAATAAAGAACAGAAATGATGATGCCGGTAAAAAACAGCAAATACATTTTACTGTCAAGTATAAAGCTAGTGGTGAGAGGGATAACAAGTACTGGGAGCAAGGCGACGGCTAGAACCAATACCCAATTAGCAATTTTTGCAGCAATTGAGCTTTCTGATTGATTAGTTTTAACGTCTTTCACTTTTTCAATAACTGGTTGAAAAGGGGAGTTGTTTATCATATGAAAACTTAAAAATAATTGTTATCCTCTGATGTGATAACAAACAAATTCTCTACAAAGTTAGAGATGTTTGAACCACAAACGAAAAATCTGCTATGATTAGATTATGAAAGAATCTGCCTACTCGCGCAAGGGGGGAAAAAACAAGAACATAAAAAATCAAAATAGGCAGTTTATCTCTGGATTTTCTGTTATTGAAATTTTGATTGTTATCACTATTGTAGCGCTCTTAATTATTGCAGTATTATTTTTTTTCCAACGCCATGCTGGTCGAGCCAGAGATGGTCAGCGTAAGTCTGATCTCCAGCGTCTTGAGGTAGTTTTTGAAGAGTATTACAACGATCACCGTTGTTATCCGCCCTTTGAAGCTCTGCAGGAGTGTGGTGTTCCAACAGATCCTTCAAGTAATGTTCTTTATCCAGAATATTTAAAAGAAATTCCTTGTGACCCTTATACTCATGAACCATATTTATATTTTGGTTTGAATGGTGATTATTGTTCCGGTTATAGAATTTTAGCTGAGCTCGAGTCTCCTGATGATGCTGATATTACTGGCATTGGTTGCAACTATGATACTGGATGCAATTATATCTATGGACATGATTACGATTATGGAGTTCAGAGGGGTTGGCGAGTTGATGGGGCTTGTGAAGAGAGAGATGGTTCTGGAATATGTCTTGATAAAGAGTGGCTATTACCAGACGACTCTGCCAATTATCAGCAAACTCACTGTATTTTAGAAAGTGGGGAGGCTAAATGTCATGTAGTTACCGAAGAAGAGTTAAAAACAAAGTTCGATTGTCCTCGATCATTTGGGCCTGGTGAGTGTTGTCCTGTTGGTGGGACTTGTGGAGAGGTTAATTGTTCACCTGACTCTCCAAATTTATGCAAAAATTTATAATACAAATTACATATTAACAATTTATTATCTTCAAAAAATGAAATTTTTCCTCCCTCAGCCATCTCGAAAAAATAAAAAAGGTTTTACCCTTCTTGAATTATTAGTTGTGATTATGATTTTGGGTATCTTAGTAGTGATTGGTCTAAGAAGTTTTATGACTAGTCAAGTTAAAGCTAGGGATTCCAAAAGAAAAAGCGAGATTGAACAGTTAACAAGAGCTTTAGAATTGTTTAGAAATGATCAAGGTTATTATCCGGTGGGAAACAGCCAGGGTCAGATCATGATGCTTAGTTCAACTGACGGCTGGTTAACTTTTGAGTGGGGAGAGGAGTTTATTGATGTTAATAATCCTGACACAATTTATATGGCTAAACTTCCCAGAATTTCAAATGCCGTTAGTTTTTATTATCAAGCTTATGCCAAAGATTCTTCCGGTGAGTTTGTAGAAGTCAACCAAGAAGAAGGTGCAACAGAAGCTCAAGCCTATCAAATTCATACTCTGCTTGAAAATCCTGAGGATGGAGCTAAATTACCCGGTGTTACAGAACACAATTGCGGAACTGCTGCGAGGCCTGCGGGATGTAACTATGTAGTTTTAAGTACTAATTTGCCTGACGATTCTATTGTTATTGTTGAGGGTGAAAGTTTAGAATCGTCGCCAACAACATTTTTTGCTACTGTCGCTCCTACATCGGCAGTTATTCCTTCAGTAACTCCGGTATCTACTCCAGTAGTTGTTGCAAGCCCAACTCCAACACTTCAGGAAAAAGAGCAGATTTCTCCTGCACCAACTTCTATTGAAGAGGATGAAATCGATTGTGGTCCAAACGCCACTTTTGGTGCTAGTGGCTGTGTGTGTCTTCCAGATTGGGGGAACTGTGATGGTAGCTGGATAAATGGGTGTGAAGCCTATTTAGTAACCGATAGGGGTAACTGTGGAGGGTGTGGAATTGAGTGCTTTGATGGTCAAGTTTGTAAAACCAGCGAATGTTTAATGGATTTGTAGATATTTGCCAAAATTAAAAAATAGTATTAAAAATATGAAAAACAAAGGTTTTACACTCATTGAGCTTTTGGTAGTAATATTTATTATCGGAGTTTTGGTGGCTGTTTTGCTTGCAAATATTTTGGGAGCTAGACAAAGAGCAGAAGACACACAGAGAAAGAGCGATCTGCAGCAATTAAAAAGGGCTTTGATGATGTACTATGGAGACCATCAAGAGTATCCGGATGTGGATGACATAAGTGATGTTAGGGATGAGGGGTATATCAAACAGTTGCCAGAAATAAATCAATACTGGGTATCTGCGGATGGTGAGGAGTTTAGAGCGACAGTTATTTTAGATAATATTTCTGATAAAGACCTGGTGTCTAGTAAAACTAGATGTCCTCGTAGTTCTGGTAGCTGGGGAGATACTGAGTATGTAGTCTGTGAAGACTAGTTGTTTTCTTTTGGTGCCTCAAAAACTTATTTGACAAATTGTTTGAATTGGCGTAGTTTGGTATTAGTTACCAAATTGTAATAAACGATACATATGCCAAAACAACAAATAATTGCCGCTTCTGAGGCTCGAAACAACTTTTCTGATTTAGTAAGCAAAGTGCAGTATAAAGGTGAAACCTTCTTAATTGAGCGTTATGGCGAGGTAGTGGCCAAGATAGTGCCTGTTCAAACAGAAGAAAACAAGCTTGAGACGAGAGAGAGTTCAGCAGAAACTGTCTCAGAGCAACAGCAAAACACACAAATTAATCAAAATGACCAAAGCGACAATACTCAAGAAGTAGTTGAAAAACAACCTGATTCAGATTTCTTGTCAACGATGGCTACTCAATCATCCTACCGCCAAGTTTCAGCAATGGGCAGAACAACCAGCATGCCTCCTCGCATAATCAGAGATGAGCAAATTGAACATGAAAAACAAGATGAGCCAGTAACACAAACAACTCGAGAAAATGATTCTGGTTGGTCGGCCCTTAAAAAGTTAGAGGAGTTAATTGCCGCTCAAAAAGCTAAAAGCGAAGCAGAACGACAGCCAGTTCAAACTCAAGATACACCACCTTCACTTGGCGATAGATTAAGGTGGGGTTCATCTATTAATAGAAGCACTGCTCAATATAGGCAAGAAAATATGGATGATGATCAAGAAGAGGGAGTGGAGATCATCCGCAAGAAGATTGATCTTTAATTTTTTGTTTGAGTGTTTGTGCCACTTTTCTTTTTAGAGTGAAACATCATTGCTAGAATTGAGACACACAATGAGATATAAAAAATGGCTATTAAAACAAATCCCGCTCTCATCTGAAAAATGGTTCCCTCAAAAACGATTGCGGACATGTTCATATGTTTTTGTATTGGTTAATAATCATTATTGAAGTATACCATGTGAACATAGACAGAAGTAAGCATAGTCCTGCCTCTGAGATTATTGTCTTTTTATCAACAATGATAAGTATAATGCTGGCTACTCCCAAACCAGATCCAAGATCTCTTAAACCATCTGCCATAAATAAATACTCAGTTTGTTTAAAGATGGGTAAGAACTTGTTGAAGATACGGTGTGGTGTTTGCGAAGTATGAAAAGAAGGTTTTCTGATTTTTTTCATCAGCTCACATTCTAAAGTTCTATTCTGAGAAAAAATGTAGAGATTCTCAAACTCCCTATCACTTTAACTACTAATTAACTATCCACCAGTTAAATAGCACATCATTGCTAGCCGAAGCATCAAAACCGACAATAAACAAGCCCTCTACATCGCTGGTATTAGGATCATCAGCTACCTGAGATTTAACGTATAACACTTGGTTATTGGTGCTACCCAGAGGTGTAACAAAGATTTGGCTGTTGGCGCTAACTTTGCTGGAGCGAATAATGATCTGCTGTTGACCAGCTTCTATCTTGGCTCTACCAGAAGTCTTGTGAGTAACACTTGTTTCTTCTTGTCCAGCTTCACCGCTTAAGTCTTCTGTACCAATCCCTAGACCATCAGCAAACTCGGCTCGACCGGTGGCACTAATGGTAGCCACTGCCGCACCGCGCTCATCAATAATCTCCAAACGAGACTGCTTGAGCTGAGTATTCTCGGTACTATCGCCAGCTACCTCACCATAGATGGTGTTGCCGTTCTCATCAACATAAGCGCCTAGACGAATTTGAGTTGGCCGATCGTAGTCATTGGACTCAATTAGGTTGGTAAGGAGAGTGTTAGTGGAGAGGGCGCCGTCAATGCCAACGTTGCCAGCAATCCAGATATCACCATTGATAATCACGCTACCAGAGGAATCAATCGTCATTAAACCGGCCATCAGGTCTATTCTGCCAATGCCTGATGATTGTAGATACAGGGTGGAGGTAGCGGGATTACTATTACTCACATAATCGATCGAGGCCATGCTAGCTGTGGCAGCCATCTTTAAGCCATCCCCCATTACGAGATAATTGTTAACTGCTAGTGAGTCGGCAATGTAGGCAGAACCGTTTACTTCAAGATAACGATTTACAAAAGCAGCAGCTGGAGCGATAGCTACATCATCAGCTCCCAGATTAAGATCTGCCAAACTTTGGCGAAGTTGATTGCTGTTGGTAGCGGTGTAACCAGCGCTCTCAATAATTTCAACGAGTTCTTGCTGTTGAAGTTCATACTCATCGCTAGAACCAAGTAAACTTCCCAATAACGAAGGTTGACGGAAAGCCTGTGCTACTTTTTCTTCGAAACCAACAATCACGTCGGCGTATAAAGAGCCACTCACAGTCACATCCTTGATAGTGGCTTGATCAAAGTTGAGGTTGTTACCAGCTAAGCTGTTGGTGGTAACAGTCTCAAACTCGCCGTTAACAATGCTGGCGGTGGTGGCTTTGATCTCATCAAGCTCAGCGATCTTGGCTTCAAGTTGTTCAAAACGTGAGTTTTGGGCAGTGAGTTGATTTGTTACTTCCAAGTTGGTGGCAATCAGAGAATTGGTTTCGACAGTCTCAGCATCGATATTGGTAGCGATGAGTTCACCAAGCTGACTGGTGCCGGTAACAGTTAAACTATCGGTTTCAACAGAATCAGTCATCAGCTCTGCCAATTGAGTACTACCGGTGGCAGTAAGGTTGGTGGTATGAACATCTTGGGCTATCAGTTCGCCAAGAGGTGAGGTGGTATTTTCAATAGGTTTAGTTGAAGTAACAGCTGTGGTGGTTAGCTCACCCTCAATTTGAGTGTTTCCATCTTGATCAATGGTAGCAACAGTCTGACTATTTTGGTTAATGATCTGCAGTTTGCCGCCAACCTCTTTTAGTTCAAAATTGCCAAGTTTAATAGAGCGAGTAGTGAGTTCATCGATGGTAGCTTTGGTAGCTTGCAGAGTGCTGGTCGAGAGATCAGCAATCTTGGCGCGAGCAATAACTGCGTTCTCAGCTATTAGACTACTTGTTTTTGTAAGGCCAGCATTGATCTTACCAATAGCAACCTCGGCAAAGTTGCCCAGGCGAGTGACGGTGGTGTTGGTGGAGGCATCGCGAACGGAATAATCAAGAGTTTCTAAAATAGCTGCGTCAAGCAAGCTTGAAGATGTTGGTGCTGAACTGAGTTGGTTAATACCTCCAACTGACTCAAGGTAAACATCCGGATCGTACCAAGAAACATTGACAAAAGTCATCACTTTACCCACATAGAAGAAATCAGAAGCTTCTAGGCCATATTCTTGTGTTAGTTTTGTTTGACTGAGGCTGTCTAGAGAAGAAACTGGCACACGATAACATGGTTTTGTTTGGTTTGTGCCATCGTCTTGTGGCCAGTTGATTGTATCGATTGATAGAGCGATTGGGCAATTATTTTCATTCCAATGTGAGGTGGATTCGAGAGTTTTGCCAACAGTTTCACCTGCTTTAGTAGCTTTTGCGCCAAGACCAGCAATAGTTGAGCTTGTAATTCTGTCTCCATTTAATAATTGACCATCAAGCGTAGTGACAATGGCTGGAACTCTACCAGCTAGTGCAACATCGGCTGGCTCTTTGCCAAGCTCCTGTGTTGAATCTCCCATTAGGGTGTGAGGGCTTGTTGTTATAATTCCCAATATCTGAGAAGGATCCACGTGTTCTTTTGTTACTTCATATTTATCTCCTCCTTGTCTTTTTATACTAACAATATTTCCAGCTGTTAGTGTTTCGGTGGTTAGGTATCTTTCGGCTATGTCTGCGTAACTATTACCACCAACACCAATCTCTCTGACACCCAGCCAACCGCAGGAGTCACCTCCAACAGATGACCCAGCTCCTACCCTGAGATATCTAAACGAAGTTGTGGTTGTTGTTGTGAACCAAGCAAGGTTATATGCTGTTGATAAAGCGTAATTATCTAGAATTGTTGTCCAGGTAGTGCCGTCGAGAGAGGTGCTGACATCAAGTCCACAAGTACCATAAGCAGTGTCCCAATTTAGCATAATTTGAATACCGGCAGGTATTGTGCTGGTCGCATTGTATCTTTGCCCAAAATCCAGCTGAGCATAAACATTAAAATCAGCTGGATACCACCCAGAGTTAGTGTTTCTATCTGCTATTTCAAAAAGAGAGCCGTTACAGTAGTTATTTACATATGAGGGGTGACAAAGGTCGTTTGAAGTGTATGAACTGAGACCTCCCGTTATTGTTGGTAGACCAATGTACCTGCATTCTAAATCACCATTTCCACTAGTGCCGACGGTGGCACAATTAGCGATGCTTTGAACTCTGACCGATCCAGAACCGATGTCTAGTTTATTGCCTGGATTAGTAGTACCAATGCCAAGGTTACCACCTGTAAGAATCATGGTTATTGTATTACTCATATAATTGTGACCAAACTCGATTGACTCGCCAATACCACCGGAAGTTGCAATTCTTAAGCCGTTTGGAGCATAGGACGTAAGGTTGCCTTTTCCAGCGAGGGTGGAGGAATGCGAGTTGGAATATGTGGTTATGGCAGTTGAATAGTTATTGGAGCCTATTCGCGCTGAGATACTGCTAGTAGCGTTAGTGCCGTCTGTTCCATTGTCAAAGTTCATTGCAGTCCAGCTATTTTGGTCTTTTTTTGCATGTAAAAAAACTGTTGGGTTAGTAGTCCCTATTCCAACATTGCCATTGCTTGCTAGATGCATTGTTTCGACAAGGGTACCCGCATTATATGTTCTTAAGCGCAGACTAGTTGATCCACTACTGTCTGATCGCCTAGCTTGCAAATAAACGATATCTCCAGTTGAGAAAGGAGCCATAAAAATATGACCTGGTAAAAAAAGATTGTTACTGCCACTTTGTAAGGTGTTGTGGGTTAAATACGCATCGCCAGCTGCTCCAATATCAAGTTTTCCTCTGGAAGCTGTAGTTCCTATTCCTACATTACCTATAGTGTAAATACCAGTGCCAATGGCAGTCTGTGTGGTACCCTTAGCTCTCCATTGCATTTGATGCCCCAATCCAGCAATAGCTCCTGGATTATTGCCCGCGCCTCCATAATTTGGCTCATAGCTATAACTAAGGCCATATAAATTACCAGCACCACCAGCGCTTGTGAGTTGATAGGCGGCCCCCATAGACCATATAGATGCTAATGAGTTAGGAGAGTACGTACCAACAACGCCAATATTTCTTGCTGAAGAACCTTGTGTAAATACTAAGTTGGAATCTAATGTGGAGAGACCTGTGATATGGGCTGTTCCAGATACATCTAATTTATATCCTGGGCTTGTTACTCCAATTCCTACATTTCCACGATCAAAGGTTAACATGTTGTCATAGTTGGTATTATTGTTTCTTAAGTCAAAGGTATATCTAACAACTCCTGAAGTCACAGTTTGTTTTAAATTAAGTCTGTATTGATCTGGAGCTGCAGTTGAGTAAGACCACTTTTGGAATAGAGCTTGATCACCTGTTGTATAAGCAATTGTGTGTAGTGGAGCTTCTGCAGATGTGGTACGAATTCCTACATTGCCATCCATCACCGACAACTTGGTAGTACTAGTATTAACACTGTATCCACCAATACTGGCTGAGCCAGCCAGAGAAAAAGCACGGTCAGAGTTATTAAGATCTAAGTAATATTCATCTGAGCCGGTGGTGTCGTAGTAAACATTAGCTCGAATATCTCCATTAACGTGAAGTTTTTTGGTCGGTGATACCGTTCCAATTCCCACGTTACCGTCGTTATTTTGTATCCTCAATAAAGTATTGGCATTGGTATAAGTTGTGCCATAGGCTATATCGTAATGAGCACTTTGATTCAGACCGGTAATCCAATAGTTTGAACCCGTAGAATTGTTTTTAAATGAAAGTGCGGGTTCACCAGGCGTGGCGTTGGTATTTTCAATAATAATACCTTCTTTCCAGGTGCTGTCACCACCAGTGGCTCCTTTGACATGAAGTTTTGATTCTGGAGTGGTGGATCTAGTTCCAATTCCCACATTCCCTAAAAAGTAGTTTAATGTTCCGGTGCCTTGGTAGATACCGTAGTTTCCATAGGCAGCATAAACGACTGAGGTGGCATTACTATCTTCAAATCTTCCTCCCATGGTAGAGCCATGAGCGCGAATACCATAAGCGGCACCATTAGCATAAATGCGATAGGTACTATCAGGAGCAACGCCAACACCCAAATAATTACTGATGTAGGCTGAACCAGAAACGTCTAATTTTTGGGAAGGATTGGTTACCCCAATGCCGACGTTGCCATTACCAAGAATTGTCATTTTGACCGTTGAGTTAGTTCCAAGTTGTAGCGGTGCATCATATCTGTGTCCAAGTAAAAGAGAGTGATTAAGAGTATCTGTATAAGCCACACCAGAGCCATCAAATCCTGCGATGTTTACGATTCCAAATATTCCCTGAACAATGCTATTATCTTGGGATAGCAATACATAAGCACCTCCTGGTTCTCCTGTGGCATTTGTTCTGTCTCCGATGAGTTCAAGTCCCGCGAAGTTATGGCTTTCTACTTTAATAACTTCATTTACACCAGCGGTGTTTGAATACAGCTGAAGCTTAGAACTGGGATTGGTTATTCCAATCCCCACATTACCCGCATTAGTGATTCTCATTCTTTCAGTAGGAGTGAAGCTAGCGTTAGCGGTTGAGGCTACACTATCAGCATAAAAAGAGATGCCACTTTGATATCCCATCTGAATTGATCTGCTTCCAAAGGAAGCGTGAGTTGTAGTCCATTTGTAATCCGCATTACTACTAATTCTATTTACATAAGCATTCTGAGTTAGGATCATATCTGCAGAAGAATTAATTCCACTTTGAAGATGTCCTGCATAAGAAGCGCCAACTCTGTAACCACTCCAAGTTGCAGCATCAGCTGTAACTCCAGGAGTGTAATACTTACTTGAGTAGGTTGAGTCAAGCACATGAAGTGAATAAGAGGGATTGGTAACACCAATACCCAGCCTGCCTGTTCCCAAATTGAACCAAGCATCGTTGTTGATGGTACCAGGTACATAAAATAAGGCGCTGGTTGGAGTTGTTGAACCAACTGAAACGGCATCAGTAATTGTAACTGGAGAAAGAACGTTACTGTTTTTTTGCCAATAGTTTGTACCCAGAGTACTTGGATCAACCCAAGTAGGGGCGTTACCACTACCAGTTGAGGACAATACATATGTTGTGATACCTGCATTGCCCGCGGGCATTAAGGCACCAGAAAACTGCGCATTTCCTGAAACATCAAGTCGTTGAGCTGGAGTGGTAGTACTGATACCCACATTGCCATCTGAATTAATGCGCACTACCTCTCTAAGACCTGCTGTGTGCTCTCTAGTAAAAAATGCTATTGCATTATCGTTATCAACGCCAATATTTTCCCGATAGTTTACAATGGAAGAACCTTCAGCATTATTATCTCCAAAAAGAAGGCCATATCCATAAGAGGGGCTTCCAGTAGTGATTGAACCTCCCCAACTCATTGATATTTTTTGACCATAAATGACAGCGGGAGTAGCATTATTATAATTTTCGGAGACTTGAAATTTTTTTGCTGGACTTGTTGTCCCCACTCCCAAATTCCCAGTTCCCAAATTAAACCAAGCATTGTTGTTTGTAGTACCAGGAACATAAAGCATCGCACTGGCTGGAGTAGTCGAACCAACAGAAACAGCATCAGTAATAATTGATGGAGAAAGTAGAGTGCTATTTCTCTGCCAATACTGACCTGTACCACCAATTAATTGACTGAGAGTGACAAACTCGTCGCTATTAACAGCATCGGCGCCAATTACTCTGCCTGAGAACTGACCGACAATGCCGGTGCCACCGTTGACATGAAAGAGTTGAGAGGGGCTAGTGGTACCGATGCCGACGTTGCCGGTAGAATCAATGCGCATACTCTCATTTGGAGTACCTCCACTGGTATTGAATTTTATGATTGAGGCGCTAAAATTGAATGGTCTCCAAGAGTTTCCTATATCAACAGTGCCCATATACCCTTCTTTTGTAGTAAAATTGTACAAAAGATAGCTACCTTCACCTGTCCAATCGCTGTAGTTGATTGAGCCAATGTTGAAATCTACAATACCTCCAGTACCAGAAATACGAGCGCTGCTAGCAACATCTAATTTTACTGAAGGATTTGTCATCCCAATCCCCACATTTCCATCTCCTAAAATTGTCATCTTGGTAGTTGGATCTCGATCTGTTGTTCCAGTAGTGCCTGCTAGAGCTGTTTGAAAATAAATGTTAGAGCTGCCAGTACCGGTACTGATACCACTAGTGAGAATTAAATTTCCACCTGCTTTATTAGTGGCTCCGCTTGTCGCTCCGCCAGCATTAAGAGTAAGATTGTTACCGGCAGTATTTGCAGTGGTGTGGCGTTCTAGACCAATGGCGCGAGCAGCATTACCGCCGACACCAAGGATACGAGTAGGAGAAGTGGTGCCGATGCCAACGTTGCCAGTCCCCAAAACTGTCATGGTGGCACCGCTGTAATTTCCAGTAGTAACACTAATATTTCCACCTAAGGCTACTGATCCAGAATTTGCCGAGTCTGTTTTAAATGGGTACGTTGCAGAAAAGCTTCCGCTTGTTCCGCTAACATGATTCATGAAAAGTGTTTGCCCGTTATAGAACTGAAACCCCTCAGCATAACCAGCATTACGTTTTCTCCAGCCACCGTCATAATAGGCATTCTCAAAGAGAAAGGCATTATTTAGACCATAGGGCTGTAATTCAAAAGTACCAGTTCTAAAAGTGGAATTTGCAGTTGAGTAGCCAGAATCAAGGTCTAGTTTCATTGATGGATTAGTTGTCCCCACCCCCACATTCCCACTAAACGCTGCTGTACCGCTTGCACCAACACTTCCATACCCAACCGCTAGTTTACCACTAGGCACGCCAACATTACTGGCGTAACTAGCATTTGGAGTCAAATAGCCAGTCGTTACCTCCCACTTGCTAGCTGATGCGCCAACAGCGCTAGCAATGGCTGCTTCGGTCACCAAAGAAGTGTCATCAGCTACGCCAACCGCTCTAACGGCGGTTCTGATATTATCAACAGTTGCTCCAGAGGTGAGCGAGAAGGTGCCGACAACTTGCAAATTGGCATTTGGTGCAGTTGTACCGATTCCCACATTCCCTGTCATTACTGACAAAATGGCAGTGCCAGGGTTAGTAGTACCAATCCCCACACCTCCAGCACTGCTGCTTACATATAACAAATCATCCAAGTTGACCAATCCAGTTCCATCTGCTGCCAACTTAATATCGGCATTACTGCCGGTGGCAGTCTCTAAAACTACCGCTTCAGAAAACAACACCACACTATCATTGTTCATGGTTACAACTGTGTTGGCCTCTGCGCCACCGGTTGGTGCCAGGGGATAGCCCTGCAAAGTTTCGGCATTCAGGGCGTAAGCAACGGTGCGGATTGGTTGGCGAGGCGAGAGGGTCTCGGTGTCAACCTGAACCTCCAACCAAATATTAGGGTTCTCGCTAAAGATGTCACTGCTAATTGCCGGTCCGCACTCAACCAAATCTCCCAAGCCCACCGCAAAAATTCCATCTTGATCTGGTTCAACGGTGCAACCTGATGAAGTCCAGAGGGCAGTACCGCCAGTGAGAACATTGTACAAACGGAATGTCATCGCGGTATTGGTAGTAATGGGATTTTGTCCCTGATCGGTAAGGCGACCTTGGAATGAGAGTGTTCTCCCAGGAGGTGTTGGCTGGGTGGAGTATGCCAAATTATATGGAGCATTGGTGATTAACTGCGAGTATCCAAGTGAGCCAAGACCCAAGAAGAACAAAACGATTAAGGCTAAGTTAACATATGGCAAAATGTTCAAGCTAGCTTTTTGTTTAACTTGTTCAAATGTGTCAGCGATTCTGGTTCTAATCTGCTCGGACAAGCCACCCAAGCTTGATTTTAATTGAGCTCTCTTTTCTTGGTGCTTTAATGGAGAACCAGAAGCAGGATGAGCCTCAACAGAAGAAACTGGCATGTTAGCCAAACTTAACAAGTTGCGCTTTCCAGGAGTAGGGGTGATGGATTTTACCTGGGTTTTTGAGTTTACAAGAGATGATTTTTTAGATAAAATATTTGACAATGATAAGTCTGAGTTGGTCACACTCTTGAAATCAAAGAGTGAACCGCCATTGCCAACCGTTCCTGCTGGAGCGGTTGGTTTTTTTATACGGTTGATGTCAGTTTTCTTATTTATATTTAAACTGTCGTGGGCGGCGGTTGGTCCAAACTTGGACTTATCATTCTGAGCGAAGGGGTTCGATTCCCCTGCCGTCCACGACCAATCTTTCTTTACATCAGGCTTTTGTTTGTGTAAAATTAATGACGATGTCAAACTCGAATTGGCTACTCTCTTGAAAATTCTAGAGAGTAATCCGCCACTAACCACTCCTGAGGGGGTGGTTAGTTTTTTTTGTGCAAGATCAATTTTTTCTGATCTCTCTCTCTCGAGCGATGCTCGAAGCCTTGCTTCTTCCTGAGGGAGCGAGGAAGAGGCTAAAACTTTCCCTGCCGTCCACGACCGATTCTTCTCTAAAGCCTCATACACAAACCCAGCCTTTAGCCATTCTGGAGGTTGAGCAATTATCGCCTCAGCTTTCAACCATATGCCAAACTGTACAATACTGCTCATCTTTCTTTTGATGGTAGAGTCCTTAAGCTTATTTTCCTTCTGATATCGGTAAAAATTGTCTAGTTTGGTTTTTGTTAGTAGCGACTCAATCTCATTTTCATCACAAAAATCAATGAATTGACTGATGTCACTGCGGTAATTTTTAACCGTTGAGTTTGAGCAACCGTCCTTTTTGAGTGCTAATAGAAATTCTTGGAGGAAAACATTTGTCTGGTGAGGTGGATACTCATTAACAAACTGGATCAAAAGAGGCAGGGTGGTTAACTGAATGGCTGAAAGTGAGCTTTCTTGAGAAAACTGTTCAATTTCCTCTGCAGACCAGATAGAATACTCACTTTTCCAGCGTAAGAACTCAACCAACAGCTCTTGGACAGCGATATTCAGTCTTGTTTCGGGTATGCCAGACTCTTTGGCGAGTTGGCCAATATCAGCATTTGCCAAGAAAGTGGCAAATGTGGACAAGATGCTTCTGATATATCGCTGTTGGGCAGGCACGGCTGTTGGTTGATTAATAATGCTTGTTTGTCTAACACCAGGTTCATTAGACGCTTGTTTTTATAGATAAATATTAAAGAAATCTAGTCATATGCTCAAGCCTGGTTTTCAGGCTAAAAATCGACAAAAAAGCTTAGAAATGATCTCTAGAGAGGAAATAGCTAAAAATGATCCCATGCAAAAATAAAAGAATGATGCGATTTTGAACAAAACAGTAACTTTTGGGTAGAGCTTCGTGTATACAAATAATATCAAACTAAATCAACCAAACGAGTTTAATAAATTGCACCTAACAGATTGTACTAAATAACGGCAATGAGAGTAAAAGTTACTAGAATAAATCGGGCTTGTATATTATGGTAAAAAGAGTGTAGTATATGAAGAGAAATTAACATGGTGATTGATTGAATAACTTATTTTACTCTATTTATTTCATTCTTTTCTCAAGTAGAGAGTGGATGATCAACAATCGCAATGATGAACAATGGAGCAAGTTATTAACAAAAACCCGTTTTTAAGGCTTTGGGTATTGAGAATTGTGGAAAAGTACAATTGGATGATCAATAAGAAATAGAAATATTTAACGTTATTATTGCAAAAATAGCTATACTATCTTGATAAAACATCTAGAATAAATACATCAATAAATATAAATTCGGGTATTGATCTCATATACTATGAAATTTACCAGTAAAAAACTACTTTTATGGCTTTATCCATTCGAAGTCCAAAATAAGCGACGTGTCCCGTACGCTGAGATTGGATGGTTGTTCCCAGAACTAACCGAGGATGGATATCAGTCACTAGCTAGGCATTTAACATCGGAGCAATTAATTTTTACTGATGAGTTAGATGGTTATTTATCATTAACACTTAGCTCTCATGGACGAACCCAGCTTGAAGCCGATTTTCCAGCTCTTAAGAGGGTCGATCAGCCGTGGCAAGGAGATTGGTATGTGATAGTTTTTCTATCCGCGCCAAAATTAGATAAAAGTTTTAGGTATCTGCGAACCCAGTTGGTTAAAAATCTTTGCTATCAGTTGAGTAGAGGAGTCTATCTTCATGCTGGAAAAATAGGTGATGAGCTGCTAAAACTGTTTCATGACTCGTATCGTGAGAATGTAGTAGTGTACAAAACTGACAAATGGCTGTTTGGCGATGACCAGATTGTTATAGGTCAGAGTAGTAGCTTAAAAGACCAAATCACGATATTCTCAGGAATTAGCAAAGAAGTTGAAGCTTTGCTAACAAAAAAAACAAATAAAAAAGCATTGAGTAATCAGCAAAAAACTAGAATGTGTTCAATTTTCGATCGTTTTGTTGCTGCTTTTGAACAAGACGTAGGTATCATTAATTATTATCACCCCACCGCTATTTCAGGAACTCAACTACTTCGTCAGATACGACAGGAGTAAAATAGCCTTCTTTATTCGAATTTTATATCTGATTACTAGTAAAAATACCCGAAGGAATAGATCAATATACTTAATTATGTACTGAGTTAAGCATCTTCGGGTCATACTAGTGTCATCTTGTTACGTTTATATTTAGCTATACATTGAGGTATTAATATTGCTATCAAGGACTCTGCGTTAATAATACACCAGGCTTTGCAATAATAATTCTGGAATCATGCAAAAATAGTAAATATTATTATTGCAGCCCAATAAGATAATTCGTAGTACCGAAATAAAGCAAAAATGGACAACTTGTTAGTATTTTTTAGTTCCAGTTTCCCATTCGACATATTTATAACTCTTAGGTTCTGAGTAATATTATTACTCAGCCTTATAGGATATTTAATTACCAGCTACGACCTTTATGAAGAGTGTGGCTTGCAAAAAGCTTATCTGCTTGCTTTAGTTGTAGAATTGACGTGCTGTTGTTAATTCGATGCGGGAGAATAATAGGGGATAACTAGCTAGATACAATACCTATGACAAGATTGTGTTGATCTAGGTAGCGATCGATTTTTACAACATCTTCATTTTTATATGCTTGTTTTGCAACAGAATTCGGTTTGGTAGCCTTGATGATGAACTGACCCTTCTTCATCTTAAAACTAAAACGCCCGTTTTTATCGGTTAGAGTGGTGAAGATTTTTCCTTTGTTTATTTCGTCTTCTTGAAGATAGTCTGACTTGTTATCATCTCTACCGTCTTTTGCTTCTATAGTAATTAGTCTTACTAGGGCATCTTGGGCTGGCTCTCCACGTTCATTAATTACCAACCCTTTGACGTTACTAAACAATTTGTCCCAAAAAATAAGTATCAAACCGTACAAAATGTAAATAACCATTAAAACCTTATTAAGATTACTCGGCCAAAAAATTACCGTGCATATCAGCAATACCACATTAATCAGTGAAGCCCAGCTGTGATAGATGGCTACTTTGTTTAGCCAAACTTGGAGTCTTGTTAAAAATGACCAAGCAATTTTTGAGTATCTGTTCTTACCTCTTTTGTTGGTTGGTATTCGCATTTCTGCTATCAAATCGTTATCTGTTGGAATGATTAATGACAGATTGTCATTTTCTAACGAAACCTCCATTTCTTCAGTTTTATAAAAATTTTCAGCTATCACACCTTGATTTCTTTCACTTTTTGTTGGATATCGATAATCAGGATGGGTAATCGCCACTTTGTACATTTTGGCAGGAAGATTTGTGTGAGCATATAAACCAAAGCGATCGGTTACAAGCTGTTCATAGTAGGGAGGAAACCCATTGGGTTCTGACTGACTAATAGCTGTAACAGTTGCAAACGGAACCCCCAAAATATCTTCGACTCCTTCCAAGGAATAATAATCTTGATCAAAAACCCAACCCTCTCGTTCTTTCCAGGGGATTAACCCAAGAGCAATCCAGATCTTCCAGAGTTGTTTTAAGGATAGCAAACCTGCACTACCAACTCTACGCATCAAAAGTAATGTTGAGATAATGATTGGCCAGCTAGCTAAAATCACTGCTAGCCACGGGCCAAAAGAGTCCATTAGTTTAGAAAACCAAGGTCGAGAGGCGATTTTCCAGATGGGGGTGGGGGTTAGCCAGCGAACTACTTGATGAACAATCTCTTTGGGTGGTGTGTAGGGAATCTCGATGGGTGGTTTGACTGGAGGTTTTGTTATAACTGGTCCTCCTGGTGTTATCGTTGGCTCTCCCGGCTTGAGGGTGGGAGTGGGTGAGACCTCTCCAACCGGAGGAATAATTATTACCGCTGAAGGAATAATAATTTTTACTCCATCAATAACACTAATGTGTCGAGCTTGATCGATGATGACAAAGTTCAGGGTAATTACAGTGTCTCTTGGTAGAATTGGCAGAGTGTAGTTCCAGTTTCCTTGAGCATCAATCCAGATTTCTTTGTTAAGATCATCTTGTCCAGGAATTTTTATTGTTAATTGAACTAAGCTGTTGGCTTCGCCTTTAGCAATTAACTTTGGTTCATTAGTCGAAAGCTGAATTGGATCATCAGGAATGGTGTTAGTGTCTTGAGCCGAGATTGAGGTGTCAATCTCGCCAATTTTAATAATAACAAATGATGGGGCAATCGAGTCAACAATAAAGCTCCAGGTAGCAGAGCTGGTGGTTAAACTGACCGCATCAACAGCCACAATCTTCCAGGTGTTATCTCCTTGAGGAATGTCAAATTTTACGTCAAGATAATAGTAGCCGAGTTCTGAGTTGTAATTTAGATTATATTGAGAAAAACTGCCGACAGTTACCAAGTTATCCAAAACCAGCTCTCCGTTTAAGTAAAACTGATAGTGTGACATCTCTACATTGTCGGTTGACTCCAACCAAACAAACTGAGGCCGATTGGTACTAAGCAACTCTCCATTTTCAGGCGAAATAAGAATTGGAGCTGTAGGAGGAACAATATCTGGCATGGTAGCGCTGACAGTGGCGCCGTGAGTAACGGGTGGAGGAAGAATCTGTGCCTGTGCTGATGAAGTGAACGCAAACCACGCACCAAAAAAAACTACAACAACAAAAACGAACTGAGCTAGTGATAGGCAAGCGATTTTTTTCACTTTGAGTGTAAATATCTATACTTTCATCATAACAAAAAAAGGCAATGAGAGACTCATTGCCTTTAAAACTCATTGTTATGCAAAACTATTTTTTATTAGTTGACTCCTGTTCTTGTCTATTGCGATCAAGTTCCATCTGTAGCTCTTTAACCTTTTCTTGTTCTAGCTGATACTTCTTTTCAGCATGACGCTTTATAGCCATGATGATAGCTATAATTAAGATACTTCCAAAGAAGATTGAGAGAATAATTCTGACTGGAATGATCCAGAAGTTCGTAGTGTCAACGATCACTTGACCCGACTCGCCATAGCTGGCGGTAAGCTTGGCAGTATAAAGGCCTAAACCCCAGATTTTGTCCCATTTACCAGCAAACTCTCGACTATTAAGAGGAAAAACATTTTGTGACTCAACCTCAAAAGAGTCAGATTTTTGACCAAGCATATTAAAGATATCAATGCTCATGCGTGGTCTAATGTGAATGTCAGACTGATTACGAATGGTAAAAGAGTAGGGTACAGGACCAAACTCTTGAAACTTATTAAACTTAAACTCTCTAATGTAGGCTTCTTCGTTGATTGGCCCATCAACAACAACATAAAATAAGGTGCCAATTCTTTGAGTGACTCCAGTACCAGAACCCTCTGTCTCAGTAATATCATCTGGATCGGCTGGCTCATGTAAAACCATGGCATATCTGCCCCCCGGCAATGCATCCTCTGGAATCTCAATGACCACAGCCATCTCAGCTGTTTCTTTTGGAGCGAGAGTATGCTTGTTGGGTACGATCGTCATCCAGTTAGCAAGACTCCAGCGATTGGTCACTGTTTCTTGAACTGGAATGGGAGTTCTGCCATCTTCCTTAACAATAAAGTCCATGGCATATGAGCGCAGAGTCATGGTTTTATTAGTGGTGTTGCGAATGCGGACGGTAGTCTGGATTGTTTCTCCAGGAGCTGCGCGAAGCTGCCCATCATCACCAGCGCGAGGTGGCATTACTACCAAAGAAACAGCATCTGCTACACTTCCTGTTTGAGCCTTTGCAGGCTTAATTTTGGCAACAGCAATCAAAGAAATGACGATAAAAAAGGCAAGAAGTGTTTTTTTCATGAGCAGGCTTGTGTTTTATTGTTTGTTAATTAAAAGGTAGCGGTAGCTGTGTAAGTAATATAGTTGTAGTAATCACCGGCTGCAGTTAGGGCGTCAGGAACGATCTGATAGCAGACATAAACACTATCACTGTTGGTTGGATAAATACTGCTAAATATTTGTACAGGATCTTGTGCTGATTCAAGATCAGCAAAATGACGTGCATCAAAAGTACCTTCGCCGTTATATTCAAAAGCGGGAGTGCTATCTATGTCTTGAAGCGAATAACCAAAACCAGTATTAGACTCAGTGGTCCAATCTTGCTCAACCGTTTCTGACATACTGATGACATTTGCATCCCAGATACAAAGGTGTTCTCCTGAAGATGGATCTAGTGCGTAAACTGGATCAAGTTTGCCGGTACAAGTGCCACCTTCTCTACCTAATTGATCGTTGGCAATGGCAGTAACTACTGCTCCTCCAATAGCATTGGTAGTGAACTTGAGTCGTTGGGCGGCATTTTTAAAGACTCCTGTGCCAATCTCGCCAAAAGGTACACTAGCGGCTGTGGTTGTGACATGAGTTAAAAGGCCACATCTTGTTTCTCCAGCAGTGTCTCCAAAAATTTCAAAGGTGAGAGAAGGAACCACGGTAGCGCTCACGCGGACTGCTTCGATTACACCAATTTTTGTTGTAGTAGAATCAATCACTTCATCATCAGCGTCTCTTACATTCCTAACTATTACTTCATAGGTGTCGGCTTGACCAGTAAGAAGGCTATCAATTCTAACAGGATTGATGATATTAGATATCTCGATCTCAACAGAATCAACGCCACCCGTAGTGTAAGGACATGTATAAACGTGCCAATAATCAGTTAAATTAACTCCAGGAAGAACTGCCCCATTGGGGCTAGTTCCAGTTTGACCAGCTGCCCCAGTACCAGTACCAAAACTATGTACAGCACCTGTACAAGTTACGGTTGGGGCGCTAGCGCCAAAATCAAAGTATCCTTGGTCAGGAACTCCGTCGGCATTATTGGCTGCTGCTGCTGGGACAAGAACTTCAAAATATCCTGTAGTTACGACTGTATTGGTATCAAACTCAACTGTAAGAGCAGAAGTTTCAGCTAGATAGAATGTTTCCGCAGCTGTAACTGCAGTATCGATAACAATGGTATCCGCATCAACAATTTCTTGAACAGTTCTTGCACCCGAAGTGCTAAAGGTGATGGTATCAGTGACCTTTAGAGCATCCGTTATCAAAGTGTCAACGCCATCTGTGTAATTATCAATGGTACTAAGAATACCAATATCAATGGTGGTGTCCGAGCCTGGTGTTCCCACAACTTCTCCTAAATATGAAACTCTGGAGTTATCCATTGTCACTGACACAGAGGTAAGGTTTGCAGCCTGTGGTCTGTATAGATGTGCTAGCCATGTTAGTCCTAAAACTAAAAGAGCGAGTGATGTTAGGCGAAAGTAGAGAGGTTTGATTTCGGTCATGGTTTTGATAGTTAGTGTAGGCAGACAGTTAATATTACGTTTTCTCAATTATTAGCCAAGCACTTCCACCTTAGCATACTAAGGTGCTACCAATATTATTAACAGGAGATTTCTCAGAGTGCAAGAGTATGTATAGGTCACGGACATTTGAGACTTTTTTGTATCCCAGCATATTGCATGGGTGTTTGATATTGTAGCGCATCATGAACCCGATAATAGTTGTAAAAGTGAACATAATTGGCTAGAGACTT